>Ga0134097_1000001_pt1 | contig 370117 bp, 387 predicted proteins | sample 8_3taG_FD_94450 | JGI IMG/M metagenome (GOLD analysis project Ga0134097, IMG submission 94450) | Switchgrass degrading microbial communities from high solid loading bioreactors in New Hampshire, USA - 8_30_10_142_A2 metaG | ecosystem: Engineered > Bioreactor > Semi-continuous > Anaerobic >... | reverse complement strand
GTCATAACCTAAGAACCATCTGTAGGCAATATTCATATCTATTTCCTTAACGGTTTGCCGTAGAGATCTGATACCGAATAGGTGCTGGATCAAAACAATCTTAACGAGTACGACCGGATCTACCGCGGGTCGACCAGTATCCTTGCTGTATAGGTGTTCAACCAAATTGTATACGAAATTGAAATCAATGACTTTGTCTATCTTGCGCAACAAATGATCTTTAGGGACTAAACTTTCTAAATCTACAACTTGAAGTGTATTGCGTAGATTTTCCGGTCTTTCTAGCATATCCATCACCCTACTATATCTTACCATACAACAAAAGCCTATGCGAATAGCACAGGCTTTTTTGACAGTCTGACCGGGAGAAACTCTCCCGGTTTACTCTTTATGGAATGGTACGTAAATCGGTGTTGAACGGTATCCAGTCATGGCTGGGGAATAGCTGGCGATTGTGTAGTATGCACCAACAGGAAGATGATCCCAATCACTGAGATCATGAGTATATTGGGTTATCCCACGCTCAACCACGTCAATCAACTCAAAAGGCTCAAAGGGAGATATTTGCCAGTATAAAGCGTATCCTAGAATATCATCAGCAGGTGGCTCAGACCAGGTTAGAATCACCTGTTCACCATTATATTTGGCAGTGATATTATCTGGAGCTTGAGGTACGACGAAGATTTCTGCGGTAATGATCAGGTTTTGCATAAATGGCTGCCAGATCAATGTTTGATTTTCGAGTGGCAGAACATCAATAGTCTGCCATATACCTTCATCTATGAGATCAGTGAGACGAAAAGATGTGGTGTAAAGACGTACATTAAAGTCATAGCTGCCAGGTGCCAGCTCAAATTCACCTGCCAGTGGTACCTGAGGTGATTCGCGCATCAGTTCTTTGTACTTATCATTAAAGTAAACGCGAGCGCGCATAACTGAATCGGCATAGGGATAAGTTGACAGATCGATTAAGATTTTGATTGTGCCATTAGCTGGTTTAAGTTGAAAATCGATAATCGTAGGTTTATCTGGATAAACCCTCACATCTTTTTTGAAATCCTGATAGCAGATATTTCCTTGTTCATCTAGGAGCTTCATTGAAATGTCCCAAAGGCCGACAGGGATCTGCAAATCCACCGCAAAATAATTTTCTGTAACTTCAAGGCATTGAGTGAGCTGGTTTTTACCACGAATACAGATTATTTCTGCATACCATTGGTTAGTGGCATCAATGGGTATGTTTAAGGCTGACAGAGTTATTGTGCCTTTTTGGCTAGTGGTAACAACACTACACCCAGAAAGCAGTAAGGTCAGCATTATTAAAACGGCAGCGTGTACGGATCTTGACATTCTTTAGCACCTCTCAATATCCCCCCGGGCATTTAAATTATAACATAATGGTGCGAAAATTCCAATAATTAAACGAGAAGGTGGTTATATGAAAGCAGAATTAGTTATGATTGGTACTGAATTGCTGCTAGGTCATACAGTCGATACTAATGCAGCATTTCTAGCACAGGAATTAGCAAAGTTGGGAATTGATCTCTATTATAAGTCCACTGTAGGAGATAATTGGCTGCGGATGTTGGAAACATTGGCTCAAGCTTTGTCCCGTTCAGATGTAGTCATTACTAGCGGAGGCTTGGGTGCTACTACAGATGACTTGACGCGGGAAGCAATTGCTGCAATTACCAACAAGCCTTTGAAATTGAATCTCGAAGCGGTTGCTGCAATTGAAAAATATTTCCACGACCGTAATCGACCTATGAGCGACAATAATCGGAAGCAAGCTTATCTTCCTTCGGGGTCGCAGATGATTCCAAACCATTGGGGCACAGCGCCAGGAATTATCTGTGAAGTTGGTGAGAAATGCATCATCTGCCTGCCTGGAGTACCAGGTGAACTAAAAGAGATGTGGTCTGCGACGGTCGCTCCATACTTAGCACAAAAAGGAGCAAATTCTGTGATTATCTCCCGCACTTTGAAATTTGTCGGCATTGGCGAAGCTGATCTGGCACAGTTAGTTCATGAGGAGATTATTAACCAGACCAACCCCACAATTGCTCCCTACGCTGGACAAGGGGAAGTAGTGCTGAGGGTTACAGCCAAAGCGGAAAACACAGCAGCAGCTCAAGCTATGATTCAACCAGTTGAAGAACGTTTGAAGCAAATTTTGGCTCCATATTATTACGGTGCGGATCAAGACACATTAGAAACTGTTGTTGGCAATATGCTGCGAGAACGTGGTGAGACATTGGCAACTGCCGAATCGTGCACTGGAGGTTTGATTGCTCATCGCATTACCAATGTACCAGGAAGTTCAGATTATTTTAATTGTGGTTTTGTGACTTATAGCAACGAGGCCAAGATCGAGCTGTTAGGGGTAGACCCCGTGCTCATTCAGCAGTATGGAGCAGTTAGTCGAGAAGTAGCCATAGCTATGGCTGAAGGTGCCCGCAGACAAGCGGGTACTTCTTGGGGGTTAGCAGTGACAGGAATTGCTGGCCCTGGCGGTGCGACAAGAGATAAGCCGGTGGGACTAGTACACATTGCTGTTGCTTCTGCAGGTGATACTATAGCTAAAGTATATCATTTTCATGGTACACGCGAGCAAATCAAATTCTCGACATCCCAGACTGCTCTCAACTTACTCAGGTTAGCTATGTGTTAAGTGTTTCATGAGCAGATGCACTGGAGGAGTAACCTATGCCGTACAAACATAAGAGCAACCAACCAAACCAACAACGCTATCAGCAGCGGCAGAAAATACTTCCAGTTCTACTCGCTGTAATTGGCGCAGTCATCATGCTTAATCTATTAGGAACTGTATCATTGCTCATCAAACCATTGACAATTGATTTGGCTGTTGATGTAACCTATCCTGGGAGCACTGTTCTGCGCATTCCTCCAATTGGCAGTATACGTGCGATTACACATCATTATGTTCCAGTGCAGCTGACTCTGACTTTAACCAATATTGATCTTGACAGTCTGCGGCAGATCGCCTTTGCTGACGATGTTGATACCACTGTAGCTTTGACTGGTTTCTTCCGTCAATATCTGACCAAGGCTGTAGTACAAGTTTTATTACAGTTGAGTGGCATTTGCGGATTAGGCGGTTTAATTGGTATCTACGTTGGTGGACGGCGTCGGTGGTATGAGCTGTTAGGTGGCTTTTTGCTAGGCTGTGTTTTTGCATTGGTTGTTTTCACAGGGACGTATTATAGTTATGATATCAATGCTTTTGCCAAACCAACCTATCAGGGGATTATCCAAGCTGCACCATGGATGATTAACCTAATTCAAGAAGGCTTGGTGAAAGTAGATGAACTGGGTGAGCAAATTCAAAAATTAGCCGCTAATCTATATGCAGTGTTTAATCAAATTGAAAATCTCAAGGATATTGGAGTTTTAGCTGCAGATCTGCTGGTCTTGCACGTGTCGGATATTCATAACCATCCTGTCGCTTTTGATTTTATTGATCAAGTAGTGTCCAACTTTCCTATAGATTTTATCATCGACACAGGCGACCTGACTGATTGGGGTACTCCTCTTGAAGCAGAAATTGTCAAGCACATAGAGCAATTGGGCCTTACCTATGTGTTTATTTCTGGCAATCATGATGCACCAGATGTCCTTACTAAGCTGGAACAGACGGATAATGTGGTGATTCTTTCATCGGAACCCCAGTGGATCCACGGGATTAGTATTGCTGGTTGGGCTGATCCTTCTGCTGAGAATTATTCACCACAAAATGCATCATTAGCAGAGTTGAGCCAAATTGCTGCTGAAATTAATCAGTTCTATTGGCAACACCCACAGCCGCCACTTATTTTTGCTGTACATAATTATCGGATTGCTGCACAGCTCGAACCTGGACTATTCCCAGTTGTGCTGTGCGGCCATAATCATGTGCAGTCGGTACAACAAGTGGGTGATACAGTTTACATCAATGCTGGTACTACTGGAGCAGCTGGAATCCGCGGTTTGCAAACTACAGAGACATCACCTTTCAGTCTGGCTATTCTGTATTTCGCTCAGAATCCTGATACTGCAGAGTATCACTTGATAGCTGTCGATAGCATTCAAGTAGAAGGGCTGCGCTCAAGTTTTTCCCTTGACCGGGTATTCATCAATCAATCTGGAAGGAATCAACCAGATAATGTCGAAACCATTACTGAAGCATTAGGCTAGTTAAAGGTGGAAGTAGTTAAGATTACTTAGATTTGCCAGCTGCTTTCCTTTTTTTATTGGCTTCAAGGGCGAACAAAAGTTTTCTTATATTATATATGGGAGTGAGAGGATCATGAGTGATGATCGTAAACGAGCTTTAGAGACAGCTATCACACAAATTGAGAAGCAGTTTGGTAAAGGTTCCATAATGCGCTTAGGAGAAGCTTCACTGAAATTGAATGTTGCTGTGATACCAACTGGTTCTTTAGCTCTAGATATAGCTTTAGGAATTGGTGGTATTCCCAGAGGTAGGATCGTGGAGATTTATGGCCCAGAGAGCTCTGGTAAAACAACACTGACTTTGCATATCATTGCTGAAGCACAGAAATTGGGCGGCGTGGCAGCAATGATCGATGCTGAACATGCACTTGATCCTGTTTATGCACGCAGGTTGGGTGTGGACATTGATAATCTGTTAATTTCACAACCAGATGATGCGGAGCAGGCTTTGGAAATTGCAGAGCATTTAGTCCGCAGTGGTGCTGTCGATGTGGTAGTAGTAGACTCGGTAGCAGCACTCGTTCCGCGCGCTGAAATTGAAGGAGAAATGGGAGATTCCCATGTTGGATTACAAGCACGCTTAATGTCGCAGGCATTACGTAAGTTAACTGGAGCCATTAGTAAATCACAATCCACAGTAATCTTTACCAACCAATTGCGGGAAAAAGTTGGTGTAATGTTTGGTAACCCCGAAACAACTCCAGGTGGGCGCGCACTCAAGTTTTATGCATCGATCCGGCTGGATATCCGCCGTACCGATACGATCAAGCAGAATAATGAGATGGTAGGAAACCGTACCCGCGTGAAAGTATTAAAGAACAAGTTAGCTCCTCCATTTAAAGAAGCTGAATTTGATATCATGTATGGCGAAGGGATTTCCCGCGAGGGTGACATTTTGGATATGGCAGAAGCCATTGATATCGTCAGCAAGAGCGGTGCATGGTATTCCTATGGTGATATGCGTTTAGGCCAGGGGAGAGAAAACACCAAAGATTTTTTAAGACAGAATCCAGAGCTGACAAAAGAAATTGAAAGAAAAGTGAAAGAGCATTATGGATTGATAAAGGCAGAGAAGATTAATGACAAAGTTGCCGAAGGAACTGAATCCCAAAACTAGAGCGCTAGATCTGCTAACCAGACGTAATTACACGAGTGCTGAACTACAAGACAAGCTTTTAATAGAGGGATATGATGAGAAAGAAGTAGTGGCAGTAATTGCCTGGTTGCAGCAAATTGGTTATATCGATGACTTTAGGACAGCTGAGTTGTGGGTGGATTCTCGTAATCGTTACCGACCAACAGGAGTTTTGGGTTTGAAGCACGAATTATTACAAAAGGGGATCCCTGAAGAGATTATTGACAAAGTAATCAACACTCCAGAGCAAGATTATAAACTGGCTTTGAAGTTAGCGCAGGCACGTTTGACCAAGTTGTCAGAACTGCCAAAGTACAAGCAGTACCAAAGAATTGGCAGCCTTTTACAAAGGCGAGGATTCAGTGCGGATGTCATATACCGAGTTCTAGAGACCGTGTTTGCTTCTTCTCTTGACACTGATCACTAAAAAGTCTACAATGGAACAAGGGTTTTGTTTTGAATGAGGTCTATCCTATGGGCCGAGTTTGAAGCTCGGCTTTATCTTATCATTCTAAAGTATAGGAGGTGAGCAGTATAGAAATATTTGTAGAAATTATCAAGTATGTCTTCATTGCCTGTATTGCTGGCGCTATTGGCTATTTGCTGCGGAAAACCATTGCTGAAGCTAAGATTTCATCAGCTGAAGAAGAAGCAAAACGCATTATTAGTGAAGCAGAACGGGATGCAGAAACTAAGAAACGTGAAGCTTTAGTTGAAGCTAAGGATGAAATCTACAAAATGCGCAGCGATGCTGAACGGGAAAACCGTGAACGCAGGCAGGAACTACAGCAACTTGAGCGCCGTTTGCTGCAGAAAGAAGAAAGTCTTGATCGCAAGAGTGATTCTCTTGAACGCAAAGAAGAGAGTCTTCAACATAAACAAAAAGAAATTGAGAAAATGCGGCAAGAAGTCGAGGTTGTTTTAGATGCACAACGCAAAGAATTAGAACGCTTATCTGGTTTAACAGCTGAAGAAGCAAGAGCACTAATTCTCAAACAAGTTGAAGACGATGTAAAACATGAAGCTGCAATGATGATCAAAGAAGTCGAAACCCAGGCAAAAGAAGAAGCAGAAAAACGGGCACGAAACATTATTGCTTTAGCTATTCAACGTATTGCTGCCGATCATGTTGCCGAAACCACTGTTTCTGTGGTAGCATTGCCCAATGATGAAATGAAAGGTCGCATCATTGGCCGCGAAGGCCGTAATATCCGCGCTTTAGAGACCCTGACTGGTATCGATTTAATTATTGATGATACACCAGAGGCGGTAATTTTATCAGGGTTTGATCCAGTTCGTCGGGAAGTAGCGCGTATTGCTTTAGAAAAACTAATCGCCGATGGCAGAATTCATCCGGCACGAATTGAAGAAATGGTGGAAAAGGCACGCAAGGAAGTTGATATTGCTATTCGTGAAGCTGGTGAGCAAGCCACCTTTGATGCTGATGTGCATGGGCTGCATCCAGAGCTAATCAAGCTCTTAGGCCGGTTGCAGTATAGAACTAGTTATGGCCAAAATGTTCTCAAACACTCAATTGAAGTTGCTCATTTGGCTGGTATTATGGCAGCAGAGCTTGGTGCAGATGCGCGTTTAGCAAGACGTGCCGGTTTGCTGCATGACATCGGAAAAGCAGTTGACCATGAGGTTGAAGGTACGCATATTGAGATCGGTATCGATCTTTTGCGGAAATATAAAGAGCATGAAGATGTTATCCATGCGATGGCTTGTCATCATGGTGATTATGAGCCTCAAACTATTGAAGCTGTATTAGTAGCAGCGGCTGATGCTATTTCAGCTGCGCGACCCGGTGCAAGACGTGAGACACTGGAAACCTATATCAAGCGGTTGCAAAAGCTGGAAGAAATTGCTAATGCTTTTGATGGTGTCGAGAAGTCGTATGCAATTCAAGCAGGGCGTGAAATCAGAATCATGGTCAAACCTGATAAAATCGATGATCTGCAAGCAGTTAAGATCGCTCACGATATAGTTAAGCGGATCGAATCTGAAATGGAGTATCCAGGTCAGATCAAGGTCACTGTCATTCGTGAAACACGTGCAGTTGAATATGCTAAGTGAGAGCCAGGTTATCAACCTGGCTTTGCTTATCTAACGGCAGAAAGAGGTTGCTGATGTTGCGAGCGGAAGAAGAAAAAAGTTCACTCTATGAACAACTAATTCTCAGCTTACTATTGTATCTTAAACCTGTGGAAATCATTGAATATGATTCTTCAACGCGTTTAGTAAAAATAACTTTGTTTGCGCAAAAACTATCAATGGATCAATTTGCAAGATGTGCTCAATGTGTACATAAATATATTGCTGTTCATCATCGGTTGGTCAAGAAAGATTCAGCCGACTTATGCTTGACTTTGATTCCAGGTGAAAAAGTCTCACGTATTGAGATCAAACGATTGCTGAATGATTTTTTCCGACAAGATATTACTATTATAATTGAACTAATAACACAATTTTTTGGTGATGCTTTGCTATCTGAAAGCGGATGGCTTGCAGGCGAAGAAGCGTTCAACAGTGATTATCTCGATATGTTGATCAGCAAAGCTGCTGCTGAAAAAGGGGAAAAACTGTTTCGCGGTATTCGCTTATCCGATCGGATAATCATTTATGCCAACGAATAGGAGGATTTTATTGAGAGTATTACTTTTAGGCGACATTTTCGGACGACCAGGCCGAGATATGATCAAGGAATTTTTGCCACAAATTCAATCGGAGTATCATCCAGACTTAGTAATTGCTAATGGAGAAAATGCTGCTGGAGGTTTTGGCATTACCCAAGCAGTCGCAGAAGAATTGTTTTCACTGGGTATTCAAGTAATTACCAGTGGTAACCATATTTGGGATAAAAGAGACGTGTACCCATATCTTGATGCAGAGGCAAGGATATTACGGCCGGCTAACTACCCACCGAATGTCCCTGGCAATTATCGGTATTTTGCTACTGTTGGAGAATATAAAGTAGCTGTGGTCAATCTGATTGGCCGCGTATTCATGGGTGATTACGACTGCCCATTTCGAAAAATTGATGAACTGCTGAGCGAAATCAATCAAGTAACCCCGATTACGATAATCGACTTCCATGGAGAAGCTACATCTGAGAAACAGGCGTTTGGGTGGTATGTAGCAGGCAGAGTAAGTGTAGTGGTCGGTACTCATACGCATGTCCCCACGGCTGATGCACGGATTCTTCCAGGAGGAACAGCTTATGTGACTGACCTTGGTATGTGCGGGCCACTCGATGGTATTTTGGGAGTCCAGCGCGAACCAGTGATTAATAAATTTTTGAGTCAACTGCCTGCTCATTTCAGTGTGGCTAAAGGTGACCGCCAATTATGTGGTGTGATTGTTGATATTGATGCTGCTACAGGAAAGGCTGAACATATTTTCCGAATTTATTATGAGAAAAAAATTGTGTAAAAAAAGGAATTTTGCTATTTGGGCTTAATATATATATATGGCGGAAGTAATAGAAGCAAAAAACATTTGCTAAAGGGAGGTCACTTACACATGGAAGTATTAAAAGTTTCGGCAAAATCGGTTCCAAATGCGGTTGCAGGTGCTTTGGCAGGAGTATTGAGAGAACGTGGGAGAGCGGAAATTCAAGCGATTGGTGCAGGTGCATTAAATCAAGCGGTTAAAGCTGTGGCTATTGCCAGAGGGTTTGTGGCCCCGAGTGGTATGGATTTAATCTGCATACCAGCATTTACAGACATCATCATTGATGATGAGGAAAGAACCGCAATCAAGTTGATCGTTGAACCTCGGTAAGTTGTGTTTTAATGTCAGATGTGTTTTTCCAGTGACCTGTTTGTGGCGACACAAACAGGTTTTTAATATTTTAGGGAATCATGAGGTGATCGTATGTTTATTTTTGATGCTCATAATGATACCCTGCTTCAGTTGATGACAAGAAAATTAAATGATCTAGCATCATTGGAAAACACTCATGTTAATTTGAGTAAGATGCAAGCAGCTGGAATGGGTGCTCAGATTTTTGCTGTCTACGTGCCAGAAACATTCTTACATGGCTTGGCATTACAAACTGCCTTGAAAATGATTGATATTTTTTGGCTAAACATGGAAAAACATCAAAAATATCTACAGCCCATTCTCTGGAGTGAAGATCTACCACTTCACAATCGTAACCAGATTGGCTGTTTACTTTCAATCGAGGGTGGTGAAGCATTGGAAGGCAGTCTGGCTAACTTGCGCAATCTCTTTCGTTTGGGTGTGCGAGGATTGACATTGACTTGGAATTTTCGTAATGAGTTAGGAGATGGCATTGGTGAAGGAGAACGAGCTAAGGGATTAAGTAAATTTGGTTTTGAAGTTGTGGCTGAGATGAACCGATTGGGTATGTTGGTCGATGTTTCTCATTTAGCTGAACCAGGGTTTTGGGATGTGGTCCAAATCAGTAAAAAACCAATCATTGCTTCTCATTCCAATGCTTATGCACTATGTCAGCATCCACGCAACTTGACCGATGCTCAGATCAGAGCTATCGCTGATAGTGGAGGTGTGATCGGCGTCAATTTTTATACTGGTTTTCTAGCTAACTCTCCTGAACAAGCAGATATAGACACAGTAGTGGATCATATTATATACTTGATGAAAATTGGAGGTACCGATGTAGTAGGTTTAGGTTCAGATTTTGATGGAATTGATCAAACACCACAAGGTTTGGAGAACATTGCACTTTTACCACAACTAGTAATTAAACTAAAAAACAAAGGCTGCTCTGAAACGATAATTGAAAAAGTGATGGGGAACAACTTTCTACGCGTACTTCAGGAAGTGTTGCCAAAGAAGAGCTCATAGACGAGCTCTTTTTTAGTTATACTACAACTGGAGGTGGAAACAATGGCTGTAATTAAAATCATAGAACTAGTCGGTCAGTCCCGCACGAGTTGGGAGCATGCAGTAAAAGCTGCAGTACGGGAAGCAGCTAAAACAATAAGAAACATAACTGGAGTTGAAGTACTAAACTTGACTGCTGATGTGGAAGATGATGAAATTGTCATGTACAGGGCTAATGTCCACATCGCCTTTCGTGTAGAACCGGAAGCAGATTAATACCCGGGATAACCAGGTTGTTTTTTGGTAATACTACAAAAAGACAAAATTGAAAATGAGGTGATACAATGGATTGGCTAGGTGCTGTTGTGCGTTTTGTTGTTTCCGCACTAGTACTGCTAGTAGTCGGATATATTGTCCCTGGATTTAAGTTGCTAGGTTTCTGGAATGCGCTATTAGCTGCTGTAGTGATAGCGGCCATCGGATGGGTTATCGAAGCAACCCTCGGAAAAAAGGTTTCTCCTTACAGTCGCGGGATTATTGGTTTTTTGGTTTCTGCAGTTGTGATTTGGACAGTACAATTTATCGTACCGGAAATGGAAGTTACTGTGCTCGGTGCACTGTTAGCCGCATTTGTGATTGGTATAATTGACATGTTTGTACCGACAACAGTTCGATAAAAAGCGCCGTATTACAGGCGCTTTTTGTACAGATTGCAAGGGAGTAATAGCTATGGGTGTCCCAGTGGAAAAGAAACTCACGCAGAATTTAGAATACCTTAAAGAAAAATTAGGTATCGGCATCACTTTTGACGTGATTATCCGTGAATTCTGCATCGGAGAAAAAGATGCAGCGATTGTGTTTATTGACGGGTTTATTAAAGACCGAGAAACATCAGCGATCATGCGTGCATTGATGGATGTACCCAAGGGTGAATTGGGTTTCAACGGGATTGACAAAATCGTTAAACGCTATTTGTCGTACTTTGAGATTGAATGCACAGATGATCTCGATACAGCGATTGATCAGCTGTTAAGTGGACCTATGCTTTTATTGGTAGACGGGTATAAAACCGTTATTGTGATAGATGTCCGTGAATATCCGGTCAGAAGTGTGGAAGAGCCAGATCTAGAAAGAGTAACACGGGGTTCGCGGGAAGGGTTTGTGGAAACTGCTATTTTCAACACTATTTTAGTACGCCGGCGGATTCGCGATCCCAAATTACGTTTTGAAGCTCTTCAAGTAGGAACTCGTTCTAAGACAGATATTTTCATTGGTTATATTGCTGACATTGCCGATCCCGCTTTAGTAGAGGAAGTGAAAAAACGGATCAGCCGAATCAAACGGGATGCGTTACCAATGGGTGGTAAAAACTTAGAAGAGTACATATTAGGTACTGCAGTGAATCCTTTGCCGGTGACCCGCTATACAGAACGGCCTGACGTAGCTGCAGCTCATATGTACGAAGGTCACGTTTGCATATTTGTCGATACCTCTCCTTTTGCTATGATTGTACCAGTAACTGCATGGCATTTTACACAACATGCAGAGGAATATTTTCAGAATCCTCCTGTAGGTACTTATCTTCGTTGGGTGAGGACATTAGGGATTGTCTTGTCAATGCTGATAATTCCATTGTGGTATGCTTTGGTAGTCCATACTAAAAACCTGCCGCCTTTTCTCAGCTGGATTGGGCCTAAAGAAGAGGGTACAGTACCGATTTGGTTTCAATTTCTTGTGTTGGAATTTGGTTTGGATCTCATCCGTATGGCATTAGTGCATACACCCAGTGCATTGGCTACCTCATTAGGTATTGTTGGAGCGATTCTGTTAGGAGATTTGGCAGTCTCTGTTGGCATTTTCATACCCGAAACTATTCTTTATGGTGCAGTAGTTGCAATCGGTACTTTTGGCACTCCGAGCTTGGAATTTGCTCTGGCCTTACGCTTGTTTCGTTATGTGATTTTGATTTGCACTTTCCTGCTCGGCTGGATTGGTTTTGGAATAGGAGTTCTGTTTACGTTTTTAGTGTTTGCTTTTACCAAATCTTTTGGACTACCTTACCTATGGCCTTTAATACCGTTTAATGGCCCAGCATTACTTCGCATCATTTTCCGCTATCCAATACCAAAAATCCAAATGCGACCACAGGCAATCTCTGGAAAGGATCGTGATGCTCGCAGAAAACGCAAGTAGGTGGTGAAGTTCATGAGAATAGGAATTCCTCGCGCCTTATACTATTACCGGTACTATCCTCTGTGGCAGACATTTTTTCAGTCACTTGGCTGCGAAGTAGTTTTTTCTGATCCGACTACAAAAGAGACACTCGACAACGGGGTTGCTGCAGTTGTTGATGGTATCTGCCTTCCAGTAAAGATTTACTTGGGACATGTTTGTAACTTACTTACTAAAGATGTGGATTATCTTTTTGTTCCAAGGATTATCAGTGTGGCTAAGAGAGAGTACATCTGCCCAAAGTTTATGGGACTACCTGCTCTTGTCCGCAACTGTATCTCCGATGTTCCCCAGCTATTATCCCCAGAGATTGACGGCCGAAAAAGCAATCTGCAGATTATGCAAGCGTATCTACACCTCGGAAGGCGGTTTGCTCCATTGCCAACAGTTATTCGCGCTTATCGGCATGCTGTACAGCAGCAACAGTTGTATGAAAACCAGCGATTAATCGATAACATTGATGTGAAGTCATCAACTTTACGGATTGGGCTGTTAGGTCATGAGTACCTACTGTACGATGATTTTGCTTCAGTAGGCATCCGCAAACTGCTTAAGCAGGCAGGATGTCAAATCATCAGTATGGATCAAATTAGTTCTAAAGTAGTTGATGACTATAACAGGAATATTAAAAAACGCATGTTTTGGACTTCTGGAAAACGAATCATTGGCGCTGTCAATTACTATACAGCTAATGTTGACGGCATTATTTCGCTTATGGCTTTTGCTTGTGGTACTGATTCTCTAACCATGGATTTGGTTGAACGGCATTGCCGGCGTCATCATATTCCCCATTTGCTGCTATCACTAGATGAACATACGGGCAAAGCAGGTATTGTGACGCGCGTAGAAGCTTTTCTTGAGCTGTTGAAGAGGAGGAAACAGCGTGAAAATAACCTTTCCACATATGGGCCATTGTTATCTCGCGGTTGAAGCACTGCTCAATGAGATGGGGCACGAGGTGATTGTTCCACCAAGGATTAGCAAAAAAACATTATCCCTAGGTACGAAGTATAGCCCGGAAACTGTATGTATGCCACTCAAACTGAATGTGGGTAATTTTATAGAAGCAATAGAAATGGGGGCTGATACTATTCTCATGATTGGCGGTGCTGGCCCGTGCCGCTTAGGTTATTATGCTGCTGTCGAACAGGAAATTTTGGAAGATTTGGGAAAAGAAGTAGAGTTTATTATTCTGGAGCATCCACGGGAAAACTTTTCAAAATTAAAAACCCAGGTCCAGCATCTAGTAGCAAAGAAAGGATTAAAAGGATTGCTGCGTGGTTTGCAACTGGGATGGGAAAAGCTAGTGACATCAGAAAAACTAATCAAACTGTCACTCTATGTACGTCCACGTGAACTCATTCAGGGAAGAACCACTCAATTGTTGAATGCAGCCTTAGAGCAGCTGCGCAGCTTAAACTCTATATATGCCATCCGGCGATTTTATCGACACTGCTGTGAAAGCATGCTGGATAATGCAGACACTACACTGAAACTGTTAAAAGTAGGTTTAGTAGGTGAAATATACACCATTTTAGAACCATTTGCCAATATGCAGATAGAAGAACGTTTGGGCTATCTGAATGTCGAAGTGGATCGTACCGTAAGTTTGCAGCAATGGTTTAAAGATCATGTGGTGCGTGCATCACTACATTTATACAGCGATCGGCCTTTGCGTAAATTAGCCAAAGATTATCTCCAAGGACCAGTAGGCGGTCATGGACTAGAAACGATTGCTCGAACGGTGGCTCTAGCCCAAAAAGATTACGCTGGCATCGTACATATTCTACCTTTAACTTGCATGCCTGAAATTATTGCTCAATGCATCTTACCACGTGTTAGTGCGGATCTACACATCCCCATAATCTCCTTGGTAGTCGATGAACATACTACTGACGCAGGTTTCCAAACTCGCCTGGAAGCATTCGTTGATCTGCTGACTCAGCAAAGTGGAAGGGGCTGTGGTTATGGATTGTAGAAAAGTGTTTCTGGGAGTTGATGTAGGATCGGTAAGTACTAACTTAGTTCTAATTGATGCTTATCAATTGGATGTGATCGAAAAAGTCTATGTAAGAACTCAAGGCCGGCCTGTTCAGATACTACAGCAGGCATTGGCATATGTGGCTGAGCGGGGAAAGTGGCAGGTTTTAGGTGTAGGTACTACTGGAAGTGGCCGGCAGTTAGCGGGTGTAATTCTCGGAGCGGATGTAGTCAAGAATGAGATTACTGCTCACGCGGTAGCTGCTATTCACGAAGACCCCTCAGTGTGCACAATAATTGAAATTGGTGGACAAGATTCAAAAATCATCCTGCTTCAGAACCAAGTAGTCACCGATTTTGCCATGAACACTGTATGTGCAGCTGGCACTGGTTCTTTTTTAGATCAACAAGCACAACGATTAGGTATCCCGATTGCAGAATTTGGCAATCTGGCACTAAAAAGCCAGCATCCAGTACGAATAGCCGGCCGATGTGCTGTATTTGCAGAATCAGATATGATCCATAAACAGCAATTAGGCCACAGTTTACCAGACATCATTGCAGGATTATGTGAAGCACTGGTGCGTAATTACTTGAGCAATGTAGGCAAAGGTAAAATGATTAAAGAGAAAGTGTTTTTTCAAGGCGGAGTTGCAGCAAACAAAGGGATGCGAAAAGCATTTCAAGCTGCATTAGGAATGGAAATCCAAGTACCCAAACACTACGATGTGATGGGAGCGATCGGCGCTGCTCTATTGGCACGTGAATACACCCAACAAGGTAGGAGCACACGTTTTTATGGATTTGACTTGACGAATAGTAATTATGTTAACCGCAGCTGGGAATGTCACGATTGTTCCAATCAATGTGAAATTGTTGAAATCCTCAAGGACCAAAATACTATTGCCAGTTGGGGTTCACGCTGCGGTAAACATCAGAGTACCCAATATGTCGCTGATATTGCCATCTCTTAATGCTTATGTTAAAATATTACTGTAGTGCATTATCCCCCCGCATATGCGGGGGTTTATCTATTCAACAACCTGGGGAGGAAGCAAATTGAGCTTTAATAATACAACAGTAAATCACCTAGGGCACTTACAGATTGGTGGATGTGACGTAGTTGATTTAGCAGATCAATATGGGACTCCATTATATATTTTTGATGAAGAAACTGTAATCGAAAATGTCAGACAATACCAACAGGCTTTAAGCGCTCTGCCAGAAACAGAAATAATCTATGCCAGCAAAGCACTTTTGACTGTGGGTATTGCTAAACTGATGTACAATTTAGGATTATCGTTAGATGTTGTCAGTGGCGGAGAATTGTACATAGCATTGCAGGCTGGTTTCGATCCAGGACGGATCTATTTCCATGGAAACAATAAATCCATTGAGGAATTAGTTATGGCGCTGAATGCTGGTGTAGGGAGATTCGTTGTAGACAATCTCCATGAATTGTACCTATTGTCGGAACTCGCTAAGCAAACAGGGCAAACAGCAAATATCCTGGTTCGCATTATGCCTGGAGTGGAAGCGCATACCCATTCTTACATCCAAACAGGTCAGCTGGATTCTAAATTTGGCATTAGTATCTTACATAACCAAGCACATGCAGCTCTCACATTAGCAGCGGAGCTACCGAATATTTCACTTAAAGGAATTCACTGTCACATAGGTTCTCAGATTTTTGAAGTAGAGAGTTATGCAGCAACTGTCGATGTGATGTTCAACTTCATAGCAGAAATGCGTGAGCAGGGTATCAAACTGCAAGAATTGGACTTAGGCGGAGGATTAGGTATTAAGTACCTTCCAGATGATCCTGCTGTGCCGATTAGAGTTTTTGGTGATTTCTTGGTTGAAACCATTAGGAATGCAGCTGAGAAGTATCATTTGCCACTGCCCAAGATTATGATAGAGCCAGGACGTTCCCTAATTGGAGCAGCAGGCACTACTATTTATCGCATTGGTTCAATTAAACAGCATATTGGTGGCCGTACTTATGCAGCGGTGGATGGAGGAATGGGAGATAATCCTCGCGTAGCATTATATCAAGCTAAGTATCATGCAATAGTAGCCAATAAAGCAAATCAACAACCAGAATCAGTCTATACTGTTGTCGGCAAATACTGCGAGTCTGGTGACGTCTTGATCCATAACATCGCTTTACCCCATCTGGAAGCGGGTGATTTGTTGGCGGTTTTTTCCACAGGTGCCTATAACTATTCAATGTCAAGCAATTATAATGCAGTGCCACGTCCACCTATAGTCACGGTATATCGAGGTGAGAGTGAAGTAGTCGTAGAACGGGAAACTTATGCCGATCTTATCCGGCTGCATCGTATACCTGACAGGTGGCTACAGCTGCTTAAGGAGAGAAGCCAATGATTAGAGAGATTGAATGGTTATTATATTCGATAATAGCATCATTGTTTGCTATTTCCATTCATGAGTATGCCCATGGAATAGTTGCCTATAAGCTTGGTGATCCAACTCCAAATGCTTTGGGACGCTTAAGTTTAAACCCACTCAGGCATCTGGACCCTGTTGGCATCATCATGCTAGTTATCTTCAAAGTTGGCTGGGCAAAGCCAGTCCAGATTAATCCGCTTTATTTTAAAAACCGTAAGAGTTCAGTGATCTTTGTGGCGCTGGCAGGACCTTTGGCCAATCTCATTGTTGCATGGACAGCCGACAAGTTAATTTATGTAGTGGCCCATATGCCATTAGCTTATGGAATAGCGCGATCACTCATTATACTACTGATAATCACAACAGAACTCAATTTAATACTAGCTGCTTTCAATCTGATTCCACTTCCACCTTTAGATGGTTCACGGATTGTTGCTAATCTACTGCCACTGAAAGCACGCATGACTTATGAAAGTCTCAGTAAATGGGCACCGCTGATTCTCATTTTGGGTGTGTGGACAGATGTTTTGGATTATGTCCTGTATCCTATTGTCCATGTTTTACGTTTGATTGTATACAGCTTCACTATCTAAAAATAGCGGGAATAGGTGTGAACAATGGGTTACTTAGTAAAGCTGGAGGTATTCGAGGGGCCTTTTGACTTATTGTTAAACCTGATTGAACGTGCCCAGATTGATATCATGGATATTCCTATTGCCCAAATCACAGAAGATTATCTTGCATACTTACATCAGATGCAGGAGTTGGATCTAGTGATTAGCGGGGATTTTTTGGTGATGGCTGCCACTTTATTGCAGATCAAAGCCAAAATGTTATTACCCAAACGAACAGAGTTTGATTCGAACAATGCAAATGACGTTCAGGAACATGAAGACCCACGAGAAGAGCTTGTCCAGCGATTGTTGGAGTATAAGCTTTATAAAGAAGTTGCGGCTTATCTGAAAAAGAAAGCAGAGCAAGCAACTTGTGTTTTTCCACGGATACACCACGAAACTGCAGCACCCAAAACTCCGATTTTTACTAATCCAGTAGGCAATGCTGATGTGCATGTGCTGGCAGAGCTTATGGCTCAGGTTCTGGCAGCTCTTAAAGATAAAAAGAGAATTGAATATATTAATCGCAAGGTTAGCGTGGCTGAAACCATTGCCAGCATTCGTTTGTTGCTCATGCAGCAGCGGTCTATATCTTTTTCTGAATTGCTAATCAAGAAGGATCGTTATCATATTATCTGTACGTTCTTAGCTGTCTTAGAACTAGTGCGTATGCGCGAAGTACGTGCGTATCAAGAACATGATTTCGGAGAAATTCAGATTATTTCACTAATGAATCCGGGCAAGGAGGTTCAAGCGTGACATTAGAAGAGGCACGAAAAATAATTGAGGCGTTGATTTTTGCCGCTCCTTATCCGTTAAGTGCTAAAGAGATCAGTGAGATCATCGAACTAGATCTTGATACAGTTAACCGCATTGTTGCCCTAATCAAGGACCGGTATCAAGAGTCAGGATTCATTTTGCGTAAAGTAGCAGAGGGTTATCAGTTCGTTACTCGACCAGAGCTTGCTCCATGGATAGAAAAACTAGGCCGCCCGATAATTACTGCGCCATTATCTGCTGCTGCTCTGGAGACGTTAGCGATTATTGCCTATCAGCAACCGATTACCCGTAGTGAAATCGAACAGATCCGGGGTGTCAACTCTGAAAGTGCAATCAACACTTTAATCGAGCGTGAACTAGTAACTGAACTAGGGCGTCGAGAAGGTTTAGGTCGTCCAATAATTTATGGCACCACTGATAAGTTTTTGTTGGAATTTAATCTGGCATCTTTGGATGACCTTCCCCGCAAAGAGGAGTTCCAACAGCTCGTCAATCCAAATGCATAGAGTGATCTAGTTTTTGACACAGTAAGATCGAGATATGGAGTGTGAAATCCATGCTGCTCGGTCTTTTTTTATTAGTGTTGGTAATATTACTTATCATTCCATTTTCGTTAGAAATAAGATATCACCGTTCGCAAAGTGATGATGATTTTAAAGTCATATTTTGGATTTGGAAAATTCCTTTGCACATCCACGTCTCCTACATCAAAAGACTGGGTAGCAAATGGATCACCCAAATCAATGTGGGCAGTAGTGGAGTAAACAAAAAGTTCAACTCAGTGTTTTCTCTCGCCTTTTTGAATAAGATGAAACATACACCAGTACCACGAATTCTGCGAATATTGCTCCGAGTTTCCACATTCATATTAAAGGAAATTGAACAGTTGGAAATTAAACTTACTTTCAGCACTGGTGAGGCTTCATTTACCGGCTTTGTGGCTGGTCTTGCATGGAACCTGATGGCAGCCGGGTTAGTTGTAGTTAATCAGCGGATAGTATTGCTTAATCGCCCTTTAATTCAAATCATTCCTCATTTTGGGCCAAGAATGTTTGAAGTGAGTCTAAACTGCATATTTAAGATACGACTCGGTCACATTATTCTTGAAAACATAAAACGCCAACTCAACTTGGGGAAAGGAGGTTAAGAGTTGGAGGAAAACCACCCGATTGAAAACTTGATGGAAACCGCAATGGAAAATCTCAAAGCTATGATTGATGTCAATACGATCCTCGGTGACCCTGTTGAAACACCCGATGGTAATGTCATCGTACCAGTTAGTAGAGTCAGCTTTGGTTTTGCGGCTGGTGGCACAGAATTTCAAACGCAGAAGGACAGTAACTCCGACACTTTACCGTTTGGTGGCGGCAGCGGCGGAGGAATTTCGATAAACCCAGTGGCTTTCCTGGTAGTAGGTAATAATCAAGTACGGTTACTGCCAGTAGATAACAGTGCAATTTATGACCGCTTGATTGATATGGTACCGAAAGTCATCGACAAACTACAGGGAAAAAATCGTTCTTCGGATTCTTTGATATCGAACCACCAGTATGAAATATAAGAGGGAAATGGTACCCCTCTTTTTTTCTGCTTGTCAAATTTACTTCGGTTGGATATGATTGGTGACGAGGGGGAACTTGTTAATGAAAGAAAGATTGCAAAAAGTCTTAGCACAAATGGGAGTTGCTTCACGCAGAGCAAGTGAAAAATTGATTCTCGATGGTCGTGTTACAGTTAATGGTCAGGTGGTAACCAAATTAGGTACTAAAGTGGATGTTGCTACTGATATAATTAAAGTTGATGGAAAGCTGATTCGTCACAAAGAGCCATATGTTTACTATATTTTACATAAACCCCGTGGATACATTTCATCTGTAAAGGATGATCGGGGACGGAAATCAATTATGGAATTAATACCAGAAGTGAAGGAACGTGTCTTTCCTGTTGGTAGATTGGATTATGATTCTGAAGGGTTAATTATTCTCACAAATGATGGTCAGTTAGCTAATCGCCTGTTACATCCCCGCTACGAAGTATGGAAATATTATTTGGTCGAGGTGAAAGGGCAATTTTCTCAACTAGCGCTGGAAAAGATGCGTTCTGGTATCGAATTGGAAGATGGAATTACTAGTGAAGCTTATGTTGAGCTTCTGGCCAGCGATTCAAAACGAACATTGCTGAAGGTTGGTATACATGAAGGACGCAATCGCCAAGTACGGCGGATGTGTGAAGCATTGGGTTATCCAGTAACACGGTTGATCAGGACACAGATCGGTCCTATTAAGTTAGGTAAATTACCATGCGGAGCATATCGCCAGTTAACTCCAGCAGAGGTCGGAAAACTGAAACAGGCGGTGAGTCGCCGTGGCCAATAAAGTAGTTGTAATAGGGGGAGGACCAGCTGGTTTAATGGCAGCTGGGTTTGCTGCTGCTAATGGCGCGCAAGTTTTACTTTTAGAAAAAAATTCCATGGTGGGAAAGAAACTGCGGATATCTGGCAAGGGGCGGTGTAACATTACCAATGCTGTGGATGTAGCTGACTTCATCGCTCATTATCCGGGAAACGGAAAGTTTCTTTATAGTGCTTTGCATCAATTCAGTAACAAAGATCTCTTAGCCTTATTAGGTCAATACGGGTTAACTACCAAGGTTGAGCGTGGGCAGCGGGTTTTTCCGGTATCTGATGATGCACACCAGGTTGCTAACACATTGTGGCAGTTTACGCATGACCATGGGGTGCGATTCCGTTTTAACACTCAGGCAACACGTATTTGTGTGGAAGACGGTCATGTAACAGGTGTAGAATCAACGACTGGTTTTTATCCTGCTGATTGTGTGATATTAGCGACAGGTGGAGCGAGTTATCCGCAAACTGGTTCCAATGGTGATGGATACCGGTTGGCATCTGAGGTTGGCCACACAATTGTTGAACCGTTTCCTGCCCTAGTAGCTTTACGTACTCGCGAAACTTGGGTTCAGGAATTATCAGGATTAAGCTTGCGCAATGTACGAGCCACAGTTGTCAGTGAAGGTGAGCGGCAAAGTGAATTTGGGGAAATGCAATTTGCACATTTTGGAGTTACTGGGCCGATTATCCTAACCCTTAGTCGCCAGGTAGCTCTTTGGCTGCGCGCTGGAAGACAAGTGCAGTTGTTTATTGACCTAAAACCAGCATTGAGTGTTGATGAGTTAGATCAGCGAGTTCAAAGGGATTTTCAGAAGTACCAGCGGAAACAGTTGAAAAATGCTCTTGATGATCTGCTGCCAAAAAATCTCATTCCTATTGTGATATCCTTTAGTGGGATTGCACCAGAAAAAGCAGTTCACCAAATAACACGTGCCGAACGACAGCAGCTTGTGGCAGTTCTAAAACAGCTGCCATTGATTATTACCAGTACACTTCCGCTTTCTACAGCAATCGTGACAGCTGGCGGGGTAGCTGTAACCGAAATTGATCCACGAACAATGGCTTCGAAAATTGTCTCAGGATTGTATTTTGCAGGTGAAGTGATTGATGTTGACGGAGTTACTGGAGGCTTTAATTTGCAGGCGGCTTTTTCTACAGGTGCTGTGGCAGGAATTCATGCCAGTAGAAGCTAATAATTAAACAATTTAAGCCATGAGGGGGCAAAGATAATGGTGCGAGCTGTCCGCGGTGCAATCACAGTGCAGGAAAACGATGCTGAGCAAATCATTACCGCAACGAAACAACTGTTGATGGAGATCATGGAGCGAAACCAGCTGAACGAAGATGAACTGATTAGTATGCTCTTTACGGTTACTACAGACCTAGATCAAGCTTTTCCAGCGGCAGCTGCTCGTGAATGTGGATTTACGCAGACTCCGTTAATGTGTGCGACTGAGATTCCTGTACCAGGAAGTCTACCTCGCTGCATTCGTGTGTTGATTCACTGCCATTCCAATAAACCTAAGGCTGAGATTCAGCATGTATATTTAGGAGAGGCTGTGAAACTCAGGCCTGATTTAGTAAAGGAGAACCACTTATGATACGTTATCGTCAAGAATTAGATCATATTGAGCCATATATCCCTGGCAAGCATATAGATGAAGTTAAGCATGAGTATCAACTTACTGATATTATTAAATTAGCTTCCAATGAAAATCCCTTAGGGATGGGGAAAAAAGCTCAAGCGGCAATTATGGACGCTTTAAATCAGATACATATATATCCTGATGGAAACTGCACACTGTTAAAACAAAGATTAGCACAGCATTTATCGGTAGATCCGCAGAATCTGATTATTGGCAATGGTTCTGATGAGTTGTTTAAACTGCTGGCTGAAACATATCTAACTAATGATTCAGAAGTAATCATTGCTGAGCCTACATTTTCTCAGTACCGTTTTGCTGCTCATTTGATGGGTGCACATGTCCGATCAGTCCCATTGCGGGACTATCGCCATGATTTACATGCCATGGCCCAGTGCATCAATGATAAAACTCAGATGATCTTTATTTGCAATCCAAATAATCCCACAGGTACAATAGTTACAGCAGATGAGCTATGTCAGTTTATTGTTCAAGTTCCACAGCATGTCTTGATCGTAATTGACGAGGCATATTATGAATATGTACGTTCACCTGAGTATCCTCGGACGCTTAGTTTACTAAATAGTTATCCAAACCTGATTATCACGCGCACCTTTTCGAAAATCCACGGGTTGGCAGCGCTGCGTGTTGGCTATGCTATTGCCAATCCAGAGGTGATTTCAGCGCTACATAAAGTAAAAGAACCCTTTAATGTTAATTTACTTGCACAAGTTGCTGCCATAGCCGCCTTAGAAGACAAGGAACATGTTGAGCAGAGTGTTGCTGTAAATGAAACGGGAAAAGTTTACTTATATGAACAATTAGCTGCGATGGGTTTGACATACCTTGAGACAAACACGAATTTCATCCTAATTAACGTACAACAAGATGCTGATCACTTATTCCGCCGCATGTTAACCAAGGGTGTAATAATCCGTTCTGCGGCCCAATTCCATTTGCCTACCTGGATCCGGGTAACAATTGGTACGATGGCAGAAAACGAGAGGTTTATCACCGCATTGAAGGAGGTCCTTTAATGCAGATAGCAATTGACGGGCCTGCTGGCGCTGGTAAGAGTACGGTTGCCAAGTTGGTAGCTGACAAACTGGGGTTTCTTTATGTTGATACCGGTGCCATGTACAGGGCACTGACTTTTCAAGTTCTACAGCAAGGCATCGATCCCAAAGATGACCTGGCGGTGTTTAGTATATTACAAAAGCTCGATATTAAACTACTGCCACCGGCTAGTAAAGGTGAGTCATGCCGCGTATTAGTCAATCACCAAGAAGTGACAGACCAAATCCGTGATCCTAGTGTTTCGCAAAACGTTGCAATTGTAGCCAGCCATGCACTGGTACGAAAGGCAATGGTGGATTTGCAGCGACGATTAGCAGCTAGCACTGATGTCGTGATGGATGGTCGGGATATTGGTACAACAGTATTGCCTCAAGCCGATGTAAAGGTGTTCCTAACTGCTTCAACGGAAGAAAGAGCTCGTAGAAGATGTGCTGAGCTGGTTCAACAAGGCTATGAGGTAAATTTAAATGATTTAGCAGCTGATATTCAAAAACGTGACCATTTAGATATGACACGTGAGGTATCACCTTTACGCAAAGCTGATGATGCTGTCGAAATCGATACCACGCATTTATCCATTGATCAAGTTGTTGATCGGGTGTTAGAGTTAGTTGCCCGGAGGGAGAAACGTGTATAGATTTTTTTGGCCTATTGTGAATGTGATTATCAAACTTATATTTAATTACCAGGTTATAGGCGCGAACCATATTCCCGCAGAGGGAGCAGCAGTACTTGTTGCCAATCATGTCAGCATGTTTGATCCAGTAGCTATTGCTTTGGCTAGCAAACGTCCAATTCACTTCATGGCCAAGGCTGAACTGTTTGACAATGCCTTTTTACGCTGGCTTTTTACTAAACTGCATGCTTTCCCTGTTAAGCGCGGTGAAGCCGATCGCCAAGCAATCCGTACCGCTCTCGAGGTTTTGCATGGTGGAGAACTGCTAGGTATTTTTCCTGAAGGTACTCGGAACAAGGAAGAAGATTTATTGCCAATCCATAACGGTGCTGCACTCTTAGCGCTTAAAACAGAATCACCATTGATTCCTATCGTTGTCAAAGGTACCAAGAAACTGCGTTTTCGCCAACAGATTATCGTGAATATTGGTGAACCAATCATCCCCTTAGCCAGTGATCGAGCATCGAAAGAAACATTAAACCAGATAAGTAATCAGATTTTCACTCAATTAACTCATCTCAGCCGGCAGGAATTTAACAACAAAGAGAGAAAAGAGTGAAAAGAAATAATGAAATGATTGTAAGCAGGAAATTATTTTGTAAAAGCTGACATACTATAAATAAGAGTCAGTCATAGTTTGGTTTTAACCTATGCTGTATGCCACAAATTGGTTATACCAATACATATAGCAGACAGTAATAGGTGTAAAATAAATAAAGGTAGTGGAAGTTGTCCTGAACGTTGGCAGTCATTGCGCCATTTGTTACGGTGTCTCGGCAGCCTTCCTTCTGGACTGGTTAATGAGGGGGTTATTTACAGAATGAGTGAATTCACAGACGAGAAAGTTGTAGTAGCTGGTCAAGTAGACTTCGAGGTGAATGGTCAAGCAAAAAATCAACCTGAGATGGCATCAGTAGAGGCTGAACCTACCGATGCAGACATGAATCAACAAACACTAGCAGAGTACTCTGATATGCCTACACCAGTGCCGAATACCATCATTACTGGTAAGGTCGCTCATATCGGTACTGATGAGGTATTAGTTGATATAGGCTACAAGTCAGAAGGGCGGATTCCCATCAATGAGTTGGGTTTAAAACCTGGTCAACAACCAGCAGATGTCGTGAGCATTGGTCAAGAAATTGATGTTTGGGTATTACAAATAGAAGACGCCGAAGGTAATGTAGTCCTTTCTAAACGCAGAGCTGATCAGGTGAAAACATGGGAGAAACTTGAAAAGCTTTTTGCTGAAGGTAAACCAATTAAAGCTCAAGTTACTCAAGTTGTCAAAGGTGGCTTATTAGTCGACCTAGTTGGTGTACGTGGCTTTATCCCAGCTAGCCAGGTATCCCGTAATTTTGTGGAGAACTTAGAAGAGTATGTAGGACAGACTTTAGAACTGAAGATCGTTGAGCTAGATCGGCAAAAGAACAATGTTGTCCTCTCGCGAAAAGCACTGCTAGAGGAAGAGTATCAGAAGGCAAAAGAAGAGATCTTCAGTAAGCTAAAAGAAAACATGATTGTTGAAGGTGTAGTGCGCCGGATTACAGACTTTGGTGCTTTTGTTGATCTTGGACATGGTGTAGAAGGCTTATTGCATGTGTCCGAGATGGCTCACAGTCGCATTAACCATCCATCAGATGTGTTATCTGAGGGCGATAAGGTTCGAGTAATGGTTTTAGGAGTAGATAAGGAGAGAGAGCGCATTTCCCTTGGACTTAAACAAACCCTTGCCGATCCTTGGGACACCATTGAAGAAAGATATCATGTTGGTGATAAAGTAACTGGTGTAGTTACTCGTGTAGTTGATTTCGGTGCTTTCGTCAAGTTAGAAGATGGTGTTGAGGGCTTAATCCATATTTCCCAATTAGCTAACAAACATGTAGCTAAGGCTGAAGATGTTGTCAAACCTGGTGATGTAGTCGAAGCTAAAGTCATTCATCTCGACAGCGCAGCCAAACGCATTGGATTAAGCATTCGCGAATTAGCTCCCAAACCGGAAGTAAAAAAAGATGTGAAGAAAGAGCCCAAAAAACAAGCTGAAAAAGTTGAAGAGAAACAAGAAAATGAAGAACTGACTACTAACCTGGGAGATATGTTCGGCGATCTCTTTAAGCAATCCAAATAACACTAGCAATTAAGCATTGAGCAGGATCTTAAGACGACAAGATCCTGCTTTTTTATTTACCTTTCCAGGATAGGTACATATTGAGCATAATCCAAGGGAAGAATAGCCCTAGATTGAAATCAGGAGGGGTAACATGCCAACAGGAATGATCCTACTCTTAATTGTAGCTGCATTGATTTATTTTGGAGCTGCTCAACGAGTTCTTGACCGGATGCGATTGACTGATAGTCAAGCTTTGCTGTTCATTGGTTTAATGATCGGCGGCAGTTTCATTGATATTCCATTGTACCGCGGGGTTGCTGAAGTCAGTATAAATGTAGGCGGTGCCATTGTGCCGTTGGGATTAGCCATTTACCTATTGATTCGTGCTGACACTGCTCGTGAACGCGTACGGGGAATAGCCGCTTCTTTAGTCACTGCAGCTGTGATATATGGTATTAGTCAGTTTTTCACCTTTGATCCACCTGGACGCGGTATAATTGATCCAATTTGGTTATTTAGTATTGTTGCTGGCGTTGTTGGCTACTTAACTGGCAGATCGCGTCGGTCATCATTTATTGCTGGCACACTAGGAATCATCCTCACGGACTTTATTCATTTAGTCACTGCTCTCGTGACAAGAGTATCAACGACAGTTGCGATTGGTGGAGCCGGCATTTTCGACACGATCGTAATTGCAGGATTTATAGCGGTGGGATTGGCAGAATTTGTCGGAGAGACTCGTGAACGTTTACAAGGTGGTCCTCAGGAACATGAAGGACAACCTGATTTAATTAACGACCAATTTGTACATGTAAACACAGATGGATCAGCAGATCAACCTGCCCAGGAAAAGGAGGAGGAACAAGAGTGATTCGGTTAGTACGCATTTTATGTAGCGTTGTACTTCTTATCTTGCTGGGGACGGGTGCAATACAAGCTTCATGGCTGGAATCAGGCCTTTACGAGCGCAATGATGGCGGTTATTTTACTCTGGTGGATGAAAGTGGAAAGGTTCTCACATATACAGCCCGCATTCTCGATGTAGGTGATTCATATATCTCTGCAGATAACATACGTTATGAAGTCATTGAGGTTGATGGCGATTTAATCAAAATGGAACGTAAGGAAGAAATCACACTTCCAGATATTACAGATATTAAAACTGCCACACCACCGAGTATATGGCAAAGGCTATTTGGCGCAGCTACTTCAAAACAGAACAGCGAAGATCAAGATTGGAAGGTCATTGGTATCTACCATACGCATAACGATGAGTCTTACGTACCTACAAGCGGCACAGAGTCTGAAACTCCAGGTGGAGACATTATGGAGGTAGGTAAAGCTTTAGCATCGGCTTTGGAAAAACTGGGTTATACAGTGGTGTGGTCTGACAACAGCCATTTGCCACACGATGGCGAAGCATATGTACGTTCACGGCGTACAGCGTTGGAATTAATCAAACATAAACCTGCCACTCTGATTGATGTTCATCGAGATGCCACTCCACCAGAAGTTTATGAAACAGAAATTGATGGGAAACCTAGCACCAAAGTGCGCATCGTAGTTGGTAGACAGAATGAGAACCGGGAAATGACCCTAGAGTATGCTAAACGAATCAAGGCTGTGGCTGATTCTAAATATCCTGGGATCATTGAAGGCATTTTTGATGCTCGTGGAAATTACAATCAAGATTTAGGACCCCGGATGATTCTTCTGGAGTTTGGTGCGCATACAAATCCATTGGAATTGGCTGAACAAGCAGCTCAGTTCTTCGCAGAGATCATTCCTGCTGCTGCAGGTTTATCTAGTCAGGATGCATCTCAGAGAGAAGCTAGACAGACTAACCCAATAGCTGGTAGTTCAATTTTTTGGATCTTAGCAATTGTCGGTATTGTGATTGTAGGATATCTACTTATCAACAAGCAAGGCCTTCAAACAATTGGATCGTTCTTCCGCCGCGAATTTGGTGGCGATGAAGGTGATGATTCGGATGAATAAACAATTATCCAACGGGTGACAGGTATGCGGTATTTACTGACAATTATCTTAGCAACTTTATCCGGGCTTTTAGCCCGGTTATATATGCTTCGGCGCGATTATCGGCAGTATCCGAGTTTTCCTCAAGGATGGGCAGTACATTTGTTTATTGGGTTCATTGCTGCTTTTCTAGGCGCAATTCTCGTACCCGCCTTGATCGAGGCAGAGTTTACTGCCGTCTCTTTTTTACTCATGGCGGCTTCACAATTCCGCGAAGTCCGGAACATCGAACGAAGTACACTCGAAAAGCTAGAACCAACAGAATTAGTTGCTCGTGGCTCTGCATATATTGAAGGAATTGCCCGAGTGTTTGAAGCACGCAATTACCTAGCAATCTGGAATGCTTTTCTTGTATCTATTGTAGCAGAACTCACCCGAAACCTGCAGTTGTGGTTGCAGATCACTTGTGTCGCTGTTACAGGAGTTGCAGTCGCTGGTATCTTAAATTATCTGATGCGAGGTCCATCGATTGGCGACATTGCTGAGATTAAATCCACTAGTATTGAGTTTGACGGGCCTATCTTAAAAGTTGGCGGCGTGGCAGTAATGAACGTTGGTTTACCATCTATCCGTGAATTTTACTTAAAACATGCCGTGGCTGCTGAAATACTACCCAAAGATGTTTCTGCCAAAGCAACTTTAGGTAATATTGGCCAAATGCAAGCCATAGCTCACGATGCTGCAGCTATGGTAGGAGTACATATGGATGTGGGTGAGCAGGAATTCACACCACTTGTACGACGTGAACCTCAATCAGGCAAGCTGGTAGTTGTCATGATTCCTTCTGAAGACAATCAGGAAGCCTTCTTAGAAGCAATTTCCAATGTTCCAGTGCTAGAGAGTGCAGTTCGTAAACCACTGCGTTCAGTGGCTGGAAGAATGATGGATAGGAATGGGAGTTGAAGACAGTGAAAATATCCACTGCGGATCAAATACTGGCAATTGTCACTACTAACCGTGAACGAGTAGGCGGTTCCGCTCCAATTTTTTATGTGGATAACCAAGAAGAGTTAGAAAAAGTAGCTACCTATTTATCAAGAATCTTTATGGCAGCTATCCATGACCTAGATCATGGTGTGTATATCCTTGTCAAGCACTAGGTATGAGGTGACTGATTAGTGGACATAGTTTACAGTTGCTACGGCGGAGCTCACTCTTCAGTTGTAGCAGCGTCGATTCACATTGGTTTGCTGCCAGCAGATCAAATTCCTTCACCACAGCAACTTAATGAACTCAAATATTATGATAAAGTAACTGCATCTGAACGAGGTAAAGTGATTTTTATTGGCATCGACAAATGGGGCAACCGTATTTTTATTTGCGGTCGTGGACGAGAGAAACTAGGAATTGAGCAAGCAGTTAAGAGTGGTATCATATTAGCAGGAGGAAATACGGAAAAGTTAGTATTTGTAGACACATTGCCAGCAGTTAATTTATGGATGCGTATTGGCGGATTCATCTCTCGTCGATTAAAATGGGTGAAGATAGGACGACCGCTCGTTATCTGGGGAACTCAGAAAGCGTTCCCGCATCTCCTTAAAATAGTTGATAAAACCAAAGCGCAATATGGGAAAGTTGATTTCCATAAAGAGGAAATTTAATTTTTCATAGAGAATAAATAAAGCCGATATAAAAGGTTATGAAGGAAATAAGAAAGAGAGAGTTGCTATGGCAAAACCAATAGTAGCGATTGTTGGCAGACCAAATGTAGGTAAAAGTACTTTATTCAATCGAATCGCCAGAGAACGCATCGCAATTGTGGAAGGTATACCTGGTGTAACACGGGACCGGTTATACTGCGATGTGGAATGGCTAAACAAATCATTTATGCTTGTAGACACAGGCGGTATTGATATGGCTGAAGATATCATTACTCAACAAGTTAGGCAGCAAGCTGAGATTGCCATACAAGAGGCTGATGTGATCATATTTATGGTTGATGGTCGCGAGGGTTTAACCGCGGCTGATGAGGAAATCGCCAATATTTTACGCAGAGTCAATAAAAAAGTAATACTATGCGTTAACAAGGTAGAAGATCAAACCCAAAGTGCATTAGCTGCTGCAGAATTTTGGGCACTTGGTTTGGGCGAGCCGATTACTGTTTCAGCTGAACACGGACGGGGAATAGGGGATTTGCTCGATCAAGTCATTGCCGATTTTCCAGAAAATGTTGAGGAAGAAAAATCTAATGTACTGAAAATTGCCATTGTCGGGCGTCCAAATGTAGGAAAATCAACTTTGGTCAATCAGTTTGTCGGGGAGAAACGGGTTATTGTTTCAGACATTCCAGGTACTACACGTGATGCCATCGATACTTATTTCACTTATTCTGGACAAGACTTTGTTTTAATTGATACTGCTGGTCTTCGGCGTAAAAGCAAGATTGAAGAAGAACTGGAACGTTGGAGCGTGATTAGGACACTACGTGCTGTAGAGCGGTCAGATATTTCCATACTGATGCTCGATGCTCAGGAGGGTGTTACCGAACAGGATACTCGTATCGCTGGTTATATTCATGAAAACGGCAAAGGATGTATCATTGTTGTCAACAAGTGGGATTTAATTGACAAAGGACCGCAAACTATGCAAGAAATGGAAACCAAGATTCGCCAAGAACTGCAGTTCTTGGATTATGCTCCTATTGTTTTCGTTTCTGCACTCACAGGTAAAAGAGTGCATCAGATTCTCGATTTGGCTAAGCAAATTGCGGAACAGCGCAGTCTGCGAATATCCACTGGCCGCCTTAACGAAATCATTCAAGATGCTGTGGCTATGCACCAGGTTCCTTCTGATAAAGGAGTTAGGCTTAAGATCTTTTATGCCACCCAAGCTCAGGTTAATCCACCTGTATTCTTGATCTTCGTCAATAATAAAGAACTAATGCATTTCTCGTACCTGCGCTATCTTGAAAACCGTCTCCGCGAAGAGTATGGGTTCATCGGTACTCCAATTATCCTGAGCGTGAAAGAGAGGCAGTAACCATGGGAGAGAGTATGCTATTTTTTCTACTTACTTTAGGTGCTTATTTGCTAGGATCAATTCCCTTCGGTTTATGGATTGGAAGGTTATGGGCTCGCATTGACGTACGTGAGCACGGAAGCGGTAATATTGGTGTTTCTAACGTGTTGCGGACAGTTGGCGTAGTGCCAGCAATCATTGTATTAATCTTGGATGTAAGTAAAGGATTAGTACCAGTGCTAGTTGCCAAAGCGTTTTTGACTAATGAAGACATGTGGCTGGTGGTTGGTTTAAGCGCTATCGTTGGTCACACCTTGCCAATCTTTTTGAAGTTTAAAGGTGGTCGGGGAGTGGCTACTGCGAGTGGTGTCATGTTAGGTTTGGCTATTGAGGTAGTATTTGTGCTGTTCCTCATTTGGATAACCACTCTGTTAGTCAGCCGGTATATATCTTTGTCATCCATCTTAGCAGCGATTGCCTTACCTATATGTTTGGCAGTCTATCAGTATCCAAGCAGTTATATAATATTTGGTGTATTATTGGCGATTTTAATTATCTGGCGCCATCGTCCGAATATTCAACGGTTGCTTGCTGGTACAGAATATCATATAGGTGAAAAAGCACGAAAAAACTAATTGCATCTTACGGAAATCACGGGCTTCCCGTGATTTTTTCTTTGCCATTTTTGTTATATTTTCGCCAAGCCCATAATATAGTTATAGTGTCCATCCGCATGCACGCCTTTTTCACTTAAAACGGGGCTGAGACCATAAAGGTGCGGTTTGTTTCGGGCAAAACCTAAATCGAAGGAGGGAAGCCTTGATGGAGAAATTTGATATTTTTGCTGATATTGCTCAGCGCACTGGCGGAAGTATTTACATTGGAGTCGTTGGTCCAGTGCGTACAGGAAAGTCTACGTTTATCAAACGTTTTATGGATCTTTTAGTCTTGCCAAACATCCAGGAAATCCACGTCAAGGAGAGAACAAAAGACGAACTGCCTCAAAGCGGGGCAGGTAAGATGATCACTACTACCGAACCCAAATTCGTACCTGATGAGCCCATTGAAATCACATTGGAGGATAACCACAAGTTTAAGGTCAGGTTAGTTGACTGTGTTGGCTATACTGTACCAGGAGCAAAAGGCTATATGGATGAGAATGGGCCGCGGATGGTGATGACACCATGGTTTGACCATCAGATTCCCTTTCAAGAAGCAGCTGAACTAGGTACCCGCAAAGTAATCAGCGAGCATTCCACCATAGGTTTAGTAGTGCTCACCGATGGTTCGGTAACAGAAATTCCACGAGAAGACTATATTGAAGCAGAAGAACGTGTGATTTCTGAACTCAAAGAATTAGAAAAACCATTTATTGTGGTGTTAAATACCGATCAGCCTCGTAGTCCGAAAACATTGAGCTTAGCTGAAGAGCTGGAAGCGAAACATCAAGTCCGGGTAGTGCCTCTCGATTGCTTGCGTATGACTCAAACCGATATCCTTGACCTGCTGCGTGAAGTACTATACGAGTTTCCTGTTCGCGAAATCAATTTCAGGTTCCCGCGTTGGGTGGAAGAACTTCCAACCAATCACTGGCTGCGCCAGCAATTTGAAGATGCAGCATACCAAAGCGTTAGCCAAATTGACTGCATCCGTGATGTAGATTGTGCGATTAGCACACTGAGTGGAAGTTCTTCACTTGAAGAAGCGAAACTAATGCATTTAGACATGGGAAGAGGAGTAGTAGATATCCAATTCACAGCTGAAAGAGCTCTATTTTACCAAGTTCTCGCTGAGATGACAGGCTTACAGGTTGAAGGAGATCATCATCTTATTCGTTTGATGCAAGATTTATCTGTGGCAAAACGAGAATATGATAAGTTATCATCAGCCTTAATGCAAGTACGTGAGACAGGATATGGCATCGTTTCACCTTCACTTGAAGACATAACCTTTGAACACCCAGAGCTGATCAAACAAGGAAGGCACTTCGGTATTAAACTAACGGCTAGTGCACCATCTATTCACATGATCCGTGCTAACATTATGACCGAAGTTACACCCTTAGTAGGAACAGAAAAGCAAGGTGAAGAATTGATGCAGTCATTATCAGAGGAGTTTCAGGAAGACCCAGACGCTCTGTGGAGCCGTGATTTTCTTGGACGATCTTTGCAGGACTTGGTGAAAGAAGGTATACAGGCAAAGCTTAACCGGATGCCCGAAACAGCACAAGAAAAACTGCAAGAAACATTGAGTAAGATTATCAATGAAGGCAGCGGCGGATTAATCTGCATTATCTTGTAATTATTGATAAACCTCGGCATTACTGGATAAACTAGTGATGACATCTAATGAAGGAGGATATCGGATGACAAAAGCTGATTTAGTTGACCAAGTTGCAGCTAAAACCAATCTCACCAAAAAAGACGCTGCTGCAGCTGTGGATGCAGTCTTTGCCAGCATTTCCCAGAGCCTTGCTGCCGGGGAGAAAGTTCAACTAGTTGGTTTTGGCACGTTCGAAGTCAGAGAAAGAGCTGAACGGGTAGGGCGTAATCCCCAGACTGGCGCGGAAATGACAATTCCTGCAAAAAAGGTGGCAATTTTCAAACCAGGTAAACAGCTAAAAGATTCCGTTGGAAAATAGGAATGACAACTTGCATTTTCGTAGAAAATGTGCTATCCTATTTTTTGTCAGTCGGGGCGTGGCGCAGTTTGGCTAGCGCGCTACCTTGGGGTGGTAGAGGTCGCCTGTTCAAATCAGGTCGCCCCGACCAGTTCAGCTAACAGAATCCTTCCAGTAAATGGGAGGATTTTTTTATTGCAGGAAATAACCGAATGACAGCGAATAATTTAAATATGAATTGCCTTAAAGGGAGGCTACAGGAACTTGAATTACCGGAAAACCAGACTTGGTTTTTGTATTATCTTATGTTTAATTATTTTTATATATCAACAAGCAAAAGCTGTAGATTACTTGATGGAAGAATTGCCATTCTTGACTAATAGTATTATCACAACTGCTGATCTCTTTGATAGCGGAATTGAACAGTTGATCATGGGCCGCGATAATGTAGTTAAAATATATGATCAAGGAGCAGTTGTAGCTACTATTACTGATTTTGTAGGCAATGTTACCGCTCTAGCTGTAGGGGATCTTACTGGGGATTTTCGACCAGAAATAGTCATTGGTACAGATAACTGTAATATTTATGTTTATCAGCGGATAAACGATAACTGGAAACAGATTTATGAACGGCGCTATTTATGGACCCCAGTTGTACATATAGAAGTCACAGACATCACCGGTAATGGTTGGGGTGATGTGATTGTTCGTACGGAGCGAGGAGAAGCGTTCGTTTTTCTTTCTTTTAACGGAACATTGGAAATGTTCTGGCGTTCACAACCAACAGAACGGATTAAGTATATCACTGCTGCTGATTTAACCGGTGATGGTGGCGCTGAAGTAGTCTTTTCGCATAATTCTGGTTATGTTGGAGTTTTAAGTTGGATTGATGGCCAATTGGAGAATATATGGCAAAATTACCCATGGGGAACCATTGATAGTTTGATGATTGCAAAACTTGCAGCGAATGATCTGCCCGAGATAATGGTCATAACCGGACAGCACATCCTCTACTGCTGGAAATGGAATGGCAAAACATTCAGTACTACTCGTCATTACCCTGTTGAGCTGAGTGGGAATAATACTAAGTATATATCGCAGCTAGGACTTACTGACCTATCGCTAGTCTCTGGTATTACTACCTACGCAGTCAAAGCCAGTAGTTTGCAGAAACAGAACTCCTTTGCCATTACCAATGTAAGCGATTTGTTCATGGTTAACAAAACAATGATTATTAAGGATCCATCTGGACACTATTATCAACTGCACATGATTGATCCCGACAAAATGCAGATCTATTTTAACAACAAACCGCAGCATGGACTTAAAGTCAAGGTGCATAATGGCACGTTATATTTGGCTTTAGATGAACTAGCTGATGCACTTAACCTGATCCGGTTTGGAACAGAGAGAATATTTTTAATGAAGGGTTTAAAGCATTTGGTAATTGATACCAAAGCCAATATGATTCTGTGGAAGAATACGCCTTTACCATTAAATGAACCACTCTTAACCTCTGATGAAAAGCTTTTTGTACCAATCTCAATCTTATCTTCACTTGGTTATGACACAAGACTAGATTACACCAATAATGAACTGCATCTATTACACCAGTTTGGCTGGTGGTAATACATTTTTTGCCAAAAGATCGTAAAACTAAACTTGATTGTCAATAAATCGTTTTCTAACAAATTTTTACACCAAGAAGGAAGGTTTCTCATACTTGTTGAATATAGCATTGAGATGTTAATACTTGGTAAATGATGTTCTCAGAGGTTTAGTTCTTATTAAATAGATTCAGATGGTTAAGAGGAGGAGATTTAGTGAAGGATTATAGTATCGACAGGTTAAGAAATGTAGCCCTCGTCTCTCATAGTGGTGCGGGCAAAACATCGCTTGCTGAGGCCATGCTTTTTACTGCAAAAGCGACTAACAGGCTTGGCAAAGTCGACGATGGCACAAGCGTCATGGATTTTGATTCAGAAGAGATCAAACGTCAAATCAGTATCAATCTGTCAACAGCCCCTGTTGAGTGGAATGGCTGTAAGATTAACGTTTTAGACGCCCCGGGATACTTTGACTTCGTTGGTGATCTCATTGCCTCTTTAAGAGTAGCGGATGGAGCGATTATTGTAGTTTGTGCTTCCTCTGGAGTCGAAGTTGGTACTGAGAAAGTATGGGATTATACTGAAGAAAACAAAACACCACGTATGATTTTTGTGAACAAGATGGAGCGTGAAAATGCCAACTTTGGCAACGTTTTAGAGCAGTTAAAGAGCACATTTGGCAATAAAGTGGTTGCTGTACAGTTGCCAATTGGCAATGCTGAGAATTTCAAGGGATTTGTAGATTTGATCCAGCAAAAAGCTTATTTGTGGGATAAAAACACTGTTACTGAAGGTGCAATCCCCAGTGATATGGAAGCAGAGGTTGAAGCCGCTAGAGAAGCTTTGATTGAAGCTGCATCAGTTACCGATGATGAGTTGATGATGAAGTATCTTGAAGGCGAATCGCTTACTAATGAGGAAATTGAGAATGCTTTAGCAACCGGTACCAAGACAGGAGAAGTAGTTCCAGTATTATGTGGTTCTGCCACAGCACTAGTAGGGATTCCACAACTGATGGATTATTGCATTCGTTGCATTCCAAGCCCACAAGAACGCAAAGATGTTGGTATTGACACCAAGACAAACAATGAAGTAGAAATTGCCGCAGATAGTAACAATCTTTGTGCTTTGGTATATAAAACATTGGCTGACCCATATGTCGGCAAGCTAACAATGTTCAAAGTGCTCTCTGGTTCGATTAAATCTGATAGCACAGTATTCAATCTTACTCGCAATAAGGAAGAACGTATCGGCCAGCTCTTTATTATGAAAGGGAAAGAAAATATTCCAGTATCCGAGATAAAAGCTGGCGATATTGGTGCTGTTGCCAAATTACAGGAAACCAACACCAATGATGTATTGTCTGTGAAGGGCGCAAGTGTTGTACCAAAAGGAATCAAGTTCCCTAAACCAGTTATGACCATGGCAGTTAGACCTCGTGCCAAGGGTGATGAAGAAAAGATCGGTAGTGGTTTAGCACGACTGGCCGAAGAGGATCCAACCTTTACAGTTACCAAGAGTACTGAAACCGCAGAGATTTTGATTTCCGGTCTTGGTGATCTGCATCTAGAAGTGATGTGCAGCCGCTTGCAGAAGAAGTTTGGTGTCGAAGTTGAGCTTTCAACACCGACTGTACCTTATCGTGAAACAATTCGTGGGAAAACAAAGGTTGAGGGCAAACATAAGAAACAGTCTGGTGGTAGAGGACAGTATGGCCATGTTTGGTTGGAAATTGAACCTGGTGACATCGAAGCTGAAGATCGTTTGACATTTGTAGACAACATCTTTGGCGGAGCTGTACCAAAACAATACATCCCAGCGGTTGAAAAAGGTATCCGCGAAACCATGGATGAAGGTATTTTGGCTGGATTCCCAATCGTTGGCTTAAAGGTGACATTGTTTGATGGTTCATATCACAGCGTAGACTCATCAGAAATGGCATTTAAGATTGCCGCTTCTATGGCATTGAAGAAAGGCTTTATGGAAGCCAATCCTATCCTTCTGGAACCAATTCTGAATGTGAGTGTCACAGTCCCTGATAGTTTCATGGGTGACGTAATGGGAGATCTGAATAAGAAACGCGGTAAGATTTTGGGTATGGATTCTCATGGTGGTATGCAGACAATTCGCGCGCAAGTACCTATGGCTGAAATGTTCAAATATGCTATCGATCTGCGCTCAATTACTCAAGGTAGGGGATCCTTCACTACTGAGTTTAGCCATTACGAAGAAGTACCTGGGCCAATTGCTGAACAGATTATTGCGGAAAAATCCAAAGAAGTCTCCTAATGCATCTAACATAGATTATCCATATGCAGCCCTTAGGGCTGCATATTTTTTTTCTTTCAATCATAAAGTTTAGAAAATCCACTATGGGTTAGGAGGACTATGGTATGAAAAATGCCAGCAGTTCGGTAAAATTAGGCATACTGATCAAGGGTGTTGGATTAGCATATGCAATGCTTGGTATTTTCGCGCTGGTTTTAGCACTAGTTGCTTACTTTTCCTCTTGGCATTATGGTGATGTTGTTTATAGAGCCACTACGTATTTAAGCGTGTTGATTGGTGCATTGTACATGGGCCTGAAGTTAAAAAGTAAATTATGGTTAAACGGTGTGCTATTGGGGCTCATTTATTTGGTTGTGATCACAGCTGTACAGAAAAATATTGCATTATTTATCCAGTGGTATTGGTTGAAACACCTCTTGATAGTCTGTGGTGTTGGAGTGTTGGGCAGCATTATTGGGGGATTGATGCAGAGATAGGGATAACCTCATGGACAAGTTTCGGTGAAGAAATAATCATGCACAAATGAAAAAGAGCGCAATATGCAATGCGCTCTTAAAATACTGTAAAAATGGCAGGGGAGACAGGACTTGAACCCGCAGCACTCGGTTTTGGAGACCGATGCTCTACCAATTGAGCTACTCCCCTCCGCACATTTAATAATATACCATAGGTTTTATAAATGGTCAACCCTCTATATTGTCAAATTCTGTAAGATTTACTATTTCTCCACCAGCTTGCTGCATGATTCTTTCAATTTGTGGATCATCCGCGTTTACAATTAACAGATAGCTTGGTTTATCGCGCTCTTCAGGTTGACTTTGATTGACAGCGTCAGCTGTTTCTGCCAAAAGTTCAGGCAGAATATCTAAACTAACATTCATGGTCACAGAATTGCCAATTAGATTTTCTCCTGAGGCAGGAAGTGTATGCACTGCGGTTCCGGTAAACCAGTAGGCTCCCAAAGGATCATAGTCCTCTGGAAAAATTGAGAGTGGTTGCCCCCCACGCCTAATAACCTGGATCTGATCTTCTGAAACAACTTCGGCTAATTGTCTAATCGCTTCCTGAACGGCCTGATAATTCTGGTAAACAGCGCCATATGGCATGTTACCGCCTCCTTATTGGTTATTATACGCACTTTGAGTAGGTTCATGCTCAACAACGTCAGCGGCCCTGGAAGGAATTTATTCCATTCTGTCGTAACATAATATGTAATGGTTATTACAATATGATGGTGGCACACAAGGAGGAATTAAATTGACATTTATTGGTAAAGTTCCGGTTGGAGTTTCCAATCGCCATGTACATCTCAGTGAAAAAGATTTGGCTATACTATTTGGGGAAGGTTATCAACTGACACCCATGAAGGACTTATCTCAGACTGGTCAGTATGCCGCTGAAGAGCAAGTCACAATAGTCACTAAGAAAAATGCTATCCAAAATGTCCGCATTTTAGGTCCTGTACGTAAAGAAACACAAGTGGAAATTTCGCGGACTGATGCATTTGCTCTCGGTTTAAAACCACCAGTGCGGGATTCCGGTTCATTAGAAAACTCCGCACCTATAACAATAGTTGGACCTAAAGGTTCGGTTTACATTGAACAAGGTGTTATCATTGCTATGCGTCATATTCATATGAGTCCTAAGGATGCCGAGCAATTTGGAGTTAAAGATAAGGATATCGTCAGTGTGAAGACCGAAGGCGAACGCAGCGTGATCTTCAACAACTGTCTGGTACGTGTACGCGATGATTTTGTCCTCGAGTTCCACATTGATACTGATGAAGCAAATGCCGCTGGACTAAATAATGGTGATATCGTAGAAGTGTATAAATAGTATCATTCTGAATTAAACTCCCTGTACCGGGAGTTTAATTAATACTAGTGTTCAGTTTTGCCAAAATGGATACTCTGCAGGATTTTTTTAGTGAAACGTGGAACATTTTCAGGTGGATTATGAGCCCAAATACAATGATAGAGGTGAGTATTATGAACTTAACACATATGGCCAATATCATCCGTGGCTTGTCCGCTGATGGTGTAGAGAAAGCAAATTCTGGACACCCAGGTTTACCATTAGGTTGTGCAGAAATAGGTTCTGTATTATATTTTGACTGCTTACGTTATAATCCCAAAAATCCGCAATGGCCAAATCGCGATCGTTTCGTGTTATCTGCCGGTCATGGTTCAATGCTGCTGTATTCATTACTCCACTTGAGTGGATATGACTTGTCCTTAGAAGATCTAATGCAGTTTAGACAATTGAATTCACTTACACCAGGTCATCCAGAATATGGACATACCGTTGGTGTAGAAACAACAACTGGGCCATTAGGGCAAGGTTTAGCCAACGCGGTAGGTATGGCTATTGCTGAACGTATGCTTGCTGAGCGTTACAACAAGCCAGGCTATCCAATTGTGGATTTCTATACATATGTCTTAGCTGGCGATGGCTGTATGATGGAAGGAATTACTTCAGAAGCTTCATCGTTAGCTGGTCACCTAAAACTGCACAAGTTAATTGTCATTTATGATTCAAATGGCATTACAATTGAAGGAAGTACTAATTTGACTTTCACCGAGTCAGTAAAAGATCGTTACTTAGCTTATGGTTGGCATGTTCAGGAAATAGATGGTCACGATGTTCAGCAGATCAAACAGGCGTTAGAAAACGCCAAGCAAGAGCAAACTCGGCCAAGCTTAATCATTGCTAAAACTAGCATTGCTAAAGGTTCGCCTAATAAAGTCAATTCAGCTGCAGCGCATGGAGCTCCTCTTGGCAAAGATGAAGTCAAGGCTATGAAACAGGCAGTGGGATTGCCTGATGAAGAATTCTATGTATCAGATGAAGCCAAAGCAATGCGCGAAGAAATGATCAAACGCGGTCAATCATTAGAAGCAGAATGGACTCAGATGTTTAATGAATGGCGTACTAAGTATCCTGAGCTTGCAGCAGAGTGGGATATGGCCTTTAGCAATACACTACCTGAAGATCTGGCAAATAAGCTGCCTAAGTTTGAAGTTGGCGAGAAAGTAGCCACTCGGGCTGCCAGCGGTAAAGTAATTCAAGCATTAGCTAAAGAAATCCCATATCTTGTTGGTGGTTCTGCTGATCTTGCCCCTTCCAACAACACCAACATGAATGGTTATGGTAACATCACTGCTGGTGATTTTTCCGGTAGAAACTTTAACTTTGGTATTCGGGAACATGCTATGGGCGCAATAATGAACGGAATAAGCTTGACTGGCGGGTTGCGGATCTTTGGCGGCACTTTCCTTGTTTTCTCGGATTACATGCGTCCGGCTATTCGCTTATCGGCATTAATGAAACAACCAGTGATTTATGTGTTAACACACGATTCAATCTACGTGGGTGAAGATGGACCAACCCATCAACCTATTGAACATACTGAATCGCTGCGCCTGATTCCTAACCTTGCGGTGTATCGTCCTGCTGATGCCCAAGAAACAGCATATGCATGGATAGCCGCTTTAAAACGCCTGGATGGCCCAAGTGCATTAATTCTGACTCGTCAGGCATTACCAGTGTTGCCTAAGGCTGAACCTCAGAATATGGACAAAGGTGGCTACATTGTCCATAAAGAGCAAAAAGACTTAGATCTCACCATCATTGCCGCTGGTAGTGAGGTAAGCTTGGCAGTTGAAACCGCGAAAATGCTCGAAGAAGCTGGTTACGGAGTCAGAGTTGTTTCCATCCTCTGTCGAGAAGAGTTCATGTCGCAAGATAAATCGTACCGTGATCAAGTCATTCCTCCAACAAAACCAGTTCTAGCTGTGGAAGTTGGTGTCGGCAGCGGCTGGTACAGCGTATGCCCAGAAGCGCGTATGCGTGTCTTCTCATTGAATGAGTTTGGGCGTAGTGGTAAAGCAGAGGAAGTGGCTGCTGAATTTGGTTTTACACCAGAAAACCTCTTCCAAGAAGCCGAAAAGCTGCTCTAAGCTAACACAAAACAACCCTTCTTAAGTAATTAAGAAGGGTTGTTTTTTTAGTATTGTATATGCTGCTGATTGGAAGCAAACTGAGTTTGATAATTGGTGAACTGTTGCTGCGCTTGAGCTACTTGTTGAGTTGATTCTGCCTGCAGCGAATACCAACCTTTTTGGAACATAAAATTGAACAAGTTGCGAGCCTCTTGATGGGTTTCTACAAGAATACGCCGTACATCTTGGAAAAGTTCCATGTAACTGGCTTCACGAGCAAAGATATTGAAATTATCCGTGAGATATTTTTCAGTGGCCAACATATCATTTAGACGATCCCTGTCGTTCATTTCTGGACCTTTTACTGTTGACTGCTGACTGGCTTGAGGATTCTTAATCTGTACATTGTTTTGCTGTTGGCTTTGCTGCTGGTTCTGCTGCTGATAGTTTTGATTACTGTAGAAGTTTTGCTGTTGATAATACTGTTGGTTATACATCCGACTCCCTCCTTTAGTTTCGGAACTGATTGTATTGATTGGTATATTGATTATACTGACTGATATTCTGCTGCTGTTGCTGAGGCTGCAGATGGCGCAGCAATGTCTGGTAATGCTGTTGATGTACATCTGCTAAATGCTGTAAATGCTGTTTAACCTGGGGGTCATTGCTTTCTTGAGCATAATGGTAAGCTTTCTTGCTAGCAAGCAATTCCCATGACATAGCATCTTGTAAGTAAAGGAGATCCTTGTTGGTGATTATTTCCGGCGGTTCGCTCATCCGAGCACCTTTTTGGTAATCATATTGATTGTACATAAGCTCCCTCCTGTTTTAACAAATCAGTGTATGTTTAGCATTTCCTGTTATCTAGTTTTTATAAGCTTGATAAATTGTGATCATGCAGAGAATGGTTAAGTAAAATAATGCCATACTAAAATACGATAAGGGCAAAGTAGATGAGTGAATTAGTCAATATCGCTGACGGAAGGAGCTCCTGTTCTATATGAAAGTGGCAGCAAAACTTGAAGATATTAAACCTCTGTATGTAGAACCTTCTTTAACTGAGAGTCTAGCAATAACTAATCAAGTGCAAGAAAGGCTTAGGCAAATCCTGGTGAGTGAAAGTACCTTACAGGAAATTCTCTACTACATCCAACAGACTCACGGTAAAATGATCCGTCCTACACTTGTCGCGTTGGTGTTTGAGCTATGCCAGGGTACAGACCGCGAGTTACTTGTGGATGTAGCATGCGCCATTGAGCTGATTCATATCGCTTCGTTGATCCACGATGATGTTGTTGATGATTCTGAACGCCGCCGTTCTGCAATGACAGTACCAAAACGTTTCGGAGCCGCCAGCGCCGTCCTTGCCGGTGATTTCTTGTTAACTAAGGCATTTGATTTATTGCTTCAACGAAACTTAAATGAAATCTTAACTCTCATGACAAAAGTGATTCAGAGAATGTGTGAGGGAGAGATTCATCAACTGTTAGCACCAGGTGTCACGGAAGCGTATTACTGGCAGTATATTTACAAAAAGACAGCCTGCTTTATCGAAGCAGCCTGTCAAACTGGAGCAATTATTGCTGGACAAAAAGATACTGAAACACTAAACTTAGTGGGAGAGTTTGGTTGTGCTATAGGGTATGCTTATCAGCTCATAGATGATCTTCTGGATTACAGCTGGGATCATCAAGGAACTGGAAAAAGACCTGGAATGGATTTTGAGAAAGGCATTTGGACTCTACCAATCATTCGGGGTGTTGCTAAAAACATTATTACTCCTAACTGGCAGCAGACTTTAGATTTTCATAATGCACGACAGATTTTACACGCCAAAGGAGTTATCGATGAGATCAAAGCAGAAGCCAAAACTCAAATACAAAAAGCTCAAGTTTTGCTTGAGCAATTTCCTCCTGTGGCGGCTCGATATCGACTTTGGGAATTGGCTGAATACATTGGCACCCGTTCTTGCTAATTATGATAATACGTTAAAGGCTCGCAACATGCGGCACGATTTAAACAAGAATTTTTGAGGAGCAGAATCTAGTAGGCGTCGATAATAGGGCAGAAGATTCTGCTCTTGCAGCTTGGGATCTGAGCCATACATCGCAACAAGACCTTGTAAAATCAGTTCGTGTAGAGCAGGGGAAGGGAGCATTTGCACACGGCGTCTGCATTCCTGCAGGATCGTGTACAAACGTTCACTAGCTTGTTGTTGATCATGATAGAAAGCAACAAAATTTAAGTCCTGATGCTGTAGATCTTCCAATTGATCGATATAGTAATCCAAAAGGATATGGAAACTTTGAATCCATGGGAAGTAAACGTCAAAAATCATTTTGCGCATTTCTGGTGAAGAAGGCGAAAAACTAGCAGCGAGACAGTAAAAGATACCAAGAGTTGAACCGGCAGCTGCTGCCCATTCATTCCATAAAAGCGGTGTAGTATCAGGAGCAAAAGTAGTCATAATCCAATTCTGCAGTTTCTCTGCTCCCGAAGGAACCAGATGCTTGAGAACTTGCAGATGACAGTAATAAGAAGCAAGTTGATTGATGTATTCCTGATAGTCAGCATAATAAGGCATTTGACTTATTTGATTACGGCATGTGTTTACTAGACTAGGCAGATACACTGATTCCTGGTAAGGATAGTAGAGGTAGTAATCTGAAAGAGAACGGTTGAGATCTAGAGCTTCTAGAAAACTTAAATGCAACTGCCAGAAAGCACGTCCGTCATTTACAGGCATCCGATCGCAGAGGTTATCAAGATAATCACTGATCGTTTGGAGAGCGACAATTGCCTGCAGAAGTACAGACTGATCAACAGACGGATAGAGTAGGTAGACTGCGCCACCAAGACAATGAAAAGCCTTACCAGTAAGGCTGGATTGAGCTTGTTGCCTTAAATCAATTGGTAATTGCTCTGATACATCCCACCAGTGCTTTAACTGCTTTTTAATTCTGGGGAACAGGGATAGGTAACGCGCTAATAGTACTGGTTTAGTAATAATACTCATGGTGTCCTCCTTATGTTAATTAGCTTTACCAAAATCTCGTTCAGATATCAGGCAGGAAAAATATTACTAATCAAGAAGTTATAGGCGAGGAGGATGCCATGAAAAGCCTAGTTTTTATTGATGTTGAAACAACAGGGTTAAGTGGTTATCAAGACCGAATCATCGAGATATATATGCTCAAAGTGGCATATAATGGTGATGTTTCTGAGTACCACACCTTGATTAATCCAGGAAGACCAATTCCAAAACACATAAGCGAGTTAACAGGTATTTCTCAAAATGATGTTGTTAACGCTCCATATGAACATCAAGTCGCTGAAGAAATTCGTGAGTTTATTGCTGATGGCATTTTAGTAGCTCATAATCTCAAATTTGATCTCAGCTTCTTAGCAGCGTTGTGTAAACGCAACAATTGTCAGCCCCTTCCAACTGATGGCATTGATACCTTAAGTATTAGCCGCAGCTTGTTTCCGAAGCTATGTATTTATCCTAATGGAGAAGGCAGTCACAAACTGAAGAATCTTATGTATCACTTTAACTTAGACAAGCATTTTGCCAATTCTCATCGGGCAAAAGATGATGTATTGTTGCTTGTACAGGTATACCGCCATTTGGAGCAATATGCGAGTGGGAGCAGCCCAATCATCTACCCTCGGGCGATGACTCATGGCTGCCCGCAATGCGGTGCAGCGATGTACCTGATTGAAGAGCATGGTAAACGGGAATTGGTATGCCGCAGTAGTGCAAGCTGTGATCAGCGTTTAGTAGTATAAAACCCAAGGGAACACCTTGGGTTTTTTAATCGACTATCCACCTAAATAAGCTTGTTTGACCCGCTGGTCTTGGATAAGCTCTGAAGCAGTGCCACTGAACTTTATCGTTCCATTCTCTAGGACATAGGCACGATCTGCTATAGCCAAAGCCATGGCGGCATTCTGCTCTACTAGCAAAATGGTTGTGCCGCTGCGATTAATCTCTTGAATAATATTGAAGATTTCGCGTACCAAGAGGGGAGCTAAACCCATTGATGGTTCATCCAGCAATAGCAGTTTCGGATTGCTCATTAGTCCCCGGCCCATCGCCAGCATCTGCTGTTCGCCACCACTTAGGCTTCCTGCTAGCTGTTTGCGCCGTTCATATAAACGGGGGAAAAGCTCATATACTCTGGTCATGTCAGCGCGAACCTGGGTCTTATCTTTACGCAAATAAGCACCTAATTGCAAATTGACTTCCACACTCAATTGGGGAAACACTCTGCGACCTTCAGGGACATGGTTTACACCTAAAGCGGCAATCTTATGAGCAGGTAAATGGGAAATATCTTCGTCTTCATACATGATTGTACCACTTGAACATGGAACTAAACCCGAAATTGTCCGCAAAGTTGTCGATTTTCCTGCGCCATTAGCGCCGATTAGGGTAACGATTTCACCGGTATTAATTGAAAAGCTAACATCTTTGAGAGCATGAATCATACCATAGTGGACATTTAAGTTTTCAACCTGTAACAGTGCCATGCATATCAGCTCCTAAATAGGCTTGAATCACCTGTGGATTATTCTTAATTTCCGCAACTGTCCCTTGTGCCAGCAGCGTGCCATAGTCTAACACGAAGAGCTTTTCGCACAGGTTCATGACAAGGCTCATGTCATGTTCAATGAGAAGTATAGTCAGCTTAAACTCTGTGCGCAGATGCTTGATTAATCCTAACAACTCCTGCGTTTCCAATGGATTCATTCCTGCAGCTGGCTCATCAAGCAGTAACAACTTGGGTTGTGTCACCATAGCACGAGCGATTTCCAACTTCCGCTGATTACCATACGACAGATTTACCGCTAGACCTTGAGCATGTTTAGCTAATCCCACTAGTTCCAGCATTTCCATAGCTTTTTGCTCCGCTAATACTTCATCCCGATGATAGGCTTTGGTGCGGAAGATACCAGCCAACACTGAATAACTCATATTTTGATGATAGGCGATCCGAAGATTATCTAAGACGGTTAATGATTTAAACAAGCGAATGTTTTGAAAGGTGCGGGCGATTCCATGTCTACTGATGTAATGGGCACTTTTGTACGTAATGTCCTTACCTTGAAAAAAGATTTGGCCTGCAGATGGTTTGCATAACCCAGTCAATGTGTTAAAAAGCGTTGTTTTACCAGCGCCATTGGGGCCAATTAAACCAGCTAGTTCACCTTCATTAATGCTTATATTAATATTAGTGAGAGCTTTCAAACCACCAAATTCAACAGAAAGCCGTTGTATGTCCAAAAGACAATCATGCTGCATCATCTGTGCTCACCCTTTGTGCTTTTTTCTTCAACTTGCATAACAGGTCTTCTATCCCATGCCACGAAAATTCTTTGCCACCTAAAAGTCCTTCTGGCCTAAAAAGCATGATCAAGATTAAAAGAATAGGATAAACAACCATGCGGTATTCAGCTAACCCACTTAACAGTTCTGGAACTAGAGTAAGCAGAATTGCAGCAACGACTGAACCTGTGATGCTGCCCAGTCCACCTAAAACAACCATTATGAGAATGTCAATAGATTTTAGATAGCCAATTTGCCCGATTGCCGGATTCATATACTGCATGTAATGGCTATATAGACCCCCGGCCAAACCAGCAAAGAATGAGCCAATTGCAAAAGCTAGTACTTTATAAAAGGTGGTGTTAATTCCCAGAGTTGAGCTTGCTAACTCATCCTCACGAATAGCAACACATGAACGTCCATGATTACTGTTAATGAAGTTTTTAATAACAACCACAGAAATAATCATAGTCAGATAGGCAATACCAAAAGTAGTATAACGTGGGATTCCAGTAAATCCACGGGCACCACCTATTGCAGGAATGTTAAGAATGACAACCCTGATGATTTCACCAAAACCAAGTGTTGCTATTGCCAGGTAATCACCTTTGAGCCTCAATGCCGGCAAACCTATACATACACCAATAAACGCTGCTACCAACCCACCAAGAATCAATGCTGGCGCAAAAGGTACGTGGAGAAATACTGTCAGATAAGCGGAAGCATATGCACCAATACCGAAAAAACCTGCATGGCCAATAGAAAACTGGCCAGTAAATCCATTAATCAAGTTTAGACTTACTGCCAGGATAATGTTAATACATACAAGTCCAAGAATTTGTAAATCATAAGGCAGTAAAATGCCAAATCTAGTCAATGCTTGAACTATAAGGTAAAACAGCGCTAACATACCAACGGTAAGCAAATTGCGTTTACCCATTATTTACACCTACACTTTCTCAATTGTACGTTTACCAAGCAATCCCTCAGGTTTTACTAAAAGGATAAGTATGAGAATAGCAAATGCAACAGCATCACGATAAGTTGAAAAACCGATAGCCACAACCAAGTTTTCCGCAATTCCCATGAGAAAACCACCTAAAACTGCCCCAGGAACGATACCGATCCCACCAAGCACAGCAGCTACGAAAGCTTTTAATCCTGGCAGTGTCCCCATATACGGATTTATGCTGTTATACAAAATGCCAACTAAAATACCAGCAGCTGCAGCTAATGCTGAACCTATGGCAAAGGTGAAAGCGATTATCCGATCAACGTTGATGCCCATAAGTTGAGCTGCTTCTTTATCCATGGAAACCGCTCTCATGGCTTTTCCGAGCTTAGAATAGTTGACAATGATTTGCAATATGATCATAAGAACGATAGCAGTACTGAAAATAATAATCTGCCTATTAGTGATGATAATTGAACCTAACCGAAAGATTCTAATTGGTATAGTATTTACAGGGTAGGAGCGATAATCTGCGCCAAAAACCAACTGTGCCAAACTCTCCAAGAACAATGACGCACCGATAGCCGTAATTAAAACCGCAATGCGCGAAGATTGGCGCAGCGGTCGATATGCCACTCTCTCCAGTAATACACCCACTAAAGCTGCGCAGACCATTGCGAATAATAGAGCAGGGAGCAGTGATAATCCAAGCTTAGTGACAGCGAGCCATCCAAAATAAGCACCTAGCATATAAATATCGCCATGGGCAAAATTAATCAGGCGAATGATTCCATAGACCATTGTGTAACCTAATGCAATCAGCGCGTAGGTACTACCTAAAGCAATTCCATTGATCAGTTGTGCAACCAATTCCTGCCATTGCATGTAATCACCTCATAGTAGAATAAGCATAAGCATGGGTTGTACATGTAGTACAACCCAAGCATTTAAGTAATCTTATGGATAAACCCGGTCCACTACAACAGGTTGACCATTTTGAATCTGTAAAATCACTAATGGTTTATAGGGCGTACCTTCTGGATCCATATCAATGGTTGCAGTAGCGGCAACCACGTTTTTCACAGTACCCAGAGCATTTTTCAATGCGACTGGATCAGTACTGCCTGCTTGTTCTAAGGCAGCTTTAATAATCAGCATCGCATCGTAACCCAATGCAGCAAGAGCGTCTGGGTCGGCATTATACTTGGCACGATACTTGTTGATGAACTCTACAGTAGCTTCCCTGGTATCGAGTACTGAGTAATGGTTAACATAGTAACCACCTTCTTCATTTCCAGCAGCTAATCGTGTCAGGTCAGGGGAGTCCCATCCATCAACACCTAGTTTAACGCAGTTCAAACCAAATTGATGAGCCTGTAACAGAATTGGACCAGCAGCACTATGATAATCGGGAATGAATAAACCATCTGGATTAGCAATCAGTATAGAGGTTAATTGAGCGCTAAAATCACGATCGCCTGTTGAATAGGTCTGGACTTGCACAATCTTGCCGCCTAGTTCAGTGAAAGTGTTTTTAAATGAGTTCATCAGTCCAGTTGAATAGTCGTTGGCGATGTCATATATGATTGCCACTTTTCTCAGGCCTAGTTTTTCATAAGCAAACCGAGCCATTGCGCTACCCTGCAAGGAATCCTTATATGCAGCTCGGAAAATGAAATCGCCAATGGCAGTAATACTGTCACCAGTACCAGTTGGTGTCATGAGAGGAACTCCAGCTTGCTGAGCTATGGGAGCAGCTGCCATTACACAGGGAGTGATTACCGGACCAACGATCATTGATACTTGCTCTTTATCAATTAAGTACCGGGTAACGTTAGCAGCCTCAGTTGCATCGCCTTTGTCATCGCGAATAATGAGGTTAATTTTCATACCATTGATTCCGCCAGCTGCATTAATCTCTTCAACAGCCATGACGGCAGCATTCCGTACTGAAATACCGTAAGTAGATACTGGTCCGGTTAATGATGTAATTAAACCAATTTTGATTTCTTGAGCAGCAGCTGGTATAGCAAAAAGGCTAAACATCACCCAGAGAACCATTACCAATACCAGTGCGCTTTTCGTTGTTTTTTGTGTAATCATTTGCTAATTACCACCTTTCTTGCCGTTATTAAATTGTATTCCGTAATTTTAATCAAAGTTTATACGAAACTTTTATTTTTCCTGCATTTGGACGTATTATTTTCGTAAACTATTTATGAAATATAGGTGAATTATGGCAACGACAATAAAGGGGACAAGGATTTCACATGACAATGTGTAATTAGGACAATGAGGAACGGGTAGGAGGTGGAGCAATGGCCATACCGTCGATTACAGCAACTACAATCAATGCTTATACTCAAAACTTCAACAGTTTGTCCAGTCCAGCATTGGAGGATTTGCTGGCTGCATCAGCAAAGAGACAGGATATTCTTCCTTGCATACTACGGGATACAGCTTGTTTACTGCAATTCTTGGTGAGACTCACTCAGCCACAGCAGATACTGGAACTGGGTACTGGTATTGGTGTTTCCACACTAATTCTCGCTGATGTTCTGCCTTCTGGTGGAAAAATCACCACTATCGAACGGATTGACAGCTTCATCAAAGAAGCAATAGTAAACTTCCAGCGCTTTGGAGCAGAAGAAAAGATCTCAGTGTACCACGGAGATGTATTAGAAGTAATCCCGCGGCTGCACCAACAATATGATTTCATTTTTCAAGATTCTGGCAAGCAAACCTATTTACCAACCCTGAATCGCTTGGTTGATCTTTTGCGACCGGGTGGTCTATTAGTAGTGGATGATACTTTGTTTCCTGCCATGGACTTACCCGAACGTAACCGTGCTGGCCAGCGTGTGCTTAATCAGTTCAATTTAGCTGTTAGAGAACATCCTCATTTAATAAGTTGTATTTTACCGATAGGCCATGGAATTACGATTGCTCAGAAGTTGGACAAAAATAGATAATTGTTGACATTATACCCTTGAGGGGTATATAATTGAGACAGAATGGGGAATAGATATTCAAGGAGGCTGATTTCATGACATTAACCTTTACTGATAATACCTTTAATCAAGAAGTAGAACAAAGCCAAGGTGTTGTCTTAGTTGACTTTTGGGCACCCTGGTGTGGTCCATGTCGAATGATGGGTCCGGTAATTGACGAAATTGCCGCTGAATATAAGGGAAAAGCTAAAGTTGGTAAACTAAATGTTGATGAGAATCCAGATACAGCGATGAAATATGGTATTATGAGTATACCAACCATGCTGATTTTCAAAGATGGTGAAGTCGTTGATCAAGTAGTAGGAGTCGTACCAAAGGCGCAGATTACTGATAAACTGCAGCAATTACTGTAAAACTTTGGTGAACATACATTGCCTGCTTTCTTCACGAAAGCAGGTTTTTTTCTGCAGGAAATCCGAACGTATGTATGGAAGTTCTTACAGTGAATCAACGATAGCGGGAGGATTGAAGCGTGGGCTTAAAATTTGTTCATGCTGCTGATCTGCATTTAGGTGCAAGTTTATCTGGGCTGAAAGATCTACCTGCTGGACTAGCTGTACGATTGATGCAGGCACCCAAACGTGCGTTTGTTAATTTGATCGACATCTGCTTAACAGCACAAATACAATTTCTTATTCTCGCAGGAGATGTGTTTGAAACTAACAGACCCAGCTTACATATGCAGAAGCTGTTTTATGACCAACTACAAAGGCTAAACCAACAAAATATCGAGGTTTTCATGGTTACCGGCAATCATGATGCACAGTTGTTTCAGAATATGGTATTTTCTATGCCAGATAATCTCCATGTTTTTCCCTGCGACACAGTATGCTCTTACCAAAGACAGTATGATAAACACCCGGTTATGATTTCAGGAATTAGTTATAAGCATGTTGAAATGCCAGATGTTAGCGAACTTTTTCCCAATAATACAGAAGGAAACCTGCATATCGGTGTGCTCCATTGTGAAGTGGGTGGAGGAGCAGCATCACCATATGCACCTGTCGCTTTAGAAAAATTGGTTGCTAAACACTACACTTACTGGGCGCTTGGACACGTACATAATCTTCAATCATGGCAAAACCCTGGTTTAATCCAATATTCTGGTGTTCTACAAGGCAGGCACATACTTGAAACTGGTGTCAAAGGCTGCCAGTTAGTAACTGTCGCAGATGATGGCAGTGTATCATCAGAGTTGATTCCTTGCTGCGATATCATTTGGGAAAATACGACTGTTGACTTGACTGCTACTACGCCAGATACCCTTGAAACTAAACTCCACGCTGTCAAAGAGCAGCATCGTCAAACCAGTGCTCAAGGAACTTTACTGGAAATTACCCTTACAGGAGCAACTCCTTGCTATGAGTGGTTACAGCAAGAACACCAGATTGAGGAACTAATTCAGGCATTGCGTTATGGTGAAGAAGAAACTGCTCCGAACTTAGTTTGGATTACTCAGATCATTAACAAAACTGCGCCCGAGATCGACTGGGATGCGATATATCAGAGAGGTGATTTCCTCAGCGATGTTCTGCAGGCAATTGATCAGTTGGTAGAAAATCCGCTTGAGGTTGCTAAGATTGATGCCACAATTGCCGGTATTATTGGCCAGTATAATTTGGATATAGATTATACACAAGTGATTACACAAGCTAAATTGTTGGCTTATCAACTGCTTGGGAGTGAACGTCGATGAGAATTGAACAGATATTTGTCTCTGGATATGGTATTCTTCATGATTTAGCCATAGATCTGGAACCAGACATCACGATTATTTATGGCCTTAACGGCACTGGCAAAACCACCCTGCATTCTTTCATTTCTACTTGTTTATATGGATTTCACCCCCGCAGCTCTCCTGAGCGTTATGAACCTGTGATTGGCGGTAGTCATGGAGGGCATTTAAGGATTCGGCATGGGCAATCTTATTGGCAGATCACCCGTTCTCCTGACCGCAAATCCCAAGGAACTGTACGAATTGAAGATTTAGAGACTGGTGCAATTATTCCAGAATCAAGCTTGAATATGTTGTTGGGTGGCATTTCGCGTCAAGTTTTTGAGTCTGTTTTTGCATTTGATTTAGCAGAACTGCAGAGATTAGAATTGATGCAAGACCAAGAGTTAGTTGCATTGCTTTATTCGGTTGGAATTGGCACTAATATCCCTTTGGCTGCAAGTGAACGATACTTAGCTGCTGCTGTAGACGAGTTATACAAACCCAAAGGAAAAAAACCGGTGATTAACACAAAACTAGCACAGTTACAGGCAACTGCAGCACAGTTGCGCTCACTTCAATCTTTGCCAGCACAATATCAGGAACTGCTCAGTTTAGAAGCGGAAATAGAAAAACGCATTGCTTCAACCAAAGGAGAATTAGCACGTATTCGGCAGGAACTGCAACATATAAAAGTACTTTTAGATGCATGGCCAGTTTGGCAGGAACTTCTGATTCATGAGCAAAGTCTAGATGCCCTGCCAACCCATGATCTGCCAGTAAGCGGCTTAGAACGCATAACAGAGTTGCATCAAGAGTTAGAGAGCCTAAATAACGAAATCATGCGTTTAAAAGAGAAACTGCCACCAAGCATGTTAAATCATCCAACTGATAACATGATTGCCAAAATTGATGAGATATCAGCTGCTTTAGTCCACTATGAGAAAGAATTTGCGCAGCAAAATGCAGAGATTCTAGCACTGAAGGAACATGTTCAAGTATTGCGCATTGACCATCAGCAATTATGCAATCAACTTGAGGTAATAAAGCAGAAAAAGCAAAAAATGACCCCACCTCAGCTTCAAAATGTTCCTTTACCAGTTCAATTGCAGTCACTTACGCGCATTAAAGAACTAAGATCATTATTAAATACCACAAAGTCTCGCAACAGATGGCTTGCTGATATATGGCGCTGGGGGTGGCTCATCCTGGGACTGGTTTTCTATTTTACTGATGAAACTGCTGGGCTTTGGATCACGCTAATTCTTGGAACATTTGCAGTGTTGTCATTGATAAAAGAATCTTGGTCTGATAAAAGGCTACACAGGCAGCTCAGGGCTGAGTTGGATCAGTTAGTTGATCAGTTTGGTATCCAATCGCATTCAGACGACTTACTGGTCTGGGAACAGCGTCTGCATGAACAAGAAGAGCTAGCTCAAGAACAGAGCAAATTACAGCGTGAAGTTGATCAAAAAAGCTTAGCACTTCAACAGTTTACAGCTCAACTAGAGGCTAAAGAAAACAGTCTTCAGCACTTAGTCAGTGAGTGGAAAAAACTATTGGAAGACTATGGGTTACCAACAGTACTGACAGTTGAAGAGGTAAAATCCGTTATAGATGTTCTAGCAATCCTGCCTGGACTACAACGACGCTCACAGCAGTGCAATGAATCACTTACCCAGATTTATCAACGGTGTGGTACCACAGATATTGACAGAATCACTCAACTCTATCATCAGCATGAACTGCGTTTACAAACAGAACAAAAGGTTAAAGCAAAAGCTATTGTACTTGAGACTACTTTAGGTGAACCTCTGGATACGATCAGGGTTAGATTACAAGGGCTAAATCAAGAAAGTATACGTATAAAGGAACAACAGTTGTTACTACGGCAAAAGCAGTTAGAAACTGAATTAGAAGCAGATATGAATACTTTAGGGAAGATCCATGGTCAAAAAGAAACGCTTGAGCATAATCAAGAGACAGAGCAGTGTCAGTTCCAATTAGCTTTACTCAAAACCGAAATGGAAGGCTTAGTTGCTGATTTATTATCAAAAAGAATCCTTCAGCATGTAATATTCCAGGTACGTGAGCAATATGAAAAAGAAAAACAGCCAATAGTGCTCAAGCAAGCTTCACATTACTTTGCTGAGATTACAGAAGGCCAGTATAAGCGTATCTTCGTCCCATTAGCCACGCGGGACATCAGGGTAGAAGACAAAGACGGAAGAATTCTCAACGTTACACAGCTGAGCCAAGGAACTGTTGAACAGCTGTACCTAGCCCTTCGTTTCGCTTTAGTGGCGAACATATGCATCACAGGCCAAAAGTTGCCGATAATCCTGGATGATGTGCTTGTCAACTTTGACGATCACCGATTATTACAAACTATTAAGTTACTGCAGCAGATCAGCAAAGAACATCAAGTGATTTTCCTGACCTGTCATCATACTACTGCTCAGTTATTCCCACATCATCAAATCCGTGTACTAACAGCATAAATAAATATCCGGGTCTTAACAACAGACCCGGATAATTTTCGTCTAATGGAAAAGGCCAATTCCACCTTGGCCAACATGCGTACCGATTGCTGATCCAGCTATATTGACAATTATTCTCTTAGGTTTTAACTCCCGCTCAACTTCAGCAGCATAGTCTTCAGCAATACTCAAGCAATTCGCGTGAGCAATTGCCAAAGTAGCGTTGGCAAAGTCTATTTCTGCTTCTTTGAAACGTTCAATAATGGTCGACAATGCCTTTCTAAAGGAACGCACTTTTTCTTTTACCAATACCTCACCAGTAGGTGCAAACCAAAGAATTGGTTTGATATTGAGCATTGAACCCAAAGCCGCCTCTGGTTTACTTAAACGCCCAGTTCTTAATAAGTGCTTAAGAGAATCAAGGACAAATAATCCATATGCTTGCTGTTGATATTCTTTGAGCCTTGTGATCACCTGTTCAATCGATAATCCTTCAGCTACATATTCTGCTGCTTTGAGTACACACAGTCCAAGTCCTAAAGAAGCAGATTTTGAATCAAAAATATAAACTGCGTCTCTTTGGAGTAAGCGTTTGGCCAACTCTGCACTTTGCAGCGAACCGGTAAGTTTGGAAGACAAACCAATGACCAACAATTGTGTTTCTTGATCATATTGTTGGTAGGCTTTCAAATACTGATCAGGGTTTATTTGACTTGTATTCGGTGGAACCTGAGCGGTTTTCAACCTTTGGTAGAATTCTTCTGCGCTGAGATCTACGCCATCACGATAAAGCTGATCAGCAAAATGCACAGTGATAGGCAAAACATGAATGTTGTATTGAGCCAGCAAATCACTTGGCAAGTCACATCCAGAGTCTGTAATAATTTGGATCTTTGGCATTATTGCACCTCCTTCGCCATTCTATTCTGCTCGCAAAAAAGATTTCCTTGGAACCAAAATTGTTAGTTGGTAATAACTGCTAAGATATAACATAAGCCAAATAAAGCATGCAGTTTGGCGGTTGCTGTATCAATTCCTGAAAAACAGCGCTGATCGGCTTTGCGTATCAGATTTAGTGCCATGCCTAGCGTTAACAGTGTTACGATGGTGTGAACAGGCAAGTAACCTAAGATTATGGATATAATTGTCAAGAAGTAAGGTGCGAGAATCAACAATTTATAGAGTTTAACCCCGAATTTTTGCCCATATCTTACTGTTAAAGTCACGATACCATGTTGCCAATCAGAATAATAGTCACGTAATTCGTTCCCTTGTAAGATGGCAGTGACCAGTAAGGCAAGGGGCAGCGAGCAGAATAGCAGACGATACGATATGTTGCCTGTTTGAATGAGATAGACATTCACAGGCATTAACAACCCCATCGTCAGAAACACAGTTGGCAGACTCCAGCCACGATTTTTAATGGCTATTGGTGGTACAGTGTAAAAATAGGCTGTCGCTAAACCAACAAGTGTAATCCAGAATACAAGCCTGCCATAAAGCAGTCCAAGTACTATAGTTAAAATAGTCCCTAACAACAAAAAACTGATTCCGTACCAATACAATGCTCGTGTTCCGTACTTTTTGTCGAGCAGAATGGGTACCACTTGGCTATCACCAGGTTGATCGTGGCCTAAAATCCAGTCATAATAACTGTTGAATAGATTTGCAATGATGTGTAGGATTAAACCTGTCAAACAAGCTAAAACACCTCCAAACCAATCGAACGGTCGATCATTGGCAGAAATAACTGAACTGAAGAGCATTGGTATCAAAGAAGCTGTAAAGCTGAAGGGACGAAGACTCAACCACCATTTACGCACTATCTTTCACCTCATTAACTAGTATCTCCATCATTAGCAAGGAATACCAAAATAACTATTGCTAATCATTTCGAATTCCAGTAAAATAGAGGTAACATACGGGAGGAGGAGTATACTTTGAAACATTTTCACATCAAGTTGTTGCTCTTAGTTGTTGCACTAGGTTTGTTGACAGGGTGTTATTTCTTCGCACCAGGAAATGATGTGGCTGATTTGGAAATTCTTGTATATGGACAAGCTACAGATGAACTTAAAGTGAATTTTGGTGAAAGTGTTCAACTCAGCGTCATTGCGTGGGATGCATTTGGTCAAAAACTCACTGATTTTGCCCAACCTTCCTGGAATATTACTCATAATTACACTGATAAAGGTGTCGGTGAATTAAAGGTTGAAGATCCATTCAACTTAGTCGTCTTTACAGCTGTAAGTAAAGAGAAAGTTGGTGCCGCAGAGTACGTTGAAGGGATCATTGAGGTCGAAGTAAAGACAGTTTATGGTTACGCAAAGGAAACACTTAAAGTGATTGTCGGAACCAAACCAGAAGAAACACCACAAGAGTAATACTAAAAATGTTAAAGGCATCTGACCGATTAGCAAGGTCAGATGCCTTTTTTATCATAACTCGAGCGAAGTGAGAAAATTGATAAACTGCTCAAGCTGTTCTTGCGTTGGAAAGAATACCTGTGCAAACTCTTTTTTGCCCCCACCACGACCACCAAATCGATTGCTAGCCTCAATGGCAAGTTTCCCACAGTCTAGCTCAGTGTCAAGGTTGTGGGCAAGGAAAACACGATTTGATACACATATTACTATGAAATAATGGCCCAGAGCAAGGATAGTGTTGATTAAGAATTGTACGTTGGTAGCATCTTCATCATCACAAAGTCGGTGGACAATTGTCTTACCTGAAGTATCTCGAACCAAATCAAGGGCTTGAAATTGCAACAATGTCCTCTTCAGATTTTTGTATTTTTGCTCCAGTTGTCGTTTATCATCAAGTGCAGCATTCACTCTGTTCAACACATCATAGTCAGCACTGGAAAACAGATTAGCCAGATAGGTTACAATCGCATGTTTCCCTTGATAATCCGCAAAAGCACGATTCCCACAACGATAATATAAACGAACAAAATCTCTATGCTTTTCTACTTTCATGATTTTAATTAACCCAACCTGGCCAGTGCTGCTTAGATGAGTACCACAGCAGGGTACAGCGTCGAAACTATCGATTTCCACTATCCTGATGTTTGAATCAACTTGAGGGATTTTTCTTAACTGCAATTGAGAAAGCTGGTCTTTAGAAGTAAAAAAACTCTTGATGGCGACATCCTGTTGAATCAACTGATTGATTTCTAGTTCTACATTATTTAGAAAATCCTCTGATAAATCCGGAGCAGCAATATCTACAGTAGAGTATTCATCCGCCAAATGAAAACCACAAGTTTGCAGTTGATGTAATCGGTAAAAGACTGCTGATATTACATGCTGCCCGGTATGATGTTGCATATGATAAAAGCGTCGATCCCAATCAAGCAGACATACCACCTCTGTGTTATGGAGAGGTTCTGCTAATACATGTACAACTTGGCTGTCTTGTTCATAAACATCTTCTACCGGGATTTGATTGATCAGACCACGATCTGCTGGCTGACCTCCACCTTCGGGATAAAATATCGTATTCTCAAGCACTACATGGTATTTACCGTTAAGTTCGCGACTGCTTATCACACGCGTACGATATTCTTTCAGATAGGGGTCAAGATAATACTGGCGATTTTGCAACCTTTACACCTCTTTATTCTGTTCATCTAATTCTATTATTTCTTTCTCGATATGGTTAATTGCTCCTGCTAAGATATTGCCTGTTATAGTAAAGTATGATATATATAAGAATAAAAGAAAATTAGTAATCTAGCGTGCGATGAAAGAATAGAGTAGAAATTTATGGTTACAATCACAGAGAGCAGGTCGGAAGGTGCGAGATCTGCAGCACATAAATTTCGAAATACGGTTCGGGAGCACTGGAGGGAAACCTTCACGGATTGAATCATCCGTTATCATGATTCTAAGGCATAGTATATAACTATGCGAATTAAGGTGGTACCACGGGGTTAACTCGTCCTTTAGGACAGTAACCCCTTTTTTAATAGGTAAAAATGGAAATAATACTAAGAGGAGATGAGCACATGGATAATGTCTTTGACATTCTAAAAGAAAGAGGATTTATTGAACAAACTACTCATGAGGAGGAAATCCGCGAGTTATTAGGCAAGGAAAAAGTGACCTTTTACATTGGTTTTGATCCTACTGCTGCTAGTTTGACCGTGGGCCACTTTTTAACTGTAATGGCAATGATTCACATGCAGCAGGCTGGACACCGGCCAATCGCCTTAATTGGCGGGGGAACAGTAATGGTTGGTGATCCAACTGGGAAAACCGAGATGCGCAGAATGATGACAATTGAGGAGATAGAAGCTAACGCTCAAGCATTTAAGCAACAACTTTCACGTTTTATTGACTTTAGCGAAGGTAAAGCATTGATGGTTAACAATGCCGATTGGCTGAGAAATCTCAATTACATTGAGTTTCTGCGGGAAGTTGGCGTTCATTTTTCAGTTAACCGCATGCTCACAGCAGAATGCTATAAAACTCGTATGGAAAAGGGCTTAACTTTCCTCGAATTTAACTACATGTTAATGCAGTCTTATGATTTCTACCGTCTGCATGAGGATTACAACTGTGTACTGCAATTAGGAGGCAACGATCAATGGTCGAACATCATTGGTGGTGTAGAACTAATCCGCAGGAAAAGTGGCAAACCTGCTTACGGTATGACTTTTACCCTATTGACAACAAGTGATGGACGTAAAATGGGGAAAACAGAAGCTGGAGCTGTATGGTTGGATCCTGCTCGTACAAGTCCTTATGATTTTTATCAATACTGGCGCAATGTAGAAGATAGTAACGTAGAGCGTTTGCTTGGTCTATTAACATTTTTACCTATGGATGAAGTACGTCGGTTAGGTGCTTTACAGGGAGCAGAAATCAATATAGCAAAAGAAATTCTTGCCTATGAGATCACCAAGATCGTTCATGGCGAACAAGCAGCGGAAGAAGCACAGAAAGCAGCACGGGCACTCTTTGGCGGCAATAAAGACGCTGATTCTATCCCAACCAGCGAGATTTCCCGCGCTGAATTCGGCAGTGGCATGGATTTAATCACTATCTTGACAAGAGCTGGTTTAGCTAGCACCCGGTCGGAAGGCAGACGATTAATCACCCAAGGAGGAATCTACATCCAAGATCGCCAAATTAAGGAGTATGACTACATGGTGACCGAAGCTGACTTTGACGAGAATGGCTGCCTGCTATTGCGCAAAGGAAAGAAGGTCTATCATCGAGTCAAATTTACTGAATAAGGAAGTGAGATCTTGAAACGAAGGATATTCTTGCTGGTAGTAGGAATGCTGGTGATCTTGACGTCTATACCAGGCAGCGCACAAACTATAGTCCGAGAGTATCAATTAAAAAAAGCCGGTACGAGTATAGGGTCAACCAAAGTTGAGCTTAATTTTAAAGACGGTGAAACGCATTTACACACCAGTGTTGATTACCCACAAATGGGTGTAGTTATTCAAACCAGCTATGTGTTTACTGGAACTGAATTTCCAAAACAGCCATCAAGCTACTCTTTTTCAATTGTCGCTGGTGGAATGCTGGACCTAGAAATGAACTGGGCAGCGAACAAAGCAAGCTATAAGATTAAGCAGTTGTTGGGTAAAAGCGTGGAAGTACCAGTTAATGTTTTACCACTGGATAACAATGTGATTTCCGATTACATGGTTGCGACTTGGGTATATGATAAATCTCAACTTGAAGATCTAACGTACAATCTCATCGTTCCTGTACTTCTTCCTCAAGGCTCACAAATGATACCTATGGTTATTAGTTATATTGGTGAAGAACAGATAGGTCAATATCACACTGAGCATTATAGAATCAACATCGGTGTTGAGGTAGATTTGTGGGTTGATCAAACTGATCGCTGCTTGGTGAAACTGCATATTCCCATGCAGGCTTTTGAAATCACAGCTATTGATCTGCAGCAAGAACCCGAAGCTGCCAGGGTATTTGATGACTTTGGCGGCTACAGCTTTAGTGAAACACAGTTTCAAATCAGTGTTGACCGTGCCACGTTAAGTGGCACGATAACGATTCCCAAAGTCGATCGGCAGATGCCTGGAGTGATTTTAGTTGCTGGTTCTGGGCCAACAGATCGAGATGGTAATAGTTATGTTATGCCTGGACCTGCCGATTATCTCAAAGAAATCGCACATTATTTGGCATCACGTGGCATAGTGGTTCTACGTTATGACAAGCGAGGAGTGGGTGAGAGTCCCGGGGAAGTGCAAAGTTTTAGGGATTTTATTGATGACATCTCATCTTTAACAGATTATTTAGCTAATTTACCCTTTGTAGAGAAACAGCATCTATTTCTTATTGGTCACAGTGAAGGCGCATGGTTAGTCAGCGAAGCTGCTCGCAATCGCTCAGATTTAGCAGGAATTGTACTTTTAGCCGGATCAGGGTATCCATTCTTTGATACGCTTAAACGCCAACTGCTTGAGCAAACTACAGCTGCTATTGCTGCTGGTATGTATGAAGCAGGTTTACTGGAGCGCACTTCCAAGGCACTTGATGACATGTTTACAGCTGTTGTCCACAATACTAGTTATGACATTGCACAATTCAATTTACCATCTGAAATTGAGCAACTCATTCTTACGTTTATTTATCAAAAGGATTTATACCGGGATTGGTTAACAGCTAATCCTGCTCAAGTTTTGGCAGATGTTAATGTCCCTGTGTTAATCATGCAAGGTACAGCGGATACTCAGATTCAAGTTAGTGATGCCGAAGCTCTAGCAGCTGCTTTACCTGAAACTCAGCGTGAACTGTATATCTTTGATGGTCTGGATCATGTTTTGAAAATGACCTTTGGTACACCATTACCATATACCGACCCAAGTAGACGAGTAGATACACATTTACTGCAAATATTGGGTGATTGGATTATAACACATTCATATTAATCAAACTAGTAAACCCACCCAGAATTCCTCCTTGGTGACGTATAATTATTTCAGGGTGGGTTTATTCATTGAGCACGTGAAAGGGGGTACCTATTATGATTAAAAAGCGGTTCATGCTTATGCTTTTGACTATCATACTCATGGTAGTGTTATCTTTTCATGCAGCTGCAGATGTTTCAGTCAATTATACAAAAAAGGACCTTGACGCTAGTTACAATCCAGCCACTGCAACAAAAATCAATCTCAATGCAAATGGGATCAATACTATCGGCACAGGAGCGCATATTGATGGTAATACTGTTTGGATTACTCAAGCTGGTACTTACCTAGTGCAGGGGACATTAGCTAATGGGCAGTTAATTGTCAATGCTGGCGACAATGATGATGTACACATTGTCTTAAATGGTGTCAATCTTACTTCAGCAACCACTGCAGCAATTTATGTGATTAATGCTGATAAAGTCATTCTGACTCTTGCTCCTGGGACAGTTAACATCATCTCAGATAGCCCCGCATCGACAAATGAACTTGAGGATGCGGGAGATGTTAATGCGGCAATTTTCAGTAAAGATGACCTTACAATTAATGGTACAGGTAAATTGATTGTTAATGCTAATTACCGTCATGGTATTGTCAGTAAAGATGATTTAAAGATCATATCAGGCATAATTGAAGTCAATGCCATTGGTGATGGTATTAAAGGCCGTGACATGATTGCGATCAAAGATGGTCAAATTGTAATTAATGCTCAACAAGATGGAATGCAATCCAACAATGACATAGATCCTAGTAAAGGCTTCATCTGTATCGAAAATGGATTGATTAATATTACAGCCGAGTTGGATGGAATTCAAGCGGAAACTAGCTTATATATTAAAAATGGCAGTATCACTATTACTTCTGGTGGTGGAAGCAAAGTTTCCAGCAACCTTCCCACTTGGGGTTGGTGGGGAAGGGGGGGTGGGATGAGTATGACTGCCTCTTCCACCGACTCACCCAGTGCAAAAGGATTGAAAGCAGGTGTTAGTATTGTCATCGATGGAGGTACTATTACGATCGATGCATCGGATGATGCTGTTCACTCTAACGATCATATTACCATCAATGGTGGAGTTATCAGTATCAGTTCTGGTGATGACGCCATCCATGCTGACTCTAAACTGACAATTAACTCTGGAGAGATTACTATATCAAGCTGTTATGAAGGATTAGAAAGCACTAGTATCACAATTAACGGTGGAACTATCCGCATAGCTGGAGCGCGTGATGATGGCATTAATGCTGCTGGAGGAGTAGATCGGTCAGCAATTAACGGTAGAATTGGCCAGAACCGATTTATGATGGCTGAAGGCTATGGCGAAATAACTATAACTGGAGGATATATCTTTGTTAATGCTGAGGGCGATGGGATAGATTCCAATGGTGACATCACCATGACAGGAGGAACTGTTATTGTTCATGGGCCTACCAGCAATGGCAATGCTGCTCTTGATTATAATAGAAGCTTTATCATCGAAGGTGGATTGCTTGTAGCAGCTGGCAGTGCACGAATGGCGATGGCACCAGATGCTAATTCGAACCAAAAATCGCTGGTCATTACCTTTAATACCAGTTTTCCAGCTCAAGAAATTGTGCACATTGCTGACAGCGATGATCTGGAGCCAATCATCACATTTAAATCGAGCAAAGCGTTTCAGTCCTTAGTTGTATCTTCGGAACTACTCCAAGCAGATAAGCAATATGTGGTATATCGCGGTGGCAGCCATACTGGTACAGAGGTTGATGGTTTGTTCATTGATGGTAATTATACTCCTGGAATTCAAATTGGCACCACAAAAATAAACACCAATCAAAGTCAAGGGTGGCCAGGATTCTGGGGTCCAATGCAGCCGCGGCCAATGGGCAGAGGGTTTTAACCTATGGACCGCAGCTGCCATCATAATAAATCATTTATACCATATAAATCATTTATACCATTCTCTGGGAATTGGCTGTTGAGTTAAGAAAAGGTCAGGATTTTTCTGCAAGAATGAGCTAGTTAAATCTACCATTGGAACTACATCGCATAAAATGGTGCGTGCATCACCTAAGCGGCCTATTGTTGCGATGCCAGAATCAACCAATGGTTCTTCTAAAATGATATAGTTTTCGGAAATGTTCCCAACAGGACTATGGTGTCGACGCATGGGTGTATCTAGTAACCGGCCATCTGGAGTTAGAACTTTTAATGGTTGATGGCCGGTTAATCTGTTGGGAATATTGTTCCATTCTTCAACACCGTGAATGATCGTGTTACGGTTTAGACCGCAACCAATGAACAATATTTTTGCATGGCGATCATAAAGCTTTCCCCAACAACCCTGGCGTGGACATGGAGTGTCCCATTGTTCTTCACCTGAGACATATTCATTGGCATCTTTTCCAAGAGCAGCTACAGAATGGGTTGGATGCCATGAGCGAATGACTCCAGGACGTTTCCTAAACAGCTCTGTCAAGATTCCCACACATGAAGGTTCATTTACTACATCAAAAACATTGTATTCTGCATTCATCTGCTTCCAAGTATGGGTAGGGAAAATAAGCAATCCGTCTTGCATATATTCTATAAAAGCATCTAGTACTGTATCCGCGCCACCATCTACTGGCCCGATCGATTTCATTGAGGAGTGAATCAGCAAGGTATCCGAAGGCTGAATCCCTAATTCTTGAATTTGCTTTAATAGCTGTTCTTTTGTGTACATGAAATCCCCCTTAAAACAAGTATAATGTATTGCTACTGCAACAATATTACTTCACCTTAAGTGTTGAAAAAACCTGTAATTGAATACCAACATTTCAGTTTGAGGTCAAATATGTATGTTAGTTTTTATTTAGTTTACATAATATCTATTATACGAAGTTACATTTTGCAGCGAAACGAGATAGTTATGTATTAAAAAATGAGGCTTGCAAACCTCATTCTTTAATCAATATCTACAGCCACATCAATACTTGATCAAGCACTCGTTTATCTGACATAATCTCGCTGTGATCGACTGGAAACTCGGCTGTAGCGAATTGTAAACGGTTGTTTGAAAAATCCAAACCAACTCCGAGCGCACTATTTTTTTCCACAACACCATCATTGATAATTGTGCTGAAATACTCGGCTGTAAACTTATCTATCAGCTCCCAATAACTGGCGAAATTTCCTTTAGAAGTACCAGCTATGAAGTAATAAGCAATGTTCAATCTAGAAATATTGCTATTTAGTTCATTAAGAAACGATGTTCGGCTCATTAAATCACTTAACTCGGGAATCAAGTTTAACAGTCGATTAGCTGCATCAGCCACTACATTACCGTAGTCAACTCCAGTATGTGGTGTTGCCAACGTAATTAGACATTTTACTTTATCCCGTGAAGATTCATGCAGCTCAAGCGCAGCTCTTGCTACCAAACCCCCTTGGCTGTGAGCTAAAATCGATATTTTTTGGCCGTCATCAACTCCTTGAGTAATGAGTTGATTCAACCATTCCCCCAAATAGGCCAATGGATAACCAGTTCCATAATCCACTGCATATATATCTAAGTCTGGATTTTGCTGTGTAATATAAGCAGCAGCTTCCGTCCATTCCAGATAGTTTCCTGTAAACAGCCCATGGACCATTAGCAACACATCTTTACCATTGCTTAGAAAACCCTGGATACTGTCTCCCGATGAATAGATTGGCTCATTAGTCCAATTTCCGTTCTGAAAATGATATAGGTCCATGTTGTTTTGGAAAAAATCATAACCAACCTCTACTGTTTTTGACAATGCTTGACCTATTGGACGAAGCGACATCTGCTCAGGCTGATAATTTTTGGAGCCAAATTGGATAAACAATCCATTTGTACCAATACCAAACATGACTCGCAGATCAGGCTCATGTAAAGCATAGTTTGTAGTCATCAGACTTGCCTTTGCTAAACACATCGTACTCTGGTACATCAAACTGGAAGCAATGATTACAGTAGCTAACAGTAAAATGACTGCTTTAGATTTCAAGTTATCACCCCTTAAGGCAGTTTAAGTATAGCTATAGTATTTATGCTTGTCAACAATTAAAAAAGCCCATTAAAGGGCTTGTTTTACCAACTCTAGATATCTACTTCGTAGATAGGTACCAGGAGTGTTTGTCCTGGATAAATCTGTGAAGAACTTATCTGGTTTAATTGCTGAATCTCCCATACTACTTTTCGAGGATCTGTGTACGGTGCTATATCTTTAGCTATAGTCCATAGTGTATCACCATAAGCTACTGTAATTTCCATAACATCTGTGGGTAACTGTTGTGCTCGCAAATGACCAATGGCCATAATCACGCCCGTCATGATAAAAACTACAAGACATGTTCCAGTTAGTATTATGGAGTATCTCTTGTGTTTTGTCATGAACTTGCACCTCTTTCGAACATATGTTTGTCATTACAATTTAAATATACAACAGAACATATGTTTTGTCAATAGGAGTATTAAAAAAAATCGAACTAGAGTTTGAAAATCATCACTAACTGTGGTATAATTAGTTCAAAAGCAGTCCCATTTCGGTTTTTTAGGGGGAGTTTAGGTGAAGGAAAGAACGCTTAGTGCCCGTCAAAAGAATATTTTGAAGTACATTCAGGAACAAGTGGAGATTAAAGGGTATCCTCCTTCAGTCCGTGAAATTGGTGCAGCTGTTGGGCTTGCTTCTAGTTCTACTGTCCATTCTCATTTACGCCGATTAGAAGAACTAGGTTATATTCGTCGCGATCCGACTAAACCCCGGGCAATCGAACTTTTGCAGACGGAAAGCGGTGTTGATTATGATCTGTTACATAAACCAATTGTCAATGTACCGATTGTCGGTCAAGTAACAGCAGGAGCACCCATTCTAGCTGTAGAGAATATTGAAGATTACTTCCCTATCCCCCAAGAGTTTGTCAGGGACAATGAAGTGTTTATGCTCAGAATTAAGGGCGATAGCATGATTGAAGCCGGTATTTTCGATCGGGATTATGTCTTAGTCGAAAAAACCGAGTACGCGCACAATGGCGATATTGTCGTCGCATTGATTGGAGAGACAGAAGCTACGGTCAAACGTTTTTATCACGAAGGTACCCATGTTCGCCTTCAACCGGCCAACTCTGCAATGGAACCAATTATTGTACATGATGTGAAGATTCTCGGCAAAGTGATTGGTCTTTTCCGTCATATCAGGTAGAAAGAATCTTTTGCTAGATAAAACAAAGGCAGTATGATCATGTTAATTATGATCACACTGCCTTTTTACTTAACTAAGGGATCGTCTGCAGTTTTACTGTTGAGCATTGGCAGCGATTTCTCGTTCCTGGTCAAGCGATGAATAAGCTGCCTGATTCTTGATCTCTTTTCTCGCTGGTGGTTGCACTCCTAAAAGCGTGAAGAACATCTCAAAGGCTTGAGTCATACCGATCACTTCTGCGTTTTCTTCTTTTGTGGTAAAAATAAAAGGTAGATCTGCATATTTTTTGACGGCATACCGATATGCATGATCTACCCCATGATCATTGACAATTTCCATTAATTGGCTATAAGTGTTTCGCCGACCTTCGGCCTGCTTGATCCAAAACTCAGGATCTGAGGTAAATTGGCTCACTAACAGATCCTGCTTGGCAAGGCGCTTGAACTTTTTCAGTCCTTTGAGAACATCTTCTTTGGCAACCACTATCATGGTAAACTCCCCCTTTGATTTTAATTGGTGAAGCATGCTAGCTTTGCGTTTACTATTATATTTAGTTCAGTCCTGCTAAAAAAATACCACGCTTTCCATTACTCTTTCACATCATCAATCCGTGGGACATAGAAGTAGAAAGTTCCAGATTCATTGGAGACAACATAATAGTCACAAACCCGCCCATCTTCCCGCTGAAATGAACCTAGAAACTCTGCATTTCCACTTTGAACCGCCGAACTAATCAGAGCATCAGAGTCGATTGTGGAGTTTGGTAACCCTTTAATCAACCTTTACCCCTCCTTGCTAAAATAATATGCGTAGACTCTGATAACTGTTAAACTGCTCTTAATGCTTTAATGATAGTATGCTTTACTTCTGATCATAACATTCGTAGTCTACGCCAAGAGTATAGGGGCAAAGTCAATATTTTTACACACGCTTTAAGGCGGCCTGCAGCTGCTCAATTGCAGAAAAATCTGTCGGGTCAATTCGTAACGGGGTTATAGAAACATAATGATTGGCTACTGCAGAAAAGTCGTCATCATCACTGGCATATGGTTGAAATGGTACACCTTTCATCCAATAGTATGGTTTTCCTCGCGGATCAACCCGTTCTTCAAACTCGTTTTTGTATCGGCTTAAGCTGGACTTAGTGATCTTGATACCATTAATTTGTTCCGGAGGTAGTGATGGAATATTAATATTAAGCAAACCAGAAGGTGGACACGACAGCTGTACTGTAAATAGTATCTCACTAAGAAAATGCACTGCTGTATCATAATGCGGCGGATGATTATGCTCAAGATGACAAAGGGAAATGGCTAGTGACGGTATATTCTGCAGGGCTCCCTCAAATGCTGCTGCTACAGTCCCAGAATAGAATATGTCAGCACCAAGATTAGCACCGGCATTTATTCCGGAAATAACATAGTCAACATCTAACTTGAGAGCTTCAAGTGCGAGTTTCACACAATCTGCTGGTGTTCCATCAATCACATATGCAGCATCCACGGAATGAAACATAGTGACTTTATCAATCCGTAAAGGACGGTTAACAGTAATGCCATGACTCACTCCACTTCGTTCTTGATTAGGTGCAACAACAAACACTTGGCCATACTTAGTCAGCAAATCAACTAGGGCATGAATCCCTGGTGCATAGATTCCATCATCGTTAGTGATTAAGAATCGCACTGTATTCCTCCTCATCACTATCTCTTAACTTACTGTAATTTGAATAATCTCCGGTATTTGCTGCAGTTTCGAAACTAGTTCTTGGAATTGGTGCTTCTTAACTGCATTCACCACAAACTCAATCATTACAGTTCCATTGGCTTGATCATTGACTGTCAGCTGGCTGATGCTGATGTTCAACTCATTTAGTACGGGAAAGATTCTTTCTATGGGGACGGCTTGATCATGCACAGTAATCCTGATTGCATGACCACCAAACTCAAACCGAGCAAGATAAAAGAGTGTGATTCCTACGAAAAATGTGGTGATAACCGCAGCATAATACATACCTATGCCCACAGCTAGACCTATAGCAGCCACAGTCCATAAACTAGCAGCTGTTGTCAGACCTCGAATGTTGACACCCTCACGCATAATTGTCCCCGCACCCAAAAATCCCATACCACTAACTACCTGTGCAGCTAAACGTGCTGGATCGTGCATCCAATTCAAAGACGCAAATCCATAAGCGGATATAATCATGAGTAATGTCGAACTTAAAGCGACCAAAATATGAGTCCGAAATCCTGCTGGCCGACCTTGATACTCCCGCTCTAACCCGATCAATCCTCACAAAATCACTGATAACAGCAATCGCAGGGTTAGTGCAGTTAACGATAAGTGCACACAAAACACTCCTGTTCATTCACATTTCATTGAATCAGCTAATTGGTAAGAAGTTTTTTCTCTATCTTCATCTTAATTCGACATAACGCATTGTCAATAGATTTAGTATGTGTGTTTAGCTGCTGAGCGATTTCCCGATAGGTAAAACCCACTATGTACAATCGAAACACATCGTATTCAAATTTCGATAAAATACTGCGTATAGTATTGCTGGTTCTTTCTAATTCCTCGCGGTTGATAGCTAAATCCTCAGGATCATCGACACGCTGGTTGGTTAGTGTTTCTAGTAAAGTACGATCTCCTTCATAATCATTAACTGGTCGATGTAACGACGTATACGAATTTAAGGGGAGATGTTTTTGCCGCGTAGTACCCTTGATAGCACTAATCACATTGCGAATAATGCAAAGTTTGGCGAATGACCAGAAAGACGAAGTCCCTACAGTGAAATCTCGGATTGCCTTGTATAACCCTATCATTCCTTCTTGAATAACATCATCTGGTTCTGCTCCTTGCAGAAAATACGAACGGGTCCATAAAAAGACCATTTTCTGATACTTTCTGATCAAGTATTCCTCTGCATCGCGATTTCCACGTTGAGCAAGTAAAACGATCTCTTCATCTGGTAGTTCATCCCAAGAGACCACCTCAACCGTTAATTGATTAGCTTGCGCTTCCATGTTGTCCCTCCTTAAATTATCCATATTTATTCTACAACATATTGTAAAATCCTGCTTAAATTCTAATTAAAAAACCCTGTGTCCGATAATTTCAGACACAGGGTAGTAAAATTGAGAATTTTACAGCTGCTGCACAATCGACTCTAAGGCTAGTTCAATGTGCTCGATTGTTAATCCGCCCTGAAAGTATGCAATATAAGGTGGACGTAGTGGTGCATCTGCACTCAACTCTATTGAGGCACCTTGAATAAATGTTCCAGCTGCCATCACCACTTCATCATCATATCCTGGCATGAGTTCTGGAATTGGCGTAAAATGGGCATCAACTGGCGCAGCTTGTTGGACCGCTTTGCAAAATGCTAGCAATTTTTCACGTGATTGTAACTCTATGGCTTGAATAACATCTGTTCTTGGTTCTTCTGGTAACGGCGAGACGCGATAGCCCAAGTCATGGAATACTTGAGCTGCTAATACTGCTCCACGTAAAGCTTGTCCAACTACATGCGGCGCAAGGAAAAATCCTTGCAAGAGCGGCCGCGTCAAATTGAAGGTCGGTCCGAGTTTCGCACCAATTCCTGGAGCTGTTAAGCATTCTCCACATTGTTCCACTAGTTCTTCACGGCCAACAATATATCCGCCGCTAGGAGCTAATCCTCCACCAGGATTCTTGATTAACGAGCCAGCCATGATATCGGCACCTACTTCGACTGGTTCAACTAATTCCACAAACTCCCCATAACAGTTATCAACAAAGCAGATGCAATCAGGATTAATATCTTTCACTATTTTAAATGCTTGAGCTATATCATCAATAGCAATGGAAGGCCGCCAACTATAGCCCCTAGAACGCTGCAGCATCACCATACGCGTATTCTTGGTAACTGCGGCAGCGATCCCTTCCCAATCCAAATGGCCTTGGGCATCTAAAGCAACTTCCCGGTAACGAATACCACGCTTGATCAGGCTAGTTTTTGCTGCTCCTTTAACACCAATCACTTGTAATAGAGTATCGTATGGTGTGCCACTGAGCGAGATCAGTTCATCTCCCGGTTGCAGCAAAGATAAACACAAGTTAATCGCATGTGTTCCTGAAACAATCTGTGGACGCACTAATGCTGCTTCTGCTTTGAACACTAAACGGAACACGTTTTCAAGAGCATCTCTTCCTAAATCATGGTAACCATAACCGGTAGAATCGCTAAAACAGTCACTGCTTATCTTTGCAGTATGAAAAGCTTCAAGCACTTTCTTTTGATTCATCTTAGCTGTAGTGGCTATGGCCTGCCACTGCGGTGCTATTTTTGATTTGGCTGTTTCAATTAGGTTCATTGCTTCCACTATCCTTTGCAAAATATCAGCTTTTTTGTTCATCACTAGAAATTTTAATATTCGGTGCTGGTACTAAAGAATCCTGCCGTTGGCCACAAATCGAACAATAACCAGATTCCAGGCTTTTCTCTGTTAAAATGAGAATCTGCTCAATTTGGCCTTCGACGTAGCCCCGTTTACGACCTCGTACATAACCGAAGGAAAAGCTCAAATACACTATCAAAAGTACCATCAGTACAGCTAAATCAACTTGAGTAAGATAACTCATAATCGTTGTCCTCCGCTTCCCAGCTGAACAAGACATTTGCAACCAACAATGCCAACGCTAATGCTGCCACCGACAATAGCGGATTTATCATCATACTAATATAAAAAGTAATCAAAAATAAAAGAAATGTTCGTTCTACACCCAGAAAAAAGGCAATATTAGCATGGCGGTGCTGTTGATCCTCACGCACATCGAGCACATCATCTAAAAGCTGAATAGCAATGATGACAAATAATGACCAAACAGTAGTTTTAACACCACAAAAGACAACTGATAATACCGCAACAATAACCGACTCTAACCAACCAGGCATGCCAGAAGGAAGAATCATCTGCATGTTTGTGAACATCCCGACTATATAACAAGCAAAAAACAAGGCAACTGTAACTGGAAAATCCAGTATCCCAGCGATCAGAAGAGCCATTAAGCAATAGGCCAATCCATTTTGCTTTTGAGTTTGCGTCAGTTCATCATCCAGGTAGGCATCCAACCATTTGGACACTATAGCTGTTAAAGCTATCGCACCCAATGTAGGAGTGAGTTCTAAAAAATCATAAATGTTGCTTAACAAAGGATTTCACCTCCTTAAACCCATACTTAGTTACAGCTGATACACCAATCACCCGATTGCCAGGAAACTCCTGCTTTATCTTTTCAAGCCCCTCTGATGCATGTGGTAAATCCATTTTATTTGCCAGGATGACATAACCAGGTTTTAGTTGCCCGAACTGAGCGATCTGATAATCAATTTCACCAATTCCTTTTAGCAATCCAACTTCCATAATTCTCGCACTATCGAGAATGTGGAGGATGATCTCAGCTTGACGAATATATCTTAAGGTTTGAGCCATGGCCTTGCGGATATCTTCTTCATGGTGAATGCTGTTTGTTAAACCTGCTGTATCGATTAGTTCAAACTGTTTCTCTCCCTTGCCCCAAGGTAGTGTGAGAACCATAGATTGCATATCTCGCGTCTGGTGTGGCTGCTCACTAACCAACAGTGATTGTGCTTCAGAAATACTAAAGGTTTTGGTGTAACAGCCTCTTTCGTGATGGCTGAAATTGATAGTAATTGTTTTTAGTCCAAGGAATGCAGCAAAGTTTAAGCAAAAACTAGTTTTGCCAACATTTGTCTGGCCAACAACTGCTACACTTTTCAACTGTCCACCTCCTGTATGTCATCTTCAGTGATTTCCATTAACTGAGCTCTTGTCACTTGACTATAGCCAACTAAACGCACCGCTTGCTTACGAATCGCTTTTTCAATGATATTGCGGACAGTTCGCGCGTTACCGAAATTATCGGTGTGTTTGGATTTCATTTCCTCAATAATACGTAAAAGCTTCCTGCGCGCAGCTTTAGACAGCTGGTATTCACGCTGCGCAAGCATTTGTTCTGCAATCCTAAACAATTCAAAAGTAGTATAATCTGGAAAGTTAATGATTATCGGAAATCGGGATCTCAAACCGGGATTTGTTTCGAGAAATGCTTCCATAGGTTCTGAATAACCTGCCAGTATAACTACTAAATTGGTTCTCTGATCTTCCATTGTTTTGACAATTGTATCAATTGCCTCTTTCCCAAAGTCTTTTTCTCCACCTCTAGCCAAAGAATAAGCTTCATCGATGAACAAGATACCTCCACTGGCTTTCCGCAATTGCTCACGAGTACGCTGAGCTGTCTGGCCAATATACTCAGCAACCAGGTCAGCGCGTTCTACTTCTACGAGGTGGCCCTTTTGCAATACTCCCATTTCTAAAAATAATTTTCCGATGATTCTAGCTACTGTTGTTTTGCCAGTACCTGGATTACCCATAAAGATGCTATGAAGCACAATTGGTTCTGATGCTAAGTTCATAGTTGAACGTCTCTGCTGAATCTCCACGAAAGCCTGTACCTCATGAATTAACTGTTTTACTGAGTGCAAACCAATTAAGCTGTCTAATTCGCGTTTGATAGCCTGGATTCTTTCTGCTTGCGTCATCTCACCTGTTGGCTTTGATGTACCCGTATATGCTTTTCGCATCATTGACAATGCCTCACTTACAGTTACCTCACCATTCTCCACCATGGTAAAAATTTCATCTTTTAACATTCTACGCACCCACCTTAATTCGGACCAAACGCACCTCACCTAGTATATATATGCTTGAGAATTCCAATTGTTACAGAAAATAAAAAAAGCCACATCAATGTGTGGCTTGTGCTAGTCGTTCTTGAGTAGCGGCAATTATTTGGTCTGTGGTGTATACATCTAGATCATACCAAACAATGCGTTGATCTCGGCGGAACCACGACCATTGCCTTTTGGCATAACGTCGCGTTTCGCGTTTAATTAATGCCAAAGCTTCTTCAAGCGTCAACTCTCCATGTAAAAAACGAGCAATCTCTTTATAACCGATTGCTTGCAGTGCAGTGGGCTGCGAAGGATAGCGCTGCAATAAGGTTTTTACTTCTTCAACTAATCCATCAGCAACCATCTGATCAACACGCTGTTCAATACGTTGATACAACAATTCGCGTTTTCTGGTAAGTCCAATCATGACAGGTGTGTACTTACGCTGTTCACCCATTTTGGCCTGGAGTTCACTAATGGGTTGACCACGGGTGTAATAGACTTCCAACGCTCGAATTATGCGGCGCAAATCGTTAGGATGTAACTTTGCTGCAGCTTTAGGATCTACTTCCTGCAGGGTTTGATACAATGCCAACGGATCATGATGCGCTTTTTCTTCTAGTTGCGCTCGGAGCATTGGATTTTCTCCTTGATCTGGAAAAAGAAAACCATCTATCAAAGCATTGATATACAATCCTGTACCACCAGTGATCAGTGGCAATTTACCTCGCTGTAGAATATCAGCTATTGCTGTGTCTGCTAGTTCAACATAATCAGCCACTGTAAATTTTTGATCAGGATTAATAACATCTATAAGATGATGTTTGACCAGTGCTTGTTCTGCTGGAGAAGGTTTTGCCGTACCTATATCCATTTCCCGATAAATCTGCATAGAATCAGCGGAAACGATTTCACAATCCAATTGTTCAGCCATGGCTAGTGCGGTGGCGCTTTTTCCAACTGCTGTAGGTCCTACAAGTACCAAGACGACTGGTGGTTTATCCATCAAACTCACCTACCAAACCTTCGCAATATTTCTTTATCTTCTAATTTGACGATTATAGGCCGACCATGAGGACAGGTAAAGGGATTCTCAACAGCCGCTAGTTGGTTGAGGAGAATTTGAATTTGCTCGTTTGTTAAACTCTGTCCAGCTTTGATTGCACCTTTACAGGCTAACGTGGTAGCAGCTTGTTCGCGCCAATTATGATCACGAGCCAGATCGCTGACAAGCTCTGTGATTAATGAAGCATCAACTGTTATGCCTTTTTGCGCCAATTCTTGCGGTATTCCTCTTAAAAGCCAGCAGTTTGCTCCAAACTCTTCAAGATCAAATCCCAAGTTAGTTAGTTTATCGTACTGCTCCGCTATTAAATCCGACATAGTGCTGCTTAAATCAAGGGCTTGAGGTAAAACTTGCTGGACATTCGGTTGATAATCTTTCTTAAGAAAACGTTCATACAATATTCTTTCGTGAACGATATGCTGATCAAGCATCCACAAACCACTTGATGTTTCTAATAGAATATACGTTTGGCGAAATTGACCTATAATCCGTCCATTTCGTAGTTCGTGTCTGACACTATCAGTATCAGCTGCTGGTGTTGACTTAATGCTCATCTCAACTTGTGACAGCTTTTGCTCCTGAACAAGTTGCTTTTCAGATTCAACATTTTGGACTAGAATTGGTTCGGCATTCGCTAATTTCTGCTCTTTGACCAAGAATTCGTCGACTTTACTCCAGGTTAGAGGTTGCCATGGAAATAATTGCTGTACCTCCAAATTCAAGCTGGTTTGCATGTTCGGAATAGATATAGCTTTTCTTTCCTGTACATTGATGGGAACTGATAGATCTGTTTGCAACAATGCATGCTTAATCGCTGCAGACACTTCATGAAACAGTGCCTGTTCATCTTGAAAACGCACCTGACTCTTTGCTGGATGAACATTCACATCGATTAAGGCGGGATTAATAGTCAGGAGAATGACAAATACAGGATAAAGCTTGTTACCTATCATACCCTGGTAAGCTCGCTCTACTGCACTTGTGATTAAAGCACTGTCAATGATCCTTCCATTTATGATTATCAGCTGCCCTTGGCGACTTTTCCTTGTCAAGTTGGGTTTGCCAATATAACCAGTTATTGCTCCCCACTCTGCCCGATAATCCACAGCAATCATGTTCTTTACAGAGTAATGATCCGTCAAGCTGGCGAGTGTTGTTTTTAGTTCTCCTTGCCCATGCGTCCTCACTAACAGCTTATCATCAGCAATGAGTTTGAAAGCTATGTGTGGATGTGCCAAAGCAATGTTACTGACAAATTCAACAATATAACGCCGCTCCGTGATTGACTGCTTGAGAAACTTAAAACGCGCTGGGGTATTGTAAAAAAGGCGCCTGATTTCAACGGTTGTACCAAAATCCATACCTACCGGCTCGATCATCCCCTGGTGTTCCTGGTTGAAGGTAATTTGGTATCCTTGATCACTTTCAGCGATGCGTGAGCGAAGAACTAACTCGGAAACAGCTGCAATACTAGCAAGGGCTTCACCGCGGAATCCAAGGGAAGTGATAGCGAACAAGTCATCGACTGTACGAATTTTGCTAGTAGCGTGCGGAACAAAAGCTAGCTGAAGGTCATCAGGATGAATACCACTGCCATTGTCACTGACGCGAATATATTCCTTTCCTCCATCGCGAACCTCGATTTCAATGCTCGTTGCTAAAGCGTCAATAGAATTTTCCACTAATTCCTTGACCACTGAAACAGGCCGTTCAATAACTTCACCAGCTGCAATTTTGTGTGCAACGTAATCTGGCAGTACTTGAATCCGCTTCAAATTTCTTCACCTGCGCTTACCAGGGACTGGAGTTTAGCCACCAACTGCAGTGCAGCCAGTGGAGTCATCTCGTTGACATTAACCTGCATTATTTCTGATTTCAGCCGTCGGTATAATTCTCTATCCTTATGTGATTCTTCTTCAACAGCAGCTGCAGCAAGCGGATGCTGTAAGCTCTGAAACAAATGCAGCTGTACCGGTTTTTTCTGATCAGCTTCAAACTGGTAAAGTAATGTTTCAGCACGCAAAATAATTGGATCAGGAATTCCCGCCATCCTGGCAACGTTGATACCATAACTTTTATCCGCGTTACCAGGTATCACTTTGTGCAGCAGATATATACGTCCATTCTTTTCTTCGACTGCCATTTGAAAAGTGCTCAATTGTTTTAATGTCTCTTCTAGACGGGTAAGCTCATGGTAATGAGTTGAAAACAACGTTCTTGCTTTGACATGATGATGGATGTATTCAATTACTGCTTGGGCAATCGCCATTCCATCAAATGTACTCGTACCTCGTCCCAACTCATCCAAGATGATTAAAGAACGTTCTGTGGCATGCCGTACTAGGTTGGCAGTTTCGCTGCACTCAACCATGAAAGTACTTTGCCCTGTGCTCAGATCATCAGCAGCACCAATACGGGTAAAAATCCGGTCAACTATTCCAATCTTTGCTGATTTTGCAGGTACAAAGCTGCCCATCTGGGCTAGGATTACAATCAGTGCTGTCTGCCTTAGATAAGTACTTTTACCTGCCATATTAGGCCCGGTTAGAAGTATAACCCGGGTATCACCATCAAGCTCCAAATCATTGGGAACAAAATTCGGTTGTAAAGCTTCAACAACCGGATGGCGCCCTTCTTTTATTGAAATAATGGGCTCGCTGACGATTTCAGGCCGCGTATAGTTTTGATCCAATGCCACTTTAGCCAACGACTGAAAAACATCTAAGATAGCTAACAACTGTGCATTGTGCTGAATCTGCTGGATGTACTCCAAAACCTTGGATCTTACCTGAGTAAAAAGTTCATATTCGAGTTCAACTATACGTTCTTCCGCACCTAGAATCATAGCTTCTTTTTCTTTTAGTTCAGGAGTAATAAAACGTTCAGCATTCGCTAGTGTTTGTTTTCGTTCATAATCAGCAGGTACATTAGCTAAATTAGCTTTCGTTACTTCAATATAATACCCAAATACCTTGTTGTAACCCACTTTAAGTGACTTGATTCCAGTACGCTGCCGTTCACTGGCTTCCAAAGAAGCAATCCACGATTTTCCAGATCTATTGATATTCCGTAGTTCATCAAGTTCCTCACTATAACCGGATTTGATAAGGCCACCATCTCTGACTGTTGCTGGTGGATCATCAACAATGGCCCTTTCAATCTCACAACTAAGATCAACTAAAGGATCTAGTTCTTGTCCATATTGCAGTAAAACCCCTTCTGTTTGGCTTAATAAGGTCTTTACGTGGGGAATCTGCTGCAGTGATAATTTGAGAGCAATCAAATCTCGAGCATTACCATTACCGTAAACCAAGCGGCTGAGTATACGTTCCAAATCCTGAATTTGACCCAATAAATCCGTTAATTCCATTCGAGCCAAGCTATTGCGAACCAAGTAATCAATAGCTTCCTGACGCTGCCTAATCGTTGCGATATCTAACAAAGGTTTTTCAATCCAAGAACGCAATAGCCTTCCGCCCATGTTAGTTACAGTTTGGTCCAGTACTCCCAACAATGATCCTGATTTCTTACCATCTCGCAAGGTTCGCGTCAACTCAAGATTGCGATGACTAGCAGCATCAATCTGTAGGTATTGAGCTAAAGAATAGTTAATAATTTGCGAGATATGAGCCAAAGCACCTTTTTGCGTTTCTTGTAAGTACGCTAACACTGCACCAGCGGATACTACTAATAGTTCATTATGTAACCCAAGTGATTGTAGGTTCTGCACATCAAAATGTTTTTGCAACAGATATGCGCATGTATCAAGGTACCAATTACGGTGAGATGTTTTAGTAATTGTTGGTTTAATCTGCTCAACCAACGCAGTTATATCAAAATCCGCATGATCAGAGATGATGATCTCTGCTGGTTTAATTCGAGTCAACTCATCCTTGCAACTATCCTGATCTGTGATGTAGGTAACCTTAAACTCCCCAGTAGACATATCAACCACAGCGAGAGCATAGCATGTTTTGGCATGAGCGATCCCTACTAAGTACACATTGCTGTTAGCTTCAACTTTGCCCTCGAAATAAGTTCCTGGCGTTACAACCCTGATTACATCACGCTTGACAACACCTTTTGCTTTTTTGGGATCCTCCAGTTGTTCACAAATTGCAACCTTAAATCCGTTTTTAATTAAGGTTTCGAGATAACCGTCCACCGCATGATACGGAACACCGCACATTGGTACAGGATTCTCTTTATTGGAACGATCACGCGTAGTTAATGTAATGTCTAAAACTTTGGCCGCAATCTTTGCATCGTCTCCAAATAACTCATAAAAATCACCAAGACGGAAAAACACAAGAGTATCTGGATACTGCTCTTTGATGCGTAGGTATTGCTCCATCATCGGCGTTAGTGACACTAAGGAACACCTCCATCATTCCCTACTTCTTCTGCCTTCACTTACATATCTCCTGCCCCGCTCAAATTGAAAAAGACTACTGAACGTAGTCTTTTATATATCAGAAGACTGTTCCCAATAGGGAGTACGGTCCACTATTTGATAGATCTGAACTTCGTCTTCCCGTTCGATAACTTCTTTGTATTCGGGAAGTAATGCCACTTGTTGATATTTAATATCGCAGCAAACTTGATCATCTATACTTGTAACAGTATCTGATGGTAAGAGGAATCTTCGATTGTGTGAAGGATCATAAATCAAAAAATAGCGTACCATACACGCATGCGGCTCAACCACCTGCGCTACTACATGACCTAAGTACTCTCCAGCAAAATTGATTAAAGGCAGTTGCCATGTATCACGATTGCGGTCGAGCACGAGCGATTTTTTCCGATCAATCCACATGGAAGATCCTCCCCTCGTGAATTACACAAGCACTCCCCTCAAACTCCATGTCTTAGCCTCGGTTATTTCCACCGTCACTAACTTACCGATCAACTCAGGCGACCCAGGAAAGATAACTTGTTTATTTGTACGGGTTCTGCCCATTAATTCTTGTGTTTCGGTAACTTCTTCAACCAATAGTTCTTCACGCTTACCCACTAAGGATTGCATATATTCATGACTGATTTTATTCTGCAATTCGATCAATCGGTAAATGCGATCTTTCTTTATTTCCTCTGGTACTTGATGATGCATGTTTGCAGCTGGTGTTCCTTTACGTGGTGAGAAAATAAAGGTGAATGCTGATGTATAGCGTACAGTTTCAACTAAGGATAGAGTCTCTTGGAAATCCTCTTCAGTTTCGCCAGGAAAACCGACAATTAGATCAGTTGTCAAGCTGATATTAGGAACTGCTTCTCTTATCTTTGCCACAAGGTCTAAATAGTATTCACGTGTATAGCGCCGATTCATCCGCTTTAATACATGATTGCTGCCTGCCTGTACTGGCAAGTGAAGGTGTTCGCATACCTTGGGCAACTCAGCCAATGCAGTAATCAGCTCATCACTGACATCTTTCGGATGGCTAGTTGTAAAGCGAATCCGTTCGATACCTGGTATATCATTGACTAACTTTAACAGTCTGGCAAAACTAACGTCACTGTCCAAATCTTTACCATATGCATTGACATTTTGACCTAACAATGTAACTTCTTTATAACCGGACTCAGCTAATTGAGTGATCTCGGCAATAATATCTTCTGGTAATCTGCTCCGTTCTCGTCCGCGGGTATACGGTACTATACAGTAACTGCAGTAATTATTACAACCATATATAATATTCACAAACGCTTTCAACTGGTTAGCACGCTCTACAGGTAAACGTTCGACGATCTCCTCAGAATCATCCCATACTTCTACAACTCGTTCACCACATTGAGCGCGTTCAAGCAGTTCGGGCAAGCGATGAATGTTATGAGTACCAAAAATCAGGTCAACGTGGGGCAGTTTGGTTAGAATATCTTGCAGCTCTTGTTTTTGCTGAGGCATGCAACCACAGATGCCGATGATCAAATGGGGCTTTTTTTCCTTCAAAGCTTTAAAGCTACCAATTTGACCATAGACTTTGCGTTCAGGGTTTTCCCGCACACAACAGGTATTATATAAAATAACATCGGCATCATCGATGTCCTCGGTTGGTGTATATCCAAGAGTCATCAAGATACCGGAAATCACTTCAGAGTCGTGTTCATTCATTTGGCAACCCATGGTTTTGAGATAAAATTTACGCAGTTGGTTAGTATTTAACAAACTCATACTGTTAATATCCTCCCTCATGCAAATTAATTCTTGGTATAGTGCAAATATCCTGCAGTAATTGAAGTACACATTTTTAACAAAGTTGGAGATAATACAGAGCAGGATTGAAACCAAGGAGGAAAGGCTGTGTTAATTGTTTTTGTAAGAACACTTATACTCTATGTGGTTGTGGTATTTGTCATGCGGATTATGGGTAAACGCCAAATTGGTCAGCTTGAACCTTATGAGTTGGTCGTAGCAATCATGATTGCCGAACTAGCATCCATACCTATGCAAGACAAAGCCATTCCATTACTCAATGGTCTTGTTCCCATCTTTACTCTATTGTTTATTCAAGTGACTATCTCATACATAAACATGAAAAGTCTTCGTTTTCGGTCCTTTATGGATGGCCACCCGAGCATTTTGATTCAAAATGGCAAAATTCGAATTGACGAACTTGCCAAGACACGATTTAACGTCAACGAACTGCTAGAACAGCTGCGAATTTGTGGCTATCCTAACATTGCTGATATAGAATACGCAATTTTAGAAACCAGTGGCAGCTTGAGCGTAATACCCAAATCACAAAAACGACCTGTTACACCGGCAGACTTACATATTGATACCAGCTATGAAGGCATTCCTGTCCCCTTGGTACTTGATGGCCGTATTCAATATGATAATCTAGCAGAAATTAAGTTGACACCCGAATGGCTACTGACAGAATTGAAAAAGCTAGGTATCGACGATGTGCGCGAAGTTTTCATTGCCAGCTTAGACTCTGCAGGCAAATTATACTATCAGACACGCGAGGATGATAATTGATGCGACTTGTTACTTGCTTGATCATCATGGTTATACTCTTCGTAAGTTTTGGCGTCTATGTTAATCAACAAACGTTAAGACATCTTGCATCATTTCGAGATGAAATCGACACTATCGCACAGCACATGAAAGCAGGCGAATGGGAACTCGCTGATGCTAAAATTGCTGATTTGCAGAAACGTTGGAATACTGTCCAAGATCGCTGGGACCTGTTTATTTTCCATCAAGATATTGATGATGTGGAAATGATTCTGGCCCGTTTAACCAGCTTTGTCCACACCCAAGATCTTTCACAGGCATTAGCTGAATTAACAGCTCTGGATATGAAGTTCAGCCATATCTACCGCAACGAAATGTTTAACCTGCAAAATGTCCTCTAAATCTTGCTGTGCTTCACCATCTGTTGTGTGACAATACCAACAAAGAAGCCAGTTGGTAAAGCAAAAAAAAGTAGATATGGCAACAGATAAAAAAAGCCTAGTTGTTCATACATCATTGAGGCCACAGCCAGCTGTGTCACGTTATGTGCCAGAGCACCAAGTAAACTCACAACGATGATACTAAATTTGGTAGGCCATAACCCATAAACCAAGCTCATTAGCAAAGCACTGACTAATCCCCCAAAAAAACTTAGGAAGAAAGTCGGTGTAAACAACCCTGAGCCAAACATGGCACCAAGCGTTGTTCGAATCACCGTAACTGTGATGGCTTCTTTGCAGCCAAAACGAATGATCACATATAATGTAACAATATTAGCCAAACCTAGCTTTGCACCAGGCACAGGTGTAGGAAGGGGTATAAGCGATTCAAAAATATGCAGCGCCATTGCTATAGCCACCATAAGTCCTAGATATACCATTCTGCGAACCTTACTATCAGTCATTTCCATCCTCCATAGACTAAGTCAGTTTCCTGTTGCCACTGTAGACTTCTATACCATCATCACTCCAGAACACGCGCACATTAGAGGCTGAAGTAAGAAACTGATACTTCTGATTCTTTATCGCTACCGTGACATTAGGATATACCACACCAACAGTAATCTTACCTTGGTTGGTGATAGAGGCACTAGCTTGAATACCAGTCGCACTTCCCATTTCGCGAATTCGAATATCACCTGATCTAACCGTGACGTGGCTACCTCGAAATACTCCCTGCTCTTGATAATAACCCTTTCCTGCAGTGATCGAGGAGTAATACAGTCCCTTACCAATGATGCGTACTACGCCTGAAGCCTCGATCTCACTATTCTGGACGTAACTAATTGTCACATTGGCTATATCCTCTGCGTACTTCTCAAATCGATGCTGCCAATATTTGACCGCTTCTATACATTCTCTAACAACACTAATATGATCAATAGATAGAGGTCCACGATCAACCAATCGATCCTTAAGGTTGAACATCAAAGTATGGAAATCTGGTTCAAGTAAACTAAGCTCTGCTTTAAAACTTTCTGCAAACTCATTAATCAGTTCTGGGAGCTTCCTAAATTTGATGTCAATGAGGTTTTTGATCAACGTACCAGGATGAATGCTTGCCGAGTGAGAATAAACAATATTAAATGATGCCTCCAAATTAACAAGCATAGTGGCAAGTTGATGTAGGTAAGTTGCTAGTCGAGTATATACAGCTGTGATACCGCCAGCAATAATACGCGCAGAAATAACATTTTGGGCAATCACATCCCGTTCTGACTGCACTTCTGCATGATCGACCATACCATAGATACGTACGCCCCCTCCAGTTGCCTGTACCAAGACATTATCACAAACGTTGCCACGAATAATAATCTCTCCATTAAAGCGGATATTGCCAGTTTGAACATTGGCATCAGATTGAAGCTCATAAATGTTTAATACCTTCAGTATTCCCTTTTGTACAACCGGTAATCCTGAGCGAGACGCCAAAGCAAAACGTTCGTCATCACTGATTTGAACACCTTCCCCAACTACCCACTTTGCTTCTTTGGGAGCAGGAACAGTAACTCGTTGTCCATAAACATTGATACCATCTTTTCCTGGAGTTCCAGGCACAAGTCTAGCAATAACTTGACCAGCTTCTACTGTATTGATTGGTTTCAATTCATAGTAATCAATTTGGTCAGCAGTATCATCAGGAACCACTGCTTGGCTATCTTCAAATAAATACTCAATGCGACCATCTTGAGGTAAAACTGGCTGATCACCTTGAGCGATCAGAATTTCCTGATAATTAGTGCGGATACCATTCTCTATCTGGTCGTGAAGTATACCATAGACTATTCCTTCTGCATTAAGTTTATCTAGGATCTGCTCTGGCTTTATCGTTGGAGCTAACTGTGTTTCCTTACTGAGTTTCAGCTCTAATACGCGCGAAGGTGGTTGATCCATTAATGTATAGTGACAACCATTCAATGATAAGACACTTAAAAAAGCTTTCATTTTATCTGGTGAAACCGCGATATCGATTTGAACATGCGGCTTTTGCTCAGATGGTAGAATGATTTCTAAACCATCAAGTCCTTGATCCAGTTCTAAACGATACTTGTATTCTACACCCTTATATTTAACCGTAACTAAATCGCTGAACATAATAACTGGCGGTTTGCCGCCAGGTTTGGCTGGTACATACTGTATCTGACCATTTTCAATCCAAACTAAACCATCCAATGTATGATCTTCCAGAGGCTTGTCTGATGGAGTTGTTTTTACAACAAGTTCGACAATGGCCGGAATCGTTCTACCAAAAAACTTCTTTTTGGTTGCACTGATCACTTTAACTTCTACTTGTGACCGATCAAGCCCAGTACTTTTTAAACCACGGGCAACAGCTTCTTCCACTGTCTTTCCACTAAAAAGCATTTTTTTTGGCATATTAAAGCACCCCAGCAGATTTATCTTTTTGGTAAACACAATAGCTTACACGCCTTAAACCATACTGGCTTGGGTTAATGATATGTTCAGCGGATCCAACAATAAAGAAACCATCAACTTTAAGTGAATTAACAAAACGGTAAATCAACTGTTTCTGGATATCAGTCGTGAAGTAAATAAACACATTACGGCATAGGATTAAATCAAAATTACCAGCGTATGGATCTGTTAACAAGTTATGCTTAGCAAAATGAACGTACTGTTTGATCTGTTCGCTGAGGTGATATTGACCATCAACAACAGAAAAGTACTTCTCCAAGTATTTTGGCGGTACTTGGTTGACTTGATTGTAATTGTAAATTCCTTGTTTTGCCTTAAACAGGCTTTCATCATCTATATCGGTTGCTTGGATGTAGCTAAAAGGCAATTTCTTCTCTAGTAACAGCATCACAATAGAATACACTTCTGCACCAATAGAACATCCAGCACTCCAAATCCGTGCATGATTGCCTGCTATGGCTGGAAGTACAGATGTTTCAATAAATGAGAATACAGATTGATCGCGGAAAAAATGAGATGTATTGATAGTAAGATACTCTAAGAATTTTTGACGGTGTTCTGGATCCGTCTTTAACTTTTCAGCTAATGCAGACAGAGTTCCTAAATCATAACGGGCAACCCACTGTAGAATGCGACGATGCATCTGTTGCTCTTTATAGCTGTTTAAATCTAATTTAAGGACATCTCTCATTTCACGCTTAAACAATCCGTAATCCATTACCGTACTCCTCTTTGTCATAACTGATTGACTAGATCAACAATGCAATCAGCAATTTTATAAATAGGTAAGACATAATCAGCGTTTCCTTGTTCAAATACAGCTCGAGGCATGCTTGGAATAGTTGCAGTAGCTTCATCTTGTACAATTGTGTAACCACCAACTTGCTTGATGGCTGCCATACCTTTGGCACCGTCGTTACCCATACCGGTAAGAATTACTCCAACTATTTTTGATTGAAAAACCTGTGGTAAGCTTAACATAGTGACATCTATAGCTGGACGTAAATACTTCACTGGAGGATCCTGATTTAATCTTACTCGCTTTTGCTCGTCAACAACTAAATGATAATCTCCTGGGGCAACTAATGCTACATTATTGCAGATATAATCGCCATCTGCAGCTTCACGAACCTGGATATTAGCCAAGCCATTCAGCCTTTCTGCTAAGCTTCGTGTGAAGTTTTTCGGCATATGCTGTACAACTAAAACTCCAGCATTTAAATCAGCAGGCAACTGCACAAACAACTCTTCTAGTGCTTTTGGACCTCCAGTCGAGGATCCAATTACTACCACCTTATCACATATAATACCATCCCCTGCAGTTCTACTTAATGTCGTGGTTATCTTTCGGGACGGAAGAGTGATATTTGGTTTGCGCACAGGTATACCTGCCAGTGAACGAACTTTCGTTACCAACTCCTCACTAATTTTGCGTAAGTCTAGTGAAATGTTTCCTGAAGGCTTAGCTACAAAATCAATAGCACCACGCGACAAAGCCTTTATCGTGCTTCTGGAACTACTTTCAGTATTGCTGCTAATCACAAGTATTGGTAGAGGTTTAGAGCTCATTACGTGTTCTATGGTAGTCAGCCCATCCATTACTGGCATTTCCAGATCTAGAGTCATAACATCAACACTGAAACGTTGAAGTTTGTTCAATGCATCTTGCCCATTCCTGGCAGTACCCACTACCTCAATATCTGGTTGTTCATTGAGAATTTCCGATATTAGTTTGCGCATGAACGCACTGTCATCGACAACAAGTAATTTGATTGACACCGACGTACACCTCAAATCTGCTTTGGCTCTTGACCAACAGAAGTTACAATGACAATACCGGAATCAATAAAAAAGCGCATTTTCCTGCTACGTTTTCCCTCAACATCTTTACCAACTATTGGGATATCTGCTATAGTGAGTTGATTTACAACCGCTTCTACATTTCTTGTACCAACATGAAAACTGACAGGCGAAACATCGGAAAACAAGTGGGCACCACCAGCTAACTTTGCTACCATTCGCTCTTTACATGCCCCTTGCTTTACAGCTGCCTCAATCATGGCAGGAATCGCTGTATCTGCATACTTTCCAGGTGTATTAAGCCGATCATCATTGGAACGGCTTTCAGCTAAAAAGATGTGTGCTAATACTCCTACTTTAGCAATGGGGTCGTATAAACTAACACCGACACATGAACCTAATCCAACAGTGGTAAGAATGCCACTGCCTTTTAGTACTGCAATTTGACCCATATTTACAAAGACTTCATTCATGAGATTTCCTCCAGCTCTAATCTGCTGGAAACTCGTTGGTATAATGAATTAAAAATCTCCTGATCAGGAAGAAAGATAATATGCCCAGAAAGTTCCAGACGTTTTGTAGCAAAATTAGTTTCAAGGATGGTAACATTTTCCGTAATACCCGCATGGGCTAAAATGCTTTCAAAAATTGCTCCCATAATATCAATGCCAATGACAGGAACTGACGGTTCAATACGCATGTTGGTCAGTATACTTAATGCAGTAAGATAAGAACCAAGCATTATATTGCCAACCTCTAGCAATGCTGATTCTTGCAGCTCACTGAGGTTGGTATTCTGCTCATGTGTCAAATAATTAGCTAAAGTAAGTGCACTGTCCAGATGCAATATGAAAGCCATATTTCCTTTGATTGATTCAATCATCTGCATGTATACACATACAACAACATCTTCAGAACTGCAAATAAAGTCGGCAGCTTCTGCAAATGACAAAATGCGTACACGAGGTACTGTCAATTTCAGTTCTACATCAGCAAGCAGATGGGATAATGCAGTTGTCGCATGGCTAGCGCCAATGTTGCCGAGCTCCTGCAAAAAATCCAGAATTTGGTTCAATCATAAAACCTCCTAATTACTAGCAGCTTTGTTTAATGCTTCAATAACGCGCTGCGCATCAAAAGGCTTTACTAAAAAATCTCTAGCACCAGCGTTCAATGCATCGATCACCATCGGTTTTTGACCCATAGCGCTGCAAACTATGATTCTGGCATTAGAGTCATACTTCATGATCTCTTTGATTGCTGTTATACCATCCATTTTGGGCATAGTGATATCCATAGTCACGAGATCTGGTTTGAGTTCTTTATATTTGGCGACTGCATCTTCTCCATCCGCTGCCTCACCGATTACCGTAAATCCATTTTTTTGAATAACGTTTCTAAGAGTCATACGCATGAATGCTGTGTCATCTGTAATTAGAACTGTTTTAGCCAACGGATTCACTCCTCCCCTTAGTCAATGTGTTGTGATCAATAATCAGCGCAACTTCACCGTTGCCTAGTACTGTAGCACCACTGATTCCTCGGACTTCTCCCAGCACATCAGTAAGTGATTTAATAACTATTTCTTGTTGACCGACAATGTCGTCGACAATGAAACCTGTTTTTTCACCATGACTTTCTACAATAATCACTGACAGTGTATTTCCATGTCCAGGATGGGAAAATCCAAGAAAATCTGCTAAATCAATCAATGGCACAACTTCGTTGCGTAGTACAATAACTTTTTGGCCAGCCACCGTCTTAATTTGATCTTGGGATACCAAAAGGTTTTCGCGCACCGATTGAATGGGCAGAGCATAGATTTGGCCAGCACAAGCAATTAATAAAGCTTTGATAATTGCTAGTGTCAAAGGCAGCTTAATGGTAATACATGTTCCTTCGCCACTGGTTGACTCAACAACAATATGGCCGTTAAGAGATTCGACAACGTTCTTTACCACATCCATTCCTACACCACGGCCTGAAATATCTGTAACTGATTCATTAGTACTGAATCCTGGTTGGAAAATGAGATCAATTGCTTGATCCATTGTCAGATCATGGGCATAGTTGGGTGGTAAAATCCCTCTCTTAATAGCAACCTTTTTAATTTTGTCGACATCGATACCGCGGCCATCATCATAAACTTGAATAATGACATGTCCACCTTCATGATAAGCACTTAACCTCAAAGTAGCTTTGGTTGGTTTTCCTAATCTTTCCCGCTCTTCTTTAGTTTCAATGCCATGATCAATGCTGTTGCGAATCAAGTGAACTAAAGGATCACCTATCTGATTAACTAATGAGCGGTCCAGTTCTGTTTCTTCACCAGTTATTTCGAGACTAATATCTTTATTGTATGCTTGCGATAGATCTCTAACTAACCGTGGGAAACGATCAAAGACATGCTTGATCGGTACCATACGCAATTGCATCGCAGCATACTGTAGTTCTGTAGAAATGCGATCTAGTTGTACTAATGCATTCTTTGCCGTATCTGAAATTTGGTCAGACTCTATTTCCATTACCTGTGTTTTACTGATAACCAGTTCACCTACAAGGTTAATCAGCTTGTCCAAGCGCTCAGTCTCTACTCGGATGAACTTATCCGCATACGCACCCCGTGTATGCATATTGGTAATTGCGTCAACATGCTTTTCATGGTCGTCAACAGTCTCACTTATGGCAACAGTTGCATTTGCCAACTCACTAGCTGCTGCTGCTTCAACCTCGCTTGGAACAGTTAGCTCGTTTTTCTCTGACATGATTGGTGTTACTGTTACTTGTTCAAGCTCAGAGATACTATTCATAATGTTGATAATCTGTTCATGTGTTTCACGTGTTACTATAACCAATGTAAAATCCAGGTCAAAGTTCTCCTCTTCTAGATCTTGAGCCGAAGGATTACATTTGATAATGGTGCTAACTTTCTCTAAAGCTTGAAATACAGTGTACACTCGTACCGATTTAAGTAACGTTTTTGGGCGTAAGCGTACAGCTATCTGGTATGCTGAATAACCTGCATTAACTGCTTGTATTATTGTCTCTTGATCAAATTCGTCAAGGTCAATACTCACCTGACCTTGTTCAACAGTATCAGGAATACCAGTTAACTCTTCAGGCTTGACTTGACTAGTTTTCTGTTCCATAAGCTGCTGTAACTGCCGTAATACTGATGACAAATCAGGTAGTTCCTGTTCATTTAAAGTCCGCTCAAGCAACAATTCAAGGCTGTCAAGCGCTGTGAATAAAGTATTGACAACGTTTTCTGTGACGACTAACTTACCTCCGCGGAGTGAATCCAGTACATTTTCCATTTGATGGGTAAAATCAGCTAAAGCTTGATAACCCATGGTGCTGGACATACCCTTCAAACTATGAGCTGCGCGGAACATTTCGTCCAAAGCATTGCGATCATTGGGATTAGTTTCCAATGTTAGTAGGTCTTCATTTAACGCTTGTAAATAATCATGGGCTTCCGCCGCAAACACATCTTTGAACTCAGAAGCATCCATTCTTACACCTCCTGCCATCTGAGCTAACGGATACTTTGAATACGATTGCGTGGAGTTGATATCTCCGTAATTCTTACGCCAAATTGCTCACCTACGACTACAACTTCGCCGCGAGCAATCAAGGTATCGTTAGCGTATACATCAATTGGTTCACCGTCAAGTGTGTCTAATTCCATTATGTGACCTGGTCCAAGTTTGAGAATGTTTTCGATTGACATCCTGGTTCTACCCAAAACTGCTCTGATCTGCACTGGGATATCTTTGATCAACTCAATGTTCAGATTGCCCAAATCTGTATTCTCATCGTACTTGGGTTCCGCTTCTGAACCACCCTTAAGATCATTCCAAGTTTGAGTCGCCAAGGTCTCTTCTTTCACCCTTTCATTTGAAGATGCTTGTGAATCCATATCACTGTCGAAGAGATTGGCAACCATTTCTCTAGCAAAATTAATATCGATAACTTGCAGCATCGTACTATCTACCAAATCAGGTATGTGTAGATGAAAAGCTATGATGACATATACACCATCCTGTGGAATTATATCGACATCTTCTCCTAAATGTTTGCGCGTAGTTTCTGGCGGAGAAATGTCGATTTTATATCTAAATAGGTCTGACATTGCGGTTGCAGCAGAACCCATCATTACATTCATAGCTTCGGATACAGCACTGAGGGTAATCTCGTCAACTGTATCGGGAATTTCATCATCGCTTAATCCCATCATTAGGCTGCCAATTACTGATGCATCACGCTCTTTGATCACAAGCATGTTTGAACCCTGTAACCCAGCTTTATATTCTACATTAACAATGATACAGGGAATGGGGTAGTTCCTTTGCACTTCTGCAAATGTCGAAACCCGGACATCGGGTACTGTGATGGTTACTTTCTTGTTGATGAGAGTGGACAATGCTGTCGCAGCTGAACCCATGGAAATGTTGCCAATCTCTGCTAACGTGTCCCGTTCAATTTCTGTCAAATTCTGGATACTAGCTGAACTAGACATATTTTGGAGTACTGCATCAATTTCATCTTGCTGAAGAAACTCGTTACTCATTTTTCAGCTCCTCTTGTGGCTCGCATATGGATGTGATCACTACACCAAGCTTATCGCCTAATTTGCCTGGCGTTGCCTTGAATTTTGTTAATGAACCAATTTTAACGTCCACATTTTCATTTCGTTTCCTATCCAACTCAATCACATCGCCTATCTCCAAGTTCAACAAATCACTTACCAACACCGTAGCAGTTCCTAATTCTACTTCAATTGGTAAAACTGTCGCTTTGACTTTTTCCCTCAGCTTAGCTACTTTTTCCGGATCTGGTGGTTTTAGTGATTCGAATAGGCGATGTTGTGTGATGCGATTTAAAACTGGTTCTATTGTCCGATACGGAATACAAATATTAAAAATATCGGTGACTTGATTGAATTCAAACCTTAAGCTCACTACCACAACCACATCCCGGTCAGATGCAATTTGAAGAAACTGAGGATTGCTTTCCAATTGCGTTACGGTAAAATCAATATGTTCAATCTCCTGCCATGCATCACTCAAGTTCTTGGCAAAGGTTGAGATCACTTGGCGTTTAAACACCGCCATTTCAATATCACTAAGACTGCGGGAATACCCTAAGGCTTCGCCTTTACCTCCACACAATCTGTCATGTAATATAAAAGCGCTATCGGGAGAAATTTGCACAACAATGCTTCCTGGCAGGGGTGATGCATCAAATGTAGATAAAACGGAAGGATTTGGTAGTGAACGCACAAATTCACCAAAGGTAAGCTGATCAGCTGATTGATACTTTAAATCAAAGCGAGTACGGAGTTTAGCAGACATCAGTCCTGAATATGCTCTGCAAAACTGCTCGTGGATTCTTTGTAAGCCTCTTAGCTGGTCTTTAGAAAACTTATTTGGCTTGGAAAAATCATATGAATCGTTTAAGATTTCGAGTTTTTCTTCTTCTTTATCTGGATACAAGGTTGCGCGAATCAACTGGTCAATCTCTGATTGACTGAGGATTTCTTCCATCCACTCCTCACCTCACTTTACCCTCACAACGCCATCTAGTAAATATATCGGCATATGATTATTTTTCTTCAGTGCCTGCTACGTTTGTTGTGATCTTTTCAATATTTTTTAACTCAATTTGCTCATCAGTTGTGAGGATACGTGCGACATCAAGCAGTATAATCAACCGATCATCAACTTTGCCAACGCCTTTCAGGTAATCAGCACGCAAACCAGCAAGATTACGCGGTGGGGGCTCAATAGCAGATTCGGATATACGCATTACCTCGGTTACAGCATCAACAATAAATCCAACACAGTGGCCATTAATTTCAACAATAATCACACGAGTATCAGAAGTGGCTTCTGCTTCTGGGACGCTGAAACGTTTCCGCAAGGATATCACAGGGATGATATCGCCACGAATGTTGGTGACACCTTTAATATAATCACTTACATGCGGGAGTCGGGTAATTGGAGGTAGTTTAATGATCTCGCGCACTTGTGTTATTTCCAAACCAAACTCTTCGTCGTACAAATCGAATACTACAAGTTGAACTTCTTTATTGATTGTTGCAGCATTTGCCATAGTAATCCTCCTTCCACTAATCAAGCGAAAATTGATGATACAATACATTGATTACTTCTATTAAAAACCTCAATTTCCCTGCAAAATCTTGGAAATTCAGATATCAGTAAGGAAATAAATAGTCTAACCTCCACAGAGGGAAGTTAGACTATTTAGGTGGGCTAACAAGTTTACTTAATAAAGCCAATAATTACACCTACTGCCGCTGCCGCTAAAGCTATCATCGCTGTATTCTTAGCTGATTTTAGTTCTTTCTCCACAGTAGCTTTATAACTATCAAATTCTGCTTGAAGTTCAGCTACTGTTCCTGACAGGCCCCGTTCTCTGATAATCGCAGCATTCATCTGTACTGCAATCTCATCAGAGATCTTTTTATTAAGAGCAGCCAGTTCCTCTTCTGAAATACCAATTTGAGTTGACAAGTAATCCACTTGTGCTTGTAATTCAGCAATTGCGGCTTCATTAGCTTGTGCTTGAGCATTGATCCTGACCGCCAAACTTTGAATGTCTTTTTCTAACTGGACATTACGTTGAGCTAATGTATCTAGCTGGGAACGCAATTGTTCTTGATTACGCAGCATCTCCCCATCAGCCTTGGCGATGGCTGCTAACAATTCGTCAATCTCAGCGCGCACATCCTTCAGTTCTTGTTGATGTTTCTGATCCAATGTATCGATTTTTTTAGCCAGTTCCACCAACGACTCTCTGATTTGACTATCCATCAGTGCTACTACACCATCTTTTTCTGCAGACCAGTTCTGCAGCTTGCTCAAATCAGATTGCTGCAAACGCAAACTCTCTTCTAAACGGATTAATGCAGTCTGTAATTCTTTAATCCGCTCTTGATTGGCTTCAATATTCGTTTCATGTTTTTTTAGAAGTTCTTCATGCTTGTTCAGATTTTCAGCAGTTTGCATTGCTTCCTGCATAATATCGGCTTTCAAACGTGCAACAGTTTCGATCAGTTCTCCCTGAGCAGCAACCACATTATTAACCCGATCTTCGATGGTTAAATTTTGCTTCTTGGTTTCTGCCAATGATTCTTCAATTAGTTTCTTATCTGCATAATACTGCACTAATTCCTTCCTAAACTCATTAGTGAGATCGCGTAGTAAATCTGCATCACTGCTGGAACCAATAACGCGTCCAGCTTCTATCTCATCCAAAATACGGGCCAGAGCTACTGCAAGTGTGTACCGATCGACAGGGTTTGTGCCCTGAAAACTACCATCTTCAAAGGTTGCTAAAAATCCTCGATTTACTAATGACACTACTGCCTGATACGCCCAATGATCTGACGGCACATCAGTTACCGCTGCTGCCTGTGCTGGCTGAGCCATCACACTTACGAACATCACCAGCACTAGTAATCCACACATAACGCGCGATCTCTTCATTGAAAATCCTCCTTCAACTTATTCAGCCTGAATAACAATCTCCCTATCCTCAATCTCCACGGTTATTGGCGTCAAGTCACTATTGTATAGTTCTACTTTTTCCAGCTTAACCTTGGCAACTCCTGGTGCTTTTGCTCGGAAATGAATAGTTACCAGTGTGCCAAATGCTAGATCCAGTGCATTTCCACTACCGCGATCGCCACTTATCCCTTTAACCCTGCCACTATAGTTATCAACTTGGGGAGTTTGCCAACTTAAATACTTAGCGGCATCATTAGTCTCATCCACAAAGAGAGTCCCACGTGTTATATCTAATGAGCGACCCACTATTTCTAGCAAGGCAGGATCATAAGATATTTCAAGAAACGCTTTTTGAAAATCAGGAATGTTCGTAGCAACGATTGGTAGTGAAAAGTATTCTCCTGGGTTAATGGTTTCACCTTTAATTGCCAAAGGCTCACCAACCGCTACTTTTGGCGCAATATATGGTACTATGACAAAATTGGTTTTTGTATAAGTGTCAGTATCCGAATAAACATCAATGGAATATGGCAAATTACCGGAAACTCCCGATGGGTCGAGATACCATTCAACTCTCACCGATTGTCCAGGTTCAATAGTCCCTAAGAATTTTTCAGGAGCATCACCTTGAATATGTTTAAACATCGGATAGCTGAGCACTGCCCGTACATGATAAGCTGCTGTTCCGCCAGAATTGGTAATATCTGCATAGACCCTCATTGGTATAGGTGAAAGCTTTTCATTCTCTACCGACAAAGCTAAAGGTCCTTTAAGATCTACTTCTAAATAATCTGGAGTAACTATTTCAATTTTACGTGTTGCTGTGCTCGATTCGCTATTTATAGCTTCAACCGTGACTGCAAATGATACATTGCCAGTAATATTTCCAGTCGGTATAACTTGCCAGCTAGTCTGGATAGTCTCACCAACGGCCAAATTGCCAAACTGCACACGCTGAGGATTCAATTTTGGATCGACTAATTCCAAACCATTGGGCAATTTTAGAGTAGCTGTAACATTACGTGCTTCGCCTTTGCCATTATTCTGTATGTAGGCTACAATAGTGAAAGCGCGACGATGACGCTGGTCGGCACTTACCTGCCACGGAGCTGTTAATCCAACTGATAAATCACCTGGCGCAATAGTTACACCACCTAAACCATAATAAGATACATAAGACCTTGTCTCATTAGGCTTGAGCGGTTGTTGATCCCAAAAGAGAGCGATTGCACTGTCCAGTTCAAACTCACCAGTACGAGTAAAATCTCTCCCAGGCTGAAATTCGAAATTCCACAATCCGTCGACAATGCTGCCCCAGTTGCTGAAGTAAATCCGATCAGGAGTAGTCACTTCCCCACCCTTCAAAGTACCTTGGGACATAACCTTTGGTTGAGAAAGGGAATCAAAAGCTTGCCAGAAATCTGGCATTTGGTTGCTGTAGTACACTGTGTCTGTTAATAAGGCCTGATTATTGAGACGAAATGGGGCACCATCATTTTGACCAAGCATTGTATCCAGCACAAGGCGTAAACCTACCAGGTGCGAGACTATATCAGTATTCCGTACCTGATATTCAATCCGCGCTGTGTCTAACAAACCTGTGGTACTGCTTCGGGCAAAACCAAGAATCTGTGTTACTTCAATCGGACCTAGCTGCCAGCTGCAGACAATCGTATCATCCACAATTGTTGGTGGTTGAATAAGGGTGCCATAATTGCCATCTTTTCCTGCCCGCCGATTAGTTGGATTACCAAAAACCCAGTTCTGATTACCGATGCGGACAGTCGTATAGGAAGTCCATGGTTCTTCTCCTCCGTATATCAGGTGTTGAAACTCATCACCGGTACGATCAGGATCACCACCTGTTGTACCCACAGAGAATCTACCCATGTTTTCCTGGCGATTATTCACGATAATTCTAATGTACTCATTAGCAATTTGCAAATTCAGCAATTCTTCTTGCGCACAGACTATGCCACTATTGATAGTAGTTAATAATATGAAGACAAGCAATGTAGTTATGCTTATTTTACCAAAACGCAACACAGTAACCCTCACTCCTTCCTTGGTTTACTCAGCCCAGCGTATAGACAATGGTGTAATCATTACACCATGAGTAATGGAGAACTCTACTTTAACATCTAATATGTAAGTAAGATCTGCTCCATTGAACTCCCAAGCATTAGCAAAGGTCAACTGTGCTTGCCGGTCTAAGCGGCTGTCGCCAGAAGACTGTATAATACTGACGTCAAGGACATTTCCAGCTGGTGCTACAGTGATCTGAAGCAAGACTATTCCTTCCGCACCATCAGAAACAGCGTTCTTTGGATAAGCTAAACCACCATTTCCCCGCAGATTTAGCACATCACTCGCTGCAGGTGGCGAAGGAGGAGCACTGGCTACTTCGGCATTACCAGCACCTGATTCCTGAATAGACCCAGCACCATCACTGCTACCGCCAATTGGGCTGTCTCCGGAACCAGAAGGCCCAGAATCAACTTGTGGTTCTGATACTATTTCTTCTGTTTCTTCAACCGGTGATTCGTCCACAATTGGTGATTCAACCTGTGGTTTTACATCAGTGACCACCGCAGGTTCGACAGGTTCAACATAAATCTCCCTACCTGTTTCACTGGTCAACAACTCGTCAGCCACGATCTGCTCGGCTTTTGGCAAATCCCCAGACTTAGGTTCAACAACAGGCTGGACTTCCTTTGGTTGCTCTGGCTCTTTTACTTGCAATGGTTTTGCTTCTGCTTCTACCTGTGGACGCGGTTGCACCGGTGGAACAATGTTATCTTGAGATTCAGGTCTAACTGGCGTTGAAACAGCATTAGGCTTTGGAGGTTCGTTTGCTGGCCGCGGTTGTTCTACCTGTGGACTAGTGGTTTTTGAGGTAGGATCGACTACAGGAGATAGTTCCTTGGCAGTTCCAGTCTGGGAATAAATTACACGAATCACTCCTCCTTGGGCAAAGCCATCAGAACCATAGTTGATCAATCCATCTAAGTTAGGGACAAGGATAAAAATTATCGCATGAACTATAATGGAGATGAAAAAAAACACATTCAGGTTACTCTTATTTTCATTGTCATCAAAATACATCATCAGCGCTCCACCTTTGTTTAAGGAACTTGCACCGCTAAACCCAAATTGTCAACCCCTAATTGCTTCACATAATCCATTGCCTGAACTATATACTCATATGAAGCTCTTTTGTCACCTTTGATGACCACAAACAAATCAGGATTTTGTTGCAATGATTGTAGCAAAGCTGCCTGAAGTTCAGCTCCTGTTACCATCTTGTTCTGAATATAAAACACACCATCTTTGGTCACGCTAATCTCAAATGTCTCTGTCCGCTTTCCCGAATTGCTAACTGCTTGCGGTAACTCAACATCCATACTCATGACAATATGCTGTAAAGTAGAAAAGGCCATGAAAAAGAGCAGTAAGTGAAAAATAACGTCAATCAGAGGTGCCATATCGGGATGAGGCAGCGAGCTTCCCCGTGCCATACGCTTAAACTCCATTACTACTCACCTCTTTCTCCCAGCATTTCTAACAGTTCATTGGAACGACGGTTCATTTCGATAATGTTTTTGTCAATAATGCCATTTAAGTACGCTACTAACGCCATAGTCGGAATAGCGATAATTAAACCTGCTGCTGTTGTAATTAGAGCTTCCGCAATACCTGAACTTAAGTCTGATGCTTGATGCAGGCCACGCATCTGCCCCATGACGTTAAAGGCGTTAATAATGCCTGTAACTGTACCCAATAAGCCCAATAATGGAGCGATACTAACGATCATGTTCAGAATGTTCATACGTTTTTCCATCTTGTAGATTTCTACCTGACCAATTTCTTGCATATGTTCTTTGATTTCATCTTTGCTGCGATCATAATAAGCAATTCCACCAGCTAAAACTGCAGCCACTGGACCCCGAGTTTTCTTAGCGATTTGCATGGCTTCCAATACCTTACCTTGTCCTAAGGCAAGCTGGATATCTTCCATCAATTCTTCCGCATCAATTCGTGTTCTTACCAAATACCACAGTCTTTCTAGCCCAACTGCTACAGCAGCTATGGAGCACAGCAATAAAGGAATCATTATAGGACCGCCACTTATGATGAGATCAATCATTAATACCCCTCCATTATTGTCTGCAAAACTAACACAATACAGATTCGACATTATAGACTTAAATCCTTGCTCATCCCAGAAAATCCTTTTAACTAAGTAAATAATTCGATGCTAAAATGAATTTCCTGTCGGCTAAAAAGAAAAAACAAGCTGTATTCACAACTTGTTTTCTCTAACCACCTAGCTTACTTTTTCCAAGCGGCGTTGTTTGCGCTCAAACTCTCTCTTAAGAATCCGCATCAGGATAATATCACGCTTACCCATACCTTCAATTTCACGAGTCAAACGGCCTTCCTTTTTAAAACCCGCTTTTTGATAGCATCTAATGGCACGCAGGTTATCAGCATATACCTTAAGATAAATCCGTGATAGATTTAAACTGAAAAAGGAATATTTCAACAATGTCAAAATCGCATCTGTGCCATAACCTTTATCCCAAAGGGCAGTTTCGCCAATGCGAATTCGCAGTTCTGCATCACCACTGCGCCAAGTAATTTGATCAAGTTCGATATCACCAATAATGCGATCATCCAAAACAATTGCTAAGCGAATCTGATAGCGATTGCTGTTTGAACGCTGCAACCAAGTTTGGCATTCCTCGAGACTTGTAGGATAATCGCCATCACTAAACCGGTTTACTTCTACTAAGGTACTCCAATGCACTATGCGGCTGAAATCAGCTTCTTCAATAGGCCTTAACACAACCTTTTCCCCACAGAGGTTCATTTATATCCGCCACTCCTCTTATGATAATTACTTTGACACGTTCCTCAGGATGCTTTGGTACATGTAAGGTCTATTCGCTATTGCTGATACCAACCCTTTAAGTAATTAACGGGAAAATATCATGATTTTGTCATTTGCTCTTTGAGATTGCTCACCCAACTATTAGGAATCGTCTTAATACCAATGTAGTCCTGTTCTTTACCTTTTGGGCCATGGCTATCTGACCCACCTGTAGGTACCAAGTTATATGCTTGGGCCATTTGATAATACTTTTCTTCCATTTCGTTATTATGGCCTGGGTGTACTACTTCAAGACCACGAATACCTGCAGCAATTATATCCTTGACAATCATATCATCATTGATCAGGCCTGGATGGGCAAGTACTGCTACACCTCCGGCATTGTGAATCAATTCAATAGCTGCACTAAAGGTTAACTTTTTTCTAGATACATACGCCGGTGCATCATGGTTTAAAAAGCGTGTGAAACCTTCACTTATTGTGCGTATGTAACCTCTTTCAATCAATGCTTGAGCTATGTGTACCCGACCAACGGTGCCCGTTCCAGCCAATTGCTTTACCCGCTCATAATCGATAGGATAACCTAGTTCTGCTAATCGTTCAATCATTTCCTTTGTCCGTTGTACCCGTTCAGCTTGCAAATGTGTGAGTTGAGTTGTTAAATCCTTATTGCGGATATCGATTCCATAACCAAGGATATGAACTTCATGTTCGCGATAATCCGTGCTAAACTCTATTCCAGGTATTATTTCAAGGCCTTGATACTCATACCCCTCTATCGCATATAAACCATCGACAGTATCATGGTCAGTAATAGCAATTATATCTAAGCCAAGCGTTAATGCTTTGTCTAACAATTCCCGTGGTGTCAAGCTTCCATCAGAAGTCGTAGTATGAAGATGTAAATCTGCTGGCATTTGATTCATCCTTTCATCTGCAATTGCTTACGCAGGTGTTCCAGTATTCGCTTTTCAATCCGCGAAACTTGAGCTTGAGAAATTCCTAAATCTGCTGCTACTTCGATTTGACTCTTTTCTGCAAAGTAACGCAAAAGCAGTAAACGACGTTCATCAGCATTGAGACTGGACAAGATATCTTTTACTACCAAAGGAGTGTCTTCTGGTTCTACTGCAAGTTGATCCTCAAGCAAAATTGCATCGCCATCATCTTCATGAACGACCTGCTGCAATGACATCAGCGGTGAAACTGCGTCAAATGCTGCAATTAGCTCTTCATTGCTGATCTGCAGTTCCGCGGCAATTTCACTTACAAGGGGTGTCCGGCCTAGTTGATTTGTTAATTGCTCTTTAACAGCCAAGCCTTTACTGGCTAACTCGCGTAAAGACCTCGAGACCCTTAGTGGAGTTGCCTCACGTAAATAGCGTTTAATTTCTCCAATTATTTTGGGTACGGCATAAGTAGAAAACTTAACCTCATAAGACAAATCAAACCCATCTATAGCTTTTACTAAGCCAATGCATCCTATTTGAAAAAGATCGTCCATATCTGCATCACGGTCTGAATAACGACTGACGATGCTAGCTACCAAGCGCAAGTTACATTCTACTATCCGCTCTTTGGCTTCAGCACTGCCTGATTGGGCTTGACTTAACAATACGCGCATTTCCTCATCAGATAAAATCGGATGCTTTGGTAAATCAATCGCCCAGCCACTCATGGTCACACCTAGCTTTGCTTTAAAGGTACGTTCTTAGTCATAACCACTTTCGTGCCTTTATCTACCTGTGAATGAATTTGTACATGATCCATCAGTTCATGAATAAATACTAACCCTAAACCCATGCGTTCTTCAGGAATTGTTGTATAACTCGCTTCACAAGCCTGGTCAATATCCGGTATTCCACAACCAAAATCTTCTACTGTTATGACTATTTCTGACTCAGAATACTGTGCTGAAAGAACAATTGTACCGTAACTATTTCGATAAGCATGAATGACACAATTTGATACGGCTTCGGAAACCGCAACCTTTATATCTTCGATATCTTCTAAAGTGAAATCTAATTGTGACGCGAACATGGCAATCGCTGTCCGAGCAAATAACACGTTTACTGATTCACTCGGAAACTCGAACTTCACCCAGTTTTTAGCTTCCATGCATTACTCCTCCCCATTATAAAGATAGTGCTTCTTTTACTGAATCAGTAAAGTAAGCAATCTTCTGCAGGCCGGATAGTTTCAGAATCCGATAAACATGAGGGCTGCAGGCAACAAAAATTAGCTTTCCACCGCGTTCTTCAATAAGCTTGTACCTTCCTAAGATCACACCCAAACCAGAACTATCAATAAACTTGGTCTGATCCATGCATAGAATCAAATTTTTTATGGCTAAATCGTTAAATAACTTCCGATCAATAAAGTTTTTAAACTCTGGTGCTGTATGGAGGTCTAGCTCGCCTTCAATTTTGATGATTAAAGCATGATTAATCGTTTCGCCCGACAGCAATTTTGTTCCTCCTTCCGCCATAGTTTTTACAACATTGCATATTTTAGTTAAATTCGTTCTATGCAAAGAGATTCCTGCCGCAAAAATGATAAAAGGAAGCTTCTCAGCTTCCTTCGCACAAGATCTTGATCATACGTTTTGTAATCCGCGTCATTAACTGAATGATACTCGCTTTATTCACAGCTTCTTGGGGAACTAATGGCGCACTGGCCAGTAGTTCACCATTCAAGTAAGCAGATATAGTGCCTATAGGTTCATCAACACTCAGTGGCAATTTATAATCTTGCTTCAAAATAATCTCAGTAGTAATTTGATCTTGTTCGCCACGCTTGACTGTAACATGCAAATCCGAGCTTACAACTGCATTTACTAATTGTGGATCACCCTTAGGGATACTTATTTCACCAACGACTGCTCCCTGAGTGTAGACTAAGTGATCCATATACTCGCGAAAACCATAGTCCAGCAGCTTCGTAATATCACTTTCGCGATTAGCTTCACTTGTACTGCCTAAAACAACAGCAATTAACCGCAATCCATTGCGTACAGCAGTAGCCGCCAGGCAATAACCTGCTTCTGTGGTATAACCAGTCTTAAAGCCATCCACTCCCTGATAACGCCGAAGCAGTTTGTTATAATTCCACAGTTGGGGCCTCTGTGTCGAGTCAGCACGCATAGTATACTCATATGTTGAAACAAAATCCATTAACAGCGGAACCTGTGAAGCATAACGCGCTAATGTAGCTACATCTCTAGCGCTCATTACCTGACGTCCACCACTACCAACAACACTTGGCGGCAAACCACTAGCATTGGAGTATTCAGTATTTGTCAACCCTAATTCTCGTGCTTTTTGGTTCATCAGCTCAGTAAACGCTGCTTCTGAACCTGCGAAATATTCGGCAACAGCAACTGATGCGTCATTGGCTGAGCCAACAGCGATAGCATACAGCATTTCTTTCAGCGGCAACTGTTCTCCCACTTCCAGCCAAACCTGTGATCCTCCCATAGAGGCAGCATGTTTGCTGGTCGTCACCATATCAGTTAAGGCAATTTTGCCTTGATCGACAGCTTCAAGAATGATTACCAACGTCATAAGTTTAGTGACGCTGGCTATAGGCAGTGGTTCATCAATATTCTTCTCAAAGAGAATTTTACCACTTCGCGCATCTACTAGGATCGCTGCCTTCGCAGTTAGTTCTAGTTCTGCAGCGAATATGTTCGTTGAGAAAACAATAATAAAGAAGACAAGGCAGCAGACACTCAAACCAACACGATTACCTCTCAAATGTATACTCCACCCCCTCGGTACATAGATATGGGGCAGAGTTTATCATTATACATCTTGGACAGTTATTTTTTGATAAATCAGCGGCTTACCGGCAGAAGATATTTCACCTAGCGTGAAGCATTCTCGTAATTTTTGGATTTCTATATCTACTGGATGATTATGGTGGATCACTGCTAACACCTGATTTTGTCTCACAAAATCTCCGACTTTACGTCGGATCTCAATACCGACACTGAAATCTATCGAGCTATCTTTTGTCATCCGCCCAGCTCCTAGTGCCATTACCAAGTTACCTACTTGCAGCGCATCAATTCCTGTTACATAACCTGTTGCACAACTCACAACTTCTGTACGATACTTAGATTGCGGCAATAACGATAAATCTTCAATAACCAGAGGATTGCCGCCCTGCCATTGTATTAGTTCAGCAAATTTCAGCAGCGCAGCTTTGGATTGCAATTTTTCTTTCAATGTCTGGTATGCTGCAGCAGAGTTATCCGCAAATCCAGCCAATAGCAACATTTCTGCACCCAAGCACAGGCTCAGTTCTGTTAAATCTTCTGGGCCTTCACCTGCAAGGGTAAGAATCGCTTCTTTTACTTCTAAAGCATTGCCAACCATATTGCCTAGTGGTTGATCCATATCAGTAACTAAAGCAACAGTAGGCTTACCTATTAGCTTACCAATCGATACCATGGTCTTAGCTAAAGCTATGGATTGATCTAAAGTGGGCATTAAAGCTCCTCTGCCTGTCTTCACATCCAAGACAAAACCATGGGCACCAGCCGCTATCTTTTTGCTCATAATTGAAGATGCAATCAAGGGCAAAGATTCTACTGTGGCAGTTACATCTCTGAGAGCATATAAGCGTTTGTCAGCAGGTGCTAGCGTTTGGCTTTGACTGATGAGTGATATCTTGATCGTATTCACTTGATGTATAAACTCATCATAAGAAAGTTCAGTGCGAAAACCGGGAATGCTTTCAAGTTTATCTATTGTGCCGCCTGTATGTCCTAAGGCTCTGCCTGACATTTTAGCAATTGGCACACCACAGCTGGCAACTAACGGTGCCACTACTAAAGTAGTTGTGTCTCCTACTCCTCCAGTGGAATGTTTATCAATTACTGTTCCGGAAATCTCGTTTAAATCGTACTGCATGCCTGAATTAGCCATGGCTAACGTCATATCCGCGACTTCTCTCTCGGTCATACCCTGAAAGTAAACAGCCATGCAAAATGCTGCCATTTGATAGTCAGTAATTGTCCCCTGGGTGTAATTGTCAATTAAAAACCTAATTTCGTCACTGGTTAGAACTTGACCATCGCGTTTTTTCTTGATTACATCATAAGCACGCATTGTTCTTCACCTCATGAGTTGCAAAAAACTTTCTCCTTGCTGAAGAGGCTCCAAACCAAAGAACTCAGCAATAGTTTGAGCAACATCAGCAAAAGTCTCTCTTATTCCAAGACAGCGCGGTTGAAGCTTTTCGCTATAGCATAACAATGGTACATACTCCCGCGAATGGTCTGTACTCACTGTAGTCGGATCACAGCCATGATCAGCCGTCAGGCAAAGCAGATCATCTGGTTCAAGACAGGACATGATCGTTGGTAAATACTGATCAAACTCCACTAATGCTTGGGCGTAGCCATTGACATCATTGCGATGCCCCCACAACATATCAAAATCTACGCAGTTTGCAAAAATCAACCCTGTAGTCTTCTCTTTCAGCGCCTTTATCACCTGGTCGAGCGTTTCACGATTATTGTGGGCAGGTAAATGCTGGCTAATCCCCCGACCGGCAAAGATGTCCCAAATTTTACCAACAGCTGTAACCGGTATGCTATGCGCAGTCAAGTGGTCGAGGATAGTTGGCTCAATCGGTTCCAAGCTAAAATCTTTGCGATTTTCTGTTCGATAAAAGCTGCCTGGTGTTCCAAGGAAAGGTCTGGCGATAACCCGACCAACTCCATGATGACCAACCAGAATTTGCCGGGCAATGCGGCACCAATCGTACAGTTGGTCGAGGGGAACTATCTGCTCGTGAGCGGCAATTTGAAACACACTATCTGCAGATGTATACACGATTGGAGCACCAGTCCGCAGATGTTCTTCACCTAATCTTTTAATGATCTCAGTGCCGGATGCTGGAATGTTCCCTAATACAGGCCTGCCTATAGCTGCAGAAAAACTCTCAATTATTTCTGATGGGAAGCCATGCGGATAAGTGGGAAATGGATGAGTTAACACAACACCTGCCAGTTCCCAATGACCTGTAGTCGTATCCTTCCCAACTGAACGTTCAGCCATTTTTCCCCATGCTGCCAGTGGTTGGGTTTGAGCAGCAATACCCCTGATAGGATGAATGTTTCCTAAACCCATCCGCTCCAAAGTGGGCAAATGTAATCCTCCTATGGCTTCAGCAATATTGGCCAATGTATTACTCCCTGTATCATTATAGCTTGCTGCATCAGGAAGCTCGCCAATACCAACACTATCTAAAACGATCAATATAAACCTAGCCATGATTCGTTTCCTTTCTCTCATCGCGATGAAGTTTTGCTCGTGGATGAGTATCTTGATATACTGTACGTAAATGTTCCCTTGTAAGATGAGTATAGATCTGTGTGGTGGATATATCCACATGGCCTAACATTTGCTGTACAGAACGCAGATCAGCACCATGTGCTAAGAGGTGAGTTGCAAACGAATGGCGCAGCGTATGCGGTGTCAACGTTTTCGTAATACCACAAGCCTTTCCATATTGCTTCAACAGTTTCCAAAAACCTTGCCTGGTAATACGCTTGCCGCGTGCATTGACAAACAATGCCTTTTCTGTATGATCTTTAACTAACTGGGGTCGTTCTTTCTTCAGATATAAATCCACAGCCATCAAGGCTTTACTGCCAATTGGTACAATCCGTTCTTTATTACCTTTGCCAATGCACCGCACAAAACCAAGTGGATCAATATCACCAATGTTCAAACCAACCAACTCTGATACCCTCAGTCCCGTTGCATAAAGGACCTCAAGCATCGCCCAATCACGGTATCCCGTTTTTTTATGGAAATCGGGAGCGCTTAACAGCCTGTCCACTTCCGCTACAGTCAGAACTTCAGGCAATGAATACTCCACTTTCCCTACAGTCAAGACATCACATGGATTTTCATTAATGTAGCCTTCAACTGCCAAGTATTGATACAACCCGCGAATAGCAGCAGTTTTGCGCGCAATTGTAGCTGGTTTCTCCGCGTGTTTTTTCCCCAGTTCAGTGAGAAAATCAACTACATATGCTGCATTTACCTCCAGAAGCGACAGATGTTTCTGTTTAAGATAATCAGCATATTGAGTTAAATCCCGCTGATAAGCTTCGATAGTGTTTTTCGCTAAACCTCGTTCAATAATCAAATGATTAATATATTCACTGACTAATTCTAGTTCTTGATTATGTTCCATTTCTATCACCTAATTATAGAAGTAACCCTTGAGATAATTGCATTAAATACGGTGTAACGTACATTTCGACAATGGCTGCCAAAACTAAAAGCCCGCTAGTACACAAAACGATGATGGTTGTTGCTAGGAACTGCAGAAGTATGTTTCCTGGTGAAATTCCGATTAGGGTTTTTACTGCAGAGATGGCAAAAGAAATTGCAGTAGTGGCGGATAATAGTAAAGCGGGAATTACCAGTAAATTGTGGGGCAGTACAGATGCAGCAGCTACCACCAAGCCACTGAGATGCATGTCGGAGACCATGAAACCTATAGTGAAACCAAGAACAAAACCGCGTACAAAAATAATGGCTAAAATGACTGGTACACCAATAATGGTCAACCCTAAAACCCAAACCAGGCCACTTATCTTCAAGATATTATCCAGTATACCGCGGAGAACAATTGCTGGCCTATTAACGTGGGTAATCTCATTGGGAAAAGTCCGAAAAAAATCTTCAAGATAGGCACTAAGATCAGTGATCTGTGTTTGAGACAGGGTTTTGACAGCAATCGCACCAAAAGCGATGCCCATTAAAAATAGAAACATGACTCCTAACAAGATTGGTAATCGTTGTTTAAAGTAAAAGAGCAACCTCACTACCTCCTTCTTGCCTGTCTACCCCATCATATGACAAGAAGGAGCAACTTATGCCATTATTACCAGTCCAGTCTGCTATTGATCGTCCGAATTTGGAAACTGACTGCACCAGCTGTCTTTCCCCATTCAACAATCGAAAAACCACAGTTATCCAACCTAAACTTCGCTTTACGGATATCGATTTCCAATAATCCGGCAAGCAATGCTCGGATCGTTCCGCTATGACTAACAGCTACTACTGTTTCCAGCTCTGTTTCAATAATTTCATGCAGCCACTGTAGCACACGGGTTTGAACTTCTGCACCAGATTCTCCTCCAGGTGGTCTTACATTGATGTCGTTAGTACGTCTGTTATAAATGTCCCGATACTTAGCCATGACCTGCTCTCTAGTTAAGCCTTCCCATTCGCCCATTGCATACTCACGAAGCCTTTGATCTACATGCACAGTCAGGTTATGCCGGCTAGCAATCAGCGCCGCAGTGTCATAAGCTCGTTGAAGATCACTAGAGTACACAGCATTGATAGTCCAGTTTTGAAAAAAATCAGCAAGGCGATTTCCTTGATTTATACCAACCGCAGATAAAGGAATATCCTGCTGTCCTTGATACTTTCCCAGACTGTTCCACACTGTTTCTCCATGCCGGACTAAAATCACAGAACCCATGTACTACCTCCTATTATGCCAATTTGTTAAGTGTTTCGCTGTGATTGGCGATGAATCCTTTAATTTGGTATTTTCTGCCAAATATTGCATATACTAGATTATCTAATATGCGAGGGGGTATCAAAATGATAGTTTTAATTGGAAAGAAAGCTTGGGTGCTGCAGCAAATCAGACAAGCTTGTGAACAGTTTAGTACTCTCACTCAATGGTGTCAGCATATTGCCAACCAACAAACAAACCAGCCGCCAGTGCTGTTTCAAAAAAATAAGGATCTGCATTAAAGTCTCTCCCCATTGAACGCAGCGAGACAGGCGAATGTTCAAGCAAATGTCGGTAATTCTCTGTAGCAATCCAATGCAGATGGTGTTTCTTTAAATACGCAAGTTGTGACTGGATGATTGAATGTGTTTGCAGTGCTTGAGGAATGGGCACATGCGAAGGATGTTCAGCTATCACTGATAATGCTGTTAGTGTGTGGTGGCTTATACCTTGGTGCCTGTAGCGCTGGTCCGCCAAACTAATACGCGGAATGGCAATGGCATTTCCCTTGAGGGTGTGTACAGCATTGAGAAAGATTCCTTGCTCGACAGCTGTAGTTCCCCAAGTAGTACCAGTACCGACAACACCTGGCCCCATCAATATTACAGCAGCATCAGCATTGCAAACATGTTTAGCAGTCAGTAGCGCGCTATAGACATTTACAGCTTCATAATCACCGCCAAAAGCATGGTTGAAAGTGATCGTGCTATCTAATAAGCGCAAGTTGGTCAGCTGATCTACCAGGTTGCTCAGGGCAAGCGGCAAAGCTGCTCCATCGCTCATCAAGTAGACAAGCCTGCGTTGAGGGGCCACATGTTTAAACCCAAGGCAGACAGGGCCAAGCATGCTGTGCAGCGAACCTACAATCACTGGTAAGCCAGCAATATCAGATGCTTGAGCAATAATCTCATGGTAAGGGCTATCTTCCTCTTCCACACTCAATACCCGACCTTGGCTAGGTGTATAACGCACTTTCATCAAATGACCTAATTTTTGTTCAGGCGTATAATTTTTCCCAATGATACCCATTACAAAATGGTAGCCACCAGTTCCTAGCTGAAGCTCAACTGCAGTCGTATTCAGAATGACTTGATCACCAACCTCACACATGCCAGTCAGCAACGGGAAGTTAATCGCTTTCGCATATTCAGTACCTACCATGACTGTTAGTTCTTGCTTATCTGTTGAGACATCGCTAATAGCTGTCACTATACCCTGTTTGACCCAGACATCCATGTATATCCACCTTCGTCATTGTAAGGTAATTAAAAAAAGCAGGTACCATTACCTGCTTACACTTTTTCCAAAATCATTCTTGATTATCCACTTCAGCTGGTGCTGGCATGGCAGCTTTACGTGACAGGTTGATTCTGCCCTGGCGATCAATATCTGTAACTTTGACCAAAATCTCATCGCCCACATTTACTACATCCTCAACACGATTGACACGTTCATGCGCTAGTTGGGAAATATGCACCAATCCCTCTTTACCTGGCAGAATCTCTACAAAGGCACCAAACTTCATTAAGCGTTTGACTGTACCCAGGTATATAGCGCCAACTTCTACATCCTTAGTGTAGCTTTCAATCAACCGACAAGCTTTTTCACCATCACCATCAGCAGTTGAAGCGATATACACGCGGCCATCATCTTCGATGTCAATGGCAACATTGGTCTCATCAATAATCTTGCGAATTGTTTTACCTCCAGGTCCTATAACATCGCGGATTCGATCTACTGGAATCTCCATAGTAATAATCCGCGGTGCATACCGGGAGAGACTTTTACGCGGCTCAGGAATGACCTCCAACATTTTTTGGAGAATGAACATCCGCCCTTCACGTGCTTGAGCCAAAGCCTTCCGCAAGATTTCTTCATCGACACCGCTAATCTTGATATCCATCTGCAACGCAGTGACACCAACGCTTGTTCCGGCTACTTTGAAATCCATGTCTCCAAGAGCATCCTCAATGCCTTGAATATCAGTTAAAACAGCAAACTTATCCTCGTATTTCACCAATCCCATTGCTATACCAGCTACAGGACGTTTGATTGGTACACCAGCGTCCATCAAAGCCAACGTACTGCCACAGACACTAGCTTGTGAAGTTGATCCGTTGGATTCCAATACTTCTGATACTAGACGCAATGTGTAAGGAAACTCATCCTCGCCAGGTATAACTGGAAGCAACGCTCTCTCTGCTAAAGCACCATGGCCAATCTCTCTTCTGCCCGGACTACGGAGAGCTCGCACTTCACCTACACTGAAGGGTGGGAAATTGTAGTGATGGATATAACGTTTGCGGTCCTCATCAGTGAGATTGTCCAACAGCTGCTCATCAGATTTCAACCCGAGAGTGCAAACTGTAAGAACCTGAGTTTGACCTCTAGTGAACAATCCTGAACCATGTGTCCGCGGTAATATACCGACTTTAATCGACAATGGTCGGATTTCATCCATTTTCCGCCCATCAGGCCGGGTTCCATTAATAATCATCTTGCGTACTATGTTCTTAATGGTGCTGTCAATCACAGTATCAAGTGAAGGCTTGTCTGCAAGATACTTTTCCTCACCAAACTCCTGGAGATAAGTATCATGAATCAACTGTTTGACATCGGCTACCGCTTGTTCTCGCTCTAACTTATCTTTAGAATATAATGCATTAGTTAACTTGTCTGTTGCAAAATTTGTGACCCATTCTTGTACAGCTGGATCAGGTTCAAATAAGGTAACCTCGATTTTGGGTTTCCCAATCTTAGCTCGGATATCTTCCTGAATGGCGCACAGTTTTTTGATCTCTTGATGGCCAAACATGATCGCTTGGAGCATAACTTCTTCATCTACTTCTTTAGCCCCAGCTTCAACCATCATGATTGCTTCTGCAGTTCCAGCAACAGTTAAATCAAGGTCGGATTCAGCTTCCTCAGCTTTAGTTGGGTTTATGATAAACTGCCCATTGACTCTACCAACCTTAACACCACCGATAGGGCCTTCAAAGGGAATATCCGAAACTGTTAATGCTACACTAGCACCTATGAGGGCAGTGATTTCAGGAGAATTATTTTGATCCACCGATAACACTTGCGCTATGATCTGTACATCATTTCGGAAACCATCAGCAAATAATGGTCGTAATGGACGATCGATCATGCGCGCAGCAAGAATTGCCTGTTCGCTTGGTTTCCCTTCACGGCGTCCCCAACCACCGGGGATTTTACCTACCGCATACATTTTTTCTTCATAATCTACAATTAATGGAAAAAAGTCTACATCTTGGCGAGGTTCTTTGGCCATGGTAGCTGTAACTAAAACCACGGTATCTCCATAGCGGACCAGAACCGAACCGTTCGCTTGTTTAGCCAATTCTCCAATCTCAAACGTCAGCGGTCGGCTGCCTAATTCAGTTGTGAATATTTCCGGCATTCACATACCTCCTTTTCGTGTATTATTCCCCATTTTTCCATTCTGCAATAGCTGTAAAAAAAGCGGGAATCACCCGCTATTTTTAACGCCGTAAGTTCAGTTCTTCAATAATCGCACGATACCGCTCAATGTCTGTCTTCATTAAGTAATTGAGCAAGCCTCTGCGTTGACCAATCATCTTATACAGCCCACGGCGCGAATGATGATCGTTCTTATGCACCCGCAGATGTTCTGTCAGTTCGGCAATTCGTTCAGTTAAAATTGCAATTTGAACTTCTGGAGAGCCGGTGTCATTTTCATGCCGCTTGTACTTGTTAATGATTGACTCTTTCTTTTCTTTGGTTATCACAACATTCACCTCCTGTATCACTCAGATCACCATAATCCAAGCAGAACGTCGGAGACACGTATCTGCCTAGAAAATGGTTATTCCCTAGCTATTCTAACACAATTCGATCTCCTTGTAAACGATATTTATTTACACAGCTGATAGCTTTTTGGTAATCGACGCGCAATTGGGCACGTAAATCAGCTAAAGAATGGAAATGCTGCCACTCACGTAGGTGCTGCAAAAAAACCACACGTAGATGCTGGTTATATAAATTACCACTAAAACCAATCAGGTATGATTCAATTAAATGATCAGTGCTTACTGATGACATTGCCGGATAATTGCTGCCATCTTCAAGAAAGCACCAGGTAAAGTAAGCGCCAGCACGTGGCACTACGATCTCACGGTTGACATGGATATTCGCTGTAGGAAATCCTAAATCACGACCCAAGCGCTTGTCAGTGGTTACCTTTCCGTGATATGAATGGTATCTGCCTAGCAATCTAGCAACTAGATAAACATCGCCAGCGGTTAACGCTTGTCGAATCCGAGTACTGCTCACTGGCTGCTCATCAAGTAAATAAGGAGGAACTACTTTGACCAGCAAACCATGTTTAGTGCCAACCTCCTGTAGCAGCTGTACATTACCTGTAGCATGATGGCCAAAACGATAATTATATCCACAAACAACTCCAGCTGCATTTAACTCATTCAGAAGAATATCTGTGATGAAATCTTCCGCTTGTATTTTTGCAAATTCCTGATCGAAGTTTACCCAAGCAACACAATCCATCCCATAAGATAAGAGCAACTGCTGTTTTGTTGGAAAATCAGTCAGAAGGCGCTGCTGTTTGGTAAAAAACTGTTCAGGCGGCTGATCAAAAGTAAATGCTACACTGGTGAGCTGATGTTTGGCTGCAAGATCAACAGTGTGCTGTAATAATTGCTGATGCCCTAAATGAACACCATCAAAAGTACCAAGTGCTACAATTGACTTTGTTTGTCTAAGAGTGCTTGTCCAATTTAATTTCAGTCACTGTCCCTCCTTTAACACGCGGATTGGTTGGCATATCAGCTTACCCTTATATCGGATCTCACCTATTGATAATAAATCACCATCTATAGACATCAATAATACCTGATCGCCAACTGCCAACGTCTTTGGGACATCGACTAAATCTTTGGGTTCAATCGCATTACCCTGAAGGATTCGTTTTTCTACTAGTGGTGATACTAATACACGAGTATAGTCTGGCAGTGCTTGTTCCATGGGTAATAGGAAACTGAAATCTGATTTTTGTACATGTTCTGCTATCTCTTCCAAAGTATAAGCATTCTCCATAGTAAACGGTCCTACCGCTATACGCGTTAAAAAAGACATGTGGGCACAAGTGTTTAGACTTCTCCCAATGTCATGACATAACGTACGAATATATGTGCCTTTCGAACAGCGCACAAAAAATAATACACGACTGCCAAAAGTTAATTCAGGTCCATCAGGCCAAACCTTATTGATATGTAGTTCCTTAATCTCCACCTGCCTAGGCTGGCGTTCTACTGTAAGGCCCTGGCGCTGCAATTCATACAACCGAACACCATCTATACGTATGGCAGATGCCATTGGTGGAACTTGATCAATCTTGCCTAAAAAACGGCTGAAGGCTGTGCCTAAAGCATTTGGCGTAATCCGGACCGAAAAATCCATCTGCGTTGTAGCCCCAGAAGCATCCTGTGTATCTGTTTCGATCCCAAAAGTAAGCTCAGCAATATATGATTTATCATAATCCGTTAAAAAGGGAACGAGCTTAGTAGCTTTCCCCACACACAATGGCAATACACCACTTGCCCCCGGATCTAAAGTGCCGGTGTGGCCAACTCGATCCATGCGCAGTAGTTTACGTACATAACTCACCACTTGATGCGAACTCATTCCCGGAGGTTTAATTACATTGATAATACCACTCATTCTATTCATTGACTGTCCCCTTCCAGTAATTGCGCTGCGGCTGCAATTACTTTCTGGACCGTTTCATCTAATGGTCCTGCTACTGAAGCACCTGCTGCCAAAAGATGACCTCCGCCACCAAACTGTACAGCTAACTGATGAATAGGCATGCGACGCGATCGAAAACCGATTCTAATCATGTTCGGGCTCACTTCTCTAAAAAGGATAGCAATCTCGCAACCTTCTACCATACGAGTATAATCTATTATCTGATCACTTTGCCTGGGATCGATTCCATACCTGTTGAAATCTTCATAAGTCAACGCCAACCATACTAATCTTTGATTTAATCCAGTCTGGAGCTTACCCAGAGCATAACCTAAAAATCGCATAAACTCGATTGGTTTTGATTCAAAGATTACCTGGGCTGTGAGATTAGGATTAGCGCCATGTGCCACCAAATCAGCGGCAACTCGGAAAACATCCTCAGTTGTATTCGCATGCCGAAATCCACCCGTGTCACCAATGATCCCCGCATAGAGAGCAATAGCCAACTGTGTATCGACCGTAACTCCGGCCACTTGCAACAGTTGGTAGATAATCATGCAGGTAGCTGCCTGGTTGGTATCGATGTAATTATAGTCACAATATGCACCATTGCCTTCATGGTGATCGATATTAAAAGAAAGTTTGGCCTGTTTGATCAAAGGCAGCAACTTACCTGTCCGGGTTGGTTCACAATCCAGAATAATGACATTCTCAAACGCAGTATCTGCCGATGCCTGTATATGCTCAATATTCGGCCAGGGATATGGTGGTATGGGATCAGCGCAGATCATCCGAGCGTTTTTACCAATCAGCTGCAGAAAACGATACATGGCTAACATTGAGCCAATGCTATCCGGATCAGGATTTTCATGAGCCACTATTAGATAATTGTCATACTGGCGCAAAACATCCACCATTTCTGCAAGACTATTCACTGTCGCTGCCTCCGTTGATCTGAAGTTCCTTAAGAATCGCATCAATTCTTGAACCATACTCAATCGATGGATCATAATGGAAACTGATCTGAGGAACAATGCGCAACCGCAGCTTTTTCGCTAATTCTGAGCGTACAAATCCTGTGGCTTTCGTTAATCCTTCCATCGTTTGCTTGCGTTCTTCGTCGTCACCCAAAACACTGACGTAAATCTTACAATACGCATAATCACGGGATAACTCCACATCGGTTACACTCACAAAACCAAGACGAGGATCTTTTACCTTTCGCTGTAGTATGAAACTGACTTCCTTTTTGATCTCTTCCTGTAATCTTTTAACACGTTCACTCATTGCTTCACCCCCCCGTGTATCACAGACTACGGGCAATTTCTTTCATAATATAGGCTTCAATAACATCTCCTTCTTTTATATCATTAAACCGCTCAATACCAATACCACATTCATAACCTTGAAGAACCTCGCGGACATCGTCCTTAAAGCGTTTTAATGAATGAATCTTTCCTTCATGGACAATAATATTTTGACGCAAAATCCGTACCAATGCTGTACGGGTAATCTTACCGTCTACTACATAACAGCCAGCAACTGTACCAACTCCAGGTACTTTGAATGTCTGACGCACTTCGGCCCGGCCTAAAATTTCTTCCTTATATTCAGGTTCAAGTAGACCGCTCATAGCGGCCTTTACTTCATCAATCGCATCATAGATAATCCGATAACTCCGGATATCTACCCGTTCTCTTTCAGCTGCCCGCATCGCACTAGAATCGGGACGGACATTAAAGGCTATCACAATGGCATCAGAGGTAGCAGCTAGCTGGACATCTGACTCAGATACGCCACCAACACCTTGGTGAATCACATTTACGCGTACTTCATCTGTTGATAATTTCTCCAGAGAAGTTCTCAAAGCCTCTAACGAACCTTGTACATCAGCTTTTAAGATCAGATTCAACTCTGCGACCTTTCCTTGTTGAATCCTGGCGAACAGATCTTCTAAGTTAGCACGTACAGGGCCACGCAGTTCGAGTTCCCGCTGCTTTTCTTGACGCAACTGTGCCACTTGACGTGCTGTTTGTTCATCGGGGGTCACTACCAGAACATCTCCTGCTTCGGGCACATCACTAATACCTACTATCTCCACCGGTTGGGATGGATATGCTTCTTTAATGTTTCGGCCTCTGTCATCGATAATTGCTCGCACTCTGCCATAAACATTACCAACAGCAAAGTTGTCACCTACACGCAGTGTTCCAGTGGAAATCAATACTGTTGCTACTGGTCCGCGACCTTTGTCCAATTTTGCTTCGATCACTGTTCCTCTAGCGCTGCGATTTGGGTTGGCTTTTAACTCTGCCATTTCCGCAACAAGCAGAATCATCTCTAACAATTCATCGACTCCTTGGAATTTCAAGGCAGATATTTCCACCATAATTGTGTCGCCGCCCCATGCCTCAGGAAGTAAGCCATGTTCGGCCAACTCTTGCTTCACCCGATCTGGTTTGGCGTTTGGTAGATCCATCTTATTGATTGCTACTATAATCGGCACCTTTGCTGCCCGGGCGTGATTGATCGCTTCCACAGTCTGTGGCATTACACCATCATCAGCAGCAACTACTAAGACAGCGATATCTGTTACCTGTGCACCACGAGAACGAATGGCAGTAAACGCTTCGTGTCCTGGTGTGTCGATGAAAGTAATCTTTTTCCCTTGATACTCAACTTGGTAAGCACCGATGTGCTGGGTAATTCCACCAGCTTCAGTTGCTGCCACCCGTGATTTACGGATTCCATCCAGCAAGGTTGTCTTGCCATGGTCAACATGCCCCATGATTGTGACGATCGGTGGACGCGGCACTAGTTGCTCTGGATCATCTTCCTCGATTTCTTCAAAAACCACCTCATCCAAACTCTTGAGAGGTTTGACTTCAATACCGTAATCAGCACATAATTTTTCAGCCGTAGCAAAATCGATTACTTGATTGACGGTGACCATAATACCGGATTTCATGAGTTTTTTAATCAGCTCTGCCGGTGAAATATTGATTTTGCTACCCAGATCCTTAACGGTAATGTTTTCTGGTAATTCTAAAGTTTTGCTGCCAGGTTGATCCTGTTTTGATGATTGAGCCTTCTTACCTTTATGCTTGGCAATTTTTTCAATCGATCTGCCATCTAAATCTTCATCATCGCCACTTTTCTTAGAATATCTCTTCCGTTTTTTCCCACGGTTTTTAGCATCAAAATCATCATCGTCATCTAAATCAACATGAACACTTATACCTTTCTCTTCTTCGGTAAAATGCTCGCGAACCATTTCCGCAATGTCTTCATCAATTGAACTCATATGGTTTTTGACATCCGCCCCCAAATCGTTCAAAAAATCTACCAGGGCTTTGCTTTCTAAGTTAAGCTCTTTCGCTAACTCATATACCCTTACTTTCTTCACTCGCATCACTCCTAATCTTTCTCCCCAGAGAGGTTCTGCATGCTCAGTTCTAACCCAATTGCTCTAGCAAAACTTGGATCGGTAACTGCAATTAAAGAACGCTGTGCTTTGCCGATGGCTTGCCCTAATTCTGTTTTTGTACCAAACAAATACCAGCAAACATTACGCGCCTTAGCCATAGCTTTGTACCTCTGCTGTGTATTTTGAGAGCTGTCTGTGGCAATGATTAAACAATGGACTCTACCTCTCCGCAAAGCTGATGCCACACCTTCTTCACCGGAGACGAGTTTACCCGACCTTTGAGCAAATCCCAAAAGTGAATAAATTCTATCCATCTAACTGTTGCTCCAAAGCTGTATGTAATTCTGGACTAATAGTTGTATTTAAAGCACGTTCAAGCTGCTTACCGCGGATAGCTTTTTGCAAGCATTCTTTCGACGGGCACAGGTATGCTCCTCGTCCGGATTTCTTACCAGTAACATCAACTTCCACGGTTGCTTCGGGTGTTCTCACAATCCTAATCAGTTCTTTTTTAGGTTTAGTCTCACGACAGCCTACACAAGTACGCATGGGAATGTGCTTTGGTTTCATACCCCATCACCTAGTCTTCGTCATCAAATTGAAAATCCTCAAGACTTAACATCGAAAAATCTTTTATGACTTTTTCTTTTTCCTTCTTCTTTTTCTCCTTACGTTTGGCTTTCTCCTCGTTGGCTTTGACTTCTTCAGCCGATAGAACTGAGCCAAACCGTTCTTCCCAAGTTTTACGTTTACTCATAGTGTTAAGTTTGGCTAATAATGCCTCAACATCTGCTACAGACGGTTGAGCTGCACCTTCAGTTTTCGGTTTATCTTGCTCTTCGGTTTCATCCGTAGTGTCTGCATCAAATTCCTCTACTGGCTCTGCCATTTCTATTTCATGCTCTGGTTGCTCTACCACTTGCTCTAAGGGCTCATCAACATCAGAAATCTCCACAGGTTCAGGAAGCTGGAATAATGGATCGCCTTTAGCTTGCGTTTCGCTCTTGATGTCAATTTTCCATCCAGTCAAGCGTGCTGCTAACCTAGCATTTTGTCCTTCCTTACCGATGGCCAAGGATAGTTGATCATCGGGAACCACCACACGAGCCGTTTTCCCTGCTTCATCAATCACCACATACATTACAGCAGCTGGACTTAAAGCGTTACTAATGAAACGTGCAGTGTCTGGAACCCATTCAATTACATCAATTTTTTCTCCATTTAACTGTGAGACTATTGCTTGAACTCGCATACCTTTATTACCAACGCAAGCACCAACTGGATCGACATTTGGATCTCTACTGAACACTGCTATCTTCGAACGGAAACCTGCTTCCCGCGCTACCGCTTTGATCTCTACCACTCCGGATTGAATCTCAGGCACTTCAACTTCGAAAAGGAACTTCAGTAATCCAGGATGAGTGCGTGATAGGAAAATTTGGGGACCTTTGCTGCTCTGTTTTACTTCGTTAATATAAAACTTCATCCGTTGATTAGGTTCATACTGTTCTGTAGGAATCTGCTCGCTGACAGGCAATACAGCTTCTACTTTTCCCAAATCAATTATCACATTGCGATGCTCAATTCTCTGAATTATACCATTTACAACGTCGCCTTCCCGATTAGCATACTCATGATAAACTATTGAACGTTCCGCTTCACGGATGCGTTGAATGACAACCTGTTTCGCAGTTTGAGCCGCAATCCTGCCAAAATTCCTTGGGGTTACTTCCTCTTCAACAATGTCACCAATTTCATAATTCGGATTGATTTCCCTAGCTTCTTCCAAAGAGATCTCGAGTTTTGGATCTTTAACTTGATCTACTACCTCGCGCCGGGAATAAACATGTATTTCTCCCGTATTTTCATCCATTTCTACGCGGACACTAGAGTTGGAGTTTAAACTAAAATTTCGCTTATAAGCTGAAACAATAGCTGTTTCTATCGCGTCAATCAGAATTTCTTTGGAAATACCCCTCTCTTTCTCCAGTTCATTAAGTGCCCCAATCAACTCCAGATTCATAACATACTTGCCTCCTGTTTTTAAAACTCAACGGCTAAACGTGCTTTTGCTATACTCGCAAAAGGGATCTCCACCAACTCACCCTTGACTTTGAGGGTAATGGCTTGCTCAGTAACTGCAATCAATTCCCCTTGATGCTCTTTTTTGCCGGCAACAGGCTGATATGTTTTAACATTGACTAGACGATGGGTGTACCTTTGATAGTCGGCTAAATTCTTCAAGGGACGCTCCAAACCCGGTGAAGACACCTCTAGAGTGTATGAATGATCAATTGGATCGGCATCATCAAGCATTTTGCCTAAAACCAAGTTGATTTCTCGGCAATCTTCTACATTTACCCCTCCAGGTTTATCTATGTATACGCGCAGGACATAATTACCGTATTCTTTGACATACTCAACATCCACTAGCTCGATATCGCTGTTCTGGGTAATCTCTTCCATCCATCCTGCTACCATCTGCTCGATCTCACGTTTATTCACGCCATGACCACTCCTATTATTCATTCTCCGCAGTATGCTTTCATGGTTAATCTTTACCTGCACTTTCGAGTTTATACGATGGCGCTGTGGCTCAGCGCAGCATCTATAAATACGGAAAAGAGTGGGTAAACCCCACTCTCATCTTCAGCCAGTATTTTCTCATCAAATATTATTATAACACATCTCCAACACAGTGGCAATATCACATTTCAGCTATATCTGAAAAAAGACTGAGCTGATTAGTTTCAGATAGACCTTTAAGGCAGTTATGATTGGCTAAGGCATCAATCACTGTCTTACTTACTTTTGCCCGCTGCCGTAAATCTTCGATGGAAATAAACTCTCCCTGCTGCCGGGCTTCGACAATCGCATTAGCTGCATTTAAGCCGACACCATCCAGCGAGGCTAAAGGCAGCAATAGTTTATTACCAATTGGAATCACTTTCCTGCTATCGGATTTGTACAAATCAACTGGCAGAAATTCAATTCCACGCGCTAAAGCTTCCATAACTATTTCCAGTACTGTATACATGTTATTATCTTTGGCAGTTGCTTCATTTCCTTTTGCGAGAATGTTCGCCATCTCTGCCTTAACGCGCTTTTCACCCTGAATAATGATATCCGCATTGACGTTTTCAATATCCAGCGTTAAGTAGGTTGCATAAAAAACTGCCGGATAATGCACTTTGAAGTAAGCTGCTCGATACGCTGTAAATGCATAAGCGACAGCATGCGCTTTAGGGAAGAGGTACTTGATTTTGAAACATGATTCAATATACCATTCTGGTACATTATGCTGCTTCATTAATTGAATATCCGCTTCACTGAGACCTTTACCCTTGCGGACCTGTTCCATGATGCGGAAAGCATTACTAGAATCCATACCACAATGTAGTAGATATACCATGATATCGTCACGGCACGCGATTACATTTTTGAAATCAGTAATCTTATCCCTAATCAAATTTTGTGCATTGTTTAACCATACATCGGTACCATGAGACAATCCCATAATGGCAACCAGGTCAGCAAAAGTAGTAGGCCGGATGTCTTCAAGCATTTGGCGCGTAAAACCTGTCCCAAATTCTGGAAGACCTAAACTGCCAACTGAAGTACCAATTTGTGCTTCAGTCACACCCAGAGGGCCTAAACCACTAAAAACTTGCATGGTTTCGGGATCATCCATTGGGATCTCTGTAACCTTCACCCCGCTAAATTCTTCAAACAGCCGCATCATCGTTGGCCCATTATGGCCGAGATTGTCCAGTTTTACCAGACTATCGTGAATATATTCAAATTCAAAGTGTGTAGTTACTACTCCACTTTTGGGATCATTAGCAGGATATTGGACCGGGGTGAAATCGTAAATTTCCATGTTCCGAGGTACAACGATCATTCCTCCAGGATGCTGCCCTGTCGTACGCTTCACACCAACAATGCGCTTCACCATCCGGTTAATTTCAGCTTTACGTTTCACCTGCTTTGTTTCATCCAAGTAATTCTTCACAAAACCATATGCAGTTTTTTCTGCTAGCGTACCTATGGTACCAGCGCGAAAAACATAATCCTTACCAAACAATTCTTCTGTATACTTTTGGATTGTCGCCTGGTACTCACCGCTAAAGTTCAAGTCAATGTCAGGAACTTTATCTCCTTTAAAACCCATAAATACTTCAAAAGGTATATCAAAACCATCTCGATCCAGAGGTGTGCCACACTCAGGACAGTTTTTACGCGGCAAATCAATACCAGAGCCTACTTCACCATTGGTAAAGAACTGATGATAATGGCATTTTGGGCATAAATAGTGAGGTGGAAGCGGATTTACTTCAGTGATTTCGCTCATAGTAGCCGCAAACGATGAACCCACAGAACCACGAGATCCAACCATATAACCATCTTCATTAGACTTTTTCACTAATTGCCGAGCAGTCCAATACAGTGCTGCATAGCCGTTGCCAATGATGGCATTGAGTTCGCGTTCCAAACGTTCTGCTACAAGTGTTGGCAACGGATTGCCGTATTTCTTATAGGCATTCTCATAACACACTTGTTTTAATCTTTCATCAGCATTATCTACTATGGGTGGATGTAGTCCTTGAGGAATTGGTACGAGTTCTTCCACCTGTGCTGCAATCTCATTTGGTCCAACAACAACCACTTTATAAGCCAACTCAGGGCCCAAGTAGCTGAATTCTTGCAGCATTTCTTCTGTAGTACGAAAATACAATGGTGCCTGTCGCTCTGCATCTTCAAATCCTTGTCCATGGAGTAATATTGTCCGATATACCCCATCTTCAGGTCTGAGAAAATGCACATCACCAGTGGCCACAACCGGCAACTGCAGCTCTTCACCAAGACGGCAGATACGGCGGTTAATATCCTCTAGATCTGCTATGCTTCTTACTCGCTCGGTTCCAATTAAAAACTCATTATTACCTAATGGTTGAATCTCAAGATAGTCATAAAAACGTGCTATTTCTGGCAAGCGTGGATCCTGCCGCAGAGCTGCTTGATATACTTCACCCTGTTCACACGCTGAACCAACAATCAAACCTTCGCGATGCTGCTGTAATAGATCTCGAGGAATACGAGGTCGCCTGTAAAAATAATCTAAATGAGCAAAGGATACGAGCTTATATAGGTTTTTCAACCCAGTTTTATTTTTAGCTAAGAGTATGATATGGTAAGGGTGGTCTTTTTCATTATCGATGAGATAGCCTTCTACCCCATAAATCACTTTAATGCCATACTTTTTACTGGCCATATAAGCAGCCGGAAAAGCTTGTACCACTCCATGATCTGTAATTGCCACTGCTGGATGGCCCCACTTTGCTGCTTGTTTAATAGCTTCCTGCACATCGAGAATGCCATCTAAACCGCTCATTTTCGTATGCAAGTGCAGCTCAACCCGTTTAACCTCAGCGTTGTCACTCAAGGGTGAAGGCGGCTCGGCAAGATTGAGATGCTGAACTATTAAGGCAAGTTCTTGTTCGTACGTTTGATACTGAACATCGCCTTTGACTTTCAGCCAATCTCCAATTTTGACCTCTGGCACCTCGTCATCTGCATCAAGGAAAAGTTTGCAGGTGATTGAATCGGTATGATCCCAAATGTCAAAGCTAATCAAGATCTTTCCACTGCGCAATAGTCTTTTGTCGTAAGCAATCACTTCACCTAATATTACCACATTGCTTTGCTCAGTTAAAATGTTTTCACAAGCAATTGGTTGCTCAGTAATAATCTGTGTGATCTGCTCTCTCTGCTTACGAGTGCGTCTGCCATTATTGTTTTTACTGTTTTGGGTGGTTTCAGATGTTGCTGTGATAGTCACCTGCGGTGTGAAGTTCTTGATGACAGCGTCCATATAGGCTATATCATCTGATGGTGCAGTTGGTTCTTCCCACTCAAACACCACATGCTTCACTGCGTTGATCTGCTGAGTCAGTTGCATAGCCAGTTGATCCCACAACTGCTGTGTTCCTTTTGGCTTTCCCATCAGTATAATCTTCCAGCTTTGCTGTTCAGGATCTACCTCAATAGATTTTATCTGTACCTCTCTGACCAAAGGATCATTCGTCAACCGACTGAGAACATTCTGTTCCGGTTTGATTACATATACTGATCCCACTGCGATTCCTCCTACACCCGCACACTATAACCGTACTGCCCGCAAAATCTCCCAGTACATCCTCAACCGCTGGCAAAAGCCTTTAATCAATCCCCGCTTTTCTTCCTTCATCACCTGTGACAAATCGAGTAAACTTACATTCACCACAGGAATGTTATGTTTACTTACATAACGAGAAAGGGCAACTTCCACACCATAACGTGTGTTCTCTATATCTGGGATTTGCAAGAAAAGATTGCGAGTAACTGCTCGTTGCCCCGACAGAAAGGGGGCTACCTTCTGGGCAAAATCGGTAGCAAAACGCCCGTGGGCAAAGATTCCAACAGTCATTTCCGCTTTCTGAGTAAGAATGGGGCGCAGCAAATCAGCGATATGGTTGTGATTGAACCCAATTAAATCAGCATCGATGAACAAAAGCACATCAGCATCAGTGCTTTCTGCCCCGATTTTCATGGCTCCACCTTTCCCTACATTTTGGTCAAGCGTTATCACTCTTGCACCAGCTTCTTTGGCAATTATTGGAGTAAGATCCTGTGAACCATCATCAACAACTAATACTTCATGGATCAGTGGTGATGATGTAAGAGTAGATACAACTGTGCCAATTGTTGATTCTTCATTATAAGCTGGTACAATTGCTGCGACTTTCATAAACATTCTCCTAACTGTCAAGATGAGTCTTGATTAACTCGCACACTTGTGACAGTGGTACAACAGTTTGAGTTCTGGTACTGCGTGTATAAAGTTCGACATTACCATCTTTAAGATGTTTCGGGCCAATAGTTATACGGAATGGATATCCAATTAGGTCAGCATCTTTAAACTTAACACCAGGACGTTCATCACGATCATCGATCACTACCTCTATGCCAGCTTCAAGCATAGACTGGTAGAGTTCTTCAGCAGCACGCTTTTGCTCTTCGTCTTTGTAGCTGACTGGGACAATGATCACATGATAAGGGGCGACCGAAATAGGCCAGCAAATTCCATCTTCATCGTGGTGCTGTTCAATAATAGCAGCCATAGTACGGGAAACACCAATACCATAACAACCCATGATAAAAGGTTTTTCCTCACCGTTTTCATCTAGGAAAGTAGCGCGTAAGGCTTGTGAATATTTAGTTCCTAACTTAAATACCTGTCCCACTTCTGTACCACGAGCACTTGCCAGTACCCCACCACAGTGTACACATTGATCTCCTGCTTTTGCTTCACGGACATCAGCAATCTGTGTTGGTTTATAGTCGCGATTAATGTTTACATTTATCAGATGGACATCAGCTTTGTTACCACCTGCTACACAATTGACTTTACCTACAACAGAATAATCTGCAATAAGAGGAATTTCTAATCCCACCGGGCCGGCAAAACCGACTGGAGCCTTAGTTACCTCTTCGATAGTTGCAGGGTCAGCCAGGATTAATGTATTACACTTTAAGAGTTTTTTCAGCTTAATCTCATTAACGTTGTAATCACCACTAATGAGTACAGCTATTGGCTGATCATCTGCCAAGTAAATCATTGTCTTGATAATATGTGATGGTTGAACATTGAGAAACTCACATAACTGTTCGATGGTGGTAACACTTGGTGTTGCCACTTCTGCCAGCTCGTTCAGAGCACCGTCATCAGCAGCCAATGGACCACATTGTGCTTGTTCAACGTTGGCAGCATAATCGCAACTCTGGCAATACACAATGGCAGCTTCCCCTGCTTCGCCAAGTACCATAAACTCATGGGATACATCTCCACCAATAGCGCCAGTATCAGCTTCTACCGGACGCGCATCTAAACCGCAGCGTTTAAAGATACGTGTGTAAGCATCGTACATAGCTTGATAACTTACTTGCAAGCCAGCTTCATCTTTATCAAAAGAATAGAGATCCTTCATAATAAATTCACGGCTGCGGATCACGCCAAAACGAGGGCGAATCTCATCGCGATACTTATTCTGAATTTGATATATTCTTAATGGGAGCTGTTTATACGACCGAACTTCAGATCGCACTAATGCTGTTACTATTTCTTCATGGGTGGGACCTAAACAAAACTGACGATTATTGCGATCCTTCAGCTTGAACATTTCCTCGCCATAATCATTCCAACGATTCGATTCATACCACAACTCTGCAGGTTGAATAATAGGCAATAAGATCTCCTGACCTCCAGCCTTGTTCATTTCTTCACGGATGATTGCCATTATTTTATGCAATACTCGTACACCTAAGGGTAAGTAACTGTAAATTCCTGAGGCGGATTTACGCATAAACCCGCCGCGCAGCATGTACTTGTGGCTAACTAATTCAGCCTCCGAAGGATCCTCACGTAATGTTGGTGCATACAACTGTGTTACTCGCATCAGTTTTTAACCTCCTCATCACTTTCCAGCTTTAAAGCTTCAGCTACTAATGCATCAATAAGTTCATCCTCAGATACTTTGCGGATGATTTCACCATGCCTAAACACTAGCCCTACGCCATTGCCGCCGGCAATGCCCAAATCTGCTTCTCTTGCCTCACCGGGACCATTTACTTCACACCCCATTATAGCAATCTTCAGCGGTTTAGATAAATTGCTCAGCCGCTGTTCAACCTCGCTAACAATTTTCTCCATGTTGATCCTTGTCCGTCCGCAGGTCGGGCAGGAAATAAAGGTAGGGCCGCGCTGACGTAATCCCAATGACTGTAAAATTGCCCAACCTACACGTACTTCCTCGACTGGATCTCCAGTTAAGGACACCCTCAACGTATCACCAATACCAGAAGCCAAGAGTGCACCTATACCCACAGCTGATTTAATGGTACCAAACCAGCGACTGCCTGCTTCAGTAATGCCAATATGCAGAGGATAATCTACTTGCTTGGCTATCAAGTGGTACGCTTCGATTGTCATTGGTACGTCAGTAGCTTTAAGCGAAATGACAATATCATAAAACTTATGAGCTTCGAGAACCTTAACATGTTCCAATGCGCTTTCTACCAATGCTTGTGCAGACACGCCATATTTCTCCACTGCCCATTTTGCTAAAGATCCAGAATTGACCCCTATGCGAATGGGTACTTGATGATCTTTTGCAGCACTGACTACCGCAGCTACTTTGTCTGCTGTACCAATATTTCCTGGATTAATGCGCAGTTTGTCCACTCCTTGTTCAATAGCTTGTAATGCCAAACGATAATCAAAATGAATATCTGCTACTAAAGGTATTTGAATCTGCGCTTTGATCTTGCCTAAGGCGAGTGCTGCTTCTTGATCGACTACCGCTACCCGCACTATTTCACAGCCCGCAGCTGTTAATGCATGAATCTGCTTTACAGTGGCATCCACATCGCGGGTATCAGTATTAGTCATGCTTTGAACGGTGATGGGAGCTCCTCCACCAATCATCAGAGCTCCAACTTTGACCTGTCGCGTTGGCATATTTCATCATCCCTTGGACCATTAAGTAAATAAGTTGACAATATCACTGTAAGTGGCATAAACCATTAAGCCTAACAATATGACAAGACCAATCATTAGAATGATAGCACGGTGTTCTTCTTTAAAAGGTTTTCTCCGTATGGCCTCAATGATGAAAATGATCAGCCAACCACCATCGAGTACCGGAACAGGCAGTAAGTTCAATAGACCTAAATTGATACTCAATGTTGCTGCTATAATCAATAATCCACCAAGACCATCAGCAGAAAAAGAACCAACTACCCGATACATGCCAATTGGCCCAGCCAATTCCAGTTTTGCTTTGCCAGTAATCATCCTTACAACAGCTAGATAGGTTTGCTGTATTAAAAACCAAGTCTGTTCAAATCCAGTCCGCAAAGCTGGTAATAATGGAATCTTTTGCTTTTCATTCAATGATACTCCCAGAATTCCCTGCCCTTGTTCATTTTCTGGCACTACTGTTATATTAATAATCTGTTGATCTCTTTTTATCTGCAAATCCAGTTCCTTACCAGGTGAAGCTTCAATTTGGGCAACCAAATAATCTAAGTCAGATACTTTAACTCCGTTTACAGCTAAGATCTGATCCCCAGGCTGGATACCAGCTTGCTCAGCAGGCTTTCCTGGTACAACCGCAACAATCGTCGGTGGAATAATAATTAGCGCAAAATATAGGGTGAAAATTAGTGCTGCTAACAATAAATTCATAATAGGGCCAGCAGCAATAGTAGACAAACGTACCAACAATGGTTTATTATTGAAACTCCGTGGATCATCTTCTTCAATGTTGTCTAACTCGCTTTCGGCTGCATCCATACCTGCTAATTTAACAAACCCACCTAATGGCAGTAAGCGGAGTGTATAGTCTGTACCCTTTCTTCGGAAACGCAGAATCCGCGGTCCGAATCCGATCGCAAACTCATAGACCATTATTCCTGTTAATTTAGCTACAATAAAGTGACCGAGTTCATGAAAAAATACGAGTAACCCGATGATCAACGTGAAAGCAACTATGGTTGGCAAAACTACCCCTTCCTTCCAATGTGTTCACTTAACCGCATAGTATCCAATCTAGCTTTATGATCAACACATATTAATTCTTCCAAACTTGGTTCTTTGATAGGCTGATGTTGCTGCATAACTTCATGTATCAGTAAACTAATATCCGTAAATGCGATTTTTTGATGCATAAACAGATTCACAGCTACTTCATTGGCCGCATTAAGAACCGCTGGCATTGTCCCGCCGATTTTTCCTGCTGTATAGGCTAAATCAAGACATGGAAAGCGTAGGGGGTCATATGCCTGAAATGTTAATGCATGCAATGACAGCAGATCCAATTTGGGAACTGGTGAATCAATTATTCGCGGGTAAGTTATGGCATACTGAATCGGTAAGCGCATATCTGTAGTGCTCATTTGTGCCATGATTGACCCATCAATAAACCGCACCATAGAATGGATGATGCTCTGTGGATGAATTACCACTTCAATTTGGTCATAGCTCACGTTAAACAACCAATGAGCCTCAATCACTTCCAGTCCTTTATTCATCAAAGTGGCAGAATCTATGGTGATTTTACCACCCATTCGCCATGTTGGATGCTGCAGAGCTTGTTCAACAGTAACTTTGGATAAATCACCTGAATAGTCACGGAAAGGGCCACCAGAGGCAGTCAAGATTATGGCATCAATATTACGAACGTCTTTGCCATCTAAAATCTGCCAAATAGCACTATGTTCTGAGTCAATTGGTATAACTTGTGAGCGGTATTGCATCACCAGATGACCACCCACAACCAAAGACTCTTTGTTTGCCAAAGCTACACGCTTGCCCGCTTGTAGCGCTGCTAAAGTAGGTGCTAATCCAGAAAAACCAACTAGCGCTGACACCACTAAGTCCACATTGGGGTCAGCCGCTAACTGGAGAAGACCTTCATCACCATATAGCACTTGGACATCGTAATTGGCTAACGCTTCTTTCATTGATTCTTCACCAACCACTACCACTTTAGGTTGGTGCTTTTGAATCTGTTCACGTAGTTTATCGATGTTACGATGGCCACTGATACCATAAACTCGATAATCTGGCAGATTATCGAGTACTTGCATCGTCTGTGTCCCTATTGACCCAGTTGAACCTAATATAGCAACATTAACCATCACTATATTCCTTTCCCAAAATAACCTTGTCTAATCGTCGGTCATTACCATATAAAATGCTTTACCTACAATCATGAGCAATGGTCCCAGAATAAATCCACTGATGCCTAAAAGATTCACACCTAAATAGACAGCAATCATTGCAGTTAGTGGGTGCAGCCCAACTTGTGAACTCACAACTTGTGGTTCATATAGCTGGCGGACTATAAGCACCAACAACCATACAACACTAAGTAGAATACTACGTGAAAGCATGCCAATATAAAGATTGTAGATGATGACAGGAAGGAAAACACCGCTTGGCCCGATTATAGGTAGGATATCAAACAATCCAGCAGTAATACCTAGTACCCACGCATATGGTTGGTTGATCAATAAAAAACCGCTTACCGAAAGGCAGGCAGATACCCACATAATCATCATTTGTGCTTTTAAATAAGCAAAAAGTCCCTTCAAGACCTGGTGTTTCCACCCACTAAACTTACGTTGCCAGTGAGCGGGTAAATTAGCGGTAATGAATCTGGCAATTATTGCTTTGTCCCGACAAACCAAAAATGCAGTCATTCCTGCAAGAAACCAAGTAAAGATTGTATTAGGTAATTTGCTAATGAAATTTAAAGCTTCCTTTAATAAACCGGTAGCAAATTCACTCAAACTATTGCTGATAGCGGGGATCATATCCTGTAGCGGTACTGGCAGATCCTGAAGAAAACGATTGATTAGCTCAGTACTATATCCATACAGATTCTGTAGTGCTTCCATCAATTGATCCAGCTCGTACCACAAACCAATCACTGCAAAGCTGATTACTGCTAAAAGGCCACCAAATACTATGAAGACAAATACAAATGAAGCGATTCCGCGAGGAAATCCCTTCTGCTCACAATAATCAACTGCTGGATGAATTAAGGCGGCAACCACTGCGCCGATGACAAAAGGCATCAGATAAGTGAATAAGTTGGTTACCAACCATAATCCAACCAGCATAGCAGCTAAAATGTACAGTTTGGTATGTCGCTGCATCGCTTCCTCCCTGCACTACAGGGCCACTTATCAAGAAAATGCTGGCAAGATATACTTCAGCACTAAGTACACTGATGGAACTACAAAGAGCAAGGAATCAAAACGGTCAAGAATCCCACCATGGCCCGGTAAGATAAATCCCGAATCTTTAACAGCTCTTTCCCTTTTAATCGCAGATTCAACTAAATCCCCAATCTGACCGAGCACCGAAAGAACAACTGTCATACAGACCAAGGGTAATAGTGGAACGGTTAAATACCTGGCAAATATCAATCCGGCAATTGTTGCACAAATTGTACCGCCAATAGCCCCTTCCCAGGTTTTCTTAGGACTGATATTTGGTGCAAGTTTGTTTTTGCCAAAGAAATATCCTGAAAAATAAGCACCACTATCTGTAGCCCAAGTGATGACTGCGCTGTACAGTGTCCACCCAAAACCATAATGTGTATTCAGTAACCACAAAAAGCTAAACAATCCAGATACATAAAAAACCGCAACCATGTGCCACATCTGACTTAATGGTCTTTGTGCCGCGAAGGTTGCACGAATCAATAAATACAACAATTGTAGGACAAACCACACTTGCAGGAAAGAGTCGGGTATTTCAATATATGCCATTAATAAGAGTGATAATCCTGCAAATATCAGATAATCCCATAAGATAGGTTTTGGATGCATGCGCGCAAACTCATACAAACCTACAAGAACTAAAATAGTAATGCCAATTTGTAAAAAAATACCACCATGATATATTAGTGCTAAAAATACTGGAATTGCAAGGATTGCGGTCATAATTCGAGTTACCACAACTGTCACCTACCAGCTAGTTTTCCTTGATGCGACCATACCTCCGTTCCCGTTTGGCGAAACTTTCTAACGCTTTCTCAAACTCAGCCACACCAAAATCAGGCCACAAAGTCTGGGTAAAATACCATTCAGCGTAAGCACATTGCCATAGTAAAAAATTGCTCATGCGGATTTCACCGCCCGTACGGATAACCAGATCAGGATCAGGCAGCCCGCTTGTATAAAGGTGTTGAGCAACAAGATTTTCAGTAATCTGCTCAACCGTAATTTCTCCCTGTATTACTTTGACAGCTATCGCCTGTATTGCACGGACAATCTCATTCCGTCCACCATAATTAAAGGCAACGTTCAAGTACAGCTTATCATTGCCCTTTGTCCGTTCTTCGGCCTCTTGCCAAATGCGCTGATAAGTGGGAGGGATCGATTGCATATCCCCCAGCACCTTGATACGTACACCAGCTGTAACCAGCTCATCTAATTCCGTAACAAAAGTCTGCTCCATTAACTTCAGCAGATAGTCCACTTCTTCAGCAGGACGCTGCCAATTTTCTGTGCTGAAAGCATACACAGTGAGCATTTCTATGCCAAATTGGCCACAGCATTTGATAATCCGTTTTAAGGCTTTAACACCTTCCCGATGACCCAAATAGCGGGGAAGCATTTTCCTTTGTGCCCAGCGACCATTGCCATCCATGATAATGGCCACATGTTTTGGAGTGTTCATAGCTTTCCTCCCTGTTGCCTTTACCAGCCTAGCGTACCGACCAATTACTCATTGCACAAATTAGTTCAAGGCAATCAGAAGCGGGGCGAACGCCAATTATCCGGAGATCCTCATTTTCTATATCATAATCCACAGCAACTTCATGCTCTCCTATACTGCGAGTCACCACAATTCGGTAAGGCTGTTGTTCTTCTTTCAAGTATTCTATAGCTTCAGCTACTGGATAACCGATAATTAATGTCCAGTCAATGTTGCTCAAACTTCCATGATCTCCTTTTCTTTAATCTCTGCTAGGTGATCAATTTCTGTCACATATTTATCTGTCAGACTTTGAACTTCATCCAATGCCCGCCGACTTTCATCTTCAGTAATCTCGCCATCTTTTTCCATTTTCTTGATAGCGTCGTTCATGTCCCGGCGCACATTGCGCACTGCCACCTTGTGGTCTTCTGCTTCTTTCTTAACAACTTTAACCAACTGCTTGCGCCGTTCCTCGGTCAACTGTGGGATAACAATGCGAATAACGTTACCATCCGATGTTGGTGTTAATCCTAAATCAGATGCTAAGATCGCCTTCTCAATATCCTTAACTGCACTTTTATCCCAAGGTTGAATTAGCAGCATTCTTGCTTCGGGCGCAGTAATACTGGCCATCTGATTCAAAGGTGTTGGTGTATTGTAGTAATTGACGACAATCCGATCCAAAAGTGCAGGATTAGCACGTCCTGTTCTAATTCCTGCGAAGGTGTTTTTCAGTGAAGCGATAGCTTGCTTCATCCTCGCTTCTCCGTCTTTCAGGACTTCATTTACCATTGTTTCTCCCTCCTATGAATGTTCCAATCGATTCTCCACTAATGATCCGGACTATACTATCTTTTTCATTAAAGTTAAAAACAATTATCGGGATACCAGTATCCATACAGAGAGAAGTTGCTGTGGAATCCATAACACCTAGATTACGGTTCAAAACATCAATATAGTCAAGTCGATCAAATTTTACTGCATTGGGGTTGATCCGAGGATCACAGTCATATACGCCATCTACGCCTTTTTTAGCCATAAGGATCACTTCGGCTTCTATTTCTGCTGCTCGCAGTGCAGCTGTAGTATCAGTTGAAAAGAACGGATTGCCTGTACCTGAGGCAAAAATGACCACCCTATTTTTTTCTAAGTGACGAATTGCCCGGCGACGAATGTAAGGCTCAGCAACTTGCCGCATCTCAATGGCAGTCTGAACGCGTGTAGGCACCCCGATCTTTTCTAATGCATCCTGTAGAGCCAAAGCATTGATGCAGGTAGCAAGCATTCCCATATAGTCTGCTGTGCTGCGATCCATCCCTTTGGCACTTCCAGCAGCTCCACGCCATATATTACCTCCCCCAACTACTACTGCTATTTCCACACCGAGATCAACTGCGTTTTTAATATCAGCAGCAATATGGTTGAGCACTTCGGGATCAATACCAAAACCTTCACTTCCGCCCAACGCTTCACCGCTGAGCTTTAACACAATCCGCTTGTATTTTAGATTACTCATTTTATACTCTCTCCCTACAATATTCTGCACTGATAGCTATATCCCTTTAATTTCCATTACTTATTTAAAAAAAGGAACACCAAAAAGGTGCTCCTTACTGCTTAATTTGTGCCATTACTTCAGCAGCGAAGTCTTCTTGGCGTTTCTCAATTCCTTCACCACGTTCATAACGAACAAAACGCCGAATGGTAATGTTTTCACCAATCTTGGCTATCTTTTCCTGCAGCAATTGCTGAACTGTGATATCAGGATTCTTCACAAAAGGTTGTTCCAACAGGCACACATCTGTATAGAATTTTTCCATCCGGCCATCAACAATCTTATCAACAACTTTTTCGGGTTTACCTTCATTCAGTGCAGCAATCTTGTAAATTTCTCTTTCTTTTTCAATTACGCTTGCTGGAATATCATCACGGGAAACATATTCTGGATTGGCAGCAGCAATATGCATAGCAATGTCTCTTACTAATTGCTTGAACTCATCGGTTTTCGCAACAAAGTCGGTTTCGCAGTTCACTTCTACTAGAACGCCTATACGGCCGCCCATGTGAATATATGCATCAACCAAACCGTCTGCTGCAATTCTCCCTGCTTTTTTGGCTGCTTTAGCAATTCCTTTTTCCTTTAAATATGTAATGGCTGCCTCAATATCGCCATTAGTCTCCATTAGCGCTTTTTTACATTCCATCATTCCAGCGCCTGTCCGTTCTCTCAATTCCTTGACCAGGCTAGCACTAATTTCAGCCACGATAATCCCTCCTTTTACTTATTTTGGATAGAAAAGGGGAGCTTCACGAGAGTAGTACACCCTCAACCCCGCTCCCCTCGTGTAATTGATTATTACTCAGTTTCTTCCTCGTCTACAGCAGTCATCAGATCATCTGCGTCAGCATCTAATGCATCGGCATCAAACTCTGTATCCGCAGACGAATCGGAAACATCAGTATCCACGCGACCTTCTTTGGCTTCAATCACAGCATTAGCTATGGTTGCAGTTAGCAATTTAACAGCGCGGATAGCATCGTCATTTCCAGGAATGACGTAATCTACTTCATCTGGATCACAGTTAGTATCGACAATCGCAACGATTGGAATACCTAACTTACGGGCTTCAGCCACAGCAATTTTCTCTTTGCGTGGATCCACCACGAACAGGACGCCAGGCAGCTTTTTCATATTCCGAATACCGCCAAGATAGCGATTCAGCTTAACCATTTCTTTTTCTAGCTGCTGAACTTCCTTCTTTGGCAGAACCTCAAAGGAGCCATCTTCCCGCATTCTTTCCAATTCTTCCAACCGGGCAATCCGTTTATTGATGGTCTTATAGTTGGTCAACATACCACCAAGCCAGCGTTGGTTCACATAGTACATACCGCAACGTTCGGCTTCTTCTTTAATGGTATCTTGAGCTTGCTTTTTGGTACCAACAAACAATACAGTCTTGCCTTCAGCCACAGCATCACGGACAAAACTATAAGCTTCCTCAATCTTTTTCACAGTTTTCTGCAGATCAATGATATAAATACCATTCCGCTCTGTGAAAATGTATTGAGCCATCTTTGGGTTCCAGCGTCTTGTCTGATGACCAAAATGAACACCAGCTTCTAACAATTGCTTCATGGAGATTACAGCCAAGTCGCTCACCTCCTCCCTCTTTTGTTAATCCTCCGCAATGCTCATCTGTGAAACAAGACCAAATATGGCACACCTTGTCCCACATCACACTGCGTGTGTTTTCTTTTAACACCATTACAGAGTATAACACAGTTGGCTGCGGTTATCAATGTTTAATTTGATTATTTTTTAATTGACTGATTAACTCTACTTCACCTACACCAATCCCAAGCTTCTGGGCTATGGTTGTCGTTGTGTACCCTTGGTTCAGCAATTCAATTACTTGCTCACGTTTATCTGCATGCACTTCTTGGCCCTGTTTTTGATTTGTCATTCTGACTATGCGTGTTTCCCACTCATCAATCTCACGCATAATTTCTTCATGCTTTTCTGTCAAGGCATCCATATACTGTTCAAAAATTTTCTCAAGAGTTGCAAAATTAGTTTCATCGTTTGACTTGTTTTCTTTGACAGTTAAATGTGGATAGAGCGAGATTCCACCAATAAAACCAACTACTAAACCGATCAAGAGCAATAACACACCATCCACAGCAAATCCTCCCCACTATACCCGTACATCAATTTTGCTACCTTTTGACTTTGGCCTGCCTGGTTGTGACTTATTCTCTTTTAGGTTATTGCGCCCTTTTTCTACACGTCCTTCATGACTAATTTTACGAGGCTTTTCGGTAAACTGCTGAGCGACAATGGGCGAGAGCTTTCCTGCACCGGTGGGATCTCCTTCACGCAAGATTCTTGGAATCTGATCAGTTCTGCCAACTAATACTTGCATATCAGGAAACTTAATTGACATATGTCAGGCCTCCAATATGGAATTTAAGTAAAATTCAGTTTTGCCCTCAGGGTCCTAATCGCTTTGCTGTGGATCTGGCTTACGCGGGACTCAGAAACATCCAATACGTGACCAATTTCTTTGAGCGTTAAACCCTCATGATAATATAATGATATCACTAAACGTTCCTTTTCTGCTAATTGGTCAATTGCACGCGCAAGCTCATGAAGAGTCTCTTGATCGATAATTTCTTTTTCAATTGTTGCTTCTGGATCATAGACAGTGTCTAAAAGCTTGATTGGATCGGCATCTTGTTCACTATTAATCGCTTCATCCAACGATAACAATGAAATATTGCGCATCTGATCCAGCGTTTCCAGATACTTATCTAAAGGCATATTCAACGTTGAAGCTACCTCTTCATCAGTGGGAGTTCTTCCAAGGGTATGTTCTAACTGAACTATGGTCTGATCAATCTGTTTTGCTTTGCTACGAACGGTTCGCGGAATCCAATCAGTTGATCTCAATCCATCCATAATTCCACCGCGAATACGTACACTTGCATATGTTTCAAACTTAATGTCACGTTTGGGATCATATTTATCAATCGCATCCATTAGGCCAAAGACACCATAACTAATCAAGTCTTGATAATCGACATTATCAGGAAGATGGATAGCAATGCGGCCAGCAATATATTGGACCAAAGGAATATAGCGTTCAATCAGCTGCTCACGCGCTTGTAGATCATGATTCACTTTATATTGCTGCCATAAATCCGAAAGATCTATTTTTTCTTTAGGCATAATATCTACTTCCTAAACTTTATTGGCCTTTTGCGGTATGCATCAATTTGTCGCTTGAAAACAAATTCGATTATCTGCTGTCTTGTTTTATCATCGAGATTTATAAAACTCATTCCATATTCATTCCCATTTTGACCTGGTACTACTCTTACAATAACACCTTCCAACCGGAAATACGTTTGCTCCAAGGTGAAATCAATTTTGACAGTCTGGCCAACAGCATAGTATTTCTCTGATAGAAACAGTAAACCACCGCCGCTTAAATCCTTAACTAAACATTTCTGTGGGCTGTTTATTACAGCATCGATCAAAACATTTACCCGCACATAATGGCGCATTTGGATTCTCTGCCAACTGCTAGTCAGTTCAATCAACAACATAGGCACGTTGTGTTTGTTATAGTGTTTCAGTACTACTCCCTGCGCTTCATATCTTCCCTGATCGCGCAAATCGTTCTCTGTATAAGCAATTTTCACTTCTGTCTGAGGACGAACACTGCCAAATGATCCATCATAGATCGGTACAGCCACGAGCACATGCCCCTCAGAAATATCTTCGACGCGACTGCGATATATACGTTCATCTTCATTATCTACAATGATTAACTCGATATTTCGATTAGGGTATAATGCCAATAACAGTCCCTCCTCCTACTTAGTTCATCAGGAGTCTATTTTGATGCTGCTCCATGCTCTGTTTGTGTTAGCAAGTTCCATGCTACTGAGCGAATTGACCTGCTTGCACTGCAACCAGGATAGGCCAAAATAAACGGCTGCTGTTCCTTTACCGCATCAGCTACTCTTTTATCATACAATACACTACCAGCATATTTCAATTCACGCTGCAAAAAGTTTGTTGTCATAAGATTAAGTTTTTGCCAAACCAATAATCCTTCGTTGGGCGAACGTACCATGTTCGCAACGACAGCAATCTGTTTGTCTGGCTCTCGATGTAGAATCGTTTTGACTAGGCCATAGGCATCTGCTATACTGCTAGGCTCAGAAGTGGCTACCACCAAAATTTCATCTAATGCTAATGCAAACTGAACCACATTTCTATTCAGTCCAGCAGAAGTGTCAACAATAAGAAAATCAAGAAATTGATCAAGATGAATTGCTGAGTCAATTAAACGTCCTAAAGCCAGAGGGTCCATCGTCGCTAATTCATATACTCCCGAACTGCCAGCAATGATCTTTAGTCCTAAAGGACCATTAATGACAATTTCATCAAGTTTTTTGGTACCGTTAAACACATCCATCAAGGTGTATCGAGGATAAACACCAAGAATTATGTCTGCATTGGCTAAACCTAAATCTGCATCTAACAGAGCCACTTTCTGGTTATAATTGATTAAAGCTAATGCCAGATTGACAGATACATTTGTCTTACCGACTCCGCCTTTACCACTGGTAACAGCTATCAAACGGGGAATAGGCGTTAACTTGTGATTAATTATCTCTCTTACCCCTTGAGCTTGATCGACCATTGTCAATCCCCCAAAACTAGATTAATTAACTGATCGGATTCAGCTACTTCAATGTCGTCGGGTACATTCTGACCATTGGTGACAAAGGCTATAGGCACCTTGGCATACATGGCTGCTTGCAGTAAGATACCAAAACTTTGGGTTTCGTCTAACTTAGTAATTATTAAACTGTCAATACCCGGCGCTGTGAATGAATTGATGATTGCAGGTAAGTCATGGCTTTTTGTCGTAGCGCTTAGAACAAGATATTTGCGTGCGTGCACATGCGCAAAAGTGGTATAAAGATCAGCCATCTGTTTCTGATTGAGATGGCTGCGTCCAGCTGTATCAATTAAAATCAAATCTTGATCACTATAAGCAGCAATCGCTGCATTTAACTCTTCAGGAGAATAGACCACTGCTAAAGGAATGTTGATGATATCAGCATAGGTTTTTAACTGATCGACCGCCGCGATCCGATACGTATCTAAAGTGATCAAACCTACATTTTTCCGGGCTATTAAATGGTAGTTGGCAGCAATCTTTGCAATAGTAGTCGTCTTTCCTACACCAGTAGGTCCAAGCAGAACAACTACTTTTTGCCCTTCTGTAAAATCCCACGGAGCATCAACAGATATATACTTGCTCATTATCCCCCTTAGTTGGTTCTTAAGATGAGGGAAATTGTTCCACTGCTCTTTAGGAACTCGCTGTAGCGTACTTTTCAGTAGATCAACAGCTAATGTATGAGATATATCCTGCTTGATTAGTGTTTGATAAAGCTGCTGAACCGCAACACTTTGATTGGCAATATCCCTGGTTCTTTCTGTTTTATCTCCGTTTTTTATATGCGGTTCCATCTGTGATCCTTCAAAGTTAGCTTTTGGTGGCAGTTGATCAACGGCACCAACTACTTCATAAACTTTTTTGCTAAAAATACCTAGCAGTTTATTACGTCGTACTTTCTGGGTATGTAATATCACTGCTTCATTACCAAATTCTTGTTTCATCAGCGACACCGCTTCTGGTAATGTATCAGCCCGGAACTTCTTTACCTTCATTACGCCACTTCACCATCCCTACTGCTTGTACCTGGATTTCAGGGACTATTTCATTATAAGACAAGACGATTAAACTGGGGAAAACACGTTCCGTTAAGCGCTTCAGTGCTAATCTAATTCTAGGTGATACCAGGATAATTGGGTAAGTTAGAGCACTCCTCTCCAAGGCATCCTTGATCATAGAGAAAAGATTTTGTATCAAGCGTGGCTCTAAACTGATGATACTTCCGCGTTCAGTGTGCTCGATTCCTTCGGCAATCGCTTCTTCCCATTTAGGATCAAGCGTTAATACTGTCAACATATCATTTTCTAAGTATTGCCGTGAAATTTGTCGTGCTAAACCTTCGCGGACATATTCGGTTAAATAATCAATGTCTTTACTGATGGCAGCGGCGTCTGCTAAACATTCAAGTATTGTTACCAGATTGCGAATTGGCACTTGTTCACGCAGCAAGTTCTGTAGTACTTTTTGGATTTCGCCTACAGTCATTAAGTTAGGCACAAGTTCACTAATCACCGCGGAATAATCATTACGCAGACTATCTAATAAGGTCTGTACTTCTTGACGACCTAATAACTCATGCGCGTGTCTTTTTATTACTTCAGTTAAGTGCGTTGCTAAAACACTTGGTGGGTCCACTACAGTGTACCCTGCTAATTCAGCACGTTCCCGATTTTCTGCTGTAACCCACAGCGCATCAAGACCAAAAGCTGGTTCTTTGGTTGGTTCACCAGGTACACGCTCAGTAACATTGCCTGCATCCATTGCTAGAAAATGGTTGATGAGTAGTTGACCTGTTCCCACTTCGATCCCCTTAATCTTAATCACATAAGTATCCGGGGGCAGTTGTAGGTTGTCACGTATGCGGATTATCGGGACAATCATCCCCAATTCAAGCGCGCATTGGCGTCTAATCATAGTGATGCGTTCCAATATGTCCCCGCCTTGTTCTACCTCAACAAGGGGAATCAAACTGTAACCTATTTCTAACTCAATTTGATCAACCTGTAATAATGGCAAGACACTTTCTGGTTGCTTACCAACTTCCAAAGCAGGATCAGGTTTTAGTTCTTCTTCTTCAGTACCTGACTTTGCACCCCAGAGCAAATATGCTAAACCGCCAAACACAACACTAAGCGTAAAAAATGGAACAAACGGCAGACCTGGTACCAAAGCAAACAGAAGCAAGATACCACTCGTTATAACTAGGATTTTTGGATTGCTAATCAACTGACGATTGACATCGTGACCGAGATTATCTGCAGAGGCTGCTCGTGTCACAATAATACCAGTCGCAGTACTCACCAACAAAGCTGGGATCTGTGAGGCAAGACCATCACCCACTGTTAACAGTGTATACTGGTTCAATGCTTGCTGAAAATCCAAACCCCGCTGCAACATGCCAATGATCAAACCACCGATGAAGTTAATCATGGTAATAATGATTCCAGCAATAGCATCACCTTTGACGAATTTAGAAGCACCATCCATTGATCCATAGAAATCAGCTTCCTGCTGTACAGCAGCGCGTTTCTGCCTAGCTTCTGCCTCGGAAATCAAACCAGCATTTAGATCTGCATCAATACTCATTTGCTTACCTGGCATTGCATCCAAGGTGAAACGAGCAGCAACCTCTGCAACACGTTCTGCACCTTTGGTAATAACGATGAATTGAATGACTACTAAAATTAAGAAAATGACAAAACCAACAACAGGATTACCACCGATAACAAAATCACCAAAAGCTTTTATAATATTACCAGGATTGCCTTTGAGCAAGATCAACCTGGTCGATGATACGTTCAAGGCTAAACGAAAGAGAGTTAATAACAACAGCAGTGTTGGAAAAACAGATATTTCAAGAGCATTTTTCACATTCATTGACAAGATTAAAACCAACAACGATAAACTGATGTTCACTGCCAACATTATATCTAACAGAAAAGGCGGCATTGGCAGCACCATCATCACTACAACAAGTATAACTGCTATTACTACATAAACATCACTGTATTGACTTATCTTCTGTAGAGCTACCGAACGATTGATCAACGCCATCGCTACCTTCCCATCGAATTAGTGAATTGCGAACGATTTCGCAGTCGATAGACAAACGCTAACACTTCAGCTACAGCAGAGTATAATTCGGCAGGTATTTGTTGCCCAATTTCAACTGATTTATATAAAGCCTGAGCCAACGGGGGATTCTCCACCATTGGCACATTGTGAGCTTTAGCAATCTCTTTAATTTTTTGCGCTATGACCCCTGTACCTTTGGCTACCACCTCAGGTGCAGCCATTTTCTCTGCATCGTACAGCAGAGCGACTGCAAAGTGAGTTGGGTTAGTAATCACTACATCTGCTTTAGGCACAGCTTGCATCATTCGTCTGGAAGCCAATTCCCGCTGCCGCTGTCTAATGCGTGACCGGATTTTCGGATCGCCTTCAGTCTGCTTATAATCTTCTTTTAATTCCTTTTTAGTCATCCGAATGCTTTTTTCAAATTCCCAACGCTGATATAAATAATCAACTAATGCAATTAACAAAAGCAGCAATCCAATTGTCTGCACAATATCAAAAACAGAATCATTGACTAATGACACAGTATGCATCAGATTATATTGAGAAAGATTTGCGAGCAAGCTGATACGCTTGTACATTTCAGCGTAGACGATCCAGCCAATGATTATAACTTTCAACATTGATTTTAAAAATTCTATTAAAGCTCGCCGTGAGAAAATCCGCTTGAATCCTTCCAGGGGATTAATGCGGTTCAGCTGCGGTTGAATTAAAGTCATATTAAACATGAATCCAACTTGTACTAGATTTGCAGTAATGCTTATGACCAACAAAGCACCAAAAATGGGCAGTAAGATAATTCCAGTTTCTTTAAGCACTAATATAAACAGACTCAAAATTGTTTCTTGATCACCTTGCCAAGAGCTGATCGAGCTTAGAAGGTGCTGCATAAGCAAACCAAAACGTTCAATAGCAAAGTTCATGCACAGCTTGATTACAAAAAAACCAGTCAACACCACTGCCGCAGTCCCTAGCTCACCACTTTTGGCTACTTGACCCTTTTTTCGGACTTCTTGACGCTTATGCGGTGTGGCAGCTTCAGTTTTTTCTTCTGCGAACAACTGTAAATTCAATCTGAACAACATAGTAATCTCCTAAGATCCTGACTTCAGCATACCGATCAGCGCTTCCAACAGCAATCCATCACGACCAAACAATGTAGCAGCCAAAGCTAAAAATGCAGGAATTGCCAACATTATAATTGACAAGCCTAAAAGAATTTTCAATGGAAAGCCAAGAATGAAGACATTCAACTGGGGAATGGTGCGTGTAATCACGCCCAAAACTACATCAAGCAAAAGAATAGTGCCCATGATTGGTGCAGCGATCTGCAATCCAATTAGAAAGATTTGCTTGGTAAGCACTACTAACACTTCTAAGCCTACATCCATAGCAAAAAAACTGTTAATCGGTAGATAAGTGTAGCTTTTGGCTAAAGCGCCTAATACCCATAAATGACCATCGACTGCTAAAAAGAATGCCAGTGCCAATAGGTAATAGAACTGCGAAAACACTGGCATCTGTGCGCCTGTCGCTGGATCAAAAATGGAGGCCATACCAAAACCAATCGGGACATCAATGAGTTGACCGGCAAAATAAATGATGGCAAATACTATTGACACTACAAAACCCAATACAAGTCCAACAATAATTTCTTGGATGATTAGGCTAATCCAGAGCCAATTACTATCAAATACTACAGGACACTCGGGATTGACAATTAAGGCTGTGAGTGCTGCCAAGCCAATCTTAACTCGCATTGGCACTCCTCTAGTATTCATAAGGGGAAAAGTCATAAAAAAAGCCAAAAAACGGAATAATGCTAATAGTAACCCCTCAAAACCAAGCATTGTTCTACCTCATTCAAGATATGTAAGCGTTTAGGTTACTCAAAATGTTTCGCCCAAACTCCACAAGCACTCGCAGCATCCATGGTCCAAAGATAATGAGGGAAATGAGTACCGCAATAATTTTGGGAATAAACGTCAATGTTTGTTCCTGGATCTGGGTCGTAGCTTGAAAGATACTTACCAATAAACCAACTAACAAACCCAAACCCAATGCCGGTGCGCAAACTAACAATACAGTTTTGACAGCTTCTTTTCCAAGCGCAACGTTCTCAACCTCACTCATATCTTCATCTCCTAACGGAAGCTGATCAACAAGGATTTGACAACAAGATTCCAACCATCGACTAGAACAAACAGTAAAATTTTGAACGGCAAGGATATCATGACTGGCGGCAGCATCATCATTCCCATCGCCATTAAAACACTTGAAACAATCATGTCAATCACTAAAAATGGGATGTAAATCATGAATCCGATTTGGAATGCAGTTTTTAATTCAGAAATTACAAATGCAGGAATTAATGTTAGAGTGTCAACATCATCTTTAGAAACAGGCTGAGATGCCCCTCGCATTTCCAAAAAGATTTCAAGATCCTTTTCTCGAGTATGTTTAAACATAAACTCTCTTATAGGGTTGAGAGTGTTCGTTAATGCAGTTTCAAAATCAATTTCTTCCGCCAAGTACGGAGCAATTCCATTGTTATAAGCTTCGGTAAATACCGGTGCCATAATAAAAAATGTTAAAAACAGCGAAAGCCCTATGATAACTTGTGTTGGAGGCATTTGATTAGTTGCGAGAGCATTACGAACAAACGAGAGTGAAATAACAACGCGAGTAAAAGAAGTCATTAAAATGAGAATCGCTGGGGCAAGTGTTAAAACAGTCAGCAACAAGAGGATTTGTAAAGCAACTGCTACATCCCCTGGATTCTCAGCAAGATTTAAACCAAGTTGACTAATCGATACGGGAATATTACTCCCCACCTTTCTGATCTACCACATCATTCTGATTTTCTGGTATGAGCGTTTGCTTATCAAGCAATACCATATTTTGAGATGTCACACCCAACAGATACTGGTTGTGCTTCCACTGTACCACATAAAGAGTCTTATTTCCTCCCAAGGGTATACGCTCTTTGACAACAAGATTACGGTTTGTTACTTGTATTTTTCCATACCAGCGAGCAGTGAGATATACCAGTGGTGAGAGACACGCTAGTACGAGTATAACCCTAACCAGCCCCCACACCAATGTTGTATCGTTCATGATTCACTAAGATCCCTTCGCATATTGTAATAAATCATTCGATTTTTGTCGCATAATTCCTGCCACAATATTATAGAACGTGATCTTCGAGGGAATCGATCTCGAGAATGCGCAAACCTAAGTGATCATCAACTATTGTAATCTCCGCTTTCGCAATATTCTTATTCATTATATACACATCTGCTGGATCACCAGCAGCTTTGTTCAGGGATATCACATCACCAACCTGCAATTTCAGCAAATCACCTAGTGTCATTGTCGTACTCCCCAGTTCTGCGATTACTTGAATGTGTACATCATTGACTATTTCAATGGGGTGCACAGCACTTTGGGTTTTTTCTACAGCAATGTTCTGAAATGCAAACGGCTCAACAATTACAGTATCCAACGGACGCTGTTTACTTGATTGCATAGGGTCTGAAGTTTGCTTTTTGCTGTGAGGATATCTCCGTGCAGTTATTTTTTCCATGATTCTATCCCCCGGTACATACCAAAATAGTTCGATACTAGATGAATCAAAGCATATATTATAACGCGATATATGGGTGAAACCCTCTGTAAGTGACTGACTTTGCAGGTTAGAGATCTCTACCCTAGGATAAACAATTCCTTTCTGCCAGTAACCAACTTGCTCTGTAAGAAAATCTGCCATTTTTATGACAAACTCTTCAATAATTAACGCCAAGGCACTATCTTCCGGGATATTAAGAAAATCCGCCAACACCCGAGTATCAGTTCGGGAAATCAAGAGATATGTATTCCCAATTTGAAATTCCACAGGGAAGACATAATAGTCCCCCCTTGATACTTCCACCTGATTAATGTGCTCAACTAAGCGTTCTACATAAAACCCATCAATTGTCACTTCTGTTCCCAAAAAATGATATAGGTGACTTTCTAACATACTGTTGGCTCGTTGGAGCAGCTCAGTAAGGTTCGGATCATAGAGTGACTCTAATTTATGACTCTGTTTAATCAATGCTTCCATTTCAGCTTTTGTTAAACTGTAATCACTCATAAACTCCTCCCCTTATTGGAATACCAGATCCACAAAAAACGCATCTCGAACACTATCAGTGGCAACAAACAAGTCATTCACTGAAGTAACGATTGCTTTACGAAGGTTCTCCAATCCATTAGGGGCACTAAGGTCACTGACTGTGCATGTACGCAAGACTGAAATGATTTTATCACGAATCTGGGGCTCTCTTTTTTTGGCTTCTTTGATTACATCATTGTCCTTTAACTCGAGAACAATCCCTGTACGAATAAACCGCAATGCTGTCTTATCCGCCAGATTGACAGTAAACTCTCCAATATCATAACATGGTCCGAGTTCAGATTTGCTGGCTGCATTAACTGTTTGCGTATCAGTATTGTTGAAACGCGCTAGCATTAAGTAAGCAGTAAACGCACTTCCCACTGACGCGATGATTACCAAGGATAAAGCAATAATCAAAAATTTCAGATCCACTTCAACTTTCCTACTCACTAGCAATCACTCCATTTATCATTGTGGTTCCTCGGCCCAAAGATCCATGCGCATAATCACGATATCTACGCGGCGGTTGAGCGCCCGATGCTCAGGTGTATCATTTGGGGCAACAGGTCTGTACTCTCCATATCCAGCAGCAGACAACCTCTCTGGATTAAACTCTAACTCTTCAATTAGATAACGTATCACACTCGTCGCCCGATAAGTTGACAATTCCCAGTTTGAAGGAAAACGTGCATTATTGATAGGAAGATTGTCTGTATGTCCTTCAATTCGTATCGGATTTGGCAGATCTCTAAGCAAAGGTGCAAGGCGTCTCAGTACTTCCTTAGCTTCGGGTTTAAGGTCGGCTTTGCCTAAGTCAAAAAACACTTGGTCAGCAAAGCGCACAATTAAACCGCGTTCCTCTTCTTCTAAGGTCACTGCACCAGCCAATCCTTCTTGAGCAATAAATTCAGACAAAGTTTCTTCTATAGTCCTTAATTGCTCTAATGCTACGATGGAACTGGTAGAAGCAACTCCGGATTTTTGAGAGACATTTATTCCACCATCAAGTACACCAAGACCTCCTCGAAACGAGGTAATAAATCCCTGAAATTTTTCGGTATCTACATTGGAAAATCCATACAGCATTACAAAAAAACACAACAACAGCGTGACCATATCGGAATATGTAGTCATCCATAAAGGCGAACCAGCCCTATAGCTCTGTTTGGCCTTTTTACGCACTAGTTCTCACTTCCTCGGCAAATGGTTCGATGTCCTCGTCACCACGGCTGATCTTTTCATAACGTGGTAGGAAGGCCAGTAACTTCTCCTCTATAATCCGTGGGTTTTCACCAGCACGAATCGAAAGAATACCTTCAATCATGATTTCCTTGATCAAAACTTCCTGGGCATTCTTAATCCTTAATTTTCCAGCAATTGGCAAGAACACTAAGTTCGCCATAACAGCACCATACAACGTTGTAATCAGAGCTACTGACATAGCTGGTCCCAAAGCGCTAGGATCATCAAGTTCCTGGAGCATCAAAACCAACCCAATTAAGGTTCCAATCATACCAAAAGCAGGACAATATGCACCTAACTGTTCAAACATCTGTTGGCCAGTTTCATGTCTGGCTTCCATATACGAAATCTCGATTTCCAGAATACTGCGAACCAGCTCCGGATCAGTACCGTCCACTACCAGCTGAATTCCTTTCTGGAGGAACTCATCATCAACCTCTTGCGCCTTTTCCTCCAAGACAAGTAAACCTTCACGTCTGGAAATCTCCGCAAACTTGACGATGGTATCAATAATCTGTCGTGGATTCTCTTGTTTATTCGACATGGCTACTTTTAACACTTTTCCAATCCGCAGCAAGTCTTGCATAGGGAAATTAACAATTAATGCTGCAATCGATCCCCCAATAGTAATCAAAATACTTTTAACGTCCCAGAAAGCAATCAAAGAACCAGATAGCACAATTGATAATATTAACATACCAAATCCTAAGATTAATCCAAAAAATAAAGCTATGTCCATACTGATCCCCACTTTTTTAAGATAAGGGGCCACTACAGCCCCTTATCCAATATTACCGTTTGAGATTTACCAGTTCTTGTAACATTTCATCGGCTGAGGTAATGATTCTAGAATTTGCTTGAAACCCTCTTTGGGTGACAATCATATCGGTAAACTCTTGACTCAAATCCACATTGGACATTTCCAAGGAATTGGAGCGAATTGATCCAAGACCGCTGGAGTTAGCCATACCCACAATTGGATCACCAGAGTTCACTGACTTAGCAAACATAGTATCGCCAACTTTCTGCAGTCCCGGCGGATTCTCAAACCGGGCTAAAGCAATACGTCCCAGTTCCTTAATCAATCCATTGGAGTAACTGCCTAGGAGAGTACCAGATTGGTCAATCGATATTGAATCAAGTTCGCCCTTGGGCAGTCCATCCTGGCGCTGCACTACAAGACTGCTTTCATCAGCAAATTGACGCACACCTGTAAGATCAAGGGTAAACTCTAAATCAGTTGCTGAAACTAAATCTAACAGGCTAGCAGGAATGGTGACTTTACCAGTAGATCCGTTCTTAATGGTACCATCATCATTAAACTCAATCTTGCGCTCATTTGGATCGGCTGGGCCAAGTTCAGTTTTACTAGCGTCATCTTCTAGAGTCGCACTCCATGTCCACTCATTAACCGCATTTTTTGTAAAAGTGATAATAACTCGATGAGTGTCACCAATTGAGTCATATACAGTTGCCATACGTGTAATAGACTCATTAGCCTGAGTATTAGCAGAAATATTACCGCTTAAATATACGTTCTTTGTTGCCACCGGAGTAATTGAACGCAATTCAGGGGTAATAGTCAATTTGTTCAGCTGGGTTACATTCTCATCAATAACACCCATAGCATTTGGCAAATATCCCAGCACTGGCAGTCCATTAACTTTTGAGATCAAAGTACCATTGCCATCGAACTCAAACATACCTGCTCTAGTGTAATAATGCTGGTCACCATCGGCAACGATGAAAAAGCCAGTGCCTTCAATAGCTAAATCTGTTGCATTGTTTGTACCTTGAGTGCCGCCTTGGGTATGAATTACATCTATGGAGCCAATTCCTACACCAAATCCGATTTGCTGCGGATTAATTCCTCCTCTATTTCCTTGAGGTGCACTTCCAGAGTTCAAAGTTTGACTCAAAGCTTCTTTAAAAGTAGCCCGAGATGCTTTAAAACCAATGGTATTCACATTAGCAATATTGTTACCAATTACATCCATACGCACTTGATGATTCTGTAAACCGGTAACGCCTGCAAATAACGAACGCATCATGATAATCAACCTCCCTTAAATCCTTACTGCAGTCGGCTAGTAAGGTGAGGGCCTCCTTTTCAGGTCCAGCCCTATGATATTACAGCACTATCGATATTAGTAAATACATTCTCTTTTAATCTGTCATGATTGATTACCGTAATCACGGTTTTATTGGGGACACTCACCACGAATGCTAAATTGTTCATCAAAATTAAGGTTTCGCGTCCACCTTTTTGAGCAGCCTTTGCGACAGATTCCTCTAATTGAACCATTTGGTGCTCATTTAGAGTAATACCATCAGCTGCCATCCGCTTTTGAGCATGCGCAGAAAACTTCAGCTTTGTTTCGTCAATCTTTTGCTTCAGGATTTCATTAAAGCCAGTATTCTGAGGTACATGCAAAGGATGTTGAGGTTGACTAACACTTGGCCGCTCAACAGGCCTTAATGGTATGCCTCTTGGGATTTGAAAATTAGTTGTCAACTTTTACACCCTCCTCAAAAATGGAGACAATCTCAGTAAAATCATATAGTTTCCCGTTAACGATTACTTCTGGCCATCCATTGCGGAACTGTACCCCAGTTACTCTGCCGTATAGACTCTCGCCATCTTTAGAATAGATCTCCACTATTTTCCCAATCATGCTCGTTGCTTGTGCTAGCGCGGTTAGTTTCTGCTGCGACACCATCATATCTTGCAAATTGGTATTCAGGTTCTGCATTTGTTCAAGGCTGCTAAACTGAGCTAATTGGGCAATGAACTCTTTATCATCTACTGGGTTGGTTGGATCTTGATAACGTAACTGAGTCAGCAATAGCTTTAAGAAATCATCCTTGCCTAAGTTTTTGACGTTGAACAACGACTTGTTTTGGGAACTGTTTGTACTTGTTGTATTGGCGCTGTTATAGACCTGCATTATGTCACCTCCTTCATGCACGTATGTTAATTTGCGACAAGCTTGCTACTTCTTGTCCACGATCCAGTGACAAACTACCTGGTGAATTGAATGGCACACCAGCAAACTGCCTGTTACGCCGCTGTTGATTTTGACCAAACTGTCCAGAACCACTAAAATGGTTCAAATTGACGTTGATTTCACCTAAGGTCATGCCAAGATGCTGCAAACTGGATCGCAGTTGGGGTAGCGATGCTTGAATGATATCACGAACTATCAAGTTTTCTGCTGTAAATTCAGCGTGAATTACACCATGCTCCACAGAGAGTTTAACGTTGAGATTACCCAAATGATCAGGTTTTAAACGAATGTTAATTAGCTGATTGTCGCTGTTTTTTACCTGATAATCAATTTGCTCCACAATTTGCTCTAGTACAGCCATGGCTGAAGGACTTACATCATTGCTTTCATTTCTAATTGTACTGACACTCTGCTGGAAGAGCACTTGGTTGAACTGCCCGATCTGCGGTGATATACCAGGTGTTTCCGACTTCGGTTGGGTTATCTTTCCTCCTGCTACCTTTTCAGTGTCTGCGGTTGGTTCGTAGTCTAGTTCTTGAATTAACTTGCCGTCATTGAAACCTAACAAGTCCTCTGCTTCTGTATTCATAATCTCTGTATTTGAGGATTCTATGAAAGCGTGATCACTCTCTGCTTGAATGTCTACCTTGGCAGAGGCAATATGTTGACTTTTAACGCTTGTTTTACGATTAAAGCTCATTTCATTATCTGTTTCTGCATCAATGAGGTTAGCCAATCCAATGAAGGATAGGACACCAGCTTCTCCATCAGAACCAGAACCATCAGGCGTTGATATCTCAATTTGAGGTGTTTGTCTTTCATTTACAACATCGAATTGGTCCGACTCAAGCAAGGCAATTGTTTGTTCACTAACCTGGTTATGTAGCCCTGAGCTACTAGCTCCTAACATAGGAGTGTTATGCATCTGGCTGCCAACACTGGCCATTTCAGCACTATCAATCTCATGTTGTATACCAAAATCTGTTTGGAGCGCTTCATTGTGCAACTGCAGATCCCTGGAAACGTTGTTACTCTGCCTTACGTGTTGAAACTCCAAACTGGAAATGTCCCCGCGACCAGTATGCTGATTTGAAAACACTGATGGTGAATCGTCCTTTAGTGGAAAAGGTTCTTGAACTCCCTGGAAATCATCTGCACCTAAAAGGCTACCAGTTTGCGATTCATTAACAACAGTGGATTTACTTGAACCCATGTCGTCATGAAAGTTTGCCAGCACATTAGTTTCTTGTGACAAACTTATCTCAGTATTAGCGTTTTGCTGACACTCAACACTGGACAATGAATCTACTGTTTCTCCAGCTGCTTCTATTACTTGATCATCCAACTTGGGAATTGTACTCTGTTGAACCGCTGAGAAATAACTAAGCTCGTCCATATCTGCTGTTTGCAGATCTGTTGAATTCCCCATTTGGACAGGTAACTGCTGGGTGGTAATTGGTTCTAATTGAAGCTTTTCCCCATTCAATTCCTCATTTAGCTGGGTTAAACTCATCAAGGTGTAGAATGGAACCACCTGTGGTACCTTTACTACCAGCTCATTTATCAAAGAATCTGGTTCCTCAGCTGGATCAGCTGCCTCATTGTCCTCGTGTAGCAACTGTGTACTTAAGTTAGAGTGGGCTAAGCTTGTTCGGCCATCTTTGGTAGTTTGAGTTTGTTGGTCTAAATCTGCACTCACATACTGCATGAATACTTCTTGAAAGTTGCTATCGTCCGCGCCAGGGTTCGTTGCTTGGTTTAACTGAGTGGCGGCAAGAATCCCTTCAAAACCTACTACCCTAATATAACTCACCTCCTTTCACTGAAACTGTGAACTAAGCTCTGCAGCCATAGTTGGTGGCAGGGCTACTAAGATTAGAGCAGCAGTTTCTTTGTCCATTGCCAAGATAATATCTAAAACCATGTTGTTATCCATTAGTTTTAAGATGGCAGCTGCTTCTTCTGGCCGCATCTGCATGTACAGCTGCGCTAAATTAGCAATGCTTTTGGCTTTTGCTTGCTGGGCTTTTAATGCTTCTTCTTGACGCAAAAGGTCATTTTCTTTTTCAGTCAGTTGACGATCCCATGTTAACAGCTGCTGCCGTAATGATTCTAATTCTTCCCTCTGTAAAACAAGCTGTTGTATCTGTAAATCCAGTTCAGCTTGTTGCTGCTGACGCCAACTTTCTTGCTCCTTACCAATATTGTATGCTTCGACATAAGGCGCAAAAGCTGGTATTGAAGCCATGCAATCAAGCACTAATTCTTGAGGATGGATAACACCAGTAACCGTCAAAATTATACAAGCGATTATTACAGAGATAACTAATGTATAGATTGTTGCCAACCATTTAACCACTGCCCATCCTCCTTAGATCTGCTCACACTGATTTCGACTGTCATCTAATTGCTTCTGTTCCATTTGGAGTTGTTCCAAGACAAAGTCTTCGTACTGCTTGGCTTCTAAATGTTCCATTATTTCGTTTTCACGACGGGCCTGCAACCATACTTGTAGTGCATGTTCAGCTGCTGCTTTGGCCTGGGCCACTGTTTCTTCTTGAGACTTTATCAAACGGTCAAGTTTAGTTAAGTACGGATACAAAGTATGCCGAAATTTTATGTCCAACTGCTGAGAACCAAAGGCTAAAGCTTCAGTTTTTTCTCGCTGTAGACGCTCCAGCTGCTGTACAGCTTGATGATAAGCGCTATTGGCCTTAGCCCATTCTAATTTAGCAATGTCTTCTTTAATCTTCTTAACACGAGCAACTTTAGCTAAGCGAAAGACAAATTTTGCCATCGTCATCCCTACTTATGCGCTTAGGCCATACAATCTTGAAGCAACGATAATGCTTCATCCCAATTAGATGCCTGATTGGCAGGTTGTTTTAAATAATTATTTATCTTATCAATATAAGCAATCGCATCATCGATATGGGGATTTGCTCCCCGGATATACGCTCCAATGTTGATTAAGTCTTCGGCCTCACGATAAGTAGCCAATCGTTGTTTCAGCATGGCAGCCAACTGTTGATGTTCTGCTGTAGTTACAGCAGACATAACTCTGCTCACACTCGCCAGCACATCGATCGCTGGATAATGCTGCTGATGCGCTAGCTTCCGGGATAAAACTATATGTCCATCCAAAATGCTTCGCACGGAATCAGCAATTGGTTCATTATAATCGTCACCATCAACTAATACCGTGTAAAAAGCAGTAATAGTTCCATTTTTTCCGGGGCCTGTCCTCTCAAGCAGTTTTGGTAACAAACTGAACACCGAAGGAGGATAACCTCGGGTGGCCGGTGGTTCACCAGATGCAAGCCCAATCTCACGTTGTGCTGCTGCAAAACGAGTCACAGAGTCCATCATAAACAAAACATTTTTGCCCCGATCACGAAAATACTCGGCTATAGTCGTTGCAGTCATGGCACCTTTAAGCCTAATCAACGCTCCTTGATCACTAGTAGCCACAACGACTACAGAGCGGGCTAAGCCTTCGGGACCTAAATCCTTTTCAATAAATTCTCTGACTTCTCTGCCACGCTCGCCAATTAGAGCGATAACATTAATCTCAGCCTCTGTATTCCGTGCCATCATGCCCAATAATGTACTCTTTCCCACACCACTTCCAGCAAAAATACCTAATCTCTGGCCTTTGCCGCAAGTCAACAAGCCATCAATGGCACGTACACCAACCGATAGAGGTTCTGATATCAAATGGCGCTCTAAAGGTTGAAGGCATTGATTCTGAACAGAACGATACTCTTCAAACTCCAATGGGCCACGGCCATCAATCGGATTACCCAGCCCATCAAGCACACGCCCCAATAACTTCGGTCCAACGCCTACCCGCAATGGATGCCCCAGACTTGTAACCAAACAACCAGGAGAAATCCCCGACATATCATGGAAAGGCATGATTAATAGTGATTGATCACGGAAACCTACTACCTCACCATATATCTGTTTGCCTTCACTGCTGGTAATCAGACAAAGATCTCCAAGTTTTGCCACTGGCCCTTGCGATTCTATAATCAGACCGACTAGTTTTGATACCTTGCCAACTTGCACAAGATCATTATGTTCAGTGATAACGCTGCTGTAATGCTGTAAACGATTACTTCTCAACATAGATCTGCTCCTCAAGAGCGTTTTTCAGTTTAGCAAACCTGTGTTCTAAACTTGCATCAATCGCACCGAACTCGTTCTCAATAAGGCAGTCATGAGGTCCTAGACTTGGATCGCTTTCCCAATGAAGTTTGCCAGTGTAGATATCGGTGAAGTTCCCCATTTCAGACAATATATGGTAATTGCTGGGATTAACTCTGATAGTAACCCAATCATGAGTAGCTAGTTGCTCTAGAGCAGCGCGGATCGTTGGAAGTAACCAGGCTGGATCCTGGTTTATTTCTCTCTTAATTAATTTTTCGGCAATATAGATGCCTAGCTTTAGAAAATCTTCCTCCAAGCGGTTGAGTGCTGAAGAACGAGCAGCTACAGCTGCATCCACTACCGCCTCCAAAGTCGTTAGCAGCTGCTGGCAGCGATTTCTTACCTCTTCAGTTCCTTGATTTAACCCGTCCTGATAACCAGCTTGGTAACCTTCGTCACGAGCTAGTTGGATCATGTGGTCAATCATTTCTTCTATTTCTGCCTTCTTTTGTTGCGCTGATTGCACAAGTTCCATAGCTTGTTCTTGTGCTTGTCTTATGATATCCGCAGCTTTGGCATTAGCTTCTTCAATCAACTGGGTAGCCTTTAGAATCGTCTCTTCAGATTTGATGGAAGAGTTCATTATTACTTGATCCTTAGGCTGTAATTCAGATGTCTGCTCTGAGCGGAATATGGTTGTTTTCGGGCTTGTAACCAAGACTTGGAGCTGAGCAGCTTTAATGATTTTAGACAATCAGCTCATCCTCCCCACCCCGAGATATGACTATTTCACCAGCATCTTCGAGTCGACGAATCACCGAAACAACACGCGATTGCGCTTCTTCAATATCCCTTAGCCTTACAGGCCCCATATATTCTATATCTTCTTTTAACAAATTGGCTGCGCGCTTGGACATATTCTTGTAAATACGTTCTGCAACTTCTTCTGAGGCAGTCTTTAAAGCCAAGGCCAAGTCGCGGGTATCTACTTCGCGAATTACTAATTGAATAGCGCGATCGTCCAGGGTAACAATATCCTCGAAGACAAACATACGTTTGTGAATCTCTTCTGCTAACTCTGGATCTTGTTCTTCCAGAGCTTCCATAATAGTTTTTTCTGTCGCTCGGTCAACCAAGTTAAGGATCTCCACTGCAGCATCAATACCACCAGCAACAGTATAATCATTTAACTCATACGCTGATAGACGCTGTTCGAGTGCATTCTCAATTTCCTCTAATACTTCTGGGGTTGTGCGATCTAATGTTGCTAAACGTTTAGCAACATCCACCTGTTTTTCAGGTGGTAATGCAGACAGAATCAAACTGGCCTGTTCAGGTTTCAAATAGGCTAAAACTAAGGCAATTGTCTGCGGATGCTCGTTCTGAATAAAGTTTAGAATCTGAGCTGGCTCTGTATTGCGCGCAAAGTGAAATGGCCTTACCTGTAGTGTAGCGGATAAACGCTCAATGATTGCCTCCGCTTTCTCCTTGCCTAGTGCGGCCTCTAAAACTTCCTTGGCATACTCAATGCCCCCACGCTCCACATATTCCTGCGCCTGCATCATATGATAAAACTCATTCAGTACACTTTCTCTGATTTCCGGATCCACTTTGCGCATGCTGGCAATTTCTAGTGTGAGTTCCTCGATCTCTTCATCTTTTAGATGTTTAAAGATTTGTGCCGAAGCATCAGGCCCTAAAGCTATCAGCAGAATCGCTGCTTTTTCTTTTCCAGTCAACTTTTCTCTCAATTGGTACATCCCCTTAATCTTCTAGTAACCATCCTTTAATCATCTGTGCAAATTCCTTTGGACGTTCATCAGCATAACGTTTCAAATGTTGGAGAGTATCGGATGATGGGTATTTGCTTTCCGGTTCTGGTGTTTTTTCTACCTCGTTGAGTTCACCAGCAGCTGCTAGTTCTACTTCAGCTGCAAGTTTAGTACGTGAACGCTGTGTGATAACCCGGAAAAGCAGAAGAACAATAAAAATAAGCAACAATCCGGCTATAACGAGATAAACCCATAAGTAATTATTATTTTGCGCGGCAAGAGCAAGTTGAGTAGTTGAAGAAGCGGTTTGATCTGCCTTAAATGGCACTGCAGCTACTGCTATGTAGTCTCCCCGGTCAAGTTTCATACCAAGTGCCCCAGCTACTGATGATTGAATCGTTTCAATTTCTTTTTGAGACAATTCACCGTCGATCCATATTGATACGCTTAGATTTGTAATCTGTCCTGGGGGAGTAACTTGATGGCGTTCAGTGCGGTTTAGTTCATAATTGATAGTCGATTCTTGTTTTGAAACTGAAGAATTATTCTGTGGGTTTACCTGAACGTATCCAGGAACATTGGACTCAACGCCTGGAATACCGGTACTGGACTGATCAAGGTAGAACTCTAGGTAGGATTGCTGGCTCCGGATTAAACCTCCGTCGCGGCTAGGAGCTGAATAGATCTCTTCGTATTGCTCTTTGGAATCAAAATCCATATCAACTTTGACCAAACATACCACTTTGCCATATCCATACACTCGCTCGAGCATCGCGCGAATATTATTGGCCAATTGCTTTTCATATGTGGTAATTAGCTCTAAACGTTGGCCAATAGCTGTGCTGTCCAGATTCGAATCAGTACTGATATCATTTAGCACATTTCCATATGTATCAACAATGGTTATGTTCTCAGGTGAGAGTCTTTCAACACTGGTAGCCAGCAGGTGGGTTATACCTTTAATTTGCTGCTTGGTCAATGTCGCACCAGGTTTCAAAGATAACAGCACTGAGGCAGTCGAAGGCTGTGCATCTTGGATGAACAAGCTTTTAGGTGCAATCACCAAATGTACCCGCGCATCTTCAACTTCTTGCAGGCTGCGAATAGTTCGAGTTAACTCACCCTCAAGTGCAATGCGATAACGCAACTGACGATCCGCTTCAGTTTCTCCTAAACGAGTGGTGTTAAAAGTCTCAAAACCTACAACTCCACCAGATGGTAAGCCCTCAGCTGCTAACGCAATTCGACTTTCGTAAACATACTCTTTGGGAACAAGGATCGTACTACCGTTATCGCTCAGCGTATATGGTGTACCGTTTTCTGCTAGGATTTTGGTTATGGCTGCTGCATCAGTCAAGCTAAGATTACTATACAAAGGTTGATAATCGGGCCCAGAAAAAATGGCAACTAGTATTAATGATATAAATACTATTGATACTAAAACTCCACCAATCACACGAGTACGCTTTGATAGTTTACTCCATATTTCTTTAAGTGACGTGACAACAGTTTCCATGTCTATCCCCTTATCCTACTTAGACTTGCATACGCATGATTTCTTGATATGCTTCAATTACTTTGTTTCTGATTGCTACGGTCAGTTGTAATGCGAGATTAGCCTTTTCAGCTATAATTACTGCATTGTGAATATCCATTTCGCCATTAGCTAACATAAAGGAAGCTGCTTCTGCTTCATTCAGTTGATTATTTACACTAGTCAAAGCGGATTTGAGAAGATGTCCAAAGTCACTGTTATTACTATGAACATGCCGATTAGCTGATCTGTTTAAACCAATCTGTGGTATTTCACTTGCTATTTTCACTGCCTAACCCCCTATCCTCTTCCGATTTCTAAAGCCTTCATAGCCATGGACTTTGCTGCATTGATCGCCGTAATGTTCGCTTCATAAGCGCGCGTAGCAGTAATTAAATCAACCATTTCTGTCACTACATTGATATTGGGCATGAGTACATATCCGTCGCTATTGGCATCCGGGTGCTGAGGATCATAGACTAATCGCGGTTCAGACTGATCTTCAGTGATACCTACTACCCTCACTCCTCGGCCAACTTTTTGTCCAGTCAGGCTATCAGCGGATTCCACTGCTGCGAATATAGCCATTTGTCTTTTAAATGGTCCTCCATCTTCCGTGCGTGTAGTATTAGCATTTGCCAGGTTATTGGCAATAAGATCCATGCGCAAACGTTCAGCAGTCAGGCCTGAGCCACTGATGTTTAAAGAATCAAACATTCCCATGAGATTTATCTCCCTTCACCAATTACTGCTCTCAACTGACTTAAGTTACGGCTGATCATTTCAGTCATCGCTTGATAGTGCAGCTGATTCTCTAGTATCATCACCATTTCGCGATCAAGATCAACATTGTTGCCATCGTTCCGCATAGAGGTCGCAGTATCTTGGATAATACGGACTTGCGAACCATGTCTTGAAGAACGTGAAATGTGACCTTTATGAGTTGTTGTCATAGCTAATGTGGCACTTTGCGAAAATATGCTGCCAAAATCGACATCTGACCGACGAAAATTAGGTGTGTTGACATTCGCAAGGTTATTGCTTAAAACTTTATGTCGGAGTGCTGCTGCATCCAACCCTTTGGTCATTCGGTCAACGAACTTAAACATAACCTCCAACTCCTGTTATATTTGGAATTCGATGGCATACATTTCTACAATATCCGACGATTTTCCTTTTAACTTTCGTATTTCTTATCAAGTAAAAATAAGAAAGAGCAGATCTATCTGCTCTTTACCAGCGCAAATACTCAATTATCTGGTTTTACCGGGTGCGCAGTGCCGCCAGTTCTTCCAAGAAATATTCATTTAATACCCGAATGTAAGTACCTTTCATTCCCAAAGAACGGGATTCGATAACCCCAGCACTTTCTAACTTGCGTAAAGCATTGACAATAACCGAACGGGTAATACCAACACTATCTGCTATCTTACTGGCAACAAGCAATCCCTCTTCACCGTCCAGTTCGTCAAAAATATGTTCGACAGCCTCTTGCTCCGAGAATGATAATGTTCCAATCGCAATTTGACACGCTGCCTTTTTCCGAACCTCTTCCTCGATTTTTTCTGAGCGAGAACGCAATATTTCCATCCCCACGACTGTAGCCGCATGTTCAGCCAGCACTAAATCTTCGTCAGAAAACTCAGAATCAGCCTTCGCAAAGATCAAAGTGCCTAATCTTTCTCCACCGCCAGCTAGGGGGATGATAGTAATGATCTTGTCCACAAAGGGGCTTTCAATTCCCGGGTTGTATAGTGTTTGGTTTTTCCCTTTTAAGTTCGCGCTAGTGACATCAATTTTGAGTAACTCTTGATTAAACTCGGGACTGATCCCACCTTGGGTTAATAATTCATCCTCTGCCACGCTGGTGCCAAATTTTTCGTTGATAGCTGAACCTAAAAGTTTTCCTTTTCTGCTAAACATATAAACTGATGTGTCAATCACATCGGCTAATACTCGAGCCATTTCGTTGAAATCAACTTGATAACCCACCGACTGCTGAATTGAGCGATTAATCTTTCTAGTTTTCTCAAGTAAACTTAGCATTTGTGTAAGCCTCCAATTATTTGTAGTTTTGATGTTACAAGATATATCTGCTTAGATCACGATCCGCGACAATTGACCCCAATTTTGCCAATACGTATTCTCTGTCAATGGCCACACGTCGATGTGTCTGGTCAGCTTCAAACATTAAGTCTTCCAATAGGCGTTCAAGAATTGTATGCAATCTGCGAGCACCAATATCTTCTGTATTATGATTTACTTCTTCAGCAATCTCAGCGATGGCATCAATTCCGTCTTGTGTAAATTCTATCTCTACATTGTCGACGCTTAACAAGGCGGTATACTGCTTAATTAAAGCATTTTCCGGTTCAGTTAAAATGCGCTTTAAATCTTTACGTGTCAAACTCGACAGTTCTACTCTAATAGGAAACCTACCTTGAAGCTCAGGGATCAAATCTGACGGTTTCGCAATGTGAAATGCTCCCGCAGCTATAAAGAGAATGTGATCAGTCTTCACAGGACCATACTTGGTCATCACAGTCGATCCCTCGACTATTGGCAAGATGTCCCGCTGTACTCCTTCACGGGATACATCAGGGCCTGCATGCGATGATGTTCCAGCAATCTTGTCAATCTCATCAATAAATACTATTCCAGATTGCTCACATCGTTCTATCGCTTCAGCAGTGATTGAATCCATATCAATCATCTTATTGGCCTCTTCCTGTATCAATATTTTCCTTGCTTCACTGATGGTAAGGCGACGTTTCCGCTTGCGTTTCGGCAACATCCCCCCCAAGACATCCTGGAGATTAACACCGAGATCCTCCATCCCCATTCCTGAAAACACCTCAAAAAACTGGGGACTCTGGTCCTCAACCTCCACTTCAATTATATTATTCTCCAATTCACCAATTTCTAAAAGCTGTCGATAGTGCTGACGTTTGGCTTTTATCTGTTCATTTTCCTCAAAACTGTCGCTAGAGTGCTCCGGGCGGTTACTCATACCAAACATCAAAGTCAACGGATTAGCACGGTTTTGATTGCTGGAAGAAGGCACTAAAATTTCAAGAATACGTTCGTTAGCTGCTTTTCGAGCTTTGTCCTCCACAGTTTTAATTTTTTCCGCTTTCACCATTCTGATAGCTGCCTCAAGTAAATCACGAATTATTGATTCGACATCTCTACCCACATAACCAACTTCCGTAAACTTAGTTGCCTCAACTTTAATGAAGGGCGCATTAGCTAACTTAGCAAGTCGTCTGGCAATCTCTGTTTTTCCGACTCCGGTTGGTCCGATCATTAAGATGTTTTTCGGGCTGACTTCATCACGGAGCTCGGGTGCTAGTTGAGAACGTCGGTAACGATTACGCAAAGCAATTGCTACAGCCTTTTTGGCAGCATCCTGACCTACTATGTATTTGTCCAATTCTCTAACAATCTCTTTAGGAGTTAGTTCCATTCTAGTCTTCCCCCTCTACATCCCCTAACTCTAGCACCGTAATCTGTTCATTTGTATAGACACATATGCTGGCAGCGATTTTCAATGCTTCAATAGCAATTTCACGTGCGGATAACGAACTGTGTGCAACTAAGGCACGGGCTGCAGCAAGAGCATAACCTCCGCCTGACCCAATGGCAATAACCTCTTGATCTGGTTCAATGACTTCCCCAGAACCAGAAACAAGCAGCAGTTTCTGGCGATCACCAATCAATAGTAATGCTTCCAGATTACGAATGGCCCGGTCAGTTCGCCACTCTTTTGCCAGTTCTACCGCTGCTCGTTCTAACTGTCCGTGATACTGCTCAAGTTTCACTTCAAATCGCTCAAATAATGTGAAAGCATCAGCTGCTGCACCTGCAAAACCCACCAAAACCTTGCCGTGCCAAAGCGTTCGCACTTTCTTCGCACCATGTTTCATGATCATATTTTCACCAAAAGTTACCTGTCCATCGCCTGCCATGGCTAACACGCCATTTTTACGCACTGCTACGATTGTGGTGGCTGAAAATCTGTCCAAAAAGATTCCTCCCCTCATCAGCTAAGCCCGTGGATGAGCTCTGTTATATACTGATTTCAATTTAGCTTGGCTAATACGTGTGTAAATTTGGGTTGTCGACAGGTTTACATGGCCAAGAAGCTCCTGAACTACACGTAAATCAGCACCTGCATCAAGCAAATGAGTAGCAAAGCTGTGACGTAAGCTGTGTGGTGATACATGTTTGTTAACAGCAGCTTGAGTTATGTGCTTGTTTAGTAGATACTGGACACCCCTACAAGTCAAACGCTCACCACGGTGATTGACGAACAATGCCGGTTCGTCTGGCTTGCATAAAAGAGGTCTACCTTTGTGGATATATTCCTGTAAGGCCTGAACCGCATATTCACCAACAGGTACGATCCTTTCTTTACGACCTTTTCCAAAAACACGCACATATTCCATACCTATATATATTTGATCTACGTTTAGAGCAACTAACTCCGACAACCGTATCCCTGTGGCATAAAACAACTCAAAGATCGCCCGATCACGTAGTCCCAATGGAGTTGAAGTGTCAATACTACATAATAATGTTTCCGTTTCATCCACTGATAAAGTTTGAGGCAGCACATGAGCTTTTTTAGGCATTCGAATCGAAACCGTAGGATTACTTTCCATCCAGCCAAACTTCTGGAGATACTTATAAAAACCTCGCAATGCTGCCAATTGCCGGGCAATACTACTATTGCTTAACCCTTTTCGATGCAATGAAGCTAAATAATCGCGAATTAAGTAATGGTCCACATCGGTCAATGATTTTTGCCAGTAATTAGCGACAAAATCAGAAAAGGACGCAAGATCACGCTCATATGCTTTGACTGTATTCTCAGACAAGTTTTGCTGAACACGCACGTAGTCAAGAAACTTCTCAATTAAAGAATCCATTGGCATCTACTCACAGTCATTGGAAAAATGTGCTAAAGAACGTTGGGCATAAGCTTCCTTACGCGCTTGTTTATTCGCAGGTGGTTGCTCAAGCGGCTTTAAAATGCCATAATTAGCATTCATTGGTTGAAAATTATCATTAGGTGTTGTTATGTAATGGGCCAAGGCACCTATTACAGTTTCTTCGGAGAAGGAAATAGGTGTTTGTCCGTAAGCCAATCGAGCTGCATTAATCCCAGCCACCAATCCAGATGATGTACTTTCTACATACCCTTCTACTCCAGTTATTTGCCCTGCTAAAAAGATTTGTGGATGTGAACGCAGTTGATAAGTGGGCAACAAAAGCTTGGGTGCATTAATAAATGTATTGCGATGCATAACCCCATAGCGTACAAACTCTGCTTGATGCAAAGCAGGAATTAGGCGAAATACCCGCTGCTGTTCACTCCATTTGAGCCGAGTCTGAAAACCAACCATATTAAATAAACTTTTTTCGGTGTTTTCAAGCCTCAGCTGTACCACACTATACGGACGTTTACCTTCCTGATCAACTAATCCCACTGGTTTAAGCGGTCCAAAACGCAGTGTATCAATACCCCGCTGCGCCATAATTTCGATTGGCATACACCCTTCAAACACTCTTAAATCTTCAACGCCTTCATGCAGTGGAGCCTGTTCAGCATTGACGAGCTCATGCCAAAAATGTTCATACTCCTCACGATTCATGGGACAGTTAAAGTAATCGTCTGTACCCTTACCATACCTTGCAGCCCAAAAGCCACGTGAGTAATCAATCGAATCTCCCGCAATAATCGGAGCGACAGCATCATAAAAGTATAAATACTCTTTACCCGTAAGCCTTTGGATAATCTCGGTAATTGCTGGAGATGAAAGCGGACCTGTTGCAATAACTACTATCCCATCCGGTAACTCCGTACACTCCTCACGAATTAGATTAATCCGCGGATGCTCGGATATTCTTTTAGTAACCAATTCCGAGAACTGATGCCTATCTACAGCCAGTGCTCCACCAGCGGGTACTTGACACTGGTAGGCGAGGGAAATTATCAATGAATCGAGTTTCATCAACTCTGCTTTCAGTAAACCACTAGCACTATTTAACAGTTTGGATCCTAAGGAGTTGCTGCATACCAATTCTGCCAAATTACCACTTGTATGTGCAGGGGTAGTTTTATAAGGACGCATTTCATACAAGTCAACGTGCAATCCCCGTTGGGCAATTTGCCAGGCTGCTTCTGTTCCTGCTAATCCACCGCCAATGACACTAATCTTCATCCTTTTTGCCCCCTGGACAGTCTTTGTTAACACAGACTGGTTTAGCGTTTCGTTTTTGAATAACAAGAAGATGACCACAATGAGGACATTTTTCGTTAACAGGTTTATACCAACTGTTATAATCACATTCTGGATAATTTGAACATCCATAGAATGTGCGACCTTTTTTTGTTTTCCGTTCGACTATCTCTCCGTTGTGGCACTTTGGGCAAGGTACGCCTATTGTATTCAACAGAGGTTTAGCATTCTTACACTCTGGATAATTAGGGCATGCGAGGAATTTCCCAAAACGGCCGTGCTTAATTACCATGTTGGCACCACAAAACTCGCATTTTTCATCCGATACTTCTTCTGCGAGTTCAACCTTTGCTAACTGTTGATGAGCTTTCTGCAGATTTTGCTCGAAACCGCGGTAAAACTCGTCAATTACCTGTACCCAATCGGCTTTACCTGCTTCTATATCATCAAGTTTTTGCTCCAAAGATGCAGTGAAATCAACATCAATAAGATCAGCGAAGTTTTCCTTGAGAATATCAACAACTACTCTGCCTAACTCGGTAGGTTTAAATCGTTTTTCTTCTAGGACAACGTATCCACGTCGCAGGATGGTATCAATAATAGGAGCATAGGTGCTGGGCCGGCCAATCCCTTTTTCTTCTAGAGCTCTGACCAGCATTGCTTCAGTGAAGCGCGGCGGCGGCTGTGTAAAGTGCTGCTTTAACTGCAATTCTTTTAAACGCAGTTCCTCATTGAGCTGTAGTTCAGGTAACATCTCCTCTTGTTCTTGAGTTTCATCCGTGCCTTCTACATACACACGAATGAAACCAGGAAACTTTAGTGTTGATCCTGAAGCGCGGAAGAGATAATCACCCACTGCTATATCTGCTGTAACTGTATCCATGACCGCTGCAGTCATCTGACTGGCTACAAAGCGATCCCAGATCAACCGATACAAACGTAACTGATCCCTGCTTAGATAAGGTTGTAAGCTGTCTGGTGTACGCAACACACTTGTTGGGCGGATTGCTTCGTGAGCTTCCTGAGCCTGTGCTTTTGCCCGATACACGTTTGGCTGCGATGGTAAGAATGCATCACCAAACTGCTGATGAATAAACGATCTCACTTCGTTAAGTGCTTCAGCTGCCACCCTCACAGCATCTGTACGCATATAGGTGATTAAACCAACACTGCCTTCCTCTCCAATTTCCAGCCCCTCATAGAGCTCCTGTGCTATGCGCATGGTTTTTTTGGCTGTAAAGTTGAGTTTACGTGCTGCTTCCTGCTGAAGAGTGCTAGTTGTGAATGGTGGAGCTGGATAACGTTTGCGTTCCTTCTTGCTAATATCAGTCACAATCCAGGGAAGATTCTGAATATCCCGCTTTACTTGATCAGCTTCTTCAGCATTATGTAGCTCTATTTTCTGACTCCGATATTTAATCAACTTCGCTGTAAACGACTGCCCTTGGCTGTTTAAGAGCATTCCTACTGCTGTCCAGTATTCTTGAGGTTTGAATGCTTCTATTTCTGCTTCCCGATCACATATCAGTCGCACTGCCACGGATTGGACTCTACCAGCACTCAACCCTTTACGGACTTTGATCCATAGGAGTGGTGAAAGTTTGTAGCCGACAATCCTGTCCAAAATCCGTCTTCCCTGTTGAGCTGCGACAAGATTTTGAGAAATATACCGGGGATTTTTTACCGCATTGGTGACAGCTTGCTTTGTGATCTCGCTGAACTCAATCCGGCATTTCTCACCTTCAACATCGAGAATTTGCGCCAAGTGCCAAGCTATTGCTTCCCCTTCACGATCAGGGTCTGTAGCCAACAACACGCTGTCGGTATTTTTAGCAGCTTTTTTCAATTCCTGAATCAAGGGGCCCTTACCTCGAATGGTGATGTATTTAGGTTGATAGTTGTTGTCTATGTCAACCCCAAATTGACTGCGAGGTAAGTCTTTGACATGTCCCATAGAAGCTTTGACTGTATAGTTCCTACCTAGAAATTTGCCGATAGTCTTTGCTTTAGCTGGTGATTCTACAATAACAAGATATTTTGGCAATATCTCACCTCCCAGTAAGTAGCCAATTGTTCCTTACAATTATAGTGCGTTCGCCATTATTATTCAATTAAATTCTATGATCAGGATATTATGGTGCGGTGCGCAATAGTCCTTCAAGCTCTAAAATCGTTAAACTATTCTGTACTTGTTGTACGCTTAACCCCGTTTTGGTGACAATTTCCTCTGGAGTGTATCCTTGCAGGTAATATTTAAACACAATTCTTGTATAATGGTCAAGCTGATTTTCATGTTCTTGGCAAAAAGTAGGGAAATGAGCTAGAATATCATCGGGCGAGTCAACCAAGCCAGCTCCCTGCTTGATTAACATATGAGTTCCCTTACGCAACGGTTCTGCAATGTCACCTGGAATTGCCCATACTTCACGTCCAAACTCCAATGCAGCATCCACCGTTGATAATGTCCCCGATTTGATTCCTGCTTCGACCACCAAAACACCATGTGAAAAAGCTGCGATCAATCGATTGCGCTGCGGAAAATTGCCTGGACGTACTTGTGAACGACTAGGAAATTCGGTAAGCAAACAGCCAGAACGGCTAATTTGCATAGCTAAGTTACGGTTTTCTGGTGGATAGACGAGATGGATGGGAGTTGCTAAAACAGCAACTGTGCACCCACCAGCAGCGAGCGCACCTAGGTGAGCTTGACTATCGATACCCCTAGCTAAACCGCTAATGATGGGTATACCATAGGATGCCAACGTATAAGCAAAATGATACGCTTGTTTTTTACCACAAGTTGTCGCTTTGCGGGAACCGACAATTCCAACTCCCAAACAACTAGGTAAATTGCCGCGGCAATAGAGTACCGGTGGCGCCCCTGGCATGTCCCGTAGCCAATGAGGGTAATCCAGGTCAAACCAAGTGACAATTCTGGCATCGTGTTGAGCTGCCCATGCTTGTTCTGTAATAGGGTCCATTTCCTTACGTTCTTGAAGAATTGCTTGAGCAATTTTTCGTCCAATGCCAGGAACAGAAGCCAACTCTTCCATAGAACACTCCCAAATCTGAGCAATATCTGAGAAATGCGATAGAAGTGTTCGGATGCGCTGTGGGCCGAGACCCGTAATCATATTTAACCCAATCAAGTAATCCCGTTCACACCACTTCAAGTGTTTCTCCTCCATGTTAATGATCATCATCAAAACTAAAGGAGTTTTCCACCAGACTGTCCAATATTTCGCGAAGTTCTTCTTCCCATTTTAATTGATAAATGCGCAAATCAAGTTCATGGACGATTGCTCCTGAACTGCAATTTGTACACACAATGCCATATATTTCTCCTTTATGAGCTCTGATAGTATGCGGTGTATCTACATTACAGATAGGACAGTTGAAAATCCGTGTGCTACCAATTTCGAAGTCCATATTTAACCCCTTCCCGAGATATCTCATACTTAGGATTCCAAAACTGCTTGCAATCTATGTCAGCAGGATTTCTTAATTTGTCAGAGTATTTAAATAATTATAGCTACAATAATGACGGGAGGGTGTATATTGATCACAATAACTAGTGCAGTAATAAATGGCATTGAAGCCCATCCGATCGCAGTAGAAGTAGATATTCGCCATGGCCTGCCAGGATTTGAAATAGTTGGACTTGCAGGGGTTGCAGTAAAAGAAAGCCGCGAACGGATTCGGTCCGCACTCAAAAACTCAGAATTTAATTTTCCTACCCAAAAAGTGGTTGTCAATCTAGCACCAGCTGATGTGAAAAAAAACGGAACACTTTATGATCTTCCGATTGCCATAGGCATTCTCGCCGCTATGAAACATATTCCATCCACACAGTTAGAACATTTCATAATTGCCGGCGAATTATCCCTCAATGGTGAGTTGCGGCCTATACCTGGTGTAATAAGCATTGCGGAATTGGCAGCAAAACTGGGCAGAAAGCTTTTGATTCCCAGTGGTAACAGTACAGAAGCTGCAGCAGTGTGTCAGAATGTATATCCAGTGGACAATCTCCTTCAAGTCCAAGCGTTTTTTAATAATTATATCAACATTCACACAGTTAAGCAACCACAGTTCACACCACAACAACTCAAACCTTGTACTTCATTAGTAAAAGGGCAAGCAATTGCCAAGCGAGTAATAGATATTGCGGTAACGGGACATCATCATACTCTTCTGGTTGGCCCTCCGGGTACAGGAAAAACTTTATTAGCTCAGTCCGCGCAGTATCTTTTACCGCCAATTACTCACCAAGAGGCTGTACAGAATACTAAAATATATAGCAACTTTCAATCAAACAACCCCCATAATGGGCTCATGAACATCAGACCTGTACGTATGCCGCATCACAGCATTTCCAAAGTTGGGCTGTTAGGAGGAGGTAACCCTGTTCAACCTGGTGAAATTACTTTGGCAAACAACGGTCTGCTTATCCTTGATGAACTGCTGGAGTTTTCCAACGACGCTCTCCAAGGGCTTCGCGAACCCTTGGAAACTCACCAGATCACCATTATCAGAGCTAATGAACGTATAATATACCCAGCTAAGTTCCTGATGATTGCCACCGCAAACGCTTGCCCTTGTGGGTATTTAGGTGATCCTTATCGTGAGTGTCATTGCAGCCAGCAGCAAATTCAGCGTTATCATCGGAAACTAACAGGGCCATTGGTCGATCGCATTGATCTCTTTTTGTTCCTTGAACCGGTAAAAGTTGAAGAATATCAGCAGGATAACTCTATACTCAAACCCATAGATCACTGGAATCAGCCAAATGGCCTTTTAACCGATCAACAAGTACAAAGTATACCACTCACACCCCCTGTTCGCAGCATACTCAGCAAAGCGGCACAAACCCTAAGATTGTCTACACGTGGATATTATAAGACAATCAAAGTGGCTAAGACTATTGCTGATATGGAGGGGTGTCACCAAATTGAGGAGCAGCATGTTATGGAAGCATTACGTTATCGCTGGGAAGCTCTTAGTGTTTTCCGATAGAAAAAATCAATCTTCTGGGCCCCATGCTAAATCTTGTTTAGCAATCTTTAAGACTAATGAAGTACCTGAATCTACAATCCAAGGAATATCGTCCAGCTTCTGGATCAAAAACTCAAAGAGAGCATCGTTGCTGGGAACTACAATTTCAATGATTATATCATACATCCCTGTAGCCATCGCTACATAGCGTACTTCAGGCATCTCTTTCAGTACTGCAATAGTATCATCTAAGTGACGCCGCTCAACATTCAAACCAACAATTGCCACTGTGTGCATCCCCACTTTCTGGGGATTGATTACTCCGACAATCTCTAAGATCTTTTCCTCGAGCATGCGGGCTACACGGCGACGAATTGTTCCTTCGGCCAAACCGAGTTCGTTTGCAATGGTTAAAAACGGTACACGTCCGTCTGCTTGCAACATTTTTATTATCTGGCGGTCAATATCATCTATCTCGATTGAGTGAGTCATCAGTATCGCCTCCAATCTGAGCAAAGGGGCTCCAATTATATATTTGTTTATGAATTTCCAAAACAATGGAAGTTTCGGAACTTTGAATGCCAGGTATCTGTCCTAACTGCTTACTCAATATATTAAGCAACCGTTCACGATTCGGCACTACAACCATGGCTACAACATCATATGATCCAGCTGTAATCACCACATAACGAACCTCTTTAATTGACTGAATTTCATTTATCACTGATTCCAATTTTCCGCGTTCAACCTTTAACCAAACAAACGCTACTGTATCTAAACCTACTTTAAATGGATCGGTAACTCCAATGATCTGTAGCACATTATTCTCTTCTAATTTACGCACTCGTTTGCGTATTGTACCTTCGGATACGTTTAGCTCATTTGCGAGAGTGACATAGCTTGCACGACCATCGGCTTGCAGACTTTGTAAAATTTGGCGATCTAACGCATCAATATCCATGCGTAATTCCTCCCTGGGAGCGAATAATACCGCGAAATTCTCCACTACATTTGTAAAATACAACGAAAATCGTAATTATCCTGTTTTTAATCAATCAGTAGCAATAATTTTTTTGTTGAGTATTGTATAAAGGGGGTGATTGCTAAATGGATCATGATCTATACCAGTTGGCACGGTTAATTCATGCAGAAGCCGAAGGAGAACCGTTTATCGGTAAAGTTGCTGTCGGAGCCGTAGTTGTAAATAGGCTTAAAGACAGTCGTTTTCCCAACTCGATTACAGAAATAATCTTTCAACCCGGTCAGTTCTCGCCAGTGGCTGATGGCAGGTTGTTTTCCATTACGAATATTGATCCTGATTGCATAAAAGCCGCACAGTTAGCACTCGCTGGCACGGATCCTACAGGAGGCGCTCTGTACTTCTACAATCCAGACAAAGTAAGTCCTAACAACTGGATCCGCACCCGTGAAATTGTTTACCTGGTTGGCAATCATGTGTTTTGCATTTAAAAAGAGAAGGGACCTGCCACAGGTCCTTCTCTCAACCCTGTTTAAACAAACTCTTGAAAAACAGAACAATGGAATCAATCAGTACAGTAAACCAACTGCCTCGTTCTACCGTATTCTCTGCCACAATCGATACTTCTTTGAGAAGTTCTTCTCCTAAATAAACTTTCATCTTACCTACCTGATCGCCTGCTTTAATTGGGGCTTCTAAACTGTCGATTTGAGTTTCCACCTGAAGCTGCGCCTGCTTACCACGCAAGACGGTAACACTGGCGTCACCAGTAGTCAAACTCACATTTTTGGCGCGCCCTTTATATACCCTCGCTTGCGAGACATCCAGCAGCTGTTCTGTTTTAACCAGTTCAAAACTGCGGAAACCATAGTCCAATATTTTGGTAGCTTCTTGTTCCCGTCTGGTTTCACTGTCAGCACCTAAAACTACAGCAATCAAGCGTCTGCCATCGCGTTCTGCTGTGGCTACCAAATTATACCCAGCTTTGCTCAGGTACCCTGTCTTAAGGCCATCAGCGCCTTCATAACTTTTCAACAAACCATTGCGGTTCGATTGTACAATCGGATTCGCGCTAGAGCGCGGTTTATACGAAAAAGAACGCTGGCTGTGATATCGCAGAGCTTGTGGATGATCATGCAAATAATGTGATACCAAGAGAGCAAAATCCAAAGCCGTTATCTGGTTAGCATCAGACAATCCGTGCACATCAACAAAATGCAAATTCAATCCTAAGGAACGAGCTTTATCGTTCATCCATTGAACAAACAAGTCTTCAGTACCAGCCAAAGCCTCAGCTATCGCTACACAAGCATCATTACCTGAGACAGTAGCAATACCGAATAATAGATCTTCAATTTTAACCTGGTCCCCTACTTCTAAAAACATCTGGGAACCACCCATACGCCATGCGTTTTCACTGACAGTAACAATACTGTCCAACGGGATATTTTCCGCGGTGATGCGATCCAATGCTACGTACATTGTCATCACTTTTACTAAACTCGCAGGAATCCATTGCGTTTCTCCTTGTTGGGAAAAGAGTATCTGACCGGAATTAAAATCATAGAGTAAACCAACACTCGCATTGACAGAAAATGATTGTGCTGCAGCTGTGTTTACTAGTAAAATCACTAGTATCCCTGCAGTTATCAGCTGTTGAACTCTTCGGCTCATGTAAATGCTCCCCTCACCCAGTATATCCGTGTTTCTACTATTCCTATCACATCAAAGCGACATTGTGGTTCATAACCCAATGTCTGGATATAACAGCGTGCCACCCGCTTAATAGTCTGCTGCTTTCGCCAAGTAACTGCTTCCAATGGGTTTCCATAGTTTGAAGACTGGCGATATTTCACTTCAATAAAAACCAGAACATCTCCATCCTGCATGATCAGATCTATCTCACCATAGTGTGTACGATAATTGCGCTCCCTTGTCACCAGTCCCTGTGCTTCAAGATAAGCTTGAGCGATATCTTCGCCTAAATACCCTTTAGCCCGCACTACACACTCTTCTGAATAGAGAGCGCTGGTTCTTTTGCTAAATCGATTTCATACTGATTCTCACATTTGCTGCCGTCAGGATGGAAGAGAATCCGGACAACCGGCCGTGTTCTGTCAGTCTGGTTCACATCAACTACTATACCAATCTCTTGTGTATTCAACATTACCCGGCTGCCAACTGGATATGGTGCGACACAACTAATTAAATATTCCGCTGCTGTGGGGTTGAATTGGATGCCACTTAACTGTTTAATCACCCGCAATGCTTGTGATGGCTGCATTGCAGGGCGGTAGACCCTCGCTGAAGTCATCGCATCATATGCATCGGCAACACCTACAATTTTTGAATAGAGGTAGATTTGCTCATCGATTAACCCGCGCGGATATCCTTTACCATTGGGCTGCTCGTGGTGCTGATAAGCAATATGGGCACTCAATAACGGTATATCGGGATGATCCCTTAAAATCTGCCAGCCATAAAGCGTATGTTTCTTAACTTCATTGTATTCGCTTTCAGTCAGTGCACCGTTCTTTAACAAGATCTCTGAAGCGACACCAATCTTTCCCACGTCATGCAGGATTGCCCCCATGGCCAGCTCGTGCAGTTCTAACTCGTTCAACTGATATTTTACACCTAAAATAACAGACAGCACACAAACATTGACACTATGCGCAAAGGTATAGCCATCATACGTGCGAATATCAGTGAGATTGACCAAAATGTTAGGTTTGGTTATAATCTCATCAACAATAGCGTTAACACTCTGGCTAATGGGTCCTATATCAAAAGTTTTCCCAACTTGCACTGAATCGAATACGTTTTTAACTTGTCTAATAGCGTTCTGACGTGTCTGTTGAGAGATGATCTCCGGAATGTCGATCATCTCTTCCGGTTCGGTGAGGATAAACACGCCAGGAATGCCAACCTTATGTAAACGTGCTATAAAGCTTTCATTTAGAATCACTCCGCTGTTCAGCAGCACCCGACCATCTTCCCCATAGATTGGCCGCGCCACACACATTCCAGATCTAAGGTCGGTACTGGAGACATACTTCATGAGACTTTACCTCCTTTGACCTGGGCAAATGAGCATCTGTGTATTGGAGAAGGGCCATATTGCGCCAAAGCTGCCAAATGTTGCTTAGTAGGATAGCCCTTATGTTGAGCAAAACCATACTCCGGATACTGCTGGTCGTATGCATGCATGATCCGGTCGCGGTAGACTTTAGCAACAATACTTGCGGCAGCGACTACTTGACATGTGGCATCAGCTTTTACTACTGCTGACTGAGCAAGATGTAAATTCGGGATCCGCTGATTACCATCCACAATGCAGAAATCAATGTCAATCTGATCCTGCAGCTGTACTACAGCTCTGTACATAGCCTGCAGCGTTGCTTGCAAAATGTTTATTGAGTCTATTTCCTCTGGGGTGGCCATGCCGATTCCTACTTTTCCTTTCTTTATTATTTCTTCGTAAATGGCTTCGCGTTTTGTTGGGTTCAACTTCTTAGAATCTTTAATTCCTTGGATGTCACAATCTTGTGGTAAAAAAACTGCTGCAGCCACTACTGGACCTGCCAATGGTCCACGGCCAGCTTCATCGATCCCTGCAATATGCTTATAGCCTTGACGCAGCAGCTCGTTTTCTAACTCTTTCATCGTGATTGTCATTCCTTCATCGGTAGTTCAAGTGTGATTGGTCCGATTAACCCTTGCCGGAAATCTGTCAGCAAGATTTGAGCAGCTTGCTGATAATCGACCTCATTCTTTGTACGTAAACATCCCCTTTTTCTGCCGATATGATCCAAAATTACCACTGGTTCTTGATCAATTGCTACAAGATCATATCTTTTAGCCAAAAGTGATGGATACTCATGTGCTAAATAACTAATCAACCATAAAGCAATTTCTTCCCAATTAAAAACCTCATCTCGAATGGCAGCCACAGCCGCTAATTTGATAGCTGTCTCTTGATCTGTGAATTTAGGCCAAAGAATACCCGGCGTATCGAGCAGCTGAATACCGTGAGCATTAATCCACTGCTTACCTCTGGTCACACCGGGCCTTGCACCTACTTTTGCACTTTTTTTGCCTGCTAGTCGATTAATCAAGGTTGATTTTCCCACATTGGGTATACCCACGACCAACGCTCTTGGAGTTCTACGGATCTGTGGCAGGCTTCTCTTTATTTCACTGCGCAGGTACTCAATTCCTCTACCCTTACTTAATTCTAAGAGGACTGCACGTTCATTTTTCGTCCGCCAATAATCAGCCCAAACCCGTGTTTTGTCTGGGTCAGCAAGATCGCACTTGGTAACTGCCAGAATATATGGCTTAGAGTGTATTTCCGGGATATCAGGATTACGTGCACTCTGGGGAACGCGTGCGTCTGTGAGTTCAATAACAATATCTATTAATGCAAGGCTTTCTTTGATTTGACGCCTGGCTTTCGCCATATGTCCAGGAAACCACTGAATATCCATAAATGACCTCCAATTAACGTTCGTGCCTTAGTACTTCGGGTATACGGATAATACCTATGTTATTGAGCGGCCAATATGTAAAAATGGCCTTACCCACAATTAAATCACGGGGTACAAATCCTACGTCCGGATAACGGCTATCATCACTATTTAAACGATTGTCGCCTAGTACATAATAACTATCCGATGGAACAATAACCGGCCCATCATTGCGAGTAAACGCTCCATGTGTTGGTCCATTAATATAATTCTCTACTAAGGGGTGGCCATTGCGATATACAATACCATCCCTGATCATAATCTCGTCCCCAGGGATGCCAATCACCCGCTTAATAAACATGCGATTGACATCGGTTGGATAGCGGAAAACAATAACATCACCGACTTTAGGTTTACCAAACCGGTAAGTAAGTTTGTCTACGATCAGGCGCTGCCCATCATGAAGCGAAGGTTCCATGGATGAACCTTCCACTCTAAATGATTGAACAATGAATGTAATTATAAATAAGGCCACAACAACCGCAATTATAAATGCTTCAATATATTCGCGAATTTCCGTTCTCGTCATCGAAGCACCCCATTTAAACCAAAATTAAAATGATAGGGAGTGTTGTTCACTCCCCAGCATATTAAAACGATTTGCGCTCTTTGATCCGTGCTGCTTTACCAGAACGTTCCCGTAGATAGTATAAACGGGCACGACGGACTTTACCTTGACGTACAACCTCGATCTTTGCTATTCTTGGAGAATGCACAGGGAAGGTACGTTCTACACCAATACCTTGGGTTACTTTTCTTACGGTAAATTGCTCACTTATACCTTTTCCCATGCGACGTAATACTACACCTTCAAAAACTTGGATGCGCTCGTTATTGCCTTCTACAACTTTTACATGAACTTTGACTGTATCACCAGCACGGAAATTGGGCACATCACTTTTCATTTGTTCTCTTTCAATAGCTTCAATGATGTTCACCATGATTACCTCCCTTCTGTGCGGCTCTCTCTTGCTATTTCGTCGAGCAGCTGCAGTTCTTCTTGATTAAACTGACGTGCGGCTAAAAGATCTGGCCGCCGCTGCATCGTTCGAAGTAATGCTTGCTTGAGCCGCCATTTGCGAATTAACTCATGATTGCCGCTGAGTAAAACTTCTGGTACTTTGCGCCCACGGAACTCAGCAGGCCGTGTATAATGTGGATATTCTAATAAACCATGAGCAAACGAATCTTCGCTTGCTGACCTTTCATCTCCGAGTACACCTGGAATCAAACGGGCAACAGCATCTATCACTACCATCGCTGGCAGCTCACCACCAGTGAGGACATAGTCGCCAATCGATATCTCCAAATCTACCCATCCATCGCGTACTCTTTGATCAATTCCTTCATAATGCCCACATAATAGAATTAAATTCTCTGATTGGGCTAAGTTTTCTGCTTGCCTTTGTGTGAACGGAATACCTTGCGGAGTCATATAAATGACCATTCCTGGGTTAATGGTTTTCACATGCTCGATACAAGCTACGAGGACATCGGGCTTCATCACCATTCCTGCGCCACCACCATATGGGGTGTCATCAACCACTCGATGTTTGTCCAAGGCGAAATCACGAATGTTCCAAACCTGTATAGTTAGCAGTCCTCGTTGCTGTGCTCTACCAAGGATACTTGAACCCAAAATTTCCGCAAACATATTAGGAAACAACGTCAAGATATCAATTCTCATCAGTCTAACCCTTTAATCGAGCAATCCATCAAGCAAATTAATCACAATCTGCTGCTGTTCCAGATCCACGGAGACTACTACATCATCAATCACCGGAATCAGAATTTCTTTTTGCTTTGTTATTCCTAGCTCAGGCTTGACAACATAGATATCATTAGCCCCAGATGTTTGCAGAACATCCGTTACAACTCCAATAGTTTTACCCTGTGTTGTAACTACCTTCAAGCCGATCAAATCAAAAATATAATGACGTCCAGAAGGTAATGGCACAACATCCTTACGATCAATTTTGATCTGCATCCCCTTGAGGGACTGAGCCTGATTCATAGTGTCAATTCCAGCCAATTTCAGAATAACAAAACCCTTGTGCATCCAGACGTGTTCAATTCTAAGCTCTAGATCGGGTTCACTGCTCGTTTTGCGGAACAGCAAAACCTGATCCATTTTCATAAAACGTTCAGGAAAATCTGTATGAGGAAGGACTCGAACTTCCCCTTTATTTCCCTGTGTAGCTACAATTTCCCCAATCAGAATCCACTTGACTTCCATTATTCCTCAATCTCAACCTGCACTTTAATACCTTCTTTTACTGCAGCAGCTTTCGCTACTGTACGGATAGCTTTGATGATTCGGCCTTCTTTACCGATAATTCTGCCGGTATCGCTCTCAGCAGTCTTGATCTGAAAAACAGTACCTTTATCAGACTCGAATGTAGATACTGTTACTTCATCTGGATGTTCAACGAGAGACTTAGCCATGAACTCGATTAATTCTTTCAACATAGTGCCTCCCATCATTATTGAAGTGTGCCATTATTTGTCCAATAAACCACTCTTCTTCAAAAGTGCTCTTGCAGTATCAGAAGGTTGTGCGCCTTTGGCAAGCCAGCTTAAAGCCTTTTCGGTATCAATTTTAATCTCCGCGGGTTCTGAAATAGGATTGTAATACCCGATTGTATCAATAAATCTACCATCACGAGCTGCTCGCGAGTCAGCAACTACCAGCCGGTAAAATGGACGTTTTTTGGCACCCATCCTTTTTAATCTAATTCTTACAGCCATAGTGTCACCTCCTAAATCGAAGTTTAATCTATATCACTCTCTTAGAGAGATGATTAGCGGAATAAACCAAAGGGTCCTTTACTTTTTTTAGCTCGTTTCTCCATTCCCGCAAATTGCTTCATTAACTGGCGCGTTTGGTTAAACTGTTTTAGAAGTCGGTTGACATCCTGTACTGTGGTTCCTGATCCAGCAGCAATCCGCCTGCGCCGTGAACCACCAATAATATCAGGATTGCGGCGCTCTTCCACAGTCATTGAGTTGATGATAGCTTCAATTTTCTTCAAATGGCCCTCATCAACATCCATATTTTGCAACTGTTTAACTTTTCCCATCCCGGGAATCATGCCAATGAGTTGATCTAAAGGCCCCATTTTTTTAATTTGATCTAACTGTTCCTTAAAATCCTCAAGTGTGAAGCTGTCCTGCCGCATCTTTTCGGATAATTCTTTTGCTTTCTGTGCATCAAAACTAGCTTCAGCTTTTTCAATCAGGCTTAACACATCACCCATACCAAGAATGCGTGATGCCATGCGGTCCGGATGAAAGACTTCCAAACCTTCCATCTTCTCACTCACGGTGGCAAATTTGATAGGTTTATTAGTTACTGCTTTAATCGATAATGCTGCGCCACCCCGTGCATCGCCATCAAGTTTGGTTAAAATCACACCGTCAATTCCAAGCTGCTCATCAAAGCTCTGAGCGACATTAACAGCCTCTTGGCCAGTCATCGCGTCAACTATCAATAATATTTCGTGGGGCTTAACTTCGTGTTTAATTTGTTTCAACTCATCCATCAATTCAGTGTCAATATGCAATCTCCCAGCGGTGTCAATTATGACTATATCATTCCCGTGTTTGTTTGCGTGAGAAATTGCTGCCTTGGCTATTTCCACTGGATTGATTTCTCCTAAACTAAAGACAGGGACATTGATCTGCTCTCCTACAACCATCAACTGCTTGATAGCTGCTGGACGATAGATATCTGCAGCTACCAATAATGGGCGATGCCCTTTGTTCTTAAAAGAGTAGGCTAATTTCCCACTAGTGGTTGTTTTACCCGCACCTTGCAAACCTACCATCATAATAATTGTAGGAGGTTTAGGAGACAAGTTAATCTTGCTTTGGGTTCCACCCATTAACGTAGTTAATTCTTCATAGACGATCTTGATTACTTGTTGAGCTGGAGACAAGCTGGATAAAACTTCATGTCCAACTGCTCGTTCCTTGACCTTGGTTACGAAGTCCTTGACAACTTTGTAGTTGACATCTGCCTCTAACAAGGCTAAGCGTACTTCCCGCAGTGCTAGTTCTACGTCTTTTTCTGTAAGTTTGCCTCGACCCTTAAGTTTGTTAAGCGTTTCTTGTAATCGGGCTGCCAAGTTACTAAAAGGCATTACTCCAGCCTCCTAAGCTTCATTCCGGATTTTACTAATCAGCTCTTGAATCTGCGCAACAATCATCAAACTTTGTGAAACATCCCGCTGTTCTATGCATTCGATCAATAGCTGTAATTGCTCTTCCATCTGAGCAAGCATCATCTGTTGACGCAAAAACTTGCTTAACAAGCCTAGCTTATCCTCGAACTCCTCCAGTTGAGCCGAGGACCGCTTAATGATATCATACACTGCTTGACGCGAAATACCCAACTGTTCACCAATTTCTCCTAAACTCATATCCTGGGCATAATACATTTCATAGATATCCTGCTGTCGTTCAGTTAAAAGCGGGCCATAGAAATCAAACATTAGGCTTTTGCGCAATGTTTCGTCCATAAAACTACCTCTGTTAAGCAAATTTGCTTTACAGAGGTAGTATACAGAAAAACCCTTTCGTTGTCAACTGGATTTACATATTGCCCTTAAAACAAATCTATGACCTCAACATCTATTCCCTTTTCAGTAAATGCTGGCAAAATTTGCTCCTTATTGCCTACGATTACAGTGAAAAGGTTCTCTGGAAAGACATTTTCCTGGAACACCGCTTGCGCTTTGGCAGCAGTGACTGAATTATAACGGGCAATATAATCGTTAATGTAATTCGCATCATCACCTAAAAATTCCATGCGATAGATCAGAGCAGCCATGACATCGATCGGATATTGATAAGCTTGTGGGAAGAAAGCATTAAAGTAATTGATGTAACTGAACAGTTCTGCTTCAGTAATAGGTGCTTCGCCTGTTTTAAGTAATTGCATTTGCTCACGAATCAGATCCAGTGATTCACAAGCGCGCTCAGGAGCTACATTCGTATCAATTATATAAATACCTCCTGACTCATAATGCTCAGCACTGGAGTATATCCCATAAGCATATCCTTTCTGACTCCGCAGCACATCCATTAACCGTGAGGTAAATCCTCCACTGCCAAATACAAGGTTTGCCATACGAAATTCTACCCGATCAGAAAAGCTTTGATCGTAGAAATTATAACCCATTCTAATTTTGGCTTGTGTGGCATCTGGCTTATGCACTAAAATAATCCTTCCGTAATTTGCTTCATTGACCATGACTGGTGTCTGATTTATCACAATGCCTTGACTAGGCCATGAACCAAATTTGTCCTGCAGTAAGGCAATAGTCTCAGCAACATTAATATCACCGACAATAACCAAAACCATCTGTGCTGGATCGATAGCATTTTCATAGAACATCTGCAGATGATCAGGCGTTAAGGCAGGCAATACCTGAAGTAAACCGAAAGCATTGCTCTCGTTCGCATACGGATGATAGCCATAAATGTTGGTGTTGAAGAAAATTTCTGCTATGGCTTCATCCTGATAAAACGCATAGTTAACCAGCTGATAAAGTTCCATCAGTTTTCGTTGAAAATAAGGTGCATCAAATTGTGGATTTTGGAGCATGTCAGCTGTTAACTCGATTAATGGCTGCAGATCCACGCTCAAAGCATTACCGCTTATCTGGAAGTAATCAGCAGCAATAGAAAGTTCAAGATCAAGCCCATACGCTTCTTTGTAACGTGAAAACTCATATTCATTTAGATTTTTGGTTCCTGTATTCATCATCTGAACCATTAAATCTGCAACTCCTGGAAGGTCGGGGGATTCTTGCCGCCTACCACCTCTGATATAACCATGCAGCTCTACCAGGGGAAATTGATGATCTTCTACCAAGTAAACAACCATGCCGTTATCAAGTACGATCCGCTCATATTCCGGCACAGCAATCTGAGGAATATCATTAACACTCTCTGCCAAAGAGGTAAACAGTTCCTCGCTGTATTCAACCGTCAAGCCGCTATTAGCTAAAAGCAAAAGCCCAAACACACACACAATCACAGACCATAACTTAGATACTTGCTTATACACTAGCTCCACCTCCCCTAATAAATCGGTACGATATTACCAACAACCCGGTTATCTGAAGTAAAGTATTTCGCAGCAATTGCCTGGATATCTTCAACTGTCAAAGAATTAAGCACTTCCATCTGCTCATAGAAGAGATTGGGGTTATCATACTGTAAAGCACCCAATGCAATACTTCTAACTAGAGATGCTGCATCTCGTTGTAAGAAAATGAGATTTTTCAGGGTTGCTTTTTTCACTGCATCAAGTTCTTCCTGAGTAATTCCCTCATTGATAATCTGATCAATCAAAGCATCGAAAGTCGCCTGAACATATGGAATGAATTCTACTGTTATAGGGACAGTATAGACCAGTGCAAAACCAGGTACACGGATTTCGTACGGGAAAGCTCCTGTTTCAATGATTAACTGTAGGTTGTTCTGCAGCTCTTGCTTGACACGAGAACTAGCATTGTTTACGAGGATATTTAAAAATACTGAAATTCCGAGCAAATCTGGATGGTTCCCCGCGGGAATCCGATAGAGCATAAGTGTAATTGGAATGTTGGTATAGGCTGGTATTTCTAAAACTACCTCACCACGATTGTACTCTGCAACAGAAATGCGACGGAATACATCTTTAGGTTGATAATGACCAAAATACTTTTCTACCAGCTCACGGACTTCTCCAACCGTTACATCACCTGCGACAACAACAATGGCATTATTTGGTGCATAAAAGTTATGGTAATGGGCGACTAGATCAGCATCAGAAATACGGTCCAAATCTTCACTCCAGCCAATTACTTGATGGCTCAAAGAAGAATTTGCAAAAGCAACTGCCTGAATCTGTTCCAAACCAATGTTAACTGGGTTGCTTTCAATAGAACCGCGCCGTTCTTGTTTAATTACTTCCCGTTCCCGGTTGATATCAACTGGGTCAATCAGTAAATTACCCATGCGATCAGACTCAATAGCCATAACTAATTCCAATTTAGAAGCTGGGACTTCAAAATAATAATATGTATAATCAAACGATGTAACAGCATTGTAATTGCCGCCTATCGAATTGATTAGCTCATCGATTCTTCCTTTAGCCAAATTACTTGTTCCCAGAAACATGGTATGTTCTAAGAAATGGGAGATTCCAGTAAAACCAGGTCGTTCGTCAATTGACCCGACTTTGTACATAATCCCAAACTCTACTAAGGGAACACTGTGGTCTTCCATTACAAACACCCTCAGCCCATTGCTCAGCGTGAAAGATGCAACATCGACCTGAGGGATAAACAACTCTGCAGCAATGCTAGTGTTAGTAAGTACTAACACTAAAATCATTACCAACAATAAATATTTATGTCTGATCCTTCTCATCAATAGCACCTCCAATAACCTGTTTGCTCAGCTAAACAGAGCTTCGACAAACTCTTCAGGATCGAAGTCCTGCAGATCAGTGTAATGCTCACCGACACCAATAAGTTTTACAGGCAGCTTTAACTCATTAGCTAACGCTAAGATTATCCCCCCTTTCGCTGTACCATCTAACTTAGTTAGAACAATTCCAGTAATGGGAGCTGCTTCACTGAAAAGTCGAGCTTGTGAAAGTGCGTTTTGTCCAGTAGTAGCATCAACAACCAATAAAACTTCATCCAGCTCCCTGCCTAACTCGCGAGCAGTTACACGGTAAACTTTGCCGAGCTCAGCCATAAGATTGGTTTTTGTCTGTAGTCGTCCCGCTGTATCCAATATGAATACATCTGCTTTGCGAGCTTTGGCAGCAGCAACGGTGTCATACGCTACCGCTCCGGGGTCAGACCCCTCCTGATGAGTAATAATATCTACACCTACACGTTCAGCCCAAACACGCAATTGATCGATAGCGGCTGCCCGGAAAGTGTCACCTGCACCAAGAATAACTTTTGCGTTTTCTTGTTTCAGACGATACGCTAATTTACCAATTGTAGTGGTTTTTCCAGCACCATTCACACCAACCACCATGATGCCAGCTGGGGCAGAACCCGATAAAGCTAGTGGCTGGTAATTCTGGGAAAGCAAAGCTACAATTTCTTCTTTGAGCATAGTCTTAAGCATCTGACCATCATTGACTTTTTCGGTCTTTACACGCTCTCTAATCTTTTCCATCAATTGTATGGTTGTAGTGACACCAACATCGGCCTGAATGAGTATATCCTCCAACTCTTCAAATAACTCTTCGTCAATGGTACGACCAGAAACCAATTGCTCAATGCGGTCAATGAAATTCGACTTGGTTTTACTCAAGCCTTGCTTAAGTCTGGAAAATAAGCTTTTTGATGATTGTGTTTCTTCTTGTTGTGTTGTTTGTGTAGATGTCTGTTGTGATGTCTGTGTTGATGTCTGTGGTTGTTGCTGTTGTTGTGATAACTGTTGTGAAGGCTGTTTTACAGCGTTATCTTGCTCTGTTTTTTCAGCTTTTCTGCCAAATAGTTTTCTTAACATTGCTCTCTACCTCTCTTATGATGATAATTGCACGGACATCAATTGCGAAGTAGCATCATTGGACATAGTCACACCATAGAGACGATCTGCCACCTCCATGGTACTGGGGCGATGCGTAATGATCAAGAACTGTGTAGAACGCGCAAGAACCCGCATTTGCTCCACAAACCGCTTGAGATTGGTTTCGTCTAAAGCAGCATCAATTTCATCAAGTACACAAAAGGGTGTTGGTTTTATCTTTCGTATGGCCAAAAGCAACGCAATTGCTGTCAATGCCCGCTCTCCGCCAGATAGTAGATTTAAATTCTGCAATTTCTTACCCGGTGGCTGTGCAATAATATTGATGCCACTGTTTAGGATATTTTCTGGATCGGTGAGTTCCAGGTCCGCCTTTCCACCCTTAAACAACTGTGTAAACATGATCTGAAATTCATGTCTAAGACGTTTATAGGTCTCCAGCATTCGCTCGGCTGAAGTAGCATCAATCTCGGTTATAGTCTGATGCAGAGTATCCTTGGCTTTTGTCAAATCATCATATTGGGACTGAAGAAAAGACACCCGTTCTTTCACATTCTCATATTCCTGCAAAGCTGCCAGATTCACTACACCAAGGTCATGAATCTTTTGTTTTAAACTTTTTTCTTCTTTTTGAAGAATGTGCAGCTCCGCTGTGACCACCCGCTTAGCTAGCTGCTCAGCAGTCATCGCCCTTTCTGCTACTGCATCACTAATTTGATTTAGTTCTAAGTCAATACGCTCCAGTTCTAATTGATAATTATATATGGTTTTATCTAAATTGGCTAACTGTTTTTGCAATGCTTTCAAATTAAGATTACTCGTTTGCACCTTGGCTTGTACATCACTTTTTTGGGCCTTAGCTTCTGTTAGGTCTTGCATTAGCTGCGCTTTACGGTTCTTCAGTTGGGTTTCTTGCTCAATCGTGCTACGCAGATCCGTTTCAAGCTGGGTTTGACTGCGTTTCAGCTTGGTCAATTCCTGCTCAACAGCTGCTTGGGCATTCTGAGCTTGGGCTAACTGTTGTTGAACTAGCGCCAATTGTTCCTGCTGCTGTTCTAAAACCGTTTTTGCGCTTGTTAAAGCGATTTGCTGATTAGTCAATTGTTGACTCTCAACCTCTAAAACATGCTCCAGTTCCTTAATCTCTACTTCCAAATCTGCAATCTGGGCACGGCGTAAACGCTCTTCTTCTTCCAAATCTACAATATTATCCATTGACGCAGCTGCTTGGTTTTCCAGTTCGCGTAAGGCTATCTGGTATTCTTCAAGCTGCTGCTGCTTGGCTGCATACTGCTTAGCTAACTTAAGCTGCTCTGCCTTTATTCCAGTGATTTCCAAATTGAGAGTCTGAAACTCAGTTTGTATTTGACCAATGAGCTGTTGATGGTGGTCTAGTTGTGTTTGTATTTTGTCCAGCTCATTCTGTAATTCAGCCTTAGCATCAGCAAACTCAGCAAGACGTTGTTTAGTCACATGAGCTTCCTGTTCTAGCCGGGCAATTTCATTTTTACGAGCTAACAATCCGTGAGATTGCTGATTGAGACTTCCTCCAGTTAGGGAGCCGTTTGGCATCACAACTTCACCATCGAGAGTGACAATTCGACTAAAACTAGGCAGCTTTTTCTGTAGAGCAATAGCAGCGTCAAGATGCTTAACAACCACCACTCGACCTAGTAAAGCTTCAAGAGCAGGCAGATATTGCTCTTCAAACTGCACAAGATCAATTGCTGGACCAAAGCAATCTGGTTCTTGCCAAAAACGTTGATAATTCGTAGAAAAACTGTTGCCTTTTACGCTGTTTAAAGGCAAGAAAGTACACCTTCCAGATTTAGTTTGTTTTAACCATTCAATCGCTGCTTTGGCGTCATTCTCGGTCGGTGTAATTACATACTGCAGCGCAGACCCAAGCGCTACTTCAATTGCGGTCTCAAAACCTTCAGGAACCTTAATGACATCAGCTACTGTTCCCAATAGCTGGACACGCTTTAAATTGGCCTGCATAAGTCGACGTACACTGTAATTATAACCTTCATAATCTGCTTCCAGTTCTTTCAACGCATGTAATCGTGATACCACTTGCTGATGTTGTTGAAGGATAGTCTTCTCTTGGTTACTTAATGCTTGTGTCTCCTGTACTATCCGTTCGCGGACACTATTAAACTGCTGAATCTGCTCGTAAAATAATTGTCGACGTTCTTCCAACTCCTGAACTTGCAGAAGTTTTTGATTAAGCTGTTCATTAATCTCATCTGTTTGTGATTTAAGCAGTTGAGCTTCTTCCTGCACTAGCTTTATTTGACGATTTAGCTGTTCAGTCTGTTGCTGATAATTACGGCCAAAGTTGCGAGCTTCTGCTAAGATTTGAACAAATTCAATAAAGTCACTTTTCCCCTTTTCCAATTGTTCACGTTTTTGCTGCACATCTTGCCGTATTTGAAATACCTTCTGTGCTAATTGATCTACTAAGGCTTGTATTGACTTGTATTGTTGCTCATGGGTTACCATTTCTGCAGTAATAGCAGCACAACGTGTGCTAAACTGTTCCACATCAGCTGCATAGGCTTTTATAAGGTTAGAGCGCTCATTCTGACTTTCAGCATTGTGCTTTAAACGTTCTTCGAGTAACCCAGCTTTTTGCATGGCATTGTTAATCTGATCATTAAGACTAGTCAGCTCTTGTTGTAAATTATCTATATGCTGTTCTAATTGATGGAGCTGTTCTTGAGCTTCCATCATCTCTGATTCCTGTTGCTTTTCTTGATCAGCCAGCAGCAATTCTTCGGCTTGATACTTACTTAGCAGGTCCATATTGGTCTGCCTGGATATGTTAAGCTGTCCAAACTTAAGCGCTAGCTGGTCTAATGTTACTTCTTCCAGTCTGGCTGCTAGTTGTTGATATTCACGCGCTTTTCTGGCTTGCTGTTCTAAAGGTACTAACTGTTCTTTCAATTCAGACAGAATATCGGCTAGACGTACCAAATCAAACTCTGTCTGTGCCATCTTTTTTAAAGCTTGTTCCTTACGATGCCGATACTTAATGATACCTGCAGTCTCTTCGAGGATATAACGCCGATCTTCTGAATTGGCGCTCAATACTGCATCAATCTGACCTTGTCCAATTATAGCAAAGCCTTCTCTGCCAAGACCCGTATCGGTAAATAAATCCTGGATATCCCGCAGCCGACAAGGTTGGCGGTTAATGAAAAACTCGCTTTCTCCAGAACGATAAACCCGTCGAGTGATGGTTACCTCATTGTAATCCACGGGTAAAAAACCATCGCTGTTATCCAAAGTCAGCTGGACTTCAGCCATGCCCAATGGGCGTTTTCCATCACTGCCTGCAAAAATGACATCTTCCAATTTTTCACCGCGCAAGCTTTTAACACTTGGCTCACCCAGAACCCACCGGATCGCATCAGAGATATTGCTTTTGCCACTACCATTGGGGCCAACAATTGCGGTAATTCCATCATGAAACTCAAGTTTAACCTTATTGGCAAAGGATTTGAACCCCACTAATTCTAATCTTCTTAGCCGCATAATAACCTCCTAGTGGGTAAAGTATACTGTAGATATTGTACCATAAAAATGTAATTAATCTACAAAAAAAGGGAGTTATCCTCCCAGTTTTAGGTAAAGATCTTTGCGTTTACGTACTGACGAAGGTACTTGCGGGCTTAATAACGAGCCATATTCGTGAATAATCCGACGCAGCTTTGTTTTGACTCTCGTACGAGCATTATCCACTGCTTTTGCCCCAACTCCAATTACTGTTTCTATTTCTCCACAAGTGTAACCACCCAAAAGCATCATGATCACTGAGTATTCCAAAACTGAAAGATGATTCGCTAACAACTGATTCAGATGCTGATTAGTGATTTTCTCTTCGATTAAACGTTCAGGATCCACCATCTCGTCTGTGGCGATAGTGTCCAACATGATCCGGTTCTCATCACTACCAAGATGATTTTGTAATGACACTGCATCATTGAGTGCTTTATGTTTATTTCCTGTAGTCTGTTTGATTACATTATAGATTTTTCGAATGATGCAAATATAGGCGAAGGAACTGAACTTCACATTGTATTTTTCTGGCTTATACTCTTCAATTGCATTGAGCAAGCCAATTACACCTTCTTGCAAGAGGTCCTCAAAATCTAAAAAACTAGCATAATAATTGCGAATGATATGCTTTACCATGGGAATGTACTTAAGTACCAGTTTTTCTTTGGCTTCGCCATCGCCATTACGGATACGTATGATTAAGTCATAGTCTATCTGCTGGTTGCGGTCCATGTGTACTTCTTTTTGCATTCCCCTTCCTCCCTTGATGCATAGTGCATGTCTGCCACTATCATCATATGAGAGAATTTGAGGAATATGTCAGGTCGATACTGATGCACAGAAATAGATTTATTCCATATATTATGGAATTCAAATAGCTAAACAGCAGCTAGCCCGCTATATTTACCTATTTTATGTAAAGGTATTCAGCTGCATAGTTATAATTCTAACAATTAATTTTATGGGAATAGGTGGGAAAGGTTTTGCAGCTGAATGAAACACTGGCATATATGGCGGCGTTAGTGCGCGAGAATCCTAACATCACTGTTCGGGAAATTGCCAATCGAATGAATTTTTCCGATAATAAGTCAGTGTACTATTGGCTTCGTAAAGGCAATTACCAGGGAATTGGGGAGTTTAAGCAAGCTGTTTTGACCGAGCTGGATGGCCCTGAAGGGATAAATGTCCTTTGTGCTGGTAAGAGTCAATTCTTAATCAAAATTCCGATGCGACCTTGGCATAATAGAAAACCGGAACCGGTTGAGCAATGGTTTTATTGCTTTTATGATTACCCTAACCCACGCGGCATTTTTGCGGTGACCGTTGAGACCAATGAGTTCTCACCATGGTTCTACCAACATGATATACTGGTGATAAACACAAACACGGCAATTACTGGTCCCGCGTGGGTATTAGGCCGAAAAGGTAGAAGCTATGCGATCTACCGTTGTGATACCAATCAAAACCTTTATCATCCTGATACCTTGGTATCCTGCCCACGAACAGGAATAACCATACTTGGGCAGATCATTCAATTAGTGCGTCAATGGCGCTAATCGTGGATATCAATTTTATTCAAAGCTTCGCGAGCTGCATTTTGTGCAGCTTCTTTTTTACTCTTGCCAACACCTCTCCCTAGCACTTCATTGGCAAACTGCACTTCAACGACAAACTCTTTCGCATGATCAGGTCCATGTTCTTCTGCTAAACGATAAGTAGGCAAGATCTGACTCATTTGCTGCAAGTGTTCCTGCAGTGTACTTTTAGCATCAAGAAAAGCTAAATCTTCTTTAGAAATCTGGGGTAAACGTTGAATGATAATCGGTGTCACAGTTGCCAGATCCGAATCAAGGTAAATTGCACCCAAAACAGCTTCATAAGCATCGCCCAACAAGGAATCCCGCTCGACAGCATTAGTACGCAACTCACCTTTACCCACCTTTAGATACTTACCCAATTCTAACTGGCGCGCTATGTTGGCCAATGAAGCTTGACTTACCATTGCAGCCCGCAATTTCGCTAGTTTTCCCTCAGTCATGGTGGGATAGGTTTTATAAAGATGTTCACTGACAACTATCTGCAAAACCGCATCACCAAGAAATTCTAACCGTTCATTGTTTTCTAGTTTCTGTCCCTTGTGAAATGACTTATGTGTTAGAGCCAGTTCTAATAAACTAATGTCTTTAAACTTATATTGCAGCTTATGTTCAAGTTGTGATAAATCTAAATAGCTGACCATCAGTCACCCCACCGTTTTAAAATAATTACTGCATTATGTCCACCAAATCCAAAGGAATTGTTCATAGCAATGTTGATCCTGGCTTGGCGCGCTTGATTGGGTACATAATCCAAGTCACATTCTGGATCGGGATTCTCATAGTTATAGGTTCCAGGTATAATCTGGTGTGCTAGAGCCAATGCACAAATCCCTGCTTCTAACGCCCCAGAAGCACCCAACAGATGCCCAGTAAGTGCTTTGGTCGAACTAATAGCAATTTCATAAGCTCTCGCACCAAACACCTTCTTTATAGCAGCAGTCTCATATTTATCATTATATTCAGTGCCAGTGCCATGTGCGTTTATGTAATCCACATCATGAATAGTGATCCGAGCATCAGCCAACGCTTCTTTCATAGCTCGTTGGGCGCCTTCATGTTCAGGCGCTGGAGAAGTGATATGATACGCATCACCGCTAGAACCATACCCAATTATTTCACAGATGATCTGCGCACCACGAGCCTGCGCATGCTCTAGAGCCTCTAATACAAGGACACAAGCTCCTTCACCCATGACAAAACCATCGCGATCGCGGTCAAAAGGCCGACATGCTTTATCAGGTAGATCATTACGCATTGACAAAGCCCGCGCAGCAATAAAACCAGCCATGGCTAACGGTGTAATCCCGGCCTCTGCTCCACCTGCCAACATTACGTCTGCATTCCCACGGGCAATAATCCGATAAGCATCACCAATCGAATGTGTACCGGAAGCACAGGCAGTAACTGTGCAAGAGTTTGGTCCTTTTGCACCAGTCAAAATAGCAGTCTGCCCACTGGCCATGTCTGGAATTAACATCGGAACCAAAAAAGGACTGACTTTGTCCACGCCTTTCTCTCTTAGTACAGCTGCTTGAGTTTCGATCGTTTGAATACCACCTATACCCGATCCAATCAATACACCAACACGATGCGCATTTTCAGCAGTGATTTCTAGCTGGGCATCAGCTATGCTTTGCTTGGCCGCTGCCACCGCATACTGACAAAAGCGGTCCATCCGCCTTGATTCTTTATGTTCCATATATTCAGAGGGATCAAAATTTTTAACTTCGGCAGCGATTTTGACTGGAAAGTCTGAGGTGTCAAAGCGTGTAATATATCCTACTCCACTTACACCTTCAAGCAGATTGCGCCAAAGTTCTTCCTTAGTTCCTAATGGTGAAACCACACCGATGCCAGTAATCACTACTCTGCGATCCATTACTGCACCTCACAATATAGGAAATGAGACCCTAGAAATACTAGGGGTCTCATGAGCAATCTTAGTTCATTTGTGCCTTTATATATTCAACCGCGTCACCAACAGTGCTGATCTTCTCCGCATCATCATCAGAAATCTTAATATCAAACTCCTCTTCTAAGGCCATTATCAATTCCACTACATCTAAGGAGTCAGCACCTAAATCGTCTTGGAAAGACGCTTCCAAAGTCACATCTTCAGGTTTAACCCCTAACTGCTCAACCAAGATGTCTCTTACTTTGTCAAAGATCTCCAATTCCAGTCACCTCCTCATGAAAAACAGTTATATTACAAGGCCACCATCGACATGGATGGTTTGACCTGTAATGTACTGGTTAGCATCGGAAACAAGAAAATACACTAGTTCTGCCACATCATTTACTGTACCCACTCTGCCTAAGGGTATTTTGGCAATAATCTCCTGCCGCTGCTTGTCACTTAAGGCTTTGGTCATATCAGTATCAATATATCCTGGTGCTACCGCATTAACCAAGATCTGCCGTGAAGCAACCTCCCTAGCTAATGCTTTTGTCAAACCGATGACCCCCGCTTTTGCAGCAGCATAATTTACTTGGCCAGGATTACCAGTGACACCAATCACTGAGGCAACATTCACAATTCGACCATAGCGTTTTTTCAGCATATGCCTGATTACTGCCCGGCACAGGTAAAACGTGCCAGATAAATTAACCTGCAGCACCTGCTCCCATTCATCATTGCTCATCCGCATCAGCAAATTATCACGCGTAATCCCTGCGTTATTCACGACAATGTCAACATGTCCCCAGCGGTCAAGCACTAACTGCACCATCTGGTCAATCTGTACGGGATCACTCACATCTGCTTGAACAGGAAAAATCAGCGGATGGTCAAACTGGCTTAAAAGCTCCGCATTCCGCCCGCATACGACAACTTGTATTCCAGCTGTTGCCAAACGCCAAGCCACAGCTTTACCTATGCCGCGAGTGGCACCGGTCACGATAGCAGTTTTCTGCGGCTCAACCACTTAACTCACCCCTAAGGATAAGATGTCAGTCTCAATTGCGGTGAAATGCGTTTCACCAATCCACACAAAACGTTTCCTGGCCCTATTTCTATGAATTCACTGAGCCCTAACCTTTCAAGATGTTTGATATTATCAATCCACCGTACTGGGCTGGTAATTTGCTGCACCAATTCCATTTTAACCTGTTTGCTGCTAGTAATCAATCTACTATTTACATTACTCACCACTGGATATTGAGGATCACTAAATGTAAACTGATCAAGGAATACAGCAAACTCTTCACTGGCAGCCCGCATTAATTCTGAATGGAAAGGACCACTTACCTGCAGAGGTATTGCACGTTTGGCACCTATTGCTACAGCCTTGTTAGCGACCTGATCTACTGCTTGAAGATCACCACTTATTACTAACTGCCCGGGAGCATTGTAATTGGCAATCGTCACATAGCCGTTGGGATGTACTTCTTGAATGAGCTTCTCTACCAGCTCTTCGGTTAAACCGATCAGTGCTACCATCTTACCTGGAACAAAAGAGTGCTGCATTAACTTACCACGTTTTGCCACTATTTTTACACCATCACCAAAGCTTATCGCTCCTGCAGCAACCAGTGCTGTAACCTCACCTAGACTATGACCAAGAAATACATCAACCGATATACACTGGCGTAGCTTAGACCATAGGCTTAAGCATGTCACCATAATCGCTGGTTGGGCATATTGGGTCAGCATAAGCTGCTCCTCAGGGCCTTGCTGGCATAGTTCCCACAGATCATAGCCCAAATACTCACTTGCTTGATCAAAATATGTTCTTTGATCGGTGGTCAAACTGCCAGCCATACCAACATATTGCGTTCCCTGCCCCGGAAAAGCAACAGCAATCATTTCTGTTCCCCTCCCCACCGCAGTACAGCTGATCCCCAGGTAAGGCCAGCACCGAAACCAACAAGCACCAGCAGATCCCCTGCATCAACCAAGGACGCATCCACCAGTTCAGCTAAAGCAATAGGAATACTGGCTGCTGAAGTGTTCCCGTAACGATCAACATTGATAAATATGCGCTCTTTAGCAATATTTAATTTTTGTGCAGCAGCATGAATAATGCGTATATTTGCCTGATGCGGTATAAACCAGCGAATATCCCGGATGGATACCCCTGCTTTGTCCAACACACTCTGTGTTGTAGCACTCATGATATTTACAGCAAAACGAAATACATCACGGCCTGACATAGAGATTCTACCATCCGGTACACATAAGTAGTCAGCGCCGGAGCCATCTGCACCTAGCTCAGTAGCCAAGAAACCATATCCTCTGCTTACCGGCCCGAGGATCACTGCACCCGCACCATCACCAAAGAGAACGCAAGTGCTGCGGTCGGAATAATCGACCAATCTACTCATGACATCAACACCGACTACTAAAACCCGATTATAACCAGTTTGAGCTAATTTATTCCCTACTTCCAAACCATAGACAAATCCCGAACAGGCAGCTGCCAAATCAAAGGCTGCTGCATTATATGCCTTCAGTTTATCTTGAATCAGGCAAGCTGTGGCTGGAAAAGGCATATCAGGTGTGGTGGTAGCTACAATAATCAAGTCAAGATCCTTAGCATCTAATCGTGCTGATTCAAGTGCTTGCAATGCAGCTTGGTATCCAAGATCTGCGGTTGTGGTACTCGGATTGGCGATAAAGCGCTGTTTAATACCTGTACGGCTCGTAATCCACTCATCGGATGTATCCACAAGCTTAGTTAAATCCGCGTTGGTCAGGACCTGATTAGGGACAGCTTTACCCAATCCGATTATACCAACGCTCACATTCAATCAGCTTCACCTACCATGATTTCGGTGATTTTCTGTACCACCTGATTATCTACTGCTTCTTTCGCAACACGGATAGCATTGCGAATCGCTTTATGATTAGAACTACCATGGGCGATAATCACTACCCCTTTGACACCTAACAGGGGAGCTCCTCCATATTCCGTATAGTCCATTTTCTTTTTGATATTGGCTAAACCAGGTTTCAAAACAGCTGCTGCTAGTTTTCGGGGTAGATTTTGGGTCATTTCTGCCTTAAGCATGCTGAACAAGGCTGTGGCTAACCCTTCAGCAAACTTGAGGACAATATTGCCAACAAAACCGTCACAAACTACAACATCAGCCTCACCTTGAGCAATATCTCGGCCTTCGACATTACCAATAAAGTTAATCTCTGAATTACTGAGCAGTTCATAAGCTTTTTGTGCTGCATCATTACCCTTGGTGGGTTCTTCGCCAATGTTCAGTAGGCCTACCTTCGGATTCGCAATAGCCAACACTCTTTCCGCATAAACCGTTCCCATACGAGCAAACTGAGCTAGCTGACTTGGGCGGCAATCGACATTGGCACCAACATCCACCATCAAACATACACCCTTGACGGTAGGCATCAGTGAGGTAATGGCTGGCCGCTCAATACCTTTAATCCTGCCAATGCGAAATAGCGAAGCAGCCATACACGCACCAGTGTTTCCTGCACTAACTAACGCATCAGCCCTGCCTTCGCGTACTAAATTAGCAGCTACATTGAGTGATGAATCCACCTTGCTCCTAACTGCTTCGATAGGCGCTTCATCCATACCAATTTGCTGTGACGCATGTACAATTTCGATAAGTTCACTGCCTGGCTTACCTTCTATTAAAGGACGCAGCACCGCTTGGTCTCCAGTCAGCAAAATAGGAATGCGATCTAAGCTAGCAGCTTGTAGACAACCTGCAACAACTTGCTCCGGAGCAAAATCTCCACCAAAACCATCCACTGCAATTCTAATCGAAATCACTCCCCTTATGATCAATTGCAACCACAATAAACTCACCTTGAAAAACTAATTCCTGATCTACACGACTCGCGACGCTAATAGTGTGGCGAGTACCTGCCTTTTGTATTAACTCAGCTTTGGCTACCACGCGTTCACTACTTTTTACTGGTCGAATAAACTTCACGTGGGCAGATGCAGTTAGAGCTATTGGTGCATCTACTAAAGCCACTGCTAAAGAGTTTGCCTGCGCAAAAAGATGGTGACCTCGTAAAATGTCTGTCCGCTTGAATGTCATGTCACTATTCACTGATAGTAGGGATATTCCATAACTGCCTATAGCAAGGTCCACTAACTCGCCTATTACTTCGTAACCTTCCAGTGAACGCAACTTTGTGTGATTCCTAGCTGCTAAATCCTTCATTCGCTCACGCAGCTCAGGTACCCCCAAAGCCATCCGGTCTAAACGTATTGTAGCGACACTAACCTGTAAGCGCTCTGCTAATTGGTAGTCGGTTAAAAAAGGATCTACATTCAGCAGTGCCAAGAGTTTTTCGCGCCGCTCTTTTTTATTGGTTGCCACCCTTTTGACCTCCTAATATCACCTGGTACTAAACTCAGTATAATTGAGAACCTAGTTCATGTAAAGAGCGGCATAAAAAAATGATAGAGATTATTCTCTATCATTCTCAATCATTGTTCAAATTACACTCAATTACTCAGCGGCCTGCACATCCACAACCTTACGGCCTTTATAATATCCGCAGTGAGAGCAGACACGATGCGGCAATTTTGGTTCGTGGCATTGAGGGCATTCAATAAAGTGTAAAGCATTAATCTTCCAGTGAGTCCGACGGAGACGGCCTCTTCTCTTCGAAATTTTTCTCTTCGGTACACCCATTACTTGCATCCTCCTCTCTTGCTATTCTTTCTTCAACAAGTCAGCCAATACAGCCAACCGAGGATCGGGTTTGTGGCGATCGCACTGACATGTCCCATTATTCAGCAGCTGGCCGCACTCTGGGCAAATACCTTTACAATCACTGCGGCATAACGGTTTCATGGGAATTTCCAACAGGATTGATTCGGTAACCAGTTCAGTGATATCAACTGCATCACCGCTGTAAGTGGGCGCTGCATCCAGCATTTCTGCTAGATCAGGATCATGTGCTTTACTAGCTGCAGCAACATACTCTTCACTGAAATCGGCCTTCAGATGATAGACAAATGGACTGAGACAACGCGAGCATGTCAAGGTTAAGCTTAACTGTACTGTACCAGAAACTAAATAACCAGCTTTAGTTTTGATTACAGTACCTTCCACACTCACTGGCGAATGGTCCTGTCCGACTTGAGTGATGCCAGGAAACTGCTTCGCTGGCACAGTCTGGGTGAATGTCAGCGAACTACCCACATTTTCCAGCGAAGTAATGATAATCTGCATAATGTTCACCTCATAAATTATACTAAGATTGCCTATTACTGTCAAGTAACCAATCTGTCCTAGCTTCAGTATTTCACCAATAAGTCGAAACATGCTCATAAATTGTTTGATTACTTTCGGTGCAAGTTAGTATAAATCCTGCCACAGCACCTCGTTACAATTATAAAACAGCGGGTTTTGTTGGCCAAACCCCGCTGTAGATAGCCCTACTTCAACGCTTGCATAATATCTTGAATCATTATTCTTGTGCCAGTTAACCCACCCGAGGCGACATACCATACCTGAGACGTTAAATAGATGATTCGATCATTTTTTGCAGCTGATGTTTCCTTAACGATGGCATTGTTCAGTACCTGGCGTGCGGAAATACTGCCACCAACAGTTGCTGCTCGATCAACAACAAACAAAAAGTCTGGATTGATTTTAAGCAAATACTCAAACGAAATGTTTTGTCCATGATTAGCCACTTCAATATGAGGATCTGCTGGTGAGAAACCAAACTCTTTATGCAGTACGCCAAAGCGAGAATTGGGTCCATATGCGCTTAATGCACCATCATTGACCATGATTAATAGAGCATTAAGACCCGCTTCAGTCACTTTGTCCCGAATTGCAGCAAATTCCTGCTCCAGATCATCTATCGTCCTCTCAATATACTCCTGCTGCTCAAAGATTTCACCAAGAATACGCAGATTATGGCTTAATGAACCAACATAATCTGTGTTATCAATTGCCAAATATACAGTGGGAGCAATTTTCGCTAGTTCTGGGTAAACGCTTGACTGCCGGCTGCTGATAAATATTACATCAGGCTGAAGGTCATAAAGTCTTTCGAAATTTGGTTCAAACAAGGTACCTACATCTACATAGCGACGGTCCTTGTATTGTGCTAGATAATCGGGAATACTGGCTTTGGGCAGGCCAGTAATTGCAACTCCCATATTATCAAGCGTGTCTAAAGTAGCATAATCGAAAACTACAACTTTGTGCGGATTTTTTGGCACCAAAGTGGTACCCAGTGCATGCTCGATTTTTATTACATTCTGCGTTAAACCAGAATAGGTAAACACGCTCATCAATATCATCACTAACAATAGCTGACTAAGGTTTCTCAACGCTCGCATATCATCACCTCTAATAGTAGTAAATACAGATTCGGTTATTATCCAGTGTTTGAATCTGAAAATTCAAGTCGTACAAACTACATAACAAGGATTTCTCGATAATCTCAGCTGTTGGGCCCTCTTTGACCACAATCCCGTCATTCATCGCAATTATGTAATCTGAGTAGCAAGAAGCAAAATTAATGTCGTGGATCACTAATACCACGGTTTTGCCTAGTTCTTGAACTAGCTGGCGCAATATTTTCATAATCTCTACAGCATGCTTCATATCTAAATTGTTTAAAGGTTCATCCAACAAGATGTAATCTGTATCTTGCGCAATAACCATAGCTATATAAGCTCGCTGCTGTTGACCTCCGCTTAATTGATGCAAATATTTATGCTCAATATTCGTTAGCCCCATGTAGGCAATTGCGCGATCAACATGTTCCCAGTCAAGTGAAGTCATGTTACCTTGAGAGTAAGGAAAGCGTCCAAAACTAACTAACTCCCTGACAGTCAGACGTAGGTTAGTATGGTTCATCTGTTTAAGAATAGAGACTTTTTTTGCCAACTCACGGCTATCCCACTGATTCAGTTCCCGCTGATCAATATAAACCTCACCCCCATCCTTTTTAATCAAACGGCTAACGATAGCCAATAGCGTACTCTTACCAGCACCATTTGGACCAATCAACGATGTGATTCTACTCTTCGGTATCTGCAAGGACACCTTTTTTACCACATCCATGTTCCCATAACGTTTAGAGACATTACGAATCTCGATCATGGTTATTTCTCCTTCAATAAGACTTTCATAAAATATAAGCCGCCAAATAAGTTAATTAAAGTACTCAGTGGTACAGCGAAATTAAGAATGCGTTCTACTAAAAGCTGACCACCCACAAGTGCCACCATACTCAGCATAAAAGCAGTATAAACAATCGTTTGATGGCGATATGTGGGCATAAACTGCCATGCTAGGTTAACGACCAGCAATCCTAAAAATGTTATTGGGCCTACAAGCGCTGTGGAAACGGAAACCAGGATGAACACCACAACCAGCAACCGCCACACAACTTGGTCATAGTTTACACCAAGGTTCAATGCTTGATCTCTACCTAAAGCAAGTACATCTAACGTAGAATAATAACGTCTTGCATAAACCCAGGTAATTCCACAAATCACTGCTGAGATGGTCAAAACATTCAAGTTGATGCTGTTGAAACTAGCAAACAGCTTCCCCTGTAGTACCATAAATTCATTAGGATCAATCAACATTTGCATAAATGATGACAAACTCTGGAAAAGTGTTCCTGCAATTAATCCGATCAGTAACAGGAAATAGATGTTACCAGGATCACGCTGCAGAACTAGACGAAACATCAAATAAGCGAAGCAAATCATTAAAGCTACAGTAACCATGAAGTTGAGGTTGAGATTATGTACAAGGACACTATCAGAACTAAAAATGAAAACAATAGCTGTTTGCCAGAGTGTATACAAAGCATCTAGTCCCATTACACTTGGTGTAAGGATGCGATTGTGAGTAATTGTCTGAAAGATGGTTGTTGACAAAGCAATCGAACTCCCCGCAGTAATGACAGCCACTATCCGAGGTATACGGCGCGAAAGCGCGTATGTCAAGATGCGTGAGTTTAGACCAATCGTTAAGTACAGCGTAATCAAAACGACAGTCATGCATGATAATAGTAACAGTTTCTTCTTAATTTTCATTGTTCTCTCCTTCGCAACACTAAATAAAGAAAGGCTGCACTGCCTATCACACCTACTGTTAAGCCGATTGCTATTTCATACGGATAAATGATCACGCGGCCCAAAATATCACAACCAAGCAGGAAGACAGCTCCACAGAGTGCTGTCGTACCAATGGTTGCTTTTAAATTGTCACCTCGGTACAACGTGACAATGTTCGGTACCACCAGTCCTAAATAAGGAATTCTGCCAACAGTAATAGTGACTAATGCAGTAAGTAGCGCTACAATCGCAACACCAACGTTCACAACCTGCTGGTAATTTAAACCGAGATTGGTGGCAAAGTCTTCACCCATCCCTGCAATTGTAAATCTTTGTGCATAAAAGTAAGCAATTAATAACAGAGGGATACTCAAATATAGCAGCTCATATCGTCCTTTGATCACCACAGCAAAATTACCAATCATCCAGGTTGAAATATTCTGCACCAAATCTAAGCGATAGGCTATCAAGGTTGTAGTGGCATCAATGATATTCCCAAGCATGATGCCAACCAAGGGAACAAATATTGTATTTTTCTCTTTCATGTTCCGTAAAAAGTGCATGAATAACGAAGTACCAAGAAGTGAAAAAACAAAGGTAATCAGCATTCTCACTAATGAACCTGATCCAGGAAATACAATTAGTGAGATTAGCACACCAAATTTTGCCGCATCGACAGTCGTTGCAGTTGACGGGGCAACAAACCGATTGCGACTTAACTGCTGCATAATCAAACCACTGATACTCATGCTCATTCCAGCTAAGATAATGCTCATCACCCGTGGAATCCGGCTTAGGACCAATATGTTGATGTTACCCATTCCTAGTTCAGCAACACCAATGAAAAGAGAACTGAATGTCAAAACCACGAGTATGACCAACAGCAAAATGTTTTTCATCGTCCACATACAACCTCAATTTCTACGACATCTATGAGAATGATTCTCATTCTCATAGTATCTACATATTACCATGGTTTGTGAAAAATGGCAAGATGAAAAATAAAACCCAAGCGATATGTTCGCTTGGGTGACTGTTTGACATAAAACATGGCTGGTTCCCATATGTATATTACAGATCAAGATGAGGGGATGAATGCGGTGGTAGATAAACGACAGCGCACTTATATGTATGTGACAGCCTTGATTGGTTTTGTTCTTGCTTTAGCACTCGTAATCTTTCCAGAGGCATCTTTTGCTGCTTCATTAGAAGGGTTGAAACTGTGGTTAGAAGTAGTATTACCAGCTCTTCTTCCATTCTTTATCATGTCTGAACTGCTTATGGGCCTAGGAGTTGTACATTTCATTGGTGCTTTACTAGAGCCGATAATGCAGCCACTGTTTCGCATTCCTGGAGTTGGTGGATTTGCTGTCGCCATAGGTCTAGCTTCCGGCTACCCTATTGGTGCAAAAATTACTGCTGATTTACGGCGTGATAACCTCTGTACCCAAGTGGAGGCCGAACGCCTTGTAAGTTTTTCCAACACTGCTGACCCATTATTCATTGCTGGCGCTGTGGCTGTAGGTATGTTAGGAATGCCTCAAGTTGCTTTTACACTGCTTGCTGCTCACTACCTTGGCGCCATTGTTGTGGGTTTGTCTATGCGGTTGTATGCTCGCGATCAAGTCACACACCACACCAACACTTCACAGGAACCATTACTTACCAAAGCGGTTAACGAATTGATTAATGCGCGTAAGCGTGATGGTCGTCACTTAGGCGTTCTATTCCACGATGCCGTGAGCAACACATTCATGTCATTGCTGTTTGTTGGTGGCTGTATCATGATGTTTTCTGTAATCTCGCGCCTTTTTACTCTTTCAGGTATAACAACGTTTTTCGCTGGCATTACTGCACGACTGCTTTCATTCACCAACATCAGTCGAGAACTCATTGAAGGTTTGTTTGCTGGGATCTTTGAAATTGACATTGGTGCTCAGGCTGTGAGCCAAGCTTCAGTACCGATCATTCAGAAACTAGTAGCCATCAGTGCCATCATCAGCTGGAGTGGATTATCCGTACACGCTCAAGTAGCTGCTATGATCCATGGAACGGACATCCGCTTGAAACCATATATTATAGCACGAACTATCCATGCTGTTGCTTCCGGTATAATAGCTTGGTTGCTCTATAGACCGTCACAAGCAGTATGGCAAAAGATTTCTCTTGCTGTTCCTGTATTCGCCGAATCATTATTTATACAACCAACATTCTCTACAATTTTGACCACGTCTGTCAAAACAGTGCTGGTAATCACCGCATTTTTGTGCGTACTCGGTGTGATCCTCTATTTCTTCAACCGGGTTGTTATTTTCTGGGTACGTCAAAAATAAGACCAATCACCTATGCTTGATTGGTAACTGAGGAAACAGGTTGATTATCTTTCTTCAACTCTGCTTTTCCTCTTTCAATGATACGCAATGTCTTGTTTAATGATTCTTCCAAATCTGACAAGACTTTGTGGGCATAGTCTTCCGAACCCTGAATCAGTTCTTGTGCCCGCTTATGTGCTTCAGCAAGAATCTGCTTGGCTTCCTGCTGTGCTTGACGGTAGATTTCGCTTTCTTTTAACATCCGAGCAGCTTGCTCTTTTGCTTGATCAATTATGCGCTCAGCACGCTGTTGTGCTTCAGAAATGACGCGATCCTTCTCTGTAGAGACCAGTTCTGCCCGTTTTACTTCTTCTGGAACTGCGTTACGAATTTTTTCAATGAGTTCTAACAATTCATCTGAATCTAATAAGACACGCCCTGTTAAGGGAATCTCTGGTGCCTTATCGATGATTTCTTCTAATTTATCCAGAAGAATAATGAGATTGATCCTGTTCAAGATTCATACCCCTTTCGTTCGATCTGAAACTTAGCATATAATTGCTCTGCAACATAAGGAGAAACCCATTGAGAAACATCGCCGCCGAAGCTAGCCACTTCTTTTACGGACGAAGAACTGATAAAGGAATATTGGCTGCTTGTCATCATGAAAACTGTTTCAATTTCCGGATCTAAATTGCGATTCATTGCCGCCAGCTTAAACTCATACTCAAAATCCGATACTGCTCTCAAACCGCGCACAATTGCCAGGGCACCTTTCTCCCGTGCATAATTAACTACTAAACCATTAAAACTCTCGACAGATACATTCTGCAAGTGCTCCACTGATCTTTTCAGCATTTCAATACGCTCAGCAACGGTAAAAAGTGAAGTTTTACCAAGATTTCGCAATACCGCTACATAAACATGATCAAAAAGATCTGCTGCGCGTTCAATTATATCGACATGGCCGAAGGTAACGGGATCAAAGCTACCAGGACATACACATATTTTCACTGGAATCCTCCTTATGACGATAAAACCCAAGAACTGTGTCACCATATTGTTCTGAACGTACGCGAACTAACTTCAACACCTCGGGAGTAATTTCCTCTTTCTTACTATGCTCGACTACTACTATTCCTCCAGATGCCAATAACTCGTACTCACTGATTAACCGCAATGTTTTACCAATTAAGTCCTGGTGGTAGGGTGGATCGAGAAAGATAATGTCAAATACCAGTTTTCTCTTGCCTAAGATGCTTAAAGCGCGTAAGACGTCATTGGTATAAACCTCACTGCGGTCAAAGAAATTCACAATGGACAAGTTCGTACGGATCATCTGGGTACAAAGAGGGCTTTTATCAATAAAAATAGCTTTAGCTGCTCCGCGACTCAGTGCTTCAATACCAATTCCACCATTACCAGCGTACAAATCCAAAAACTGAGCATCGTTCACCCTGCCATTAAGAATACTGAACAAAGCTTCTTTTACTCTATCGGTTGTCGGCCGTGTATCCATGCCTGGCACACTGCGTAACCTTCTGCCTTTAGCACTACCTGCGATTACACGCACACCATTTTCCCCCTATTTCTCTGGAAAAAAATACCTAATTTATTTTTGTATAATCAATGGTGTCCTTGCCACATAATAGCAAATGAAAAGATTGACCCTCCCCAAAAGGCACAGGAAGTGCAACCAATATTTTGGTTCTATTCTTCCTCCGGTTTCTCCTCTCCCACAGGGCAGCAGCCAGTTATGGCTGCTGTCTTATTATTTCTGCACGCAACTCCGGATACGCCTTAAGCGTGGGATCGGCTTTAATTATTCTACGGGCTTCATACGCTGCTTGCTCAAGCAGCGCATAATCCCGCGCCAAGTCCGCTAAACGGAACCACGGTTCGCCAGATTGGCGCGTCCCCAATAAGTCCCCTGGCCCTCGCAGTTGCAGATCCAGCTCTGCAATTTTAAAACCATCATTAGTATGCCGCAGTGCATCTAATCTTTGTCGGGCAATGTCAGTTTGGGGATCAGCGATAAGAAAACAATAAGATTGCTTTTGCGCTCTTCCCACTCGCCCTCTCAGTTGATGCAGTTGAGCCAATCCGAAGCGGTCCGCATTCTCGATAATCATAACAGTCGCATTTGGCACATTCATACCTACCTCAATCACGGTGGTAGATATGAGAACATCAAGTTTTTGATCATAAAACTCCTGCATAATCTGGTCTTTTTCTTTACCCATTTGACCATGAACCAGCCCTACTCGGACTTCAGCCAACTGATACTGTGATAAATTTTCCATCTCTTTCATAGCTGCACGAGCATTTAGTTTATCTGATTCTTCCACTAATGGGAAAACAACAAATCCCTGTTCTCCTTGCTTGACTCTCTGCACAAGAAAACGATAGACGTCATCACGACGGTTTGGATGAATCAAGCGTGTATCGACAGGTTTACGTCCTTCTGGCAAATCCCGAATGAGAGAAACATCCAGGTCTCCATAAAGAGTTAATGCTAACGAACGTGGGATTGGTGTAGCGCTCATGACAATCAAATCAGCATTACCTTTATCACTCAGAGCAATGCGTTGACGCACCCCAAAACGATGTTGTTCATCAATCACTGCTAAAGTGAGATTGGCAAAACTTACATCCTCCGATATTAATGCATGAGTCCCTACTACCACTTGTATTTCGCCAGAAGCTAATCCCTCTAAAACTGCAGCACGTTGTTTATGAGTGTTCTTACCTATTAACAACGCTGTATTAATACCTAAAGTCCGAAAGGCTTGGACTATCCGCTCATACATCTGTTTAGCCAAAACTTCCGTTGGTACCATCACAGCAGCTTGTCCACCAGAATCCACTGCTTTTACACAAGCATATTCAGCCACAACTGTCTTTCCTGAACCAACATCTCCTTGAATTAAGCGCCGCATCTGCTGCGGAGATTCCATATCTTTACGAATGTCAGTAATGGCTTGTAACTGGCCTTGTGTCAGCTTAAACGGCAAATTGGCTAAAAACGCGTGGCATAGTGGTCCATCTGGCTTATGAACAACCGAAGTCAGATTCTGTTTCATAGCACCCAGACTAATCTGGAAAATGAAAAACTCTTCAAAAATCAGCCGTTCTCTAGCTTTGGCCAACTCTTGCAGATTCTTAGGAAAATGCATTGTTCTAATGGCTTCCTGCCTAGGCAGATATTGTGTCAAAAGATTGCTGGGCAAACATTCTGGCAACTGCTCGAGATACTGTAAAGCATACTCAATCCAACGTAGACGCATCTGGTTAGTGATACCAGCAACCAATGGATAGACAGGCACTAAACTCTGAAACTGAGGTTGTTGAAGGTAAAAATCACCACCACTGATTTCTAATCCGTAATAACCATCTTTCACCTGTCCATAGACCCAGAGCTGCTGCACTTTGGATAACTTTCGGTATTGGTAACTGTAACTAGGTTGATACGCCACGGTAAACCAGCTCAATGTTATCACTCTGCGCTGGCCAATCAAACGTGCCTGGATCAGGCGGCGATTTTGGGGGAGCTGTCTTTCGTTAAGATCAGCCAATTTACCATAGAACAAACCTTCCATACCTGGCTCGGCTTGATCTGGAGATAAAATCTGTGAAAAGTCTTTGTATGCCCGTGGAAAACTGAACAACACATCAGCAACAGTATGTAAACCTAGTTTCGCAGCTAAACTAGCTTTGGCCTTGCCAACTCCTGGTAGTGCAGTAACCGGATGTGTTAACAACTTGAACACCTCCTCCTAAACAACTAAAAGCCCCCAGGTTTCCCTAAGGGCTGCTGTTTACATTGGATACCAGAGTAAAGCTATTGTTCCTGGACCTACGTGTACACCAATAGTCGGCCCAATATATTCAATAATAATATCATCGATCTTTAGTTGTTCATGAATCTTATCACGGAGCTGTAGGGCTTCATCTATACAGTTTGCATGAGTGATACCCACTCTGATGCGCCTTTGCGGATGAGCTTTGACATAATCCTGCAGTAAACCAAAGATCCGATTTAAGGCTTTGGCTTTACCTCTGACTTTGTCATAAGGTGCTACAATACCATTATCAAGCGTTAAGACCGGTTTAATGTTCAGAAGTGATCCGACTAACGCTGATGCTGCACCGATCCGCCCATTGCGCTTTAAGTATTCGAGCGTATCTACAACAAAGTAAACCTGCAGCTCGTCAACAACCTTCTCCCCAACAGCTAACGCTTCTTCCACCGATGCACCATTTTGTACGGCTTCTGCTACCGCTAAAGCCACCAAACCAATACCAATAGATGCCGCTTTTGTGTCTAAGACATGAATTTGGCGTCGACTGACCATAGTTGAAGCTAAAACAGCCGATTGGTAGGTACCACTAAGTTTACTACTTAAATGAACAGAAATAATCGCATCACCAGGTTCAGCAATTGATTCATAGCATTTTACAAAATCTGCAGGCGAAGGTTGACAAGTGCTTGGTAGAACCGCAGCTTCCGTTAATATGCGGTAAAAGTCATCCGCATTCAACTCAACACCATCTTTATAAATGTCTTCGCCAAATTGAATGCTCAATGGAACTACATGAATGTTGTACTGATCCCTGACAGATTTTGGTAAGTCGCTGCCACTGTCCGTCACTACATGGATCTTTGGCATTAAGCAGATACCTCCCTTTATTCTACGGACATGATGTAATAATACAGCGGTTGGCCTCCATCATATAGTTCAACTTCACAATGTGCAAAACGTTCAGCAACCATGGACCGGAATTGTTCTGCTTCCTCTAAATTTTGATTATTCCCCACATAGATGCTGATTAGTGATGAATTTTGATCAACGAGTTTATCTAATAGCTGTAATCCTACTTGAGTCAGGGACTGTCCGGCAACGACTATTTTGCCTTCGGCCAAACCAATAAAGTCTTGCTCTTCGATTTGGAGTTCGCCAGCTTTGGTTGAACGTACTGCATAAGTGATTTCCCCCGAACGGATATGCTGCATCTCATTCTGCATTGCTTCAACGTTTTCCTCAAAACTCATATGCTCGCCAAAACCAATCAGAGCTGCAATTCCTTGCGGAATAGTCTTTGTGGGAATTACAGTTACCCTTTTGTTCACGAACTCCTTAACCTGTTCAGCAGAAAAGATCACATTTTTATTATTCGGTAAAATAATCACTGATTCAGCATTGACTTCCTCAACTGCTCGTATTATTTCTTCAGTGCTCGGGTTCATTGTTTGCCCACCAGGGATAATATAGTCAGCACCTAAGCTGAGAAAAATCTCAGCTAAACCATTTCCAGGCACAACAGCTACAATTCCAATAGGCTTTGGTTCGGAAACTTGCTTGGTCTTGTTAGTTGGAAATTCTACTACATTATCTTGATGGGTTTTTTCTTCTGTAATACGTTCATTTTGCAATTTCATATTGTCAATTTTGATATCTGTCAAATCACCCAACTGTGAGGCAAAATCTAAAACTAAGCCAGGTCGGTTAGTATGAATGTGAACTTTGACAACACGATCATCGCCAACAACCAAAAGTGAATCTCCCTTTGGATCTAAAGTGCGACGGATATTGTTCACATCGAGATTCTTGCCTTTGATCAAAAACTCGGTACAATACTTGTTAACCAGCTCTCCTTGAATGCGTGTTATACCTTTTTGGCTAGTTTCACTCACAGATTCCTGCGGCTGTTGGGCGCGGGCAATAGTACTTGCATAGTCTAGTTCACCAATTAATGCTTTATAAGCTCCTTCCAGAGCTATGAGCAAGCCCTTACCTCCCGCATCAACTACACCAGCTTGTTTTAAGATTGGCAAAATATTAGGTGTATCAGCTAAAGCCTCTTCCCCAGCGCGTAAACCAATCTCCCAGACTTGTGCTGGTGATAAGTCTTGTTTTTCGACTGCTTTCATACAAGCTTCAGCAACTGCCCGGCCTACAGTAAGCATTGTTCCTTCAACAGGCTTCATTACAGCCTTATATGTCGTCTTCGACGCTTGGTCAAAAGCACGAGCGAGCTGTTTCCCATCTGCATGCTTAATTTTGGCTAATCCCTCGCTGAAACCCCGGAAATATTGGGAAAGAATCACTCCACTATTTCCACGGGCACCCATTAGAGAACCACGGGCAATAGCTGCAGCGACTTTGCTAATATCATCAGTGTCAAGATTCTCCAATTCTCGTATGGCAGACTTCAGTGTCAGGGCCATGTTTGTCCCTGTATCACCATCAGGAACTGGAAACACGTTTAGTGCATTTACCTGTTCTTTGGCATCAGCCAAGACTTGGGATGCCACCATAAATATTTTCTTTAGATCTACTCCTGTGATTACTTGCACGTTCTCTTCCTCCCGCTCACTTCCGTTTCGCGTTTGTCACCCTGACACCTTGAACACGGATGTCAATTGCTTCGACTCGCAAGCCCAGGGTATTCTCAATCGCATATTTGACTCGTTCCTGAATATTCCGGGCAACTTCGGAAATTTTAACTCCATATTCGACAATCACATAAAGTGTAACGCTGATTTTATCATCTTCAATGAACTGTACATCAACACCACGTTCATAGTAATCTTTACGTAACAGTTCATTTATACCTTCTTGAACATTTCGAGAAGCCATACCTACCAAACCATAACACTCCATAGCTGCAACACCACAGATCACGGCAATGACTTCCTCAGCAATCGTGATGTTGCCGAGTTCGGTTTGAATTCTCTGGGTCATTGAGTACTCCTCCCTAAAAATACCAATGGAAACTATACTAGATACATTTTATCCATTTATACCTGAGTTGTAAAGTATTTTTGACTTGCATGATTGGATCCACTGTGCTAAAATGAATAACGGTATTCTTAAACGCAAAGGGATAGAAACAAAGGGGGTTAGAAAATGGCTAGAAAATGCATAGTCTGTAACAAAGGTACTGTATTTGGCAACAACAGAAGTCATGCCTTGAATAAGACTCGCCGTACATGGAAACCTAATTTGCAAAAAGTGCGCATTTTAGTTGATGGAACTCCACAACGTGCGTATGTCTGCACTCGCTGCCTGAGAAGCAATAAAGTTGAGCGAGTCGTTTAACCCCTTGGTTGTTTTTTTGATGATGCTGTAATTGTACCCCAGGTAAATCTACCTGGGGTTTTTTCTAGTTCTTGCACTACAAGTTATTTGTATGCATCTAACTATACTTTTATTACAAATTGTCCATTTTCGCTGGTAATCATGATTTATTTGAACATCGACTTTCGAGTAATCATTAGCAACGCCGCCGCTATGGTGACAAGCATCTCTGGTGCCAAATATGTGACGTTATAGATAGCTGAGTATATCCAAGCATTAGTCCCTTCAGGAGCATAAGCGCTGAAGAAGATGGCACCGGATATGACATGAGCTGCATAGCGCAGCAGACAGACAAAGACTAGTGCAGCAATATTGCGTACATAGTCATTCCAGCTACGTCCATACCGAATCCATAATCCAGATAAGCCAATGACACCAAAGGCAAGGGGATAATCTAAAATAGCTTGGATTGGATGGACTATGCTGCGGCTCAATAAGATGCTGATTACTCCAAAGAGCAAGCCGCCACTTACACCTACCACAGCTCCATGTCTCATCGCCAAAACAATCAATGGCAGCATCTGCAGCGATACAGAACCCCCATTTGGCATTGCAAACACTTTTAAGTAAGATAAAACTATACTCAATGCCACCATCATAGCCACTTCGATTTGAATCTTAACCTTCCGCACAATTTTCCCCTCCTCGGTTATATTGCCTAAATCCTTTTACAAAAAAAGAACTGTGGTACGGAAGCCACAGTTGATCTAGAATGACAGTTTTCCTAGTATCACCCGCTTCCCTCCGCAAGCATTACCTTAACAGGTTCTAAGGGTTGCAGTCTAATGACTGCTCTCAGCTTTGACCAAGCACCCCTAGCGGATAAAATGTTTACTTTTAATATAATAATATTCGCATGGAAATCAAAAAAACCTTCTGAGTAAAAAACCGCGTGGAAAATTCCACGCGGGGAGGTTGTGCTGAAACCTCTTTTATCATCAAAAGAGGACGTGACTCATAATCATATTGATGTTGTACCCGAGAGGGTCCCGTCACTCGCACCTTCAAGTTAGTAGTAGCTCACCTTCAGAACCATAAGTCCGGCTCACCTGGGTTACGCTGGGAGTGGGTTATTAGATTATGTAAGTGTCATGGGACTATAGTTTTAAAGGTTTAGCTATTACTAGTTACTTGTACCAGGTTGCGAGTGTCATGGGGAATCCTTTAATCACCTGTAAGTTGTGGTTTACCTATTAAATTGCCAGTGCCCGAGGGAGATGGTATTTTTTTAGTTTTTTATTTATGGTAAACCCTTATGGCTAGATACAGGTGTTACAGAGATTTGCCTTTGCCTTTTTCTGCCCAAGGGAGATGGTATTTATGTGGTAACTTTTTGAAATAATTTTTTAGCTCAGCATTTTGTCCAATGTACTAAACCGGGTCCATTGATCACCTCCAATCTAGTCACAGCCTCTTTGATGATCAACGTTAGTTATCACTTTCGTTTTTATTATAAATCTAATTTTCAGATATGTCAATAGTTATTTTCGCATTTTCTATAAATTTTTAGTTTTTTATTTTAACCAGCGCTACGTAAAGCCTCAATATAATCAGCCGCGTTAGTTGATGAAAACACAGCAGAGCCAGCAACGATGGTATCTGCGCCAGCTTGAGCCACAGCTCGGATATTATCGAGACTAATCCCACCATCAACTTGCAAGCGGATCGGACGATCCCCGATCATATCACGGGCTTCTCGAATTTTATCGAACATTTTCGGAATAAACGTTTGTCCGCCATATCCAGGATTGACAGTCATCACTAAGATTAGGTCAAGATCATCGAGCACATATCTAAGCCCAGATATTGGTGTATGAGGGTTCAGTGCGACACCCGCACCAATCCCCAACTCCCTAATCGCTGCTAATACTCTTTGCAGGTGTGTACACACTTCGTAATGTACAGTAATAAATTTAGGCCGCAATGGCGCTAAAGTAGCAAAGTACTGCTCTGGATTAGTAACCATCAAATGTACATCTAGAGGGTTATTTGCCACTTTATGCACAGCTGCAGCCATCATCGGCCCAAAACTTATATTAGGTACAAAATGACCGTCCATAATGTCTATATGAATATAATCAGCATTTTTCACCCGCTCTAGTTCTGCGCCTAAACGGGTTAAATCAGCTGCTAAAATCGATGGGCAAATGAGAAGTTTTGCCACCTTTTAATCACTCCTTTGTTGAATCTCAGCCAGTAGTTTTAAATAATTTTCATAGCGCAGAGGTACAATCTCACCCTGCTTAACTCTCATCGTAACTGCACATCCAGGTTCTCTATGGTGTAAGCAGCCATTAAAACGGCATTCCTGAGCATTATGCCATATTTCAGGAAAATACCGCTGCAGTTCAGCTGCGGGAATATGAGCCAGTGATAGTTGTGAAAAACCTGGTGTATCAGCAACAAGACCACCACAAGAAAGACGTAGTAACTCCACTTGCCTGGTGGTATGTCTCCCCTGCTTCAGCTTTTGGCTGATCGAGCCAACTGGAAGCTCTAGCCCTGTTTCAATTCTGTTCAGCAGGGAAGATTTACCAACTCCAGAAGGACCAGCAAAAGTGCTTACCTTGTCTGTTAAGATCTGGCGCAATTCGTCAATGCCATGATCATAAACGGTATTAGCACTGATTACCTGGTAACCAATATCTCTATAAACCTGGATCATCTCTTGCGTTTGCGGAGCTGCATCCGCCAAATCACTCTTGTTGAAACAGATGATTGGTTCTAATCCTGCAGCGGCAATTAACACTAATAAACGGTCCAGAAAGAGCCAGTTGGGTTTGGGATCCGACCATGCAACAACTGCTACAGCTTGATCGATATTTGCAATGGACGGACGTATTAGTTCATTTTTTCGCGGCAGGACCGCTTCAATTACCCCTTCTGTCTCTGACAACAGCTTTACCTCTACCCAATCGCCAACCAGAATCCGATCATTGTTTAAACGCAGTTTGCCACGTAACTTGCAGCGGACTATTTGATTATCAGTAGTGAGAACATCGTAAAAGCCACCAATTCCACGCAGTATAATATTCTTCTCCATAGGCATCAATCCACAAAATAACGATCTATAAACAATCTTCCACCGATATAAACTTGAATACGCGCCTGATTACCTCGGCCAGTCACTGTATAAGTGAAACTTGTACCGCCCTGGTGAGTTTCCCGATAGACTTCACGCGCACCAAAATCATCTACCACCAGAATGACAACTTCTTGATTGCGCCCTTCTGGAACATCGATACGAACTTCGTTACGGTGCCAATCTCCATCCGTAGTCCAACGCCGAACGCCTTCATTGTCAGCATCGCCACTGCCAGGAAGCCCCTGCGAATAGACTAAATCCACCGTCCACCCGGCTTGTACTTCGGTTCCCGCTGGCGGGTTCTGTTCTACTACCAAGTTCCGCGGTACAGTTGTACTATATTCGGGAATTATGTTCCCTTCTTTAAGCCCAAGGTCCTTTAGCTGTTGCCGTGCCAATTGCAGATCTTGACCACGAAAATCAGGTAAGATAATTGTGGTAGTGTCTTCACCTTGACTGATCACTAAATTTACTGGAGTACCTAGAGCCACTGTTTCACCTGGTTCTGGCACTTGTTCAATAACCGTGTTGACAGGATAATCGTCAGTAACTCGATAATTAATCTCACCAAGAATGAAACCTGTTTGGGTTAATGACAACTGCGCTTCTCGATGCGTTAGACCTATCACACTTGGCATAGACACATATTGCGGCCCTTTGCTTACTCTAACTAAAACATGCTGACCCTCTTTTTTTGTACGGTTTGGCCGAGGATCTTGACTAATAATTTGGCCTTTGGGAATCTCGTTGTCAAACACCTCAATCTCAACTGCCAAACGCAAGTTGCGTTCTTTTAAGATTCGCTCGGCTTCTTCCACATTGAGACCAACAATATTCGGCACCACTACATCTTTAGGAAAAAGCAACTCGGGGATGATCCGGATTGCTCCATAGGTCAATCCCGCTAATATAAACAGTATAGCAAGAATTAGGGGTAGCCGGTTTTTCTTCTTACGCTTTCTCTTTCGCGTTACAGCCAATTCTGGTTCTTCCTCCTTTTGTCCTTCCTCCACCTCATACTGTTCCTGATCGTTGACAATCAGATCATTGAACTCCAGTTTTTGTGTCTTGTCTATGGAAGAAGTAAAATCCAACTGTTCAAGCGCCTCACTTAATGCTTGCGCAGATTGAAAACGATCAGCAGGGCGTTTAGCTAGCAGTTTCATAACAATACGCTCAAGCTGAGGTGGTATGTCCGGATTTAGTTGGCTAGGGGGCATTGGTTCGTCTTGTATATGCTTTAACGCAATAGAAATAGGGGTCTCTGCACGAAATGGCACTTGGCCGCACAACATCTCATACATGACTACACCAAGGGAGTACAAATCCGAAAGATGATCAACTTTATTCCCTCGTGCCTGTTCAGGAGAAAAATATAAGACCGAGCCTAAAACAACACCAGTCTGAGTGATACTCATTGAAGAAACCGCAGCAATACCAAAATCAGTAACTTTTACTTGATTATCCTTGGTCAGCAAAATGTTGTGTGGTTTGATATCGCGATGCACAATATTGTGCTTATGCGCATGGGCTAATGCTGAACAAATTTGTAAAGAAATCCTTACCACTAACTCCGGTGCAAGTCTGCCATTTTCCTGTATGATCTCGCTGAGATTCTTTCCCTCAACATACTCCATCACAATAAAGGGGGCTTTACCAGTCTGACCGACATCATAAACGTTAACTACATTAGGATGAGACAAGCTGGCTGCCGCTTGTGCTTCCCGATGAAAGCGATCAATGAACTCCTTGTCGTTGGCATACTGCTCCCTGAGGATTTTCACAGCTACTAGACGATTGAGCAAAATGTCCTTAGCACTATAAACTAAGGCCATACCACCGTCACCGATTTTTGCAAGTATCTCATATCTATTTGACAGAACTTGACCAATCATGATTGATATCAACCTTTCGTTAAAGCCTTTAACGCTGCCTCTAGGATTTGGCCTGCAATCCGTGCGGCTAAACCACCACCGCTCCCACCATGCTCCACGATCACAACAACTGTGACCTGAGGATCCTCTGCAGGAGCAAAACCAACAAACCAGGAATGCGCTGTGCCCTGGTTCACTTCAGCAGTACCGGTTTTTCCAGCTACAGTAATTCCATTGATCTGTGCTGCTTGGCCGGTTCCATTTCGTACGGCTTCAACCATTGCATCCCGTACCCACGCTGCTGTTTGCGCTGTAATGATTTGTCCGATCATTTTTGGCCTTGATGTTTTACGGGTAAACCAGTTGCCAGTAATTCGCTGAACCATGTATGGTTCCATCATTACTCCGCGATTTGCTATCGCACTGATAGCTGTGGCCATTTGCAAAGGCGAAACCAGTATTGCACCTTGGCCAATGCCTAACTGTGCCCATCCATAATCACTCAGCTGTTCGTCAGGCAAGTTTCCTGGTTTTACCCCTAATCCAAAGCTTCGCAAATACTTAAGACCCTCAGTCTTTAGCTGCACAGCTAACTGCGCAAAAACCACATTGGAAGATACACTCAAAGCCTGCTGTGTGGTCAGATGACCATAAGCTGCCCTATTGAAATTATTAACTGTTCGGCCCTGAATATCAACTGTGCCAGCATCAAACCAGAGAGTTTCAGGAGTGGCAACACCAAGTTGATAGGCTGCTGCCAACCATAACGGTTTAATAGTCGATCCGGGAGGATAAGCGCCATTAACTGCTCTATTAAAAAATGGACTTTTACTGCTTTGCAGATAATAATTCCAGTTTTTCTCGAGATTATTAGCATCAATATATGGCGATGAGTAAAGTGCCAAAATTGCTCCCGTCTGAGGCTGCATCACCACTACAGCGCCAACATAATCTTGCATACATTGCTCAATTGCTGCTTGTATATCCATATCCACAGTCAGGTAAATATCCTGTTGATTCGCCAACTGCTGATTATATTTCGCCTCTAATCCTGTCATGCCATAGCGGTGGTGAAAATAACCAAGTATATGCACAAGGCTGGGGCTGCCATAATAGCGCCGTGGTAAGACACCAGTTCCCGTTTCTGTACTGGCTAATATATTGCCATGCCGATCGAAGATAGATCCCCGTGGCTGACGAAATACCAACTGCAATACTGGATTACTAGGATGACTAGCTAAGTCTGTGCGTACAAGCTGCCAATAGCATAGACTCCCCCAAAGAATGCCCAGTAGAGCAACTACCCAGATAAAAACCCGTTTTACGTTGAGGGCTGCTGACATGTCACCTTCCTGTATACTCTTATCTCCCAACTGAGTGAGCATCCCTAACAACCACATATTAGTAATGGTTGATGTGTTTCCATAGCTGAGAAACGGTAGTGTCATGCCGCTTAAAGGCACGACTTTTAAAATACCACCTATTACAATGAATACCTGGTACAACCATAGAAATACGATGCTAATGGCCAGAATATGGCTCCTGCCATTTAATTGACGAGCTGTTTTTAAGCCAAAATACAACAGTAATAGATAAAACACCAGTATGACACTAGCGCCGATAAAGCCTAGTTCTTCACCAATTAAAGCATAAATATAATCAGTGTGCACAGCTGGTATATCATTGCCAAGTCCGAATCCTAATCCTCTACCAAAAATACCACCATTATTTAGTGCAAAAAGTCCCTGAACTATCTGATAACCAGCTCCGTTCACATCCTGCCATGGATGTAACCAGACAGTGAAGCGCTGGCGAATATGCTGAAAACCAAACCAAGCGGTTAACAAACCGCCACAAGCTACAAAGAGGTAAGTTAACAGCGCATACCAGTTAAATGCGACATAAAAAGCTAAACTTACAAACAGAAGAAAGAACAACAAAGCCGGCCCTAAATCGCGTTGAATTGCTAAAAACAAGAATACCCCTAACATCAGCGTGAACACCGGGCCCCAATACCGCAGATTTGGCCAGCCTAACCTTATCTGTAACAACTCACGATTATCAAACAAATAACCAGATAAAAACAGAAGCAAAAAAACCCGAGCAACTTCTATTGGTTGAAAGCGCAATGAGCCTAGGCGCAGCCATGCTTTTGCGCCGCCTGCAACATCACCAAAAGACCACGTCAGCAATAACAACAGCAAAACAATAGACCCACTTACATACTTATATTTAAAACTGTGCCAGTTAAACATCAAGGCAATACAATAGGCGACTATGCCCAACAATAGACCTCGCCAATGCAACAATGCCAATTGCGTATTAATGCGGGTCATAAACAGCCAACTTATGACGATAAAAAAGCTCACAACCAATAATCCTTCTACTGGCAGTCTGCGCCATACTGTGATGGCATAGGCTATGGCTAAAGCACACCAAAGCACCGCTAGTTGCCACCAATTAGCAATAGTTACAGTCTGCGCTAGCCATATTGTGATAACAGCCGACAATGCTCCTAGTTCCAAGGAAGCCTTTAGCTGTCGACTCACATTCTCCACCTCTCAGGGAATCTTGACCACAATTACCGTGATATTATCTGGACCTCCATACTGATTAGCTAAATCCACAAGTTTCTGGGCTGCTTCCTGTGGAGGATGCTGTAACAATACGGCTTGAATACAATCATCTTTCACCACATCAGTTAGTCCGTCTGTACAGAGAAGTACTTGATCTTGGGATTGCAGTTGAGTGGTAAATGTTTCTATGGAGATTTCGGCAATACCCAAAGCTTGTGTCACAATGTGCCGATGCGGATGACTCTGTGCTTCGTCTTTGGTCAAGTTGCCATTACGCACCAACTCACCGACTAACGAATGATCAGAAGTAACCTGAACTAGATGATTGTGATGTAAAACATAGGCCCTGCTATCACCAACATGGCCAATATATAGATAGTATTTTTGCTCCCGCTGATCAATCAAGGCCAAAGTAGCGGTTGTACCCATCCCATTAAATTCTGGTGCTTGTGCTTCATGTTGCACTACCCTATGGGCTAAAAGGATGGCTTCGGTGACAGCTGTTAATGGCTCTTTGTTTGTAAATGAATACTCTTTAAACACCCGCACTGCTAGTTCAGACGCAACTTCCCCCGCTTTGTGCCCGCCCATTCCATCGCATACTGCAAAGATGCGATCAGATACTAGGTATGCATCTTCATTATGATCGCGGACCAATCCATTGCTTGTTGCGACTCCCACTTGCAAAACTCTCACCTCTTATTAGTCAAACTCCTTTAGCATTGCCCTCACCACTTGATAGCAGTAATGCAACAGCCAAAGCACAATACCGATTTTCACCAGATTCCTTAACATATGCTAGACGTCACCTTTCTGAAAGATACAGTTCGTTGTACCCAGTCTAATAATGTCCCCATCCTGCAGCACACAAACCTGAATTCTTTCATCATTGACGTATGTGCCATTTGTGCTGTTATTGTCGATAATTCGCCATTGATGATCGTGATATTCCACCCATGCATGAACGCGGCTGACATTTTGATCGTTAATCACAATATCGCACTGAATGCTACGGCCTATACTCTGCCGCTCATGTTTTAAAACATAAGCATTATCTCCTGCATGATCACAGATTATCAGCAGTGGTTGTCGCTCTGCCTGCTCACTTCCACTGTGTTTGAAGATTTGGGTCCTTACTGTGCCATTATCATTGGACAAAACATGAGTGTACTCACCAGTTGGTACATCATGCTGCTCAAGAAAACTAGCATTGACTTTGATTAGCCCTGGTTCCAGTTCGGGATCATCAAGAAACTCAATTATAACTCTGCCAATAAAACTTAAATTTTCTTTTTCTGCTTTTTCCTGTAAAACTCCTCTTAATTCTTCGGTCAAGGTATGCTGCAAACTGCGAAACTCCTGTAATTGATGCGGGTGCAGATAAATCTCATATTTATTGGGCACATATGTTTTGGCAATACTGTACCGCTTTTGACTTTCCATTACTTTCAACAATTTTTTACCGATTTCTACTGGGTGAATGGACTGGCTGGTACGTCGGAATAACCCTTCAATCACAGTTTCCATAAAGTTCTCAATGCGATCCAGAATTTTCATCAACATCCTCCCTGGATACCTGTTTTAACTGACCACATGCCGCCTCAATATCGGTTCCACGTTCGCGGCGGATACTCGCTGGGATGTGGTGCTGATTCAGTTGCTTGACAAACTCCTCAATCACCTGGTGATCAGGCCGTTTATAGGTATCAACCACTGGATTGATTGGTATCAAGTTGACATGGCAGTTCAACCCCTGTAATAATTGGACTAGCTGTTGTAAATCTTCCGCAGAATCATTAAAACTAGCGATTAACGCATACTCAAAAGTAACTCGGCGGCCAGTTTGTTCTGTATAAAATCGACATGCTGCAATCAGTTCAGCCAACGGATATTTCTTGGCAATTGGCATGATCAGCTGCCGCTTGGTATCCGTAGCTGCATGCAGCGAAATAGCCAGGCCCACTTGATCGTTGTCAAGCGCCAACTGGCGTATTTTTGGCACAATACCACAAGTGGAAATTGTGAACCGGCGCATACCCAAAGCTAGACCATCAGGGCTATTGAGAATTTGAATGCTCTTTAGCACTTGTTCATAGTTATGTAAAGGTTCTCCCATACCCATAAAAACAATGTTGGTGATCTGCGGACACTTTTGATAAATTACTTCAGCTTGTTTACAAATCTCACCAGCAGTCAAGTTGCGTGTGAACCCCTGCTTACCTGTGGCACAGAAAGAGCATCCAGCAGCACATCCCACTTGAGTAGAAATACAGATCGTATTCCGATCTTTCTCTGGAATTAAAACCGACTCAATCGTACTTCCGTCACTCAAGCCAAATAAGAACTTCTCGGTAGTATCGATACTCACCCGTTTGACTAACAATTGCATTGGTGTGAGATAAAAACGTGATTCCAGATACTCGATCAAGTTGCGAGGAAGATTGCGCATTTGCATGAATTGATCCACAGCAAAACGATGCACCCAGCGAAAAATCTGCTGCGCCCTATAACGCGGAATATTATCTCGTTGGATAATTGTTTGTAAATTATCTAATGTTTGACTATTAATCTCTAGTTTATCCAATTTGTTCACAATGTTACCTCCAGATTGTGCTGGATAGTCTGCCTTTACCAAGGATAACCTAACTGATGAGGTGATCCCATGCACAAGAGCAGCAAAATCCATTTTCTTACCGCATATGTTGAATACCTACTCGACCATGGCGTCCGCTCAGAAGAATATTATGTTGGCGACGCAAGTCGTTTCTTACGATATTTACTAGCCAACATCACTGAAGATGATGTAATTAATTTCATCAATCAGTCTGCCCAAACCAAGTCATATCAAAACCGTCTGCGTAAAACTCTTCGCCGATTCTTTGCATTTGGGAGTGAAGTATTAGCAATAGAAAATCTCGCCCTAATACTAAAAAAAACCAGATGATTGCTCATCTAGTTTCTCCATATGTTCGGGTATGGTCGGGGCGACACGATTTGAACGTGCGACCTTCGCGTCCCGAACGCGACGCTCTACCAAACTGAGCCACGCCCCGATTCCTCACTGAAATAGTATAACTCACACAGTGAGACTTTGTCAATAATTAACATGAGGATCAAAACAGGGAATCGACGGTTTAGCTCGAACAATCTGGTAGAGAATTGTTGGAGGAGTGGACAAATGCGCTCGATTAAAAAACTGGCGTTATCCTCGTTGATGGCTACCGCATTGTTTGGTTTTTTGACCTGTCAATTATTCGCAAGCAACCTATTGCCAACGTTTACCGATTACAGCAGCGCGCAAACATTAAGCTTAACTTATACGCAAACCAAACCCACAACACCTTTGACAGCCACTGCGGTTGCTGCCTGGAATCAGACTGGTCTGTTTATCCAGATAACGGTCAACGATGCAACGCAATACCTGAGCAATAACCTTAATCGTGATTTTTCAAATCAAGATCATGTGATCATTGGCGTTAATCCCATTAACACACAATTGCAGGATGTTCCAGGTGCAAATGATTACATATTTATCATCACACCTCTTAATTATTTTGGGCAGCCAATGCTAACCAGCTATGCCTATGGTGGACATGAGCATTTGGAGCTTGATCTGCGCCTAATCAACTATGCAGTAGAAAGAAATGCAAATGGCTACATCGTTACCGTAAATCTACCTTGGAAACTCTTTAGTCATACCAAACCTCCGCAAACAATCGCCCTTTCTGTCACCATTCGGGACGCTGATCAAACCGGGATTCAACAGTATCTTTCAACTAGCAGTCAATTTGCTTCACCCAGTAGTTGGCCGATCTACAAGTTAAATGCAAAATAAGGATCACATCGCCGCTACGCTTATCTCTTCAGCAAGTTTCGCAATGATCAATGAGTTAGTTGGTACGCGATCACCGCGATGGGATCCGCACAGCGCACTGATATATTCAGGATTGCCATTTTCCCAAGCAGCCACAACCGCATTGCGAATAGCAGCTTCTACTCCACCAATGGTGGCGTTGTATTTCTCAGCCAAAGCAGGATAGATTTCTTTTGTCAACGCGCCGCCAACGTAGCCGCGAGACTGGCACATGAGCACTGCGTCACGCAAATATGTGAATCCTTTGAAATGAGGAGGAACGCCCATCTCGTGTAGAATCTTAATAATTTGTTTTTCTGCAGATTCGCGCGTATTCTTCTGATACCTGGATATGTCTTGCGGAGTTGATTCGCGAACGGTCGGTTCATGATCTTCTTTCACAAACTCGCGAACTCTATCTGCAAGCATCGACAGATTGAACGGCTTAACGACAAAATAATCAACACCGAGTTCTGTTAATCTTACCACTAATTCATCACGGCTAAAAGCGGTTAACACAATAATATGAGGTCGCTGCTTGAGATTCATAGTTGCCATTCGTTCTAACACACCAATTCCGTCCAGGTGGGGCATGGTTATATCCAGGATCATGACATCAGGCTGTAGAGCTTCCAACTTTTCCAGAGCCTCTTCCCCATCATAGGCAACACCCACGGTTTCCATGTCGGGTTGATTGTCAAAAAATTCCGCTAATATACTGCACAATTCCACGTTATTGTCAACAACCAAGATGCGCATCATATTTAAAAACCATCTCCCCTTTAAGAGATAATAATTTTTTAATTCGACGCGCAATTCTTGTTTCCTGCTCAATGGTGACAATTTTCCATTTTGCAAATAAAAAAACCGTCAATTTCATGTAAGAAAGGCAAAATAGTTGCCATCCCTTCCTGGGAACTGCCAGGAAACCATGAAGGAAGAGAAGATAACCGAAATTCTGGGCATTGCTGTAAAAACCAGCTAATCATTTCTTGGTTTTCTTCTGGTTCTGTTGTACATGTAGAATAAACTAGTATTCCTCCAGGTTTTACTAATCGAGCAGCGTTGAGAAGAATCTGCTTTTGCGTTTTAGTCAATACGGTAATATCTTGTTCCCGTTTATGCCAGCGGGCATCTGGTTTGTGTCGCAGAACACCTAAACCAGAACAAGGTACATCAATTAGTACTTTATCAGCTAATGGTAAAGTCACACTCTGCGCATCCTCGACAAAGGCTTCAACGATAGTGGTTCCTAACCTCTGGGCATTCTCTTTAATCAGTGCAACTTTTTCTGCAGTACGATCAATTGCTACAACTTTTCCTTGGTTTTTCATTAATTGAGCAATATGAGTGGCTTTACCCCCAGGTGCAGCACACAAATCGTAAACTACATCCCCTGGTTTAGGAGCAACAGCATGAGCAACTAGAGCTGAACTTTCATTCTGGACATAATAATAACCATTCTGAAACAATGGATCAACATTGAAATTCAGACCTTGGGCTAACGTTAAAACATCAGGCGCATATTGTCCAGGTATACTTGTTATTCCCTGAGTTGTAAAATGTTCCTGCAGCTGCTCGCGATCAGTTTTCAAAGTGTTAACACGCACCTGCAGTTTTGGTGTTGTATTGTTAATCTGGCACAGCTTGATGGTATGATCAATGCCATACCGCTTGATCCAACGGGATACCATCCATTCTGGATGTGAATACTTAGTGGCGATATGTGCAACTGGATCTTTTTCAAGTTCAGGGAAGGTCAATTGATGACGTTTACGAATCAAATTACGCAGCACAGCATTAATAAAACCCGCAACACCGCGCCGGTTTTTTCCAGGAGGAGTCAGTTTTACACTTTCATTTACAGCTGCTGAGGCAGGTATGCGATCCAGGTAGAGCAATTGGTATGCCCCAATCCGTAAAATCTGGCGTACTCTTGGATCCAGCTCTGTCAGGCGACGATCACTTACCTGATTGAGTAAATGATCAATAGCTTTCTGCATCCGCACTGTGCCATAGAGGATTTCTGTAGCCAAAGCTGCGTCTAAGCTAGATAGCATGTATTCCTGCAATACTTGATCAAGAGCTGTCGAAATGAATGTTCCCTTTTCTACTAAGAGCAATGCTGTAAGCGCTGCAGCGCGTGGATTCGTTTTTTCGACCATCTGATACACCACACCTCATGAAGAAACCGGCGACTTTCTCGCCGGCGGATTAACTAACGTTCACGTGAATTGCGAATGACAAGCAAACGCACTAATTGCAATGCTGAAACCGCTACTGCTGCCACGTAAGTCAAAGCCGCAGCAGATAATACCTGTCTTGTCTTAGGCGCTTCAGAATTGGTTACAAAACCGGCCTCTCTCAGCATCTGCATAGCACGTCTTGATGCATTGAACTCCACAGGCAGAGTAACAAGTTGAAATGCTAATGCCGCAGTGAAGAACCAAATACCAAGTGTCATAAAAGCGGGAATCCCAAATATTAGACCAATGAAAAATAAAGGAAATGCGGCTTGAGAACCAAAGTTAGCTATTGGAAAAATACTGTTACGAATAGTTAATGGAATATAACTGTGGGCATGCTGTACGGCATGACCTGTTTCATGGGCAGCAACACCAATCGCAGCAAGGCTAGTGCTGTGATAGACCGGTTGTGATAGGCGTAAAACTTTGGTCCGTGGGTCATAATGATCGGTTAAAGTTCCACGTGTCAGTTCGATCCTCACATCATGCAAACCATTCGCATCAAGGAGATATCGCGCAACTTGAGCTCCAGTATAATTAGAAGCTGAAAATACGCGAAGATACCTCTGAAACGTAGAATTGACTTTCGCTTGAGCCCAAATAGCAAAGACAAGGGCAGGTAGTACGATTATATACGTAGGATCCCAATAGAAAAATCCCATAATAACTCCCCTTTCTTATAGTATTGACAACTGCTACTGATTTAAGCATTGTCACAGTCATTCTCACTATGGAAGAATTGACCAGCCTTCAATCTTAACCCGTTTGCTAAATCATAAGCATTCATGACCCGAGAGCCTTGGCGCTGCAGCTGGTGCAGCAAGACCACACCATTGGGTGTGCCAACAGCAATTCCTTTTGGGGAAACATCTAAAACCAAGCCAGGCGGGTTGGAGTCATTTCCTGCTGCTGTAGCATGCCATACCTTAATCATTTCATCACCGTAGTAGGTATATGCTCCGGGCCATGGATTAAGCCCACGGACAAGATTGGCAATTCGCACTGCTGGCAAATGCCAGTTGATGTTCCCATCTTCCTTTGTTAATTTATAGGCATATGTGGCAGCCGTATGATCCTGCGGTATCCTTGGGGCAGTTCCAGCAGCAATCTGTCTTAATGTTTCACTTAACAACTGCGCACCCTTGCTAGCCAACCGGTCATGTAATGTTGCTCCGGTATCAGTCGGGAGTATGGTTTCTTCACTTTGAAGAATGATATCACCTGCATCCCATTCTTCGCTCAAGTACATGGTAGTCACTCCAGTAATACTATCACCATTCATAATTGCATATTGAATAGGAGCAGCACCACGATACTGTGGTAATAGTGATGCATGAACATTGATACAACCATATGGTGGCAGTTGTAGTATTTTTCGGGGAATTTTCTGTCCGAAAGCAACAACCACAATCGCTTCCGGGCTAAGTTCGGTTAGTGTGCCAATAAACTTTGCTGAATTAATCTTTTCGGGCTGAAATATGGGGACACCATAGGCAAGCGCTTGCTGTTTAACAGGTGAGAACTGAACTTTTTGACCGCGATCGCGTTTACGGTCAGGCTGGGTAACTACCGCTAGCAGCTCATGCTCTTCAGCAACCACTTGCAGGCTGGGAACAGCAAAATCCGGAGTTCCCATAAAGACAATCCGCATGTCACTCTTCTCCTTCGGGCATTAAATCTTTTTCATCGATGTAGTCAATATATAATACTCCATTCAGATGATCAATTTCATGCTGCAATGCACGCGCTAGCAAACCTTTTCCATGAATGTTGATTGGTTTACCATGGCGATCAAGCCCTCGAACATCAACCTCTGCTGCTCGTTTAACATATGCTTGTTTACCGGGGATACTTAGGCAACCTTCTACATCAATTTCTTCACCAAAACTATTGATAATTTTCGGGTTGATTAAAACAATTGGCCCTTCACCAACATCAATAACCACAATCTGTTTATTTTCACCAATCTGCGGAGCTGCCAATCCTACTCCATCAGCAGCGTACATGGTATCCAGCATATCATCTATCAGCTTATTTATTTTCTTCGTAATTCGTGTTATTGGTTCTGTCCGTTGACGCAAAATTGGGTCACCGAGCAGAACTATTTTTCGCACAGCCACTTTATCCCTTCTTTCGTTCGCTTTAATTAATTATACCACATAACTTATAATAAGAACAATGGATCCGGGTCGACACTAATTATCACCTGCTGATCATTCCGAGGTAGATCAGCAAGGAGATGACTGATCGGATACTCTGACTTAACAATGATATGCCACCGATATCTACCTTTAATTTTGGCAATGGGAGCTGGCGCAGGCCCAAAGATTTCAACAGATGGAAGTCTTTTTCTAATCAACTCAGTAACTATAGCAGCTTCCTGTTCGACAACTTGTTCATGCCCTTGTATTAAAACCCGTACCAAATGACCATGCGGAGGATACTGCAACTGCCGTCGGAATGATATTTCTTGACGATAAAATGCTAAATAATCATGTTTAGCTGCAGCACGTATTGCATAATGATCAGTATCGTAACATTGAATGATCACATGGCCAGGTTTTGTACCTCGACCTGCTCGTCCACTTACCTGAGTCAACAGCTGGAATGTACGCTCTGCTGCGCGAAAATCGGGGAAATTCAAAGAAAAATCTGCACTAATAACGCCTACCAAAGTCACATTAGGAAAATCCAGTCCTTTGGCAATCATTTGGGTGCCAATTAGGACATTAGCCTTCCCTTCACGAAATAATGTGAGCAGACGCTGATGTGCACCTTTGCGTCTTGTTGTATCCGCATCCAATCGCACTGTAACCGCTTGAGGGAAATGTTTTTGTACATACTCTTCTACCTGCTGAGTCCCGGTGCCAAACTGCCTTAAATAATGGGAGCCACACTTGGGACAGGTGGGCGGCAGTTTTACACTATATCCGCAATAATGACACTTTAAACTGTGATCAACCTCGTGATAAGTCAATGACACGTGGCAGTTTGGGCAACCCATAACATGGCCACATGCCCGGCATAACACAAACGCAGCGTATCCACGGCGATTAAGCAAGATAATAGCTTGCTCTTTTTGAGCCAGTGTCGTGGTTAACTTTTCACTAAGAGTATGGCTGAACATTGAACGATTGCCTGCAGCAAACTCAGCCCGCATATCAACCAAAGAAATCTGTGGTAAAGGGCGTTGATTAATCCGTTGGGGCATTTCTACAAGTACATAATCACCACGCAAAGCATGATGGTAACTTTCAAGATCTGGTGTGGCGCTACCTAGGACTACCAAAGCATTGTGTAGGCTAGCACGTTTGATAGCTACACTACGTGCATGATATTTCAGCAAGCCATCTGTTTGCTTATAAGTGGTTTCATGCTCCTCATCAATGATAATTAAACCAATCTGCGGTAAGGGTGCAAATACGGCAGAACGAGCACCAATGACAATTGGCACTTCACCTCGATGTATTTTCTGCCATTGATCATATCGCTCTCCTTCGGACAGGCCGCTGTGAAGTACCGCTATCTGATTAGGAAATCTTTGTGCAAACCGGGAAATAGTCTGTTCGGTTAATGCAATCTCAGGTACCATCATAATTGCCTGTTTTCCTTGCTGGAGACAATGAGCAATTGCTCGCAAATAGACCTCTGTCTTTCCACTGCCAGTAACTCCATGAATAAGTACGGGTTTACGCTCACCATGAAACTGGGTGATGATCACATTCAAAGCATTGGATTGATCAATAGTAAGCTGGGGCTGGGGAGCGTGATTACTATCAAATGTAAGCGTGCGCTCCACCTGCTGGGGTTTAAGACAGATGATGCCTTTGTCAGCTAGTGTTTTTAAAGTTTGATAGCTGGTATCTGTTTGCTTACAAAGTTCGCTAGCTAACTGCTTGGGATTGGCCTTTAAGGACATGAGAACTGCGCGCTGTTTGACTGCATTAGAAGCAAGCTGCTCAAAATGTTCGGAAAGGTGGTCGGGGTCGAGCAATTCCGCTACCAACTGTGTTTTTTCCCGCACCCGTTCCTTGCCATATCGCGTACCTGGCGGCAAGAAGCATTGGAGTGCTTGCGAGTACAAGCCTGCATAAGTCTCAACCATCCACTGAGCGACAGTCAGCTGTTCCAGAGATAATAGTGGTTCTTTATCAAGGATACTGATGATGGGCTTGATTTTAGCGGGTGGTAAATCTACCGCAGAAGCAAACTCCACGACATATCCTTCAACTCTGCGGTTACCAAAAGGCACCAGTACACGGTGCCCCAACTGAACATGATTTAAATGGGGTGGTATCGCATAATGATACGGTTTATTAACCGCAGTTGTCTTGACATCTACAATTACACCTGCATAATTTGGTATCCTTACCACCTCCTATTTCTCAAAAAAATGACCTGTGGGTGTCCACAGGCCCGCAATTATTTGATTCCTTCTTTAGTGCGTACCCACTTGATTTTACCGGCTTGAATTTCCGCTAAAGCGATTGTCACCGGTTTGCAATGATCACTAGTGACTGTAGGAGTAGCCCCGGAAAGAATTTGGCGGGCGCGTTTAGCAGCCGCTACTACCAATGTGTAGCGATCAGCGTTAACAATTTGACTAGCTTGTGCCATGATTACTTACCTCCTTTTGCCATAACTCTTGGAACGCTTGTAAATTAGCTCTGGCTACACGGCAACGTTCAGCATTGATAATCGTGATCAGCCGTTCAGCAGCCTTATCTAACTGATCATTAATAATAAAGTAGTCGTAATCGACAATGTACTTTAATTCTTCGATGGACCGTTCCAACCTCTTATTAATGGCGTCAGAAGGATCCTTCCCGCGTTTATTAAGCCGATTGCGCAACTCTTCCCATGTTGGCGGCAATAAATAAACCAATACAGCATCTGGCATTTTTTGCTTGATTTGCAAAGCGCCTTGAATATCTACATCCATGATTACTGTTTGACCCTGCTTGATTTTATCTTCTATAAATGACCGTGGTGTGCCATATCGGTTGCCAACAAAAACGGCCCACTCCAAAAACTCATCATTAGCAATCATACGATCGAATTCCGCATCAGTAACAAAAAAGTAATCAACGCCATCAACCTCTCCTGGGCGAGGAGACCTAGTTGTTACACTAACCGAGTAATGTAAATTGGGGATACGAGGGATAACACGATTCATTAGTGTGTTCTTGCCAACTCCGCTCGGACCCGATAATACTATTAAAAAACCTTGTAAATCCACCTCACTATCCCCCTATTACGCATAATTTCATACCTGAGATATTCTTATGAGCGTTTTTTATTATAGTTAGTTTTCAAACGAGATGTCATTGTTATTCGACGATAAACGGTGAGCTACTGTTTCAGGTTGAACTGCTGATAGAATCACGTGATCACTGTCAGTAATGATGACAGCACGTGTTCTGCGTCCATAGGTGGCATCAATTAGCATGCCACGATCTCTAGCTTCTTGAATGATTCGTTTGATTGGTGCTGATTCAGGACTTACAATACTCACAATGCGGTTGGCAGCAACGATGTTACCAAACCCGATGTTGATTAATTTAATTTCCACTACTATATCCTCCTTGCTACCATACTACCAGAACAGCCTGTCAGCCTAGTCTTTCGAGTAGAGCATTGATCTGCCGTTTTCCTAAACCTTGTACACGTCTATTTTCGTTAATGCCAATCTCTTCCATGATCTTCTTGCTGGTAACCTTTCCAACCTGGGGCAAGGATTGAATCAAATATGCCACCCGCATCTTGGCAACTACTTCGTCATCAATCGAGTTCAATACTTCTTGCAAAGAAATTGCTCCGCTCTTTAACTTGGCACGTAATTCAGCACGTTTGCTCCGCATTTCTTGTGCCTTTTGTAATGCTTTCTTCTTCTCAGCCATACTCAATTTTGGTAATGCCATCAGCTTCACCTCCTTATTCACCAAAGTCCATATCCAAACCAGAATAACACAGCATAAACTTGTTGGTTATTCTAGATTCTGGATCTGCTCGCGAATCCGTTCAAGCTCATTTTTTAACTCCACAACATGCTTGGCAATATGTAGATCATTGGCTTTAGAACCAATTGTATTCACTTCGCGATTCATTTCCTGAATCAGAAAATCAAGCTTTCTGCCTATTGGACCATCCTGGTGTAAGCTCTGGTGAAACTGTTGTATATGACTGGACAAACGGACAATTTCTTCGTCTATACTGCAGCGGTCAGCGAAAATGGCAACCTCTGTCTCTATACGCTCGGCATCAAGGCTTGTCCCTGCTAATAATTCTGTGAGCTTCTCCTGAAGCCGTTTACGGTAATTGCTCACCACTTGAGGAGCATACTCACGAACTTGAGTCACAAGTTGTTCAAGATTCTCTAGCTTTTGCTCAATGTCACGTGTAAGCTTAGCTCCTTCTACAGCACGCATCGCGTTTAACTGATCAAGAGCTGTGGCTGTCGCTTTGAGTACAACATTCGTAATATCAGTTAGATCTATGTCTTCATCTTCGACTGTTATTATACCAGGAATTTGTAACAAATGATCAAAACTGAGATCTGGCAGAGCAAATTCCATCTGCAATTCACGCCATTGAGCGATAATTCCTGTAAGAATTCCCTTGTTTATTTTCACGATTCTCTCTTTTTGGCGTAAATCCTCTATGTTTAAGTAAATATCCACATGTCCCCGGTTAATTTTACTTTTAATTAGCTGCCGCAATGGCTCTTCAAGCGCTTGATAAAGATATGGGAGGCGGATATTGATGTCTAAATACCGATGATTAACAGCTTTTGCCTCAACTTTGACAGACCAATGATCTGTAATCTCCACTACATGCCCAAAGCCGGTCATGCTTAATACCATATATGATGCCTCCCACCGTATTTTTTAAAAATATATTCTGATAAAAACCACAATCTCCTGCTAGTTACGCACTCTCAAAATACTAAAATGTCGCCGTACTTGACGCTTGATAAACCTGATTACTGTATCAATAATCAAAGAGGCAGCTGCAAAAGCTAATACCAGCAGCCAGTCATCGAGTGTAAGAGCTGTGGTGGCGAAAATCGACTGCAGCCATGGTTGATACAATACCAGCACATGCATCAATCCTGAAACCAAGACTGCACCCACTAAATACATATTGGTAAACAGACCAACAGCAAAAATTGAATGGTATTCACTGCGGCACTGGAATACAAAAATCAGTTGCGACATTACTAAGGTTGTAAACGCTAATGTGCGTGCTTTCACCAAATCATTAGGATTCTGCCATAATGCATAGACAAACACAGCTAATGTACAAAGACTAATCAGAGCACCAGTCATAATTATTTTTAAATGCAAGTTTCTGGCAAAAATGCTTTCATTGGGATCGCGTGGAGGTCTTTCCATAATATCAGCGTCACCTGGATCGACACCAAGAGCAATTGCCGGTAAACCATCGGTCACTAGATTCATCCACAAAATTTGAATGGGAATCAGTGGCAGCGGTAATCCTGCGACAGTGGCTACAAACATGGTCAACACTTCGCCTACATTACAAGCTAACAAGTAACGAATAAATTTGCGGATATTATCATAGATAGCACGCCCTTCCCGAACTGCGGCAATGATCGTCTGATAATTATCATCAGCCAAAACCATCGCTGAAGCCTCTTTGGTGACATCAGTCCCTGTAATGCCCATACTGATACCTATATCTGCTTCTTTTATTGCAGGAGCATCATTGACGCCATCACCAGTCATGGCTACTACGTCCCCATTTTTTTGCAGAGCTCGCACAATACTGAGCTTATGCTGAGGAGCTACACGAGCAAAGACATTGACTGTTTTTACTGCTTCTTGCTGCTGCCGAGGAGTTAGTGCTTCCCACTCAGCTCCTGTCATCACCTTGCTTGGCTGGTCTCCGCCAAGCTTTAACTGGTCAGCGATTGCTTGTGCGGTTAATTTGTGATCACCAGTTATCATAATTGTCCGAATACCAGCGCGCTGCGCTTGACGTATAGCTTTTTTCACTTCTACCCGCGGTGGGTCGATCATACCAACAAATCCGACAAAGATTAAATCAGTTTCTAAGGATTGGTCTGTTACATTGACAGCAGGAACTGGGCGATACGCGAAAGCTAAAATTCGTAGGGCTTGTGCGCCATAACGTTCAACCGCATTACTGATTTCCAGTTTTTTAGCTGCAGAAAGCGGCTGAATACCACGTGCCGTTAATATTTTTGTACAGCGATCTAAAACTATGCCTGGCGCCCCTTTCATATAAGCAAATAATTGATCGTTATGTTTGACCAAGACGGTCATCCTCTTACGCTCAGAATCAAAAGGTACTTCTCTGACAACACGGTAAGTTTGTTCTAGTTGGGTTTTGTTGATTCCCGCTTTATAAGCTACAGCAACTAATGCCTTTTCTGTTGGATCTCCCATGATCTTGATAGAACCATGACGATCATCTAACTGGGCATTGTTACACAGTGTTCCAATCAACAATGCTGAATGAAGCATTGAGTTTTCTTTTGCCAATTGCTTGAGCTTCGCTTGATCTGTCACATCAACTTCACCGTTATCGAGCCAGAAACGCTGCACATCCATTCGGTTTTGAGTTAAAGTACCTGTCTTATCAGAACAGATGACGGTCGCACAACCTAATGTTTCCACTGCTGGCAGCTGGCGGATAATCGCATTGGACCGAATCATCCGCTGAACTCCTATAGCTAAAGCGATGGTCACTACTGCAGGCAGGCCTTCAGGGATAGCAGCAACTGCTAAACTGACACCAGTTAAAAACATGCTATACACAGGTAAACCACGCAGTACACCAGCGGTGAAAACACCAGCAACAATCACCAAACATGCTACAACCAACCATTTCCCAAGTTTTTCCAGGCGTTTTTGCAGCGGCGTTTCTGTATCTGTCGCTTCTTGAATCATATCAGCTATTTTACCAATCTCAGTGTTCATTCCCGTGGCCACTACCAGTGCATAACCACGGCCACGCGTCACTAAGGTACCCATGAACACCATGTTTTTCTGATCAGCAATTGCTACTTTTTCCTGATTAATCACTTCGGCATGTTTGCCAACAGGTAGTGATTCTCCAGTGAGCATGGACTCATCAACATACAAACTGTGTACGTTTATCAGGCGCCCGTCTGCTGGAACTCGATCGCCAGCTTCTAAAACCATGATATCTCCTGGGACAACTTGTTCAGCTTTGATTTGAACAAGGTGACCATCACGCAGTACATGCGCCATAGGCGCAGTAAGCTGCTTGAGAGCATCAAGCGACTTTTCTGCCCGATACTCTTGGATAAAACCCAAAATTGCATTTAGAATAATGATCGCTAAAATTGCTATTGCATCTGTTACTTCTCCAAGTAATGCGGAAACGGCTGTTGAAATCATGAGAATAATGGTCATGAAGTCCTCAAATTGACGCAGAAAAATCGACCAAATAGAATCACGTTCTGGCTCAATCAATTTATTGACGCCATATTTTTCCACATACTGTGCTGCCTTGCGTGCTGATAACCCGTGCTCCAAATCGGTATTTAGTTCTTGAGCCAACGCATGTGGAGTCTGACTATGCCAGTGCTGTTTCATTCTTTTCACCTCTCTTTTTATCCGTAAATACCTATTCAAGAGGGTAAAAAAAAATGCCAGGCTAAAGCTGGCATTAGTCACGATCCAAAACTATTGAGTATCAGCAATGATTTGAGCATAAGCTGGATTGTACTGAATAGCTAAATCACGGGAATGAACTGCTTTTTCCATATCTCCATTCTGTTTATATAACAACCATAAATAATAATGGACTTCAGCATCACGCGGTGCATATAGATAGCAGATTTCAAACTGTTCCAACGCTAGATCATATTGCTGTGTCTCATAGTACCCTTTCCCCAGAGCAATCCTTGCCTCAACAAAACTAGGAGCTAACTCCACAGCTTTTACCAACTCATCCACAGCTGCTTCTGTCAAACCTTGCTGATTTTTAATACAAGCGATTCCGTAATAAGCACTGGCATATTCGCCATATGTCAAAGCTTTTTGATAATGCTCCATAGCTTGCTGATAGTCCTGACGAAAGTAATCTATATCTCCAATCAGCACATAGATCCAACCATCTTCACTATTTCGCTGTAGATATTGATAATACGTATTTTTAGCAGCATCTAACTTACCCTGTTCCTGATATACAACAGCGAGCAGCAGTAATGACTCATCTACCGCTTCACCTGCTTCAATGCTAGCTTTTAACTGCACCACTGCATTGTTTAGCGGCTGCAACGCTGGAATCACTTTATCCAGTGCTGATGTATAATACTCTAACGAAAGCAGGGCATTATTATAGAACCTGGATTTTTGCTGAGCGCTAACTAAAACTCCAGCCAACAATAAAATTACCAGTGAGCCCACAATGACTTTAACCTTGCTACGCACTGTATCACTTCCCTAATCAAATTGATCAGCCTTCAAACCTTAATATATTAGTATTAGACATTGACTATGCTTGTCCCTGCTTTCCTACTCTGATATACTGAATTTAGGAAGGTGATAAATATGGCCTTTGATGGCATCGCTGTGGCAGTCATTGTCAAAGAACTGAAAAGCAAACTCATCAACTCCCGCGTAATGAAAGTATATCAACCAGATAGTTCTACCTTGTTGTTCCATCTCCGCAGTTTCGGACAGACACATAAACTGCTGCTCTCCAGCCACCCAATTTATGCGCGGATACATACAACCCAGGCCAATTATCCCAATCCCCAAAACCCGCCAGCATTCTGTATGCTGCTGCGCAAATACTTGGAACCAAGCCGCATCCTAGACATTGAGCAATACCAAATGGAGCGAATTGTCACCATAACTTTTGAAACTTTTGAGCCTGAAGGCCATAATCATAAACATTTGATTTTCGAGCTCATGGGCAGAGACAGCAATATCATATTCGTGGATCAAGACTATACCATATTAGATGCACTGCGCCGGACCAAATTTGAACAGCAGAACCGCAACATCAATCCAGGAGTGACTTACCAGCTGCCGCCTGTTCAAATGAAACTCAACCCTCTTACGCTCAATGAGAATGAGTTTAAAGACGAAATCCGTTTTCTACCAGCACATGTACCAATCTATCGAGGTTTAATCCAGCTTCTCCAAGGTCTTGGACAAGAAGCAGCCAAAGAAATATGCTACCGGGCTGGGCTTGATCCATCGGCTACACGTGCTGAACTGTCTTTAGAGCAACTGCCAAAACTCTGGAAAAGCCTTCAGCAGCTGCTTGCCCTTAACGAATCACCTATTCTGCTTAGTAATGGACAAGGTTTTTCTGCCTACCAGTTAACAGGTGTCGAAACATATCAGGTGTTTACTGATCTCGATACTCTGCTAGACATCTATTATACATCACGTGTATCATCAGAAACTCTGCAGCAAGAAGTGGCACATCTGCAAAAAATACTGAAAGCGCAGCTGAAGCGTATAGAACGTAAAGAGCAGATCCAGCGAGAAACCCTCAAGGAAGCTCTAGAAGCAGAAAAATGGCAAAAAATGGGAGAGCTTATCCTGGCTAACATTCATCAGATTCCCAAAGGTGCTGCACAAGCAACGGTGATTGATTATTACGAGATTGAACAGCCTCAAATTACTATTCAACTGGATCCCAGCCTGAGTGCAAGCCAAAATGCACAGAACTTCTTTAAGAAATATGCTAAGGCTAAAAAGAGTGAAAAAATCACCCAGCAGCAATTAGAAAACACAGTGACCGAACGCATGTATATAGAGCAAGTAATGTTTCAATTAGAACATGTAGACAATATTGAATCATTAACCGAAATTCGCGAGGAGTTGATAACACAAGGAATTGTGCCAGCTAAACCCGAAAACCAGCGTAACAAACGCAAACCAGCTAAAACTGTACCGTTTAGCCAATATATCACATCTGATGGACATGTGGTCTTATTAGGACGCAGTAACCGCCAAAACGATGAGTTAACATTTAAAGTAGCCCGCTCTCAGGACATCTGGCTGCATGCCCGCAATGTACCAGGCAGTCACGTAATTCTTAAAGCCAGCCAGCCAATTTCCAAGCAAGCGCTGTTGGAAGCAGCGACACTCGCTGCATTACACTCACGCAACAACACTATGGATAAGGTTGAAGTAGACTATACTGAACGGAAACATGTCCATAAACCCCCGGGTGCTAAACCTGGTTATGTTATTTATGACAATTTTAAAACAGTTTTAGTCAATCCGCATGATACAAACAACCATCCTCAACCTATAAAGGCAGACCAAAACACGTAAATAAAACAGAAAGCAAGCGAGTTCATCATTACCTGATCGTCTGCGCCTGCCCTCTGTATCATATAATTTCATAAATACTGCCGGCTCAGCCGGCAGTATTTATTTTATTTGGTATGGTATATTCGTCACATTTCGAGGAAATCCTGCATTTTAGTGACGAAAATGTCTTATACCTGTAAACACCATGGCTATTCCATAGCGATTGCAAGCTTCAATGACCTCCTGATCCCTTACCGAACCTCCAGGTTGAATGATTGCCGTCACACCGCACTTGGCAGCTTCCTCAATGTTATCTGCAAATGGGAAGAAGGCATCTGAACCTAAAACAGATCCCCGTGCTTTTTCACCAGCCTGTGCTGCACTTAACCGTACAGACTGTACCCGGTTCATTTGTCCTGCGCCTACACCAAGCAATTGCTTGTCTTTACACAGAACTATGGCGTTAGACTTGACATACTTCACTACTTTCCAAGCAAACCGTAAATCCTGCCATTCTTGAGGAGTAGGCTGCCGATTGGTGACTACCTGCAACAAACTTTCATCTAAATCAATGATATCACCTTCTTGTATTAAAAAGCCGCCAGGGACTTTTTTCCAATCCCAATCTCTGCTTAATGCCGGTGCAAGCTTCAACAGACGAATATTTGGCTTCTTGGTCAAAATCTGTAAAGCTTCCGGGCTAAAGTCCGGTGCGATAATTACTTCTAGAAAAATCTTATACATCAGTTTCGCTGTTGCCAAATCAACCTGGCGGTTGCAAGCCACTATTCCCCCAAAAATGGAAACAGGATCAGCCTCATAAGTCTTCACATAAGCGTCATATAGAGTATCAGCCACTGCCAATCCACAAGGATTGTTGTGCTTAACAGCTACTACACATGGTTCATCAAAAGCACTAACCATCTGCCACGCTGCTTGCGCATCATAGATGTTGTTAAATGATAATTCTTTGCCATGCAATTGCACTGCATCAGCAATACTTGATTCACTACGTGGGACTTGGCGATAAAATGCAGCTTTCTGATGGGGATTTTCACCGTAGCGTAACTCACTTACTTTTTGCAACGCAATGGTTAACTTATCAGGGAAAATAGGTTGTTCAAGGTACTGTGCGATTAGAGTATCATAATATGCCGTATAAGCGAATGCTTTGGCAGCTAGTCGTTTACGTTCGGCTGAACTGAGTGTACCTGTTTTCAATTGTGATAAAACGCTGGCGTAATCATTGGGATCACAAATCACAGTTACTCTATCATGATTTTTAGCAGCAGCTCTAATAAGTGTTGGTCCACCAATGTCAATGTTCTCAATTACCTGATCAAAAGTGGCATTGGGATCTTGAGATACACTCTCAAATGGATATAAATTCACTATAACCAGATCAATCAATTCCCCGCCGATGCTCTGCAATTGCTGGCGATGTTCGGCCGTGTCTTTGGCAAGAATTCCTCCATGAATCCGGGGATGCAGGGTTTTGACACGCCCATCCAAGATTTCGGGAAACTCAGTGACATCGGAAATATAGGTTACAGGCAGGTTATTCTCTTTTAGTAATTTGTAAGTCCCACCTGTACTAATGATCCGGTATCCGAGCGCGCTCAGTTCCTGCGCTAATTCTACTACCTCGGTTTTGTCATAAACACTAATTAATGCTTGTCTCAAAATGATTACCCCCAAATTTTATAAATTTATGCAACAAGAATAGACTTTATAAATATGGATATACTAAAGTATAAAGATTTAAGTCTTATAAGGAGGGTGAGATGATGCTGGAAAATGTAAAACTTGCTGATGAACAAGAAAAAGCGACTGGGCGTATTTGGACCGAAGAAGAAAAGAATCTTGTGTGGGAACAAGTTATAAAAGGAAAACAGGATGGGCTTCCCCTCACAGAATGTTTCCGCCGTATTTCTCGCTTGCTGCCACATCGCAGTGAAGCTGCAATAGGTATGTTATACTATAATGTGCTGCGTAAAGAAAGGAATGAATCAGAGATTCCCAAGTCCGTACCGACACCCAGCAAACGCGAACTGAAAATAGACTCAGAACTGATTGAAGCATTTCAGGGTTTACCAGAGTATATAGCTAAATTACATAAACGTCTGGATCAACTTGAGCAAAAAATCAACCAACCCAATCCAGAAACTGTAATCGGTGCTCTTTCCATGATTTTGCAAAATTATCAGAGTCAAGATACAGTCCAAAAACTTCAAGAAGAAAACCGTCATCTTAAAGAACAACTGTCCAAGCTGCAGCAAGCATACGAAGATGCTTTAGGTATTTATGACATGTTTACAAACATGGCAAGTATTTCTCAAATCATGAGTTTAGGCGATTTTAAACAACAAATGAAAACCACACTTGATAAATGGGGCAACGTTCTCAAAGTTACATTTGAAAGAGCAGAAAACATTTAAGCAGGTTAGGTCGACATTATATGTCGACCTAATTTTCTTTTATTTAGCCACAGTTTTAACCTAATTATTCGTTAATATCCGTTCAATTCCTGCAAAACATCTTATATTGTTCGGTTTTTATCAATTTCTTCCCAATTGATTACTACTATAGAAAGCAGTAAAGAACAAACTGCTACTGCCCAGGGAAATAGATATTGCCAACCGGAAACTACAAGGGCTGCACCTGTTGCCAGAACATACATCACTAACCCAAAGTTTCCCCTTTTGCCAATCCAAGCTGCTCCTACACCCATCAGTATTCCGATCAATGCCATGGTAAAATGTGGATGATTTATCCAGAGCAGTAGCTGTTGAATAATATCATGGACCTCAACAGAAGACACTGCACGCAGCTTTTCCCATGCAGATCCAATGTTTCCTGCTGCCAAATTATAGGCGTACCACTTCTGATAACTCTGAGTTAAAGCTAAATTGTCTGCTAAACACCTAATTAGCGACGTAAACAACGCTGTTTTTACTGCTCCACCCGCTCGATAATGATAGCCAGCTAATACTGGAAGCATTAAAAGTTGGTTAGGCATTAATAAAGGAACCAAAACACAGCAAAGACTCCAAAACGGTTGTATATATATCAGTGGTGCCAGAAAAATTAAACATGTTGTGACCATTACAGCCAAAGTTGGCCAGCTGGCTAACAATGCAGCAATGAAGATTATACTGATCAATAAGCACGCCAATGTCATGGACATAAACCCTGCCACTGCTGCTAAGCAGGGAGCGATTAATATTGCAAAAAGCGGTTGATAAAACTGACTGGTTTGGATGAGAGGCAGCTGCAGCAGCAGCAACAAGGTTGTACCTGCTACTAACGCATTGATTAAAGCAATGGCGTGGCGTTGGCGATGCTGCTTACTTCTGTTGACCACCAGCGCCTGTGTTTGGGCGCTCTCCATCTCCTGCTTGATCTCTTTTAATTGTTGAGCTAACTCGCTGGCACTGGCATATCGCTCATTAGCATTATTACTACTCGCTTTGGCTAAAATTTGAGTTAAATTTAGTGGAATTTGCGATATCTGATTTACAGTTATAAGTTCACGTAAAACAACAGCCAATGCATAAATGTCTGTTCTAGCGTCAAAATGGCCTTGGCGCTGTTCAGGAGCTATGTATTTAGGTGTACCGACAATTTTATGAGGTCCCAACTGAGTATGGGCGAGAGTGCCAAAATCGATGAGTTTACAGACATTAGTTGTGGGATCGCGGAGAATGTTTTGCGGTTTTATATCTTGATGAACGAAACCTTGTCGGTGTATTTCGTCGAGTGCAGTGCAAACTTGGATACCAAGATCAAGAATCTGTTCCAGTGTCAACTGCTGCTCTAACAAAGGCGGTCCAGGAACATATTCCATGACCAAGTAGAGGGCGTCTGCTTTCACAGAATCATGCAAGTGCACAATGTGGGGGTGGTTAAACCTGGCCAGAAGTTTACCTTCCAAAATCGATAATTGATTCAAAGTCAATACTTTTATAGCCACAGTACGATGTAAAACTTGATCCCAAGCAAGATATACCTGACCAAAACCACCTTCCCCAAGCTTGGATTTAAGAATATACCGTTCCAGTGCCGGTGCTTTCTCTTGCATAATTTTCCCTCCCTTACCAGTTTGCTCGAAAACCAGTAAGGCTATTCAGGCAAAAAACAGCTCTGACGCTATTATTGCATCAGAGCTGTTATCACTTACATCTATTTAAACTGACCAGAAAAGTCAATATTATTCCTCTCAATTAACTGTTTCCATCAGTTTACCCTTAACATCTTCTACAACGGCTTCAGAACAAGCTTTAGCAATGCTTGTCCACACATGTTCCGAAGACGCAGCACTAATATAGTCGCTCACAATCTTTTCCCCTGATTGATTCCATACTGTAAGCTTCAGTCTACCAGATGCGTCTTGCCGTAATCTTACAAAAAACTGATCTAATTGGTACATTAAATTCATTTTCAACCACCTCCTATATCATATTTTGGCGATATATAACATTTTTCCTGCCATTTTATAAAATAAATATAACAAACTAAGCACAGCATCTAGTACTGTGCTTAGTTGCGATACTTGGTTACTCGTCGTTCAAGCAATGTCACTAGGTAATACATCAGCGAAGAGACGATGGACAACATAATCACGGCTGCCATAACCAACGACATATTAAATACCTGACCGCCATAGACAATTAAATACCCTAAACCCGCTTTTGAACCTAAGAATTCACCAACGATGGTTCCAACTAAAGATAACCCAACGCTTACTTTCAGCGCAGCAATCATTGTCGGTACACTAGCCGGGATTACTACTTTCATAAAGATTTGGAATCTAGTTGCCCCAAAAGTTCGCATGAGTTTGATCTTGTTTGGATCAATTGTTTTAAATCCAGTGTGAATCATCATGATTGTAACAATAACCGAAGTAGCGATAGCCATCGCCACTACTGGACGTAAGCCTGTGCCTAGCCACACAATTAATACCGGTCCTAAGGCTACTTTTGGAATACTATTGAGGATTACAATGTAAGGATCAAGGACCTGGGATAGCAAATTTGACCACCATAACAAAGAAGCCACGATGATTCCCGCAACTGTACCAATAGAGAATCCCAAAACAGTTTCCCCGATAGTGTAACCAAGATGGCGCCATAGTTCACCTCGATTAAACAGATTTACTGCAGCTGTCCATGCTCGAGAAGGTTTCGAAGTAATAAACTCGTTAATCATTCCTAAATTAGCTGCAAGCTCCCAAAGACCAAATATGCCAACCAATAGTAAAACCTGTAAGAGGATAATCAACTGCTGTCGGCGCCGCATTTGCTGGAGAAATTTCTGATGTGCAAGTGAGTATTTCTGCTCATTCTTGTTCATTTGTATTGAGCTCCTTCCAAATAGCACTGAAATATTCGCGAAAACGCGGAGATTCACGCCGTTTCAATGGAGATGCTTCAGTATAATCTGCACCACAATCGATGTAGTGTTCACTTTTGATCCTGCCTGGACGTTGACTCATAACAATAACTCGGTTAGCCATACTAATTGCTTCAGAAATATCATGTGTAACCATAATAATCGTTTTATGGTGCTGACGTAAAATGCGGGCAACATCCTCACCAACAGATAATCTGGTCTGATAATCCAGTGCGGAAAATGGTTCATCAAGCAGCAACAGTTCAGGATCAGTGGCCAGTGTGCGAATTAACGCCACTCTTTGCCGCATGCCACCACTTAACTGCTGCGGATAATTGGTCTCAAAACCAGCTAAACCATAATCGACGAGCAGCTGTCTGACCTTCGCCACATTCTCTTTGGTCTTCTTGCGCATGACTTCTAAACCTAACAAAGCATTATCCAGAATGGTGCGCCATTCAAATAAGTAATCTTGCTGCAGCATATATCCAATTTGTGGAGTAGTACTGGTAATCAGCTTACCATCAAGCTTAACAGTACCTGTGGTTGGTTTAATCAATCCTGAAATCACTGAAAGCAGAGTAGATTTGCCACATCCGCTTGGACCAACAATACATACAAACTCTTCATTTTCAACTGTCAGATTTATAGACTGCAGTGCTTGGATTTCACCTTCCAAAGTGTGATAGGTCAATGAGATATTTTCCAGCTCCAGTTTAGCCATGGAACTTCCCCCTTCCGCAAATAATGCCCTGTGATAGGGCATTATTTGCTGGTGACCACCTGTTCAGCAATGACATTAGTCATTAAGACTTCAAACGGCACATTTTCATGCAGTTCGCCAGCTTCTTTCATTACAGCCTGCAAATTCATGAACCCCTCTTCAGATATAAATGGTGTAGTTGGCCACGCTTCAATTGCTTTATAGTTCTCAATGGTCTTGATCAAAACCTCACGTTCAATTTCAGGGAAAAATGGTGCAACAACCTCAGCAATTTCTGCTGCACTGTGTTCTGCTACCCATAATTGTCCACGATAGATTGCTCGGGTAAACTTCACCAGCATTTCAGGTTTCTCTTTGATCGTTGATTGACGTGCATGATAGACTGTATACGTAATCGGACCTGCTTCTGCACCTAGTGAAGCTACTACCTTGCCACCACCCATGATTTCAATCTGACTCATTGCTGGTTCAAACTGCGCAATATAATCCCCTACGCCAGCTTGGAAAGCACCCAGGGCAGCTTCAAATGCAAAATTAGTCAAAATGTTGACATCAACAAATGGTTGAATTCCGTGTTTTTTCAATACCCACTCCAAAACCATTTGCGGTACACCACCAAGGCGGGCGCCAATAATCGTTTTGCCGCGGACATTATCCCACTTGAAGTCTTCATTTAAATCACGTGTCATGAAAAAGGATCCATCACGAGCTGTCAACTGTGCAAAACCTACAAGGATTTCTGGTGATCCCTGCTGGTAGATATAAACCGCTGCTTCGGGGCCAAAAAAGCCAATATCCACAGAACCAGATATCAGTGCTGCAGCTCCTTTATCTGCACCCCATGCGGTTTCCAGTTGTACATCCAATCCTTCGTCAGTGAAATATCCCAAACTAAAAGCGACGTACTGTGGTGCGTAGAAGACTGACCGTACAACCTCACTCAATTTAACCTTTTCTAATTCAGCAGCGTCAGCAATCCCCCCAAGGAGAAAGGCAACCGCTACAGCCAAGCAGATGATTGTAATCCAACCTCGCTTAGACATCTGAATCCTCCTTTAACCAGGAATAGCGAATTTCTGCTTTATAGTATTCAGGTCTCTGGGAATGTGTGAAGGCAAATAAAATACCAGCCAAGCTAGGCTGGTTAAAGAAGTATGATACTGATGAACGCTGCCCCTAAGGCCAAAAAAGGTCCGAAAGGAATGGGAGTTGACCGAGCTTGCTTAGTGACCAGTAAGTAAATCACTCCCCATACTGTGCCACACAAACTTGCCACAAACAAAGCATATAAAGTGGAAAGTGGCCCTAGAAAAGTACCAATCATTGCTAATAGCTTCACATCACCCATACCCATTCCCCCTCTGCTCACAATTACAATCAACAGGAGAATTCCACCGCCGATTACAGCTCCAAGCATACTTTGTAACCAGGAAACTGACCAGCCCACGATAGAGAAGATGAATCCGATGATAATCCCTGATAATGATAATACATTGGGAATTAACTGTAACTGCCAGTCAATCACGCTGATAATCAACAGCAGAGAGAAGAAAACTAAACGCACTATGAGTACTTGCCAATTTACAGTAGTAACACCGCACAGAACGAAAACAAAACCTGTCAACAGCTCTACAAGAGGATATTGCCAACTAATACGAGCTTGGCAGCATTTACAACGTCCGCGTTGCCATAAGAAACTTACAACAGGGATCAACTCAGCTGCTCGCAAAACATGTGAACAATGCGGACAATGTGAACGGGGCTTGATAATCGACTCATGCCTAGGAATACGCCATATTAACACATTATAAAAACTTCCCATAATTAAGCCCAGTATAAAAAGCAGCCAATGCATATGCGTATCTTCCTCCCAGCTGTCTTCAGTTCGCTCGTTCTTTCTTAGTTTAACATATCCATTAGAATACTGTTAAGCTGCTCATGATGATTAAAATCAAATAACACAAAAAAAGCATAAAACTATACAAGGACAAGCAGGAGGGTGCAACTCGTGAACGCAATAACCAGACCAGTAGTAAAAGACCAGGAACTAATGCTAGCTTTACAAGAGCAAAATACCTAGTGCCGATTAAGGGTGCCATGAATGGGTTCAGTTCCTGAGCGCCTGCCGCAATAGCTATATTAGTATAAAAATAGTCAAAGATATTCAATATACCTGTTAATATTAAAAAAACTGCTGCTAAGCGATATTCAGATCTTCTGCACATAAACAAACCTCTTTCTACTTGTCTTATTATAATCAAGTAGGAAGAGGTTTATGTCTTATGCGTAAGCTATAGGTCAAAGAAAAGCCGTGATCCGCTTATTCCATAGATCTTCGGCTGTAAAATCAATAACTCCATCTCAAAAGACTGTTCGTCCTTGTCAGAGCTTTTGCCAATAACACGCAGAAATAGCATTGGATCGTGGTTTTCAAACTCTAACGTGAATGACAAATACTCGCTGTCGGTTAATAGCTGTTCTACACCTTCACTCAGATATACAATCTGGTTATGCTCGTTCACAAAAAGCCCGTAAGGCATAGTGTTTCTGTTTCCTTGATTGGTAATTTCTATCTGTTTGGCGAAACGAATCTGCTTTTCTAAAACAGATTTGAGCATATGAGCCACTTGACGAAACTCATTTTTAACTGCTTGTGCGGCAAAGTAGCGGTTGACCGGACCATAAATAGCTAAGACCAGGCTCAATGCTATGGCCCCTATACTGAGAACGGTGAGTAACTCTATGGCAGTAAAACCGTCTGTGTTGCGTACAATATCTATCTTTTTCAAAGTACTCACCTTTCCTGTTGATGTTCAATGAAATAATCTATGCGGACATGGTGTTTACCTTGTCCATAATAAGAAACTACAGTGATCTTGTATCCTACAACCCTATTGTGACCATTTATGTACTGCTCACTTGGTTCTATATTATAAAATGAGCCATTAGTATTCAGAGAAAGTAAATGATTATAATCAGCTACATATTGACTAGGATATGCTGACACAACTCGCTCGAGAACAGATTCATCACCATTAATTGCAGCATATACCTCAACAGCTAGCAGATCAACCAACTTTTGCGCTGAAACTGTGGCATTCAACCGCTGATCCGAAAGAGAGCTAAAAGCAGCATTCGCACCAAGTAACTGCATTGTGCTTATTACTAGGACTATACCAATAACAATCCAGATCAGCACTTCTAAAAGTGTGAAGCCATTCTCATGCTGGAAACATTTCATAATGTACCCAATCTCCACTCACCTTTATCCTGCCAACTGCCCCTCGCCCGAACATCGCCAATTAGCAAACTTGGAGCTCTGCCTGAAGGCCAGTCTAAGGATTGAAAGAAAGTTAAATCCAATGTTGTGTCACTAGTGATGTGGCAACCATCCCCTTCAATAACCGCAGATGCCACGATCACTGTTCCCTTCACTTTTCCTGATCCAGTCGAATTTAGACTTGCCTTGGGTGCGTAAATCACTCGTGTAACAACATCCGCATTTCCCTCTACTGTAACATTATTCCCGCCCGTTACAATATCTCCATGTACTCCACCAGAATCAGTGATGACGATCTTGGCTTGTTTTGCAAAGAGTGAACCAACCAACTTTGTACTACCACCAAAGTTGATCTCTGAGGTGCCAGAGTAATAGATAACAACGGTCCGAGGATTACCGCCTTCATTAACTTTGCTGCTGCCAGTTAACACAATTTGATCTTCAACATACAACTGCAAAAGGCTATTAGATCCAACATTACGCAATTCAATGGTCCCTTGTTCAATTTTAAAGTTCTTTACCCGAAGAGTGCGCGTTCCACCTTTAAGATCAATTTCCAGTTTACGATCACTGACAACCTGGATCAGATCATAATAACCATCTTCTTCTATTATAAATGCATCTTGGCTCGCAGTACTGACACTACCACGATAAGGAAGATCGTTAGGGAACTGTGGAAAATTCGGCAAAGGATATACTCTTTTCTCATCTAAATTGTTAACTTTGATCTGTTTTGATGGAGCTGAAGCATATGGTATGGAAAGTACCAGTTCTGGATCACCATTAACACCGATGAATAATTCTCCCTGGCTAATATGTGCTGTTCCCTCAAAAACCACCGTCTTTGCCGTATTAGCATTAGTAGCGACATTGCCCATGATCGTTGTGCTGCCAGTCATTTTCAACATTTCATCAGCAAACAACGCCAAAGGCATTCCGCCGTGATTTTGATCAATCGTCTCACGTAACTGCTCCAGACTGATGACATAACCAACCGCTTCTTCACTAGCACTCAAATTAAAACTGTTACGGACATAACCACGGGAATTAATCATTAAAGTGTCATCTAACAAACTTATTTGAAAAGCGATATTGTGATCAGGAGGATTGTTAGGTTCGGTTGTGAACGGTTGATCAATGCTGCCATAATACCATGTATCAAGCACAGCATTTAGTGAATCTATGTGGGAATAGATTAATCCCATAGCCAACTCGACACCCGTTTTGGCATAATAATGTGCTTGCGCCGCTTGTACCTGTCGTTCAACTTGCTTGCGTGTCGATAGCGTAACAAAACCAATACCTGCGCCCAGCACAGTCGCCACCAATCCAAAAATCAAGATTGATGTCAACATAACTGAACCGTTTTCCCCTCTGCACCAATTATACACCTTAACCCCCCCTTACACTAAGTCATAACCAACGAGGTATGACCTCGTTGGTTATTGAACCTCTATTTCTATTTCACCGCGCTTTATGTTAGCAGTGGACTGAACGTAGATTTTGGCTGAACACCGATCTTTTACACCCTCATTTGGTTTAGCTTCAATATAATCTGCATTGCTTTCATCAGCCTTTACAAATGTCAATGTATATGTTCCTAAGTACTCCCCACTATCAGTAAGATCGTCCCCTAAATATCTTTTTAACGGTTGGACATCCTCAAAAGGTGCTTTTTCGCCTTTTTCAATGAAGTAATATTTTATCGCCATACTGACAGCTTGTAACTCTGCTAATGTTGCAGCTTCGTGTGCTCTATCCACAAACCCACGATAAGTTGGTATACCAATCGTCGCCAATACACCCAAAATAATAATCACAATTAATAGCTCAACCAAAGTAAAACCTTGTTCATCACGTTTCAATTTGTTCCATAACACACTAAACATTAATATCCGCCCCCTAAATTGTAACTTATTTTATAACCAGTTATCTCCCCAGAACTCAACCAACTCAAAAGGCCTTTACAAACCACCTCCTTCAAAGGGTTAACCTCCAAACCTTCAGACTCTACAAGGCTCCAGAGAACAGAGTGCTGCCACTAACTAGCCCCTCTGTACCATCGACGATCCGCGGTATGAGAATGATGTTCATTTCTGTTCGTTCTTTTGTGCTATTGGTTTTTTGGAACAACCTGCCAAAGATGGGCAAATTCCCTAAAACTGGGACTTTGCTGATGATTTCACTACTCTGCTCCTGAATTAAGCCACCAATTAAAACAGGTTGTCCATCTTTAACCCGCACAGTAGTGTTCGCTTCCCGAGTTCTGATCTGTGGATAGGTTCCATCATTGGTGTAAATAAACAGACTCACTTCTGGGCTGACATCGATTGTCACAAAACCATCATCACTGATTCGCGGCCGCACACTTAGATTGATACCAGATTCCAAAAACTGCATCTGCTGCCTTCCTTCTGTATCTGTTAAAACGATTGGAATCTGATCCCCCACGAAGATAGTGGCTTCTTCTCCACTTAAAACTGCAATTTTGGGGCTAGCTAAAACCTTGGCCTTGCCTTCCTTTTCTAGCGCTTCCAAAGCCATAATGATCTGCCAAGGCTCCCAATCAAGCTCCATATGAAATAGGTCTTCAGCTAATGAATTACCAACACGCGCGCCTGGAAGCGTGCCATTCCAGTTAAGGCCAAAGACACCAGAAGCATCATCAGATATTTCATGGATCCACACTTCCAATAAAACTTGGGGCAACGGTTGATCGTAATCTGCTAAAAACTTATCAATTTCCGCAATTTGTTTATCTGTGCCTTTAACCATAATTGATTTTGTTCCATTATCCACCCGGATCTGCTCACTAGGAACAATCAACTGAATCATTCCACTAACCACAGCAGGGTCCGCATAGTTCAAACGATATACCTTGATCCTTTCATCAGGGCCTGCTTCCAAAACGGGGGTACTTTGTTCATTAGTTTGTTTCGGCAGATCCAGTTTGTCCAAGATTGCCTGAGCCATCGCTTGCTGCTGTGCATTGCCATAGAAGATAATCAGATTACTATCCGCATTAACATAGATATTTTCCGGCGGTATGACCATTGCTAAAGCGGTGTATAGTTCCTGAGCTGTGATGTAATCAGGATGGAGATAGCACAGCTGATTAGCTTGCATTTCAGCAAGACGTTCTTTTGAAGCTACTAAGAGCGTGTTATTTTTAATAAAATAATCGGTATCACTGACCTGCGCTACCATCTCTAAAGCTTCAGCGAGTTCAATCTCGTGAAAACGAAAGCTGCCTTTACCACTAACCGAATGATCAACTATAACATTAAATCCAGCAACTTCGCCTAATGTTTGGAAAATATCTTTGTAATCTGCGTCAATGAACTGGAATGTAACCGGTTCAGCACTAACAAAAACTGTATGAGATAAAACAAGTATGCAGATTAACGCCGCGCATGCAAGGAGAACCCTGGGTTTGGCAATACACATCATCATTGCCTCCCCATCTCTAAGCTGAAACTGAGTCCATCTTTTGCAAATATAACTTGCTTGTCCACAATTTTTTGGATAGTCCACTCAAGCAAGGAATCACCAGGCTGCATTAGTATTGTTTGTCCGGCATACTCGATTAACGCCAGAACACGTTCAGCACCGCGTACAATACCTTTAAGAATAAATGCTGGATGATCTTTGGCAGCAACAATGATTTGAATTTGCTCCCATTCAGCCTCTGTCGCGCTTCCAAAAAGAAGACGCAGTTCATTGTCCCAGGTAAATTGCCGCGCTGGAAATGTACGCTGCAAAATACCTAAAATAGCTAGACCATCGGCATATTCAATATAAATACTTCTTTTAACAAACGAACCAGCTTCGGGTGCCGCAACTTCCAAATCTAGACCCATGGAATCATATTGATGCAGAATCTCCTTAGCATAACTTACTTCGCTCGCACTACCGAACAGGACTATAATATTCAAATCTTGATCCATATAAGTCTGTACATTTGGGACAATGACACCTAATAAACGGATAGCATCGGCTGCTGATACATTGCGTAGAACAACAAAGGCGCTTTCGTTACTGGGAAACCGTTGAGCTAACCGTTCTGGTGAAGCCACAACCAATGTATTGTTTACGATGCGGTAGCCATAACCTGTAGCTTGAGTCAGCAACTCTAAAGCTTCATTTACTGTCAAATCCTTGAGATAAAAACTCACCTGACCAGTCACACTGGGATCAACTAAAACATTGTAACCAGCCAGTTCTCCTAGAATTTGAAATATGTCACTCAAAGGAGCATCTTTAAAATCCATATCAATGACAGTCTGAGCACAGCTAGCTTGTACACTTAGCAGTAAGCTCAACACCCCCACAAACATCAGCATGTATTTACGGTTCATTCTGATTACCCCCCAATTTAATCCTGAGCTTAACACCATGAACCTCAAGTACAAGTGCTGCATCATCAATCTCCACAATTGTTCCTATTTCAAGTGGTTCCCCTGCCTTCTTCCAGGCTTGTGTGCCGTTATAGGCAACCAGTGCGCGATGCTCACCCTCATGAACTTTAATAACACCAAGTAATTTCAGATTATCCGAAAATAGCTCGTTAAGATAAGTGAGCGGCACTCCCATTGGATTAACTGTAGTAAGAGTCAGTTCGTGCACAGGCCACTGCCAGCCAATCTCTGATTCCCACGCAGGTGGAATGACGTTTAAGTCAAACTCAGCCACAAGATTTACGCTAGCGTCAATGTCACTAGCGATACTGACTTGCTGAAACTGGATTGTCGGTAATGCAGTGTAAAGTGCCTTAAAGACACCGATGATGTCGCCATACTGTCCTGAGATCTCCATGCGCATTGGATACCAGGCTTTTTGCCCATCACTGCGCAAAGGTAAATATCCAAGCTCAACTAATTCCACTTCACCAACCGCTACTAGTTCTCGTATCCACTGTAGAATTTCTGTCAGGTTAACAGCTTTGGGTATAATTTGCTCATAAGCTGTAGTGGACTGTGTCAATACAGCTAACTCTGATTCCAACACAGACCGCTGGTTGCTCCGTCTTTCTAACAGCTGTATTTGCTCCGTTTCGTCAGCAATCAGTTTCTCCAGTTTTTGCGCCTGCCGTATTTGCGGCCAAGAAAAACCAACGATCGAAACAACAACCATACCATAGATCAAAGCAATGATGCCAAGTTTCAACTGCGATTTCCGTTCTCTAAAGGACTTCCATCCTAGCAAATCATTCTCCCCTTTGCACATGGATCGTAAAACTGTATAGCTTCGTACCTACTGTTAATTCGTCCAAATTATTAATAGCAGCATTAAAACCCTGTTGTTGTAGATTCTGCAAATATGTAGAGAGAGATGGGAACTCAGCAGTATAACCCGAAATAAGCATCACTGTTCCTTGGAACTTGGCCTTTTCAATCCAGAGATTCGCAGGTGCACAGGCAATTACTTGTGGTAAATCTTGCGGTCTAAGTATTGAATTCGCACCTTGGATCAACTGCTGATAGTAACTGATTTGCGTATTTAGCTCCTGAGTTTGGTTCTGCATTTGCATTATATAATTCTGCTGGGCGACTAGCAGCGTCTTATAGCCCAGCAAGTTGTTATACTCTTGCTGCAGAGCTTGGACCCGCAAAGTTTGTAAGTAACCATGTACAGAAGTTGCGATTAGTATTACTAATCCCAAAACTGTAACCACAAACTCCCAACGCACTGCACTTTGCTTAGGTGGACGTTCATCCATTGGTAAAAGATTAATCCGCATCAATCGTTCAGCCCTCTCATTGCCAAACCGATGGCATTGGCGAAAACCCCATAATCCGGCATACCTTGCAAACCATCGGCTAGTTCATAACCTTCCAAAGGATTAAGCCTCCACACATCAATGTCTAGCTCTTGTTTCAGCAGCGCATCAAATCCAGGAAGATGCGCAATTCCACCACAAATGACCACTTGATCTAACACATCATCAATATGTGCCGCTCGTGAAACAGAGCGTAAATAATTAAAAGTCTGGTAGAGACCTCCTATGTACTGCTGGAAAACTGTTCGAAGTAAAGTTTTGGAACCACTGCCTTTCTGTAAGATCTCCTCAAGAGTCAATTGGCATTTTAATTTGTGAGCTTCAGCTACATCAACTGCCAAAGCTTGGGCAATAGCTTCATCTAAATGTATGCCGCCAATTGGCAATATTCTGTATAGAGTATAAACTCCATGTGTTTCCACATAAATTACTGTTTGGCTATGGCCAAAATCCACATAACAAGTACGCAGTCCACGACCTTGATTCACAGCGTGTGATAAATTGAAAGCAGATACATCGATGACACAGGGCACAAGCCCTGCACCCTTCATCATGATTATGTACGGATCCAGTACAGCCTTAGGGCAGCCTACTACGAGAATACTTAGCTCTGAGCCAGCATTGATAACATCATAACTATAATAGATGTCAGCTGCATCATTATGGTTAGGCAGTTTTAATATCTCAACTAAATCTAACATGATGGCTTGATCCAGTTCTTTTTTCTGCATACGCGGCATAGTGATCTGCTTGATGGTCATCTGAGGGGTGTTCAGTCCTAAGACAACACGCTGAGTCTTAATCCCTGCGCGGTTCAGTATCTTTCTCAAACTGCCACTTAAGTGCTCCGGATCTTCAATGCCTTCTGGCAGACTGTACTTAATAAGGGCATTGATCCTATATCGGTTTCTACCCTGCTTGACAATCTCAGCAATCTTTAGTTGATAACTTCCTACATCTAGTCCTAAACAGCTCTTGATCATGATTATCCCCTCAAAAATTAATGTTCGCCATCATCTGCATCATTGGCAGATATACCGACATCACAATAAAGCAGACTACTACAGCCAACACCAATATCACCAATGGTTCTAAAACCTTCGTAAGCGCCGTGACAGCATAATTAACCTCACCATCATAATAATTGGCAAGATGGACTAGAGTTTTATCGAGGTTTCCTGTTTCTTCACCAACAGCTATCATCTGCACCAACATAGCAGGAAAAACTGAGTGACGCCGTAATGGTTCAGTTAAACCTTGTCCTTTTTCCACAGCTAACCTAGCCTCGTGCAAAGCTGGATTAATGACGCGATTATCAATCAATCGTTCCACAATCCGTAAAGCTCTCACCATAGATATACCACTGTTGAGAAGCATACTCAACACTCGGCAGAAACGTGAAAATATAACCATCTTTGTAAGGTTACCAATTATTGGCAAACTAAGCGTAATTCTGGCTCTTAAGTATCGTCCATGGTCTGTTTTAGAATAGATATGAATCATAATAGAACAAAGAATTATTATAAACATAATATAATACCAATACTTTATTGTAAACTGCCGAAAATCCAAAACTTTTTGGGTGATTACTGGCAACTGCACACCAAGCGAAGCAAAATTATTACTTAACATCGGCAAAACCAGGTATATCAAGACAAAGACTACAATAACAGCCACAACACCAATTAACATTGGATATAACATCGCTTGCGACACTTTTTTCTGCAACTCATCCATTTTTTCATAGTATGTAGCCAGCTGATTAAAGACTGTTGGCAATTCACCAGCTAGTTCACCAGCTTCCACAAGATGAATAAATTCATGTGGAAATATAGTTTTATGTTTACTGATCGCACTGGTGAGCGAACTACCACTGGAAATATCCAATCGGATGGTATCTAAAGCCTGAGCTAAGCGTTTATCTTGACTCTGTTCTGCTAAAATCTGCAGACTGGCGATTAAGGAAACTCCTGCTTCAAGTTGAATCGCCAACTGGCGGGCCAGCAAAGCAAGTAATTTATTTTTTACTGTTTTACGGCTAGTCACAGCGAAACTAAGTTTGTTTTGAGATACAGCCTTAAGCTGTGTCACGATCAAACCTTTGCTACGCAAACTGGCTAAAACTTCCTCTTTGGAGTCCATATCAATTGATCCCTTGACTAACTTGCCTTGTGAATCTCTGGCTTTGTACATAAATTTGGACATATATATCACCACCACTAAAATGACCGGTATCGGTAAGCTTCGGTTTCATCTATCAGGTTCAGTTTAATCAGTTGATCAATGGCTGTATCCAATGATTGCATGCCATATCTTGTACCAGTTTCAATAGCGGCAGCAATTTGGTGTGTCTTACAATCGCGAATCATGTTCCGTACGGCAGGTGTTCCCAACATCACTTCAACCGCAGCTACCATACCTTTGCCATCTTTGCGCGGAATCAACTGTTGAGAAATGACTGCTTCCAAGACACCAGCTAGTTGAACACGAATCTGCTGTTGACTGGCTGGCGGAAAAACATCGATAATCCGGTCAATGGTGGCTACAGCATCTCGTGTATGCAGAGTAGACAAGACGAGATGTCCTGTTTCAGCGGCTGAAATGGCAGTGGCAATAGTCTCCAGATCCCGCATTTCGCCAACTAGTATGACATCCGGATCCGCTCGTAATGCTGAACGCAATCCACTTGCAAAACTCTTGGTATCGGTACCAATTTCCCGTTGATTGATGATACACCTGCCATGACTATGCAGATACTCGATGGGATCCTCTAATGTAATGATCACACCCTGTCGTTCACGATTAATCAAATCAATCATGGCTGCTAAAGTTGTTGATTTTCCACTGCCAGTTGGCCCGGTAACTAAGACAAGGCCATCTTTTTTTCTGGTAATATCTGCTAAAATTGGCGGTAAACACAGTTCTTCCAGCGAACGGATGCGTGCATTGATTACCCTGATTGCTGCAGCAATAGAGCCACGTTGTTTAAATACACTGCACCGAAAGCGGCCAACACCATGAATTCCATAAGAAAAGTCAACTTCTCCAGCAACGTCCATACTCTTAACTTGAGCCTCATTCATAATTGCTGTTATCAGTTGCTGAACATCGTGAGGCGCTAGCGGACCATAGCCAGGTATTGGTTGGATACTACCATAAATACGCAGAATTGGTGGGATACCTGGAGCCAAGTGCAAATCGGATGCCTCTTTTGCAACTGCTATTTCAAGCAATTCCAGAATGCTGTTGGCCAATTTCATCCCAACGCCTCCTGTTCATCAACACTGTAAACAGTCCGCACAATCTCATCAGTGGTAGTGAGTCCGCTGGTAAGTTTTAGTACAGCATTTTCTTGCAAGGTTATCATTCCTGTGGCAACTGCCATTTTCCTTAACTGATCTTCACTCACTCTGTCCGCAATGGCCTGTCTTAACTCTTTATTAAGAATTAGTACTTCCTCAATCGCTGTCCTACCTAAATACCCGGTTTGATTGCACAAACCGCATCCTGAACCTTTCCATACGGTTTTTGGGACGGGTAGATTCAGATTCTTGATAAACTGTATAACAACTGGATCAGTAAGTGGGACTTCCTGCTTACACTCTGGACAGATACGCCGTACTAAACGCTGCGAGATAATTGCTGCCACAGTACTGCTGATCAAATATGGCTCAATACGCATGTCCATCAAACGGGCAATAGTCGCTGTTGTGTTATTGGTATGCAGCGTGCTTAAAACCAAGTGCCCTGTCAATGCTGATCGAACCGCTATTTCAGCAGTTTCCGTATCCCGAATTTCACCAATCATGATTATATCTGGATCTTGCCTTAATATTGAGCGTAAACCAGCTGCAAAACTCAAATGTACTTTAGGGTTGATCTGCACTTGATTGATACCTTGTAGCTGGTACTCTACCGGATCCTCAATAGTAATGATGTTTTTTTCTACAGTATTCAAATGGGATAAAAAACTGTATAGGGTCGTGGTCTTACCACTTCCTGTCGGGCCAGTCACCAAAATCATGCCTTGGGAGAGACGCAAAAGCTGCAGCAAGCGGCTGGTGGTATGCTCGCTAAAGCCTAACTCGGGAATGCTTAACAAACCATGGGCTCTACTGAATATCCGTGCGACAATTTTTTCTCCATTAATAGTCGGCAACGTAGAAACTCGGATATCCACATCAGAATCGTCAACTCGATACTGGATCCGTCCATCCTGTGGCCGCCGACGTTCGGTGATATCTAAATTGGCCATGACTTTAAACCTTGACTGAACATCACTGCTCAATTTTCTAGGTATTGTCATCACTTTACGCAAAATACCGTCAACCCTAAATCGCACCTGCAGCTCATCTTCTTGAGGTTCTAAATGGATGTCGCTGGCATGTTCACGTACAGCCTGCTCAACAATCAAGTTAGCCAAACGCACTCCAGGAGCATCACCAAGATATTGGCTCTCTACATCTTCTCCTTTTGATTCTTCTTCATCATAGATATATTCAGCAAAGACCTTACGCGCAGTGGCAGCTAAATCTTGAATTCGAGTTAATGCTGTCCGAATCTCGTCAGCTGTCGCTATGACGGGATTGATCGGCATACCGGTAATTTTCTGCAGTTCATCAATAATGAGGATATTTAAAGGATCTGTCATAGCGACTGTCAAAATGTTGTTTTCAATATGTAAAGGCAGAATATCATTGGTTTTTAATAATTCTTCCGGGACTAAATGGATAATTTCGGGAACTAGTTGCTGTCGGGCAAGATTTACACGTGGATAACCAAGATGTTCGCTAAGCGCATCGGCAATAGCTTCCGGAGTAGCATAACCTAGCTTGATCACCACATTCCCTAATCTATCACCTGAAACCTGCTGTTCAGCTAGGGCCTGCATTAATTGCTCGGAAGTAATTAAGCCACGCTCAAGCAAAATATCCCCTAAACGCTTTCTTGCTGCCAATCAATCCACCTCTTCTCCCGGATAAGCGCAAATGTGCTAATAATATTCGGTTATTTATTAAAATCTCCTGCTATATAAGATAATGATCTAGTAAATATGAGAGAGAAATTAATTTTATCACGTTTTCAACTTTCAGAACAAGAAAAAGATCGGACCTTAGCGAAGGTCCGATCTGACACTTTTTGGATTCCACCGCATACCCCACGTACTAGCCCACCGATAAGCAGCAGGACGCTTATATGAGGCATACGCAGTATAATCTATTGGCAATTGATGACGAAAAATACGCATAAATTTTTGATTTGCCTGTGGAGAATTCAAGCCAGGATTAACATATGCAGACTTGATTCTATTCTGAAGCATGGCATACCCCCCTACCAAACGCGCTCATTGTTATATTATAAGATATGCTAGCTCCAGCAAACTGAAATAGGATTGAAGTCCGATCTTTTTCTTAGATCATTCCTGAGATGAACCGAACTGGTATCCATCGGCAATCATCTGTTCGCGTACCTTGACAAAAGCTTTGACCGCAAAATCTAAGTCTTCTTTAGTATGTGCCGCAGACACCTGTGTCCGGATACGTGCTAAGCCTTTTGGTACTACTGGATAGAAGAAACCAGTAACATAAACCCCTTCATCCAAGAGACGTCGAGCCATTTCTTGTGCAATATTAGCATCATAGAGCATGATTGGCACTATCGGATGAACTCCATCGGGGATATCAAAACCAGCTTGTTTGAGTGCAGCGCGGAAATATTGAGCATTTGCATGAACACGATCCCGATACTCAGTACTGCTGGCTAAAAGATCAAAGACAACACAAGCTGCAGCAGCAATTGATGGCGCTAAAGTATTTGAAAACAGATAGGGACGTGACCGTTGCCGCAGTAAGTCAATGATTTCTTTTCTTCCACTTGTGTAACCACCGCTGGCCCCACCGAGTGCTTTGCCTAAGGTTCCTGTTAAAATATCTACACGACCGATGACATTGCAGTGTTCATGAGTACCTTTACCATGCTTGCCCATAAATCCAGTAGCATGACTGTCATCTACCATCACCAAAGCATCGTATTTCTCAGCTAAATCACAGATTTCCTGAAGGCGAGCGATAGTTCCATCCATCGAAAATACACCATCAGTAGCAATCAATCTGATCCGACAAGAACTAGCCTCTTGCAGTTTCGCCTCTAAATCTTCCATGTCATTGTTTTTATATACAAACCGTTTAGCTTTGCAAAGACGGATACCATCAATGATGCTAGCGTGGTTCAGCTGGTCGCTGATCACTGCGTCCTCTGGTCCAAGCAGTGTCTCAAACAAACCTGTATTGGCATCAAAACAAGATGAGTAAAGAATGGTATCTTCAGTTTCTAGGAAACTGCTAATCTTTTCTTCAAGCTGTTTATGAATGGATTGGGTACCACAGATAAAACGTACAGACGACATACCATATCCATACAGATCATAACTTTGCTTAGCGGCAGCAATCACTTGGGGATGATTCGCTAGACCCAAGTAATTATTGGCACACATATTAAGAACTTGCTGCCGTGTTGTAGTGTTAATATAAGCGCTTTGGGGCGAAGTGATAATCCGCTCCTCTTTCCATAAGCCACTATCTTTGATCTGTTCAGCTTCCTGGCGAAAATATGTATAGGCACTCTTCATTTTTATTCCTCCCAATCAAGAATGACTTTACCAGACATACCACTCCGCATTACCTCAAAGGCTTCTTCAAATTGGGTATAATGGAAGCGATGGGTAATTACTGGTGATAGATCCAAACCAGATTGGATCAGTGTAGTCATTTTATACCAAGTTTCAAACATCTGACGACCATAGATGCCTTTAATGGTTAAGCCACCAAACACGACTTTATTCCAATCAATTACTGTATCAGGTTTGAGAATACCTAAGAGAGCAATTTTACCGCCATGGCACATTACATCTAGCATTTGGGCAAATGCTTTCCCACTGCCAGACATCTCAAGTCCAATATCAAAACCTTCTTTCATTCCTAATTCCTTCATTACATCCTCTAGACGCTCTTCACTCACATTGACCACCCGTGTAGCGCCCATCTTTTTGGCTAACTCCAACCGATAGGGATTGAGGTCAGTGACAACCACGTGGCGAGCGCCTGCTTTACGAACAATCGCCGTGGCCATTACGCCAATTGGTCCAGCGCCTGTAATCAAGACGTCTTCACCTAACACATCAAAAGCGAGTGCAGTGTGGACAGCATTACCGAATGGATCGAAGCAGCTGTAATACTCTAAGGGGATATCGGGATTGCATAACCATACATTGCTTGCCGGAACAGCAATATATTCAGCGAAAGCTCCATTGCGATTGACACCAATACCACTGGTGTGTGCACACAAATGTTGCCGTCCTCCGAGACAGTTACGGCATTTACCACAGACAATGTGTCCTTCAGCCGAGACGACATCACCAATTGCAAAATCTTTCACATTCTCGCCCATAGCAACAATCCGGCCGACAAACTCATGACCAATAATCATTGGTACGCGGATGGTTGCTTGTGCCCATTCATCCCAATTGTAAATATGCACGTCGGTACCGCAAATTGAGGCTTTCATTACCTTAATCAGCACATCATTTTTACCAATCTCGGGTATTGGTTGCTTCTCCAACCATAGACCTGGTTTTGCATGTTTTTTAACAAGAGCATCCATCATTTGTACAGCCATAAAATCATCCCATTCCTAAAAATATTTGCGTATTATTACTTTGTGATCAGACATAAAAATCCTCTCGTATAAGAATTAATGTTTTACAAAAGAAAAAATAACTGACAGGGGGATTCTGCGTTGACTCTTATCAACTGGCGTGGTTTAGCTATTTTTCTAGCGTATTATGGAGTTGGGGCAGGATCTATTGCCCTTTCAAGTCATTTTCATCCTCGAGCAAAAGAGATCATCCGCAAAGCTTATCATCTAATGGCCTGCTGTTCAGCTTTTATACTGCTATTTCTTTTTGATCAATGGTATGAAGCGGTATTTACCCTTGTAATTTTTGCAGGTCTCTTATACATCGTCGTACCTTTAGGCGGCAGGCTGCCAGTTATCAAACGTTTATCTATCGGCCGCAAAGACAGTCTTGGGGAAGTGCTTGCTCAAGCTGGGTTGTTCGTGATCACACTAGCCATTCTTTTAATCACCATCTGGGGCGGATTGGGTCAAATGTTTAAATTCCATATACTCGTAGGTATAATCACTCTCGGGATCGGCGACGCCGCTGCAGCTTTAATTGGTAAGCGCTTTGGCAGGCGCCAATTAAAACTGCCTTTTGTTGATCGCAATAAATCGCTTGCTGGCAGCATAGCTATGATTGTCACAGCTTTTGGAAGCATCACGGCCTTACTGCTGATCTTCACAGACATGCCACTTATGATGGTTATTATATCAGCGTTAGTGCTTGCGGTAGTTGGTACAGTGATCGAAGCAGTATCAGTCGCTGGGATCGACACCATCACTATACCTCTAGGTGTCTCTTTTGCTTCTGTCTTATTAGAATTGTTGTACAACTTACTTTTGGGATGAAAAAAACTGATACACCGTGAAGGGTATCAGTTTCAGTGCTCTATTCACTTTCCTCAATACCAATACGATGAGTTAAACCTACTACGCGGTTTACAGGGAAGGTAAAAGCAATACCAGCACCTGGTTCACGCAAATTGCCCGCTTCAATCAATGCGTCGAGTATTTTCGATGATTCATCAGTATGACAGAGAATCATTAGAATTTCGCGTCCGGATTCAATTGTCAAGCCAAAAAAAGTTTTAGCCTCATGACTGCCTGTCCCACGGGCCATAAAGATTGTTCCACCTTTAGCTCCGGCTTTCTTAGCAGCTTCCATCACCCGGTCTGCTTCCCCACGAGGTAGAATCGCCATAATACATTCTAGCTTCATATTCAATGTTGCCTCCTACAAAAGAGCATTCGATTACAATCTAAATATTACAATCTAAATATCATACCAAGAAGTAACACAGTAATAATTGGCCCTGCTGATGATAAAGCGATTAAACCAAAACCATCAGCAAGAGGATCCCTTCCACCCAAAGCCATTGCCATTCCAACACCTAACGCCATGGTAATCGGTACCGTAACTGGACCAGTAGTCACTCCACCTGAATCAAAAGCAATACCAGTAATAGTATCAGGTGCAAAATAGGTTAACACGGCGATTACTAAATAAGTAGGAATCACGATATATTTTGTCGGTATATGAAAGATAATCTTTAGCATGCCCCCTAATAAACCAATACCTACTCCCAGGGCTACAGTATGAACTACCACGTGTTTTTTCAAGACTCCAGCACTTAATTCTTCAACCTGCATCCCTAAAGCTTGTAAAGCTGGTTCAGCCAGGGTCACACCATAACCAACAATAAAAGCAAAAATCAATGAAACCCATACACTTGCATTTTGCGGCAGAGTTCTCCCAACATCCTCACCCAAAGGCAGCAATCCCAGCTCCAACCCTTTGACAAAAAGGGTCATACCAGCAATGGTGAGTAAAATACCAACCGCAGTTTGCTTTGGATTAGTCAATCTTCCTTTTAAGATAACAAAATTAAAAAACAACAGAAACAAAACTATAGGCATTACACTAATTAAAGTATCTTTTATTGCTGCCAACATTACATATTTCCCCCCCTTAATCTCCACTTCCTGTTCCGGTAATTTGTCACCAATTGCCATCTCATCTCTCCTCTACTCTCAATTTACTCAGCTGCAACCTTGAGCTCATTATTGTTACCTACCAAATGACAGGCTACAAAGTGATTATTGCCAACATTGGTCCAGTCTGGTTCTCGCGTACAGCAGATGTCCATCACCTGGGGGCAACGAGTATGAAAACGGCAGCCAGTTGGTGGATTTATTGGGCTTGGTACATCGCCACGTAAAATGATTCTTTCTTTCTTTACCTGCGGATCCGGCACAGGTATTGCCGACAGCAAAGCTTGCGTGTAAGGATGTAAAGGCTTTTGATAAAGCTGTTCTTTGTCAGCTAACTCAACAATCTTACCTAAATACATCACTGCTACACGATTAGAAATATGCTTTACCACACTTAAGTCATGCGCAATAAATAGATATGTCAAACCAAATTGCTCTTGTAGATCTTGCAACAGATTGATAACTTGAGCTTGAATCGATACATCAAGTGCTGAAACCGGTTCATCGCAGACAATCAGTTTGGGGTTCACAGCCAAAGCTCTCGCAATTCCGATCCGTTGCCGTTGGCCGCCAGAGAATTCGTGTGGATAGCGGCGGGCATAGAAACTGCTTAAACCTACCACTTCTAATAATTCATGTACACGTCTTTTTAACTCTTTCCCTGTAGCAATTTTGTGAATCCGCATTGGCTCTGCAATAATTTCTTCTACAGTCATGCGCGGATTGAGTGAAGCGTATGGGTCTTGAAAAATGATTTGCATATCTTTGCGCAGTTCCCGCAGTTGTCGCTTATTCAGAGATAAAACATCTTTACCGTCGAAGACGATTGATCCAGATGTGGCATTAATTAGACGGAGAATCAATCTGCCAGTGGTAGACTTTCCACACCCAGATTCTCCAACCAAACCCAAGGTTTCACCTTGTTGAATACTAAAGCTGATATTATCTACCGCTTTAACAGCTCCAACAGTACGTTCAATAACTAATCCCTGTTTTATGGGAAAATACTTGACAAGGTTATTCACCTTCAAAAGCGGTTGCGATCCAGTTCTCATGCTGTTTCTACCTCCAGTCCTGGGCACTGGTAATCTACCGCACGCCAACACGCTGAAAGATGTCCCTCTCCTACAGTAAACGCAGCTGGTTTTTGAATACGGCAGATATCCTGTGCGTATGGGCAGCGTGGATGAAAACCACAACCCACAGGAAAATTGCCTGGTGTAGGCACATTCCCAGGAATAGCCTGCAGCCGTTTTTGATTTGCGTCTAATCGTGGGATAGAGTTTAACAATCCTTGTGTATATGGATGATGTGGCTGGGTAAAAATAGTCTGTGTGTCAGCATATTCAACTATCCTGCCAGTGTACATAACTGCAACATGATCAACTAATTCCGCAATCACACCCAAATCATGAGTGATCATAATGATCGCTGTCCCTAACTCTCTTTGCAGTTCTCGCATTAAATCCAGGATTTGCGCTTGAATAGTCACATCCAGAGCAGTAGTAGGCTCATCAGCAATTAACAACTTAGGATTACAAGAAAGGGCCATAGCTATCATCACGCGTTGACGCATACCACCGCTAAGCTGATGCGGATATTCATCAATGCGCTTTTCTGGCGAAGGAATCCCCACCATTTCCAGCATCTTGATAGCCTTAGCTCGTGCTTGCTTTTTATTCAGCTTTTGATGGAGCCTGATAGCCTCCATAATCTGATACCCAATTGTGAACACCGGGTTTAGTGAAGACATGGGCTCCTGAAAAATCATAGCAATTTCATTACCTCTGATTTGCCTTAGTTGCGATTCTTTCAGTGCCAATAAATTGCGGCCGTTGAAATAGATTTCTCCACTAACTTTCCCTGGATGAGGTACTAAGCCCATAATTGCTAACGAAGTAACGCTTTTTCCTGATCCTGATTCTCCGACAATACCTAGGGTTCCACCTGGTGGTAAATCAAAATTTATTCCATCTACTGCTGGCACAATCCCATCCTCTGTATAAAAATACGTTTTTAAATTGCGGACTGATAGTAAGGATTGTGTCAAGATCTCGCCCCCTTTACACATCTGCCGTTACTTCAATACTTCCTTCAGAATTGCGCAAAAGAATTCCTTCAGTTGGAAACCACTGCGTTTCTACGGCAACAGGTTTAGTATCATTATACAGTAAATAGGATAGCTTTAAAAGTGGTTGATTTTCTCGACCAATAAGAATTTTGCTAAGATTGCTCTGGTCAATAACCACCTTTACCCAGGATTGTTTAAGCTGTAAATTATTTACTTCTTTTGCATTCGCGAGTACATTTCGCAAAGGCCCTGAAATATCTGCTAAACGTAATTCCAATTCAAGATATGTAGTCAATTCACAAAAAGCAGGAACCCGGTTAAGATACTGCATTTTGCTAATGCGGATCAGTTCCTGTTCTGGCTCCTGGTTCAAAAGTTCGGCTATGACAGGATCTTTGACCTTCTCCAACTTTAACTGAGGTTCATATTCTGCTGAAGTTACTGAATCCCGCGTATACCTTAATTGTTGTTCCATGTTTTTGGCATACTGCTTTCGAAGATGCAACAAAGATAATCGTGCCTCAGATAAAATCGTTCTGACATAACGCGGGGTTGTCTGAACCTGTGCAGCAATCTCATCAATACTTAGAAATGGATCCCGATGCACTATATCGATTACCTGTGCTTTAATCGTTTCATTCGCCATAAGCCATCTCCTTAAGTACTGATATCTGTCAGTGATGAAAGAATAATCTTCCTTACGGAAGATTATTTCACTTTCACCAATGCTGGATTTGGAGTAATACCTGGTATTCTGCCGCGCTTGGCAGTAGGTTTTCCATCAACCACTTTAATATCCATGGTCATATCCAGAGGAGCAGCAGCTGATATATAACTTCCTACACCAAAAGCATCAACACCAGCTTCCGCCAATACTTTAATCTTTTCGAGATCTAACCCTCCCGAAGCAAAAATCTTAACATGATGATAACCAGCTAAATCAAGTTTAGCCCGCAACTCACGGACTAAATCAGGTGTTACACCCCCACGCTCACCTGGAGTATCGACCCTAATTCCTTCCAGTCGCTCTCCGAGAGCAGCGCCTAAACGCAAGCTTTCTTCCACTTCATCCTTAAAGGTATCGACGAGAATAGTCCGTGGTGATTCTGGCGGCATGACTTCGTCATACATTTCTGCACCAGTAACAGTATCACCAACGATTAGGAAGAGCGCATGTGGTACAGTACCTACCGGCTCACAATCCAACAGTTTTGCTCCCAAGACACAGGAAGCACCTTGGGCACCACCAACAATCGCTGCCCGCTCCATAACGGGAGCTACGGCAGGATGGACATGTCTGGCACCGAAACAATAAAACGGTTTACCTTCGGTCACTTGAGCAATCTGGTGAGCAGCAGTAGCCCACGCGCTGGAATGCGCAAGGATACCTAAAATAGCAGTCTCATAAATTCCAAACTCAGTGTAGTATCCGGTAATGCGCATTACCACATCCTTCGGCTTAAAAGCTGCACCTTCTGGCAGTGCTTCCACTTCCACGTCGAGATCCTTCAGAAGGTTCAATGCTTCATTTACACCAGCGATAATCCCAGTGTGCCGTGAAAAAACTTCAGCAGTAACTTTGGTTTTACCAAAACCCTTGCTTTCCAAAATCTGCTTAGTTTTGACAAAGTAAACATCTGTAGTCAAACCAGCTAGTATTTCATCATGATTGGCAGAATACAGCTTACGGTTCTTGTCCACATGATATTTCGCTACATCGTGCATTGACTCCAATTTCATGTTCCCTATTCCTCCCAGTTTATCAACTCGCGGTCATATATCTTTTTATATATGCTCCAAGTATAGGTAACTTTGCGCATGTAAGAACGGGTCTCCCCGAAGGGTATATTATGTACTGTCTCATACCTACCATCCCATATTTGCTCCGACAGCCACTGTCTGACATTTCCCTGCCCACCGTTATAGGCTGCTAATGCTGCCGCAAAACTGGGAAACTGTTTGCGCAAGTATGCCAGATACCAACAACCAAGCATAATATTGATCTGCGGACTGAATAGTTCTTCATCTTTCAGTTCCAGTCCAATTTGCTTTGCGATCCACTGCGCTGTATCAGGCATTAACTGCATCAGGCCTGCTGCACCCTTGGGAGAAACTGCAGTCGGGTTCCATTTACTCTCCACATGGATCAGCGCAGCAATCAAGTGCGGATCGAGATCATGGATTTGTGCTTGTTCCAAAATGATATCTTGATGATTATATGGATAAAAGTGCTGCATGATCGGTCTAATAGAATACAGAGCATAAACAACTGCGACCATCACGCACAAGTAAATCACAATATTTAATGAACGCTTCAAGCATAGCCCCCCGGATTACTCTATTCCTCATTCTATTATTTGATGCCATAAACTGTCAACTTGTAGTTTAGTTTCCCATAAAGATCCACTGTTGTCAATGACACGGTCAGCCAGCTGTTTCTTGATCTCAATTGGTATCTGTGCACGGATGCGCTGCAAAGCTTCAGCTTCACTAAGATGATCACGATTCATTAAACGCTGCAATTGGATTGCTTCCGGAACGTATACCAACCATACTTCATCGAGCCATTCTTGACAGTTGGTTTCATAGAGGAGGGGAATATCCGCAAAAACAATCTTACCCTGACGTTCCAACAACTCACCTTGCGCTCTGATACGATCAAACACTAACGGATGAATGATCGCTTCTAAACGAGCACGGGCTGTTTTATCAGCAAAAATGATCGAAGCTAACTTCTGTCGATCAATCGTATGATCGGGATTGATAACTTCTGGAAAAGCATTTGCAACCTGTTGCCAGCCAGTTTGGCCAGGTTGGACTACTTCCCGGGATATTTGATCTGCGTCAATGATTTCAGCGCCTAACTCTTTCAGCATCCGGGCAACAGTACTCTTGCCCGTGGCAATAGAACCTGTTAGTCCTCGCACGTGCTTTCCCACCTTTGACAATTTGGACAATAGTGGCTGCTGCGTCCACCAACCTTTATTCGCTCAATCAACGCTCCACACACAAAACATGGCTGTCCTGTACGATGATAAACGCGCAGCTTGTTCTGGAAGTTCCCAGGATCGCCACTACCGGTTCGATAATCCCTGATTGTTGTACCATGACAGGCAATTGCCTCTTCTAATACTGCAATGATTGCTGTATATAGGTTACGTATTTCTGTTTCTGATAAACTCTTTCCAGGGCGCAGCGGGTGAATTTGAGCCCGATATAGAGCTTCATCACAATAAATGTTGCCCAATCCAGCAATTTTGGATTGATCCAGAAGGATTTGCTTTATTGCCCGGGGAGAGTTAAGCTGCTTAGCAAACGCTGCATAAGTAAACTGCGGGGTTAATGGTTCTGGTCCTAAAGAAGCTAAACCATGGATTTTATCCAGCTCGCTCACAGGCAAAAGATACATCGTGCCAAATTTCCGCTGATCGATAAACCGCAATTCAGAACCATCGTTAAACAAAAATTGTACCGAAGTATGTTTAGGTATTGGCCCAACAGGTTCATGCACATATACTAGCTGGCCAGTCATCCGCAAATGCACCACTAAGCATTCTGGAGCATCAAGCATAAAAAGCAAGTATTTTCCATGACGCTGTAGATCAACAATTCTCCGGCTACTAATTTTAGTGCAAAATTCATCCACAGTATTTAATGGGAGTACCCGAGGATAATAGACCACACAGTCAGCAATGACTTGTTCAGCAACTACAGGCAGCAATGTTCGACGTACTGTTTCGACTTCTGGCAATTCTGGCACTTACTTCACCTCATTCATCGGCTTTACATTTTCCCAATCTGTACCTATTTTTACTTCCACTTCCAAAGCAACAGCCAATTCAATTACCGATTCCATACTTTGTTTAATCAATGCTGCCACAAGCGTAATTTCATCTTCAGGCACTTCCAAAACCAGTTCGTCATGTACCTGCAGCAACAATTGTGCGCGAAGATTGTTGGCTCTTAAACTCTGGTCGACTTTCAGCATAGCCATTTTGATGATATCAGCAGCACTGCCTTGAATTGGAGTATTCATCGCCATTCGCTCAGCAAACGACCTCCGTTGATAATTCTTGCTCTTTATATCTGGCAAGTAACGCCGCCGGTTCAGTAGTGTGGTAACGTACCCCTGTTCCTTGGCTGACTTGACAATATTATCTAAATAAGCCTTCACTTGCGGATAGCGGGTAAAATACTGGTCGATATACTGTTGCGCTTGCGCTCTGCTTAAATTCGTACCTTTGGCTAAGCCAAAGCTGCTAATTCCATAGACAATGCCAAAATTAATCGCTTTAGCTGCTGAACGTTGTTCAGGTGTTACAGCATCTAGCGGCACTTGAAAAACTTCAGAAGCAGTCTGCCGGTGAACATCAACGCCAGAGTTAAAAGCAGCAATCATGCGCTGATCACCGGAGATATGAGCTAAAACTCTGAGTTCAATCTGGGAATAATCAGCACTGAGCAGGTACCATCCTGTTTCCGACTCAAAAGCACCCCGAATTTTACGCCCTTCAGCAGTACGGATCGGAATGTTCTGCAGATTAGGGTTCGTACTGCTCAAACGCCCAGTGGCTGTTACAGTTTGATTGAAAGTGGTATGAATCCGTCCTGTCATAGGATTAATCAGATTTGCCAAAGCATCGGCATATGTCGACTTTAACTTAGTAAGCTGGCGATACTCTAGCAATTTGGCAATTAACGGATGATAGCTTAACTGTTCTAATACTTCTGCATCAGTTGAAGGGCCTGTCTTTGTTTTCTTTATTACTGGCAAACCTAGTTTTTCAAATAAAATGTAACCTAATTGCTTGGGTGAGTTGATATTAAATTTTTCACCTGCTAATGTATAAATCTCTTCAGTCAATTGATTAAGAGCTGTTTCCATCTGTGTCGACAAAAGCTGCAGCTTCTCAGGATTACATTTAATCCCCCTGAGCTCCATTTTGGCCAAAATTTTCGCCAAGGGCATTTCCACATCCTGATATAACTTAAGCATCCCCTCGGCAGCAAGCAGCTGATGCAGGTGGGGCATTAATTGCAAAATCCGTTTAGCACGCGCCACTGCTTGATGAGCCGGCGAACCAGTTTCAGCCAATGGTGCTAACTTAGCATAGCGTACAGATAAACTTGATAAATCATGAGAACTTGACGGATCTAGCACATAACTGGCTATCTGCACATCATCAGTGATGGAAAAATCAGCAAGATCTCCTCCATGCATAACAATCAGCTTGTACAAAGCTTTAGCATCATTGCAGCAAATCGATAGATCATTGCTCAGCTGATGCAGAGTACGCGCTACTGCGCCGACATACATCTCATCAGTGTACCAAACCTGTTCACCAACTGCTACAGCTAAATGCCCTTCATCTAGATATACTGCGCATAGATCATTAGCTTTCAGTTGCTGCTCTAAATCTGCTAACTCACTAGCCGAAGCGATTAGAGTATAGGTTACTGGTTGAGCAGCTGCCTGCAAAGGCAGACTTTGAATCTCGACTGTGACATCTTCTTTATCTTTATGCAAACGCTCTATCAGGGTCCTAAACTCCAGTTCCGTAAATAATGGGATCAGCTGTGACTCATTGCGTTCCAAACTCTGGCTGAAATCCAGCTGAAGAGGAATGTTACGGTCAATTGTTGCCAACTGTTTGCTTAAAAAAGCTAGATCCCTGTTAGCAACCAGCTTTTCTTTTAACTTACCTTGTTCTTGGTCAATATTTGCATATAAGGCTTCAATACTGCCATATTTGGCGACTAACTTCAAGGCGGTTTTCTCACCCACTCCTGGAACACCTGGTATGTTATCCGAAGAATCACCCATCAATCCTTTAAGATCGATTACCTGGTGCGGTTCCAGTCCAAATTGCTCTTTCAAAACCTTCGGTGTTACAATCTCAATTTCTTTAATCCCTTTCTTCGTCAGCAAAACAGAAGTGTGCTCTGATACCAGCTGTAGAGCATCACGATCACCAGTGAGAATATAGACCTGAAAACCAGCTGCTTCTCCCTGCTTCGAAGCTGTACCAATTATGTCATCAGCTTCATAACCAGCCATCTCTAGCCGAGCTATCCCCCAGGTATCCAATACTCTTTTCATCAATTCCACCTGTGGTTTCAGATCGTCAGGCATGCCCGCACGGTTGGCTTTATATTCCTGATAAGCTTCATGGCGAAATGTAGGCTTGGCTACATCGAATGCAACATATATATGTGTAGGTGCGTAGTCATCAATAATGCGAAACAGCATCATTGTAAACCCATATACCGCATTGGTCGGAACCCCTTCTTTAGTAGTCAAAGGTGGTAAAGCATAATAAGCACGGTTTAGTAAACTATTACCATCAACGAGAAACAATGTCTGTTTCATCACTTTTCCCCCATTTCTTCCCTATCAAATTCCACATTTGCTACCAAATACCTTTTTAGTTTCCACCTTTACCTATTCACCCCAAGCCTTAACAGTAAAGGTTACTATTACATAGAGGGATCGCCTTGTAAAATGCGAAGTTAAGGGTGTAATATAGTTTAAGTAACACTAGGAAAGGAGCCATTAGATGAAAAAGTTAGCGATAGTGTTATTGACTATGACCATATTGTGCACTGGTACAGCAGCTGCTGCTACAACTTACACAGATATCTCTGGCAACTGGGCCAATGAAGCTATCTCGCGTTTAAACCGCTTAGGTGTTTTTGATGGGATTTACACTGATCTTTTCCAACCCAATGAGTATGTTACTCGCGAAGAACTATTGGAATTTGCAGCCAGAACTTTTAATTTGACAACAACACAAAAGCAGACACTTTATAGTTGGTTAGATCATCTGGCACTTGTGGACAGTGAGATGGTAGAAAACCGCGATCGGGTTACCAGAGGTGAACTTGTAGCATTAGTAGCTAATTTGATTGGGTTGACTGAACAGAGCATCGACTTTGAGTCCTGGGAACCTTCATTTGTAGATATTCCCTCGGATCATCCATTGTTTGCTGTAGTCGAGCAGATCAACGCCTTGGAAATACTCCCAACTTACGTGATGAATCATTTTGAACCAGAACGGTTAGCTACACGTGCTGAAACGGCTGCTCTGCTTGATGCTGTCATCAACTTGAAAACCGTCATAGGCGAAGTGGTGGAGATTCACCAACCTTCACAGCGAGTAATCGTTCTCACCGATGATGAACAGTATCAATCGGTCCCAATTGACTCAGCATCGCTGATTCTACGCAACGGACAGCTAGAGCAGTTCAAACAGATCGTAGTTGGCGACCATATTCAAGCTTTATACAACACAGGTGGAACTGTAGCTTTGGTCAGCATCGAATCCAGCGATTCTCATCAAGGCAGTCTGCTATCCAACCTGGTAAATATGCTCAAAGGGATCCAGCTGCCTACAAATCTGAAATCATTGACTACTGGTCTTGAATCACTGATAAGCAAAGATACTTTGGGTACAATTCAACAAGTCCTTACACCCCAACAGCTAGCAGCTATTATTTCTGGCGATTGGTCCAATGTCAATGACAATTTCCGCAGCGACCTTTTCGAGCGATTAGTGGAACTGGGACTGTCCCCATGGGAAGCAGAAGCAGTACTGTCTCAGGACTGGCAGTCTCTAGGTGATATGGGTGTGGACCGTGTTGCCAGCCTTTTATCTGATTACATTGGCGTATCACCAGAACTGATCTACGCTGCGTATAATCAGGAATGGGGTAAGCTTTACGAGTATGCTCAGGTAGAGATTGCACAAAGATTATTGACAGCTTTAATGTAAGGTAAAACACTAAACCCACTGTCACAGTGGGTTTAGTGTTTTTAAGTTATTGATGAATCTTTAGTTCAGCGCCAGGCATCAACCAACGGATTACCCACTCAGGGACATAGACCACATCTTGTGCCCGCAGCACTTCAACACCATGTGTTTTGTAAAACAAAAGAATGCTATCATTTACATATTCTACTTCGGCATCAATAAGATCAACAACTGCATTGAATGGCACGTATGTTTCATCATTGATCACGACACCGATGCCTAATAGCTGATTATCCAGCCAGACTAAAGGAAATTGTATAACAGCCTGATGTTGTGGATATTCCCAACTGACACTGAAACCCCAAATGTAGCTCAATGCATGATTTAGATAATCTACTCCATTTATGGTCTCTACGTATTCATATAGCTTAGCGGGAACAGGCAATTTCAACTCCTGGCTTAAAGCTTGTACGGGAAGGTATAGATCATCGCCTTGTAAAAACCCTTTAACCTTGAGAGGTTGATCGACAGCGATCAACGTCACAGAAAACATTTCAAGCGACTGGTCAATCCTGTACCCATATCCAAGCTTGTTGGCTAACTCTGCCGCGTTAACATACACACCATCCCATTGTTTACGATCGCGAAACTGTTCTGCTGATACTACAATAGGCAGTTTTTCGAGCGGAACATAATACTTGTTCCCATATTTAACAGCTTGAACATCAGGCAAACCAAAGAGATCTCCATCAACCAGCAATGGTAAAGGTTGTGGCTGCCCTGTAGGGTGCTTGAGGATTTCTTGGACTGCTGGCAGAAAAACGTCAGTCCAACCACGCTGTTGAAGTAATTGCTCCACAGCTTCTAATGTGTTGGAATCATTATGATAAATGTCTGGATAAACAGTAATCATTTTGGTGTGAAGCAGTGGGTCCTGCGTCAGGATCACAGTCTGATAAATCAGGTTTACTGGGGTGCCAATCTTGATGAGTCGCATTAATTCTTCCACATCATGATTGTACATGCGAATACATCCCGCTGACATAGCCTTGCCAATAGAATCAGGGTTGTTGGTACCGTGTATACCATAACTTGGGAAACCCAAGCCAATCCACCGCGTTCCTACTGGATTATCCGGACCCGGTGGAATTGGTTCAAGCCCCCGTTCCCACCACCTGATGGGATAATATGTAGGATTTTCCACTAAGTTGATTACTTCAGTCTTTCCCAAAACTGATGGATTGAGAACATTGCCGATTCCAATAGGATACTGCCTGATAACTACTCCGTTTTCATAGAGGTACAAAGTGAATTCAGGAATATTGATCACTATTTCTCGGTTTAATTCTTGCGCAGTCAGTACAGGTGCATAGAACATCATCACCAGCACAACAACTAACAAGTATGTGCCTATTCTCAGCACCATTAAAACTCACCCGCCTACAAAATGATCACCCGCACCGACTAAACCCGCAATTGATGCATGTCTCACAACCGCTTTCATGTTTCAGCTGGCTGCCACATTCTGGACATACTCCAGATCCGTGCTTGTTTCCTGAAATGTTATAAGCACCCTGGTGTTCTTGCTGCTGGTTACCGTTTTTATCATTCAGATAACGCTGTAAAACCATAGCAATGGCATCGGGGCAAGACTGGATCAACCGGCCATTTTGCCATACAGGATGTGGACAGCGAATCCCTTTTAGCTGCTTGATAACCTGTTCGAGTTCTACTCCTGAACGCAAAGCTAGAGAAATTAATCTGGCTGTTGCTTCGGAAAACGCTCCAGCACATCCTCCAGCTTTTCCAATTGTGGTAAAGACCTCACAGACTCCTTCGTCATCTTCATTGATAGTTACATATAAGGTTCCACAGCCTGTTTTTACACGTTCTGTTTGACCAGTAGTGATTGTTGGACGTCTACGAGGTTGGGTCTTCATAGGTTTGGTTTCTGGTACCGTATTTGCTGAACTGCCAACAGTCAATACTTCCGATTCACGAGAGCCACTGCGGTAAACAGTTACTCCTTTGCAGCCCATTTGATATGCCAATTTAAATACTTCAGCAATTTGCTCTTTAGTCGCATCGTTGGGGAAATTGACTGTTTTGCTCACTGCATTGTCAGTATATTCTTGGAAAGCTGCCTGCATGGCAATATGCCATTTTGGTTCAATATCCAAAGCTGTTACTAATACTCGACGCAGTTCATCGGGGATAGTGGTGAGACTAGCCACTGAACCTGTCTTGGCAACTTCCTCCATCAAACTTTGTGAGTAGTAGCCAGTTTCCCGCATAATCGCTTCGAAAACGGGATTTACTTCAATTAGTTTATCATTGTCAAGTACATTACGAGTAAAAGCAAGTGCAAAGAGTGGTTCAATGCCGCTTGAGCAGCCAGCTATAATCGAAATAGTTCCAGTCGGTGCAATGGTTGTTACTGTAGCGTTGCGCAAAACTAGTCCCTGCTTCTCATAAATACTACCTTGATAATTTGGGAATGGTCCGCGGATCTTCGCCAGTTCAGCCGATTGCTCCCGGGCAGTAATTTGGATAAACTTCATCAACTGCTTGGCAAACGCAACGCCTTCGTCAGAATTATATGCAATTCCTAAACGAATTAGTAAATCAGCAAAACCCATAACACCTAAACCAATTTTTCTATTGCCTTTGGTCATCTTCTCAATGCTCGGCAGCGGATAGCAATTAGCATCAATGACATTATCCAAGAATCTCACTGCCACACGAACTACGTGCTCTAAATGCTGCCAGTCCATCGTCCAGCCATCAGCAGTTTTAATTGCGAACTTAGCGACGTTGATGGAACCTAGATTACAGCTTTCATATGGTAATAGTGGCTGCTCACCACAGGGATTGGTAGCTTCGATGTCTCCAATGTGTGGTGTCGGATTTGCCCTATTGATCCGATCTAAAAAGACAATACCAGGTTCACCGTTTTTCCAAGCCATATCTACAATGAGATTAAACACTTCGCGAGCTTTTAACTTGCCTTCCACTTTTTTACTGCGAGGATTAATCAACTCATATTCTTCATCCTGCTCCACTGCTTGCATGAAAGCCTCAGTTATACCAACTGAAATGTTAAAGTTGGTTATATCCTGATTGTTAGCTTTGCATTGAATAAATTCAAGAATATCAGGATGGTCAACACGTAAAATACCCATGTTCGCTCCGCGCCGTGTGCCACCTTGTTTGATCGCTTCTGTTGCTGCGTTGTAACATCTTAAAAAAGAAACCGGTCCACTCGCTACACCACCAGTTGATTTGACACGATCATTATGCGGGCGGATTCTAGAAAAACTAAAACCGGTTCCTCCGCCAGACTTCTGAATAAGCGCTGCGTCTTTTAGAGAAGCAAAGATAGACTCCATCGAATCTTCTATCGGCAGCACAAAGCAAGCAGAAAGTTGCTGCAGCTCCCGCCCTGCATTCATCAAAGTAGGACTATTGGGCAAAAATTCACAGCGGTCCATGATAGTGAAGAACTCTTCTTCCATGATCGGCACTTGTGATGGATCCCACTGTGCTTCAACTGCCGCAATATTCGCTGCAACACGCCTGAGCATATCTTCTGGTGTTTCAATCACCTGACCATTTTCTCGTTTTAAATACCGCCGTTCCAATACCGTACGCGCATTTGCTGTCAGCTCCAAAACAATCACTTCCTTCCAAATCTACCACATTTTGTTATGTCATCACCTTTAATATACAATATGTAGGTGCGATTGTCCACAAAAAACATAAAACGATCCTAGATTATCTGTCATTAACTGATAATCTAGGACAAAATCTTCAATTACTCCTAGTTAACCATAGAATCTTTTTGTTGGTTTGCGTGAGCGCAATCTTGACACATGCCGTAGAATTCCAGCCGGTGTTTGTTCACGCTAACACCTAAAGCCTCTGCAACCTTTTGGTTAATTTCTTGACTGAGTTCAATCTCCACATCCATTACTCTGCCACAGCCTTCGCACACAAAATGGTAATGTTCATGTACGTTGCCATCGAAACGACTGTATGTACTGCCATAAGAGAGTTCCTGAATTTCACCCATCTCTGTTAGGGTTTTCAAGTTGCGGTAAATGGTACCAAGGCTGATATTCGGCATTTGCTTTCGCACTTCTTGATAGATCCAATCGGCAGTTGGATGTGTCTTGGTGGATCTCAGCACTGAAAGAATTACCTCACGTTGTTTCGTCTTTCGGATAAAGCCTTTACTATTCAACCCACTCGCCCCTTGACATAATGAATTAATAGGTATTATTACTATTATATTGTAAAAAGAAAAATTTAGGCTGTCAAGTGCAGGTTTTGTTGAAAAAAAACCGTTGCAAAATCTCCAGTTCCATGATAGAATAAAACCTGTCAGCGCGATATATGCCGAAGTGGTGGAATTGGCAGACACGCACGACTCAAAATCGTGTGGGCTCGGCCCATGAGGGTTCGAATCCCTCCTTCGGCACCATAACAGTTTAAAACCCCGTTACAACGGGGTTTTTTGTTTCTGTTTTGACGTAACCAATAATTATTTAATAATAATGCCCCAACATACCTTGCATCATCGCCTTCCGCTCACACAGTGCGTATAGCTATCTATGCGCTCTCCAATAGCAAACCCCAATCCTAGAACACCGTTCAAAGTACCAATAAGTATTGGGAGCAAGGAGACTAAATCCAGGTGCAAAGAAGCACCATTAAACAGGTTATTCGCTTAAGTTCCACACATTCCAATATATCCCCGCCAAATAAAAAATGCCGGGAATTCTCCCAGCATCACTTATACTGCACTTTTCACATACTGCCCTAAGTAGAGCTCAGCATAATAACCACCAGCGCGCAGCAGTTCTCTATGTGTACCATGTTCCTGAATCCTGCCATTGACAATCACATAAATCTGATCGGCATGCTGAATTGTAGATAAACGATGAGCAATAATAAGCGTTGTCCTATTCCGCGACAGCTCCATCAGAGCCGTTTGAATTTCATGTTCTGTCACACTATCTAAAGCTGAAGTCGCTTCATCCAATATCAGGATCGGAGGATTCTTCAAAAAGACACGCGCAATGGCAATTCTCTGTTTTTGACCGCCAGAAAGCTTAATCCCCCGTTCGCCAACATAGGTGTCATACCCATCTGGCAAAGAAATAATATAATCATGAATTTGAGCTTTCTTTGCCGCTTCGATCATTTCTGTCTCGGAAGCATCAGGCCGGCCATAGAGAATATTATCTCGGATTGTTCCTGTAAACAAGAAAACATCCTGCTGCACAATACCAATGTTATTTCTGAGCGCTGCTAGCTGATAATCGCGCACATCAATTCCATCGACAAGAATTGCTCCAGAACAAACCTCATAAAACCGAGGAATTAGATGACAAAGTGTGGTTTTTCCACCACCAGAAGGACCAACAAAAGCTACAGTTCTTCCAGCAGGAATGGTCAGCGAAATGTTGGTAAGCACCTCACTCTTGTTATTGTATTGAAATGATACATTCCGCAGTTCAATCGCTCCAGCTACCTTTGATGGTGCAACAGCTCCTGGTTTATCAACAATGCTAGGTTTGATTTCCATTATTTTTACAAACCGACTAAACCCAGCCATTCCATGCTGATATTGCTGAGTAAAATTGATTAAGCGGCGCACTGGCTGTAAGAAATAGTTGATAAACATCAGGTAAGCTGTTAAGTCAGCCAAATCGATAAGCTGTAAATACATACACAATGCTCCTGCTCCTAATACCAGCACATTCAAGACGTTAGTCAGGAAATTCAAACCCGAAGAATACACGGCCATCGCTTTAAGCGCCCCACGGCGAGCTAATCGAAATAAATCGTTAGTTTGATCAAATCGATTTTTTTCATAGGATTCATTGACAAAGCTTTTAACCACACGGATTCCCGACAGGCTGTTCTCCACTTCCGCATTCACGTCCGCCACTTTGGCTCTTTCTTCGGCAAAGGCTCGATCCATCGCTGAACGTTTGCTGTATGCATACCAAATTATTACAGGGATGAAAGCAAAGACAAATAATGTCAATGCTATGTTGATATTAATCAAATATACAAACGAACCAATAAACATAATGGTGGCAATAAACAAGTCTTCTGGCCCATGGTGTGCTAGTTCTGAAATCTCCTCTAAATCGTTGACAATGTGCGACATCAAATGCCCGACTTTATTATTGTCATAAAATTCAAAATCCATTTTTTGTAGATGGGCGAACAGATCCTTACGCATATGATACTCCATGTTTACTCCTACCAAGTGACCCCAATAATTCACTGTGTACTGGCATAGGAGATGCACTATATATAATCCAATTAAAACCAACACCCAGATCAATACAGCCTGCATGTCGTGATTGGGAATGAAGTCTTTCATAAACATCCGGGTAATTATCGGGAATGTTAAGTCCAAAGCCGCTACCAAACTGGCACAACACATATCGATAATAAACAAGCGCTTTTCCGTTTTGTAATATGATATGAACCACTTCAGCCGGTGCATGTAATCATCCTCTCCAGCAGGATAACCATGTTTAGTCACGAATAACTCAGCAAGACCAGACAGCATTGGAGGGATATCCATGGATATGAATCTTTTTACGGAAATTTACAACAACATTATGGAATACCTGCCTAAAGTCCCGTCAGCGATTATAGTACTTGCTTTTGGCAGTTCACTTATAAAAATGCTGAAAAAGATCGCAGACAGAGTAATGCATCGCTTGCGCTTGGAAGAAGATATCATAGGGTTTATTCAAGCATTCTTAACCTTCGCTTGTTGGGTTTTTCTCATCTCTGTGATTTTCGCAATTATGGGATTTCCGCAGATCAGTGTGGCTTTTTCAGGAAGTATTGCATTAATATTAGTTGGCGTTGCTTCCAACGCCAACAGTATGATACAAGACCTTTTAGCAGGTATTTTTCTAATTGCTGACCCAGATTTTAAAGTAGGTGCCCAAGTCAGTGTTAACAATATCTCGGGCACCGTTGTCAGTCTAGATATTAAGAAAACCAAAATACGCGATGCTGAAGGCAACATCTATGTTGTATCCAACAAAGTGTTTGATGGTAATGTATACGTGGTACGCAACAACCACGCACGCCACGATTAATCATCAATCCCTACGCGGTGTACCTGCAGCATATTGGTACTGCCAGGGATACCTGTCTTAACACCTGCTGTCACAGACACCAAATCACCATCATTTATCAGGCCACGTTCTTTAGCTGCTGCTACAGCAATGTCGATCACCTGTTCAATATTCTCTGGCCGCTCCGCTAAAATCGGGTTAACTCCCCAAGACAGAGTCAGTTGATTTACTGTGGACTGCTCAGTGCATACGGCAATGATTGGTGCTTCTGGCCTATACTTGGCAATAGAACGGGCAGTAGCACCAGACTGCGTTGAGCATAGAATCGCCTTGGCATTTAAGTCATGAGAGAGCTGACAAGTAGCTAAGCTGATGGCATCCCCAACACTCTGTCTGCGGTTGAGTCGGATAGCGTCCATCCTAGCAGGATAATCTAATGTCTGCTCGATGCGAAGGGCAATGCGAGCCATTAGTTCAACTGCTTTGATTGGATATTTGCCTACTGCTGTCTCACCAGATAGCATTACCGCATCAGTACCATCTAAAATAGCATTGGCTACATCAGTTATTTCTGCTCTGGTAGCGCGCGGATTGCGGATCATCGAGTCTAACATTTGTGTAGCAGTAATTACAGGTTTACCTTGTAAATTACATTTTTGAATAATCATCTTTTGTGCGATTGGAATTTCTTCTGGAGGAATTTCTACGCCCATATCACCTCTGGCTACCATGACACCATCTGCTACAGCAATGATTTCATCAATATTCCGGATCCCTTCACCATTTTCAATCTTGGCGATTACGGGAAGATCACCACCAGCGCTGCGGATCACTTCCTTCACAGCAAGAACATTAGCTGCTTGACGCACAAATGAAGCTGCAATAAAGTCTACCTGATGTTTAACACCAAACTTGATGTGTTCAATATCATCCTCAGTCAAAGGCGGCAATTTAACATCAACACCAGGCAGGGTGACGCCTTTACGGGATCCAAGCATACCGCCAACGATGACTTTACAGATCACTTTATCTGCTGTTTTGTCCATTACACGCAGCTCGATTAATCCATCATCAATATAAATGGTATCACCTGGATTGACATCTTCAATCAGGTACGGATAGTTCACGAATACCTCCGACCTATCTCCAATCCGGGGATTGACAGTCAGAACCAATTCTTCATCCGCTTCAATAGGAAACTTGTCCGGATGAAGCTCACCCAATCTGATTTTTGGTCCTTGAATATCCAGTAATATTCCCACGTTGGTATTAAGGCGAGCAGCGCATTGACGGATCATTTTAATACGTTCGATATGCTCAGATCCGTGGCCATGGGATAAGTTCAACCGTGCTACATTCATCCCAGCTTGAATTAGTTTTTCTATCATCGTAGGTGAATCAGTAGCAGGCCCAATTGTACATACTATTTTTGTCTTGCGAAACATATCTCCACTCCTAGCTATACTTCTACATTGCTGATATTAAATTTGCCAAGTAATAATACTCCATATCAATTGCTTTTTCCTGTGCCAGAGCATATTCCAAGTCCCATGCTTGTATATTCTTATCAATTTGACCAACCATTTTACCTGTTTTTCCCTGGTTAATCAAGCTCACAGCGTGATAAGCCAGGCGGCTGGCTAATAGCCGATCATTGACAGTGGGTGCTCCCCCACGTTGAATATGACCAAGAATCACGATCCTTGTTTCATATCCTGTTTGCTCTTCAAGATACTTGCCAATAGTAAAGGAGACGTTGCGTACATCGTCATTGGTCCTAAGCTGCTGGCTGACACCTTCAGCAACAATGACAATGTTGTGATTTTTACCTGCTTTATAAGCACGTTGAATCTTTGCGCAGACTTCATTCAGGTCTACTTTTACTTCAGGAATCAAGATCGAATCTGCTCCACCGGCCAAGCCAGCATACAAAGCAATATAACCTGAATGGCGACCCATTACTTCCACAACGTAAATTCGTTCATGGCTTGAAGCTGTATCGCGAATCTTATTGACAGCATCCATTACGGTATTAACCGCTGTATCAAAACCAATAGAAAAATCAGTGCAAGCAATATCGTTATCGATGGTCGCCGGTATGCAGACCACTTGAATACCTCGGCGCACCAGCTCTAGTGCACCACGAAACGATCCATCGCCGCCAATGACCACAACCGCTTCAATCTGATGCTTTTCCAAATTGGCAATTGCCTTATTAATTCCTGATTCTGTCATAAACTCTGAAGATCTTGCACTTTTGAGTATCGTACCTCCACGCTGAATAATTCCTGAAACTGAAGCACTAGATAAAGGTTCAATTTCATCATTGATCATTCCGTGGTATCCGCGGTAAATACCATATGGTTCCATACCAAAACTTAAGGCTGCTCGCACTACTGTACGTACAGCTGCATTCATTCCTGGAGCATCACCGCCACTGGTCAATACTCCTATGCGTCTTGTCATATTACTCACCACTCTCGCTTGTTTTCCAAATGTTTGTTTTGCTCAACTGTTGCTCCTGAAACTGGCCAATTCTTCGATAGCGTTCCAACCGCTGCTGTACTAACTCTTCTGGCGGTATCTTACGTATTTCGGATAAGTACCGGCGTAAAAAAGCTTTTATCTGTCTGCCAGTTCCTTCATGATCACGGTGTGCTCCACCAAGAGGTTCAGTGATTACATCATCAATAATCCCAAACTTTAACAGATCAGTAGGTGTCAGCTTCAGCAGCTCTGCCGCTTCTGCCGCTCGGCTCGGATCTTTCCACAATATTGTAGCACACATTTCTGGAGAGATCACTGAATACCAAGCATGTTCCAACATAAGGATCCGATCACCTACTCCTATTGCCAATGCACCACCACTGCCGCCTTCCCCCGTAATAATGCAAATAATTGGTACTTTCAGGAAAGACATTGCCTCGATACATTCAGCAATAACTAGACCTTGACCACGCTGTTCTGCTTCAATTCCAGGATACGCGCCGACAACATCTATCAGGGTGATAATTGGCCGATGAAAGCGTTCTGCCTGATACATTAACCGTAGTGCCTTGCGGTAACCTTCTGGATGTGGCAAGCCAAAATTGCGTGCAATGTTCTCCTTTGTATCACGGCCTTTTTGAGGTCCAATTACTGTAACAGGTTCGCCATCAAATACACCAATTCCACCGATAATAGCTGGATCATCTCCATATGTCCGATCTCCATGCAATTCAATGAAATCATCAAAAACCAGCTTAATATAATCCGCTGTTGTCGGTCTCTCTGGGTGGCGTGCCATGCGTACTCTTTGCCAGGGAGTCAATTTTTCATAGATCTCCTTGCGCAGTTTATCCGCTTTGCGTTCAAGTTCGTTAAGTTCGCTACTGAAATCAATGCCCTGATCAACGATGAACTGCCGTAGTTCCTTAATCTTGTGTTCCAACTCGATCAATGGTTTTTCCCATTCAAATACAGTTGGCATTGTCTTCACCTCATGAATGCAGGCTTAACAACTTGGCAATATAATTCTTCATTTCAGCGCGAGGAACTATAGCATCCAGCAGACCATGCTTTAGAGCATATTCGGCTGTTTGGAAATCGGCTGGCAACTGTTGCCGAGTCGCTTCCGAAACTATACGTGGTCCAGCAAAACCGATCAGTGCTTTAGGCTCAGCAATGATAATATCACCTAAAGAGGCAAAGCTGGCGTATATTCCTCCCATCGTCGGATGCGTTAACACTGATAGGTAAAAGAGCCCGCCCTGCTTGAACTTTCCTACAGCTTGGGCTGTTTTTGCCATCTGCATTAAGCTAAAAATGCCTTCTTGCATGCGGGCGCCCCCGCCTCCTCCAGATACAATCACTACAGGAAGCTGTTTTTCTATCGCGTGCTCAAAACCACGCGTAATCTGTTCACCAACAACACTACCCATACTCCCGCCAATAAAACCAAAGTCGATGATACCTAGAACACAAGCGTTTCCATTGATTCTGCCTTCGCCTATGAGAATGGCATCATCGAGCTTGGTTGCCACTTGATTCTCGGCAATTTTTTCAGGATAACCTGGAAAATTAAGGGGATCCAGTGAAACTAAAGGTTGTGCGGGGCGAAAGGATTTCTCATCTGCCAATATCTTCAGTCGGTCAAATGCCGAAATCCGAAAATGGAATCCACAGTGATGACAAACATAGAGGTTTTTTTCCAACTCTCTATTATATATCAAAGTCCCACAGTTGTCACATCGTGTCCAAATTTTTTCTGGCATCTGCTCTGCCTGGCGATTGCTCGGAGGTAAATCAGTTACTTTGGCAGATGTTCGCACCGTGACATACTTGGGTTTGCTGCGAAAGACATGTAGCATCCAATCACCCTTTTACAGACTAATTATTCAGGTCTGGTGTTCCACTGCCTATATAATTATTGATCACTTCCAGGGCTTCTTCAGCTTCAGAATTTGGAACTAAGATTTCAACACTGCTCGCTGCTCCTAGATGGGGAGCACCAATTGGACGTAGCATCACGACAAACCCTTCTTTGTTGAGTAGTTCCTTTAACATATCCGCTACAACTCGATTGGGAGCAATATACACTACAGTCCACATGTCTGTTCCTCCTTAGTAAGTTAGCAACCTGAAGTGGTAACTCCTACATTGGTATAGATCTTGGCTTTACCACGAATCTTGATAGCTGATGTATGCGATGTAAACTGAGCAATCAGTACTTCTCCTTGATCTAGCTTTTCAGTGTGGTGAAACTTGGTATCCGCACCTCGCGTCAAACCAAAAATTGTGACACCATTCTCTAAGGCTTGAATCATCACATAGTTGCTATCTACATAGCCTCTTTCTTCACGATTATCGCTCATCACTAAATCCTCCCACACCTGCATTGTTATTGGTTATTTCCATACTATTGGGCAAATCCCTGCAATGCCAGGGATCAATCCAATGGACATAGTCAGAAAGCTTGCTTAAACTCGTAATAACCTCACTAACAGGATTGACCCAAAAGACAGGATCAGTCAGCTGTATAACACCCGGTCCGACACTCAGCAATACTGGTGTATTGCCATGGTGGGTAAGCAAATAATCTTTAAGCATGGCAATTGTCTCCAAACGAGGTTTGATTAATAGCATTGGCTTTAGCGGTAAGACCCATTCCACCCGTAGATTATCACTGTCTGGCTGCCCAAACAAAGCCACTAATGCATCAATCTGAAGGAATTTACACCAATCTTCCACCCTGGCTGGGACCACGAACCGATGATAAGTTCGGTTATCAATAAGAGTGCCAACCAGCGTACGACCAGACTCACGCAGAGCATTTACATGTCCAGCAATACATTCACCAAGACCGGGCTGCAGTTGATGCAAAAACTTTTCCCAGCGTTCCAATGGATGGCCTGATAAATACATTCCTACTATTTCCTTTTCTTTTTCTAATAACTCCAACTCATTGAGATTAGGTACTGAGTGTCCTTCCCGTATAGCAATCTGCTTAATGGTCTGCTGGCGCCCACCATAGCCATCAAGACAACCAGCATATGCCAGTGCATACTTTACATTAGCTGATAATTCTACGCGCTGTAGTAAGTCAGCGAGATTTCTAAATGGTTGATGACTGCGCTCAGCAATTATCGTTTGAGCAGTCGCTGCCCCCACATATTTAAGATTAGTAAGCCCAATGCGTAAGGCGCTTCCTTCGATACATACCTCTGCTTCAGAATAACGGACATCTGGAGGAAGCACCTTAATGCCGCGCATTAAGCATTCTCGCAAAATCTGACCCTGTTTGTCAACATCAGAAGTATGTTTCAAAAGAACCAAGTAAAATTCCTTAGGATAGTGGGTCTTTAAATAAGCCAGCTGCCACGTTATGAGTGCATAGGCTGTGCTGTGAGCTTTATTAAAAGCATAATCTGCGAACCTGGCTATTTGTAAATAGAGTTGATTACTGTCCGAGAATTTTAGCCCATGAGCTTGGCAGCCAGCAACAAACTTATCACGTAGACTTTGCATGGTAGCTTGATCTTTTTTGCTCATGGCTCTGCGTAAAAGATCGGCGTCTTCCAGGCTGAATCCTGCTAGTTCATGCGCTACCTGCATGACTTGTTCCTGGTAGACCATTAGCCCATATGTTTCCTGCAAAATCACCGCCAGATGGGGATGGGGATAGTGAATCGGCTCTAACCCAGCTTTACGTTTAATATAAACAGGGACTTGCTGCAACGGCCCTGGCCGTACTAAAGCCAAAGTAGCAACTAGATCACTGAAAGACTGTGGTTTAATTTTGGGCAGTAAATCTTGAAACAACTCACTTTCCATTTGAAAAATACCCAAAGTCATGCCTTGCGCTAAAAGCTCATAAGTTGATATATCATCCAAAGTCAAGTGCTTGATGTCAAATTCAGGTTCTCTTGAGCGTACAAGAGCGACTATATCATTCAAAATAGTCAGTGTCCGTAACCCTAAAAAATCTATTTTCAGCACTCCAATGGACTCAAGCGCATCCATCGGCAACTGTGTTACCGCCATTCCGTTGACATATTCGATCCCACTATAGCATGTAACTGGTTTAGGAGTAATGATAATACCTGAGGCGTGGGTTGAAAAATACTGTTTTATCTCAGCCAACTGTTCTGCTAAGTGGGTATGGTCTGTACCAAGTACCTTGGTTACTTCCTTCACAGCATTTTTATAGCCATATGAACCATAGGTGCCTATTCTAGCCACATGTTCACTGCCAAAACGCTGTACAACATAGTTAATCAGCTGCTCACGCTTTTGATAACAGATATCTAGATCAATATCAGGCAAATTGCGCCGCTTTTTGTTAAGGAACCGTTCAAAATAAAGATTATGAACGATAGGATCCACTTCTGTAATCTCAAGGCAATAAGCAACAAGACTGCCCACAGCACTACCTCTGCCGGGGCCTACTGGAATATCAGCTTGTTTAGCATAGCGAACAATGTCCGCGACAATTAAGAAATAGTCACTTAAGCCCATTTCACTAATCACAGACAGTTCATATTCTAAGCGCTGAGCGACCTTCGGAGTTAGCGTTCCATAGCGCTTTTTGGCACCTTCCCATGCTAGGGCAGGTAAATCAAAACGCTCTGGCAAAGAGGGGAAAACCGTCTCTTTACGCAACTCTACCTCACACCGCTCAGCGACTGTCCATGTGTTAGCCACAACTTGTGGACACAACTGGAATTCACGTTGGATCTGCGTCAATGATTTCAGCAACCGAGGTGCAGTATGTGCAGCGCGGGGCTGAACATTGCTGCCGGTCATTACTTCAAGTAATGGCAGCTGTTGTTTTTCTAGATAAGACACGTTACTGCCAGCAATTAAGCCAGAAATCGGCAAAGAATTGAGTAGTGTCTTTGCCTCAGCAATAGATGCAGGATCATCCATAAACAGTTCTACATAAAGATTGTTAGCAAAGTGTTTTGCCAACTGATGATATCCCATTATTGCCTTCTTCGCATCTTGACCACTTAGGATGGCTATCAAGCCGTGTCGATACTCAACAACCTTGCTCATGGGGCATGGTTTAGCATGCGAAGCTAACTGTAACAGATTACTATATCCTTGCTGATCGGCAGCTAGCAATACTAAACGATCGCAGCCAGCAAGACCTTCAACGTCAAGTTCAATACCAAAAATCGGTTTAATCTTATGTTCTAAGCACACGTGGTAGAACTCGACCAATCCACCCATGGTATTGTGATCAGTCAACGCTAGAGCACGATAACCTAAAGCTGCTGCTTTCGCTACTAGATCTCTGACTTTGACGCATGACTCGAGCAACGAGAAATCGCTGTGAGTGTGTAGTGGTACATACATACTGATCCCCTCACATCATTCCCTTAACCCCTGCATATAGATGCATGAGGTGATTCTTTTTATGTTTCTGCGGCTTTCTCGGGAAATCCTGTTAGCCTTCTTTTCGGCCTTTGGTGTGTTAGTTGGTGGGTCAGTCTTTGGTTCCATAGCGGCGTTTTTAACTCATGCGTCACCATTCAGAACCATGCGTGAGTTAGTAAAAGTATACAGGATCTGGGCGATCGTTGTTGCGATAGGTGGAACATTCCCGACCATCCGCGTATTGGAGAGTACTCTCTTTGATGGTCAGCTATTGGCCTTAATTAGACAGCTAATGATTATTGTCAGTGCTTTGCTTGGAGCCTACTTAGGTTATTGGTTAATTATGACCCTCACAGGAGGGGAATGATATGCATTTTTGGATAGTTGATCGCCAAGTGCTGCTGTTTGCCCTGGCTTGTTTCATCTTGGGACTAATGCTCGGCATCACTGCCAGCCTTTTCTACGCAGGCGTAATGCTCGACGCCCAGGAGATTGAACTAGAAACTCTATACAGCGAGCTCATTGAACGTGACAGCCGCATCGAACGTCTGGAAAAAAGTCTGCAAGATCAACGCTACCGGGTGGTGAAAAATCTGAGTGTCGAACTCAACCTGAAAGATCCGCATTTAAACCTGAAACTATCTACTGCTGTACATCAACTGCTGCAGGATCTGATCGGTCAAGAGATCGACCGATTGGACCCAAATTTAATCCGCAGTATAATTGATGATCGCATTATTCAGATTGGCGATCAATCTTTTTCGCTAAAACTGAGATACCTAGTGATCGCAGAAACACTCTATGCGCAAATCCTGGTGTCTGCTTCAAACTCCATAACAGAATAAAAGAGGGGTTGACCCCTCTTTAAACACGAGAAATTTCGTTAAAGGCATCTATCCCTTCACGTATTTCCACTCGACGAATATCTGCCCCTAAACCCTGCAATTTTTCATCCAATCGTTCATAACCTCTTTCAATTAGTTCCAGACCGTAGACTTCTGTTGTACCAGCAGCTGCTAAACCAGCGATCACAAGAGCAGCACCTGCCCTTAGATCCGTAGTTTCCACAGGAGCCCCTGTGAGCTGAGGTACACCACGGATAATTGCAGTTTCCCTCTCAACTTTAATATCGGCTCCCATCCGCCGCAGCTCGTCCACATAGCGGAAACGATCAAAGATGTTCTCCCGAATAACGCTGGTTCCCTCCGCCAAACTCATGCATGCCACTAATGGCTGTTGTAAATCAGTTGGAAAACCTGGATATGGCGCAGTCTCTAAATCGATTGCGGTTAACCGCTCTGGCGCTCGTACTCGAATTTCATTGACTCCTTTTTCCACAATCACACCAGCTTCTTCAATTTTGCTTATCGGTGATCGCAAGTGTTCTATGACCACATTACGAATCAATACGTCGCCGCCTGTGATTGCTGCTGCAAACATAAATGTCCCAGCTTCTATGCGATCAGGAATAATGGAATACTCGATGCCATGTAATTCCTCGACACCTTCAATACGGATAACATCAGTTCCTGCACCGCGGATTTTAGCTCCCATACCATTAAGGAAGATAGCTAAATCGACTATTTCTGGTTCCTTAGCACAGTTTTCCAGCACAGTCGTCCCCTTCGCCAAACTGGCCGCAAGCATTAAATTCATTGTGGTGCCAACACTCGAACGGTTTATATAATAATTCGTTCCAGTCAGCTGTTGGCATTGAGCCTTCATAAAACCATGCTCAATGGTAATATCTGCGCCCATCTGCGAAAAACCACGAATATGAAAATCTACTGGGCGCGAACCTATAGCACATCCTCCAGGTAGAGGAACCTCTGCTCTGCCCAAACGCGCTAATAATAACCCTGCTGTATAGAAAGAGGCACGCATTTTGCGGACCAAGTCATACGGCGCTCGATGTTCTTTCAGCGTCGAACCAACTACATGCAGTTTATCGTTTTGGTCAAACCAAACCTCTACCCCCAAACTGCGTAAAATCAAGCAAATGGTTGCTACATCACCATCTTTCGGAATGTTATCCAACACACATTCGCCTTTTGTAGCTAATGCTGCTCCTACAATAATTGGTAGGGCACTGTTTTTCGCTCCACTAATGCGCACTTCGCCTTGCAATCTTTTGCCACCATTGATTACGAGTTTAGCCATTGCTACCCCTCTCTCATTTCAAATTTTTCAAGTATGAACCGACGATTTCTTCCAGAAGATCATTGCGCTCAATCTTCTGAATCAATAATCGCGCGTCATTATGAGAGGTAATGTATGATGGATCACCAGATAAAAGATATCCAACAATTTGGTCAAGCGGATTGTAGCCTTTCTCAGCTAATGCACTGCATACTTGCTTCAAAATAGCTGGTATATCTACTCCATCAGCATCAACAGCTGAAAACATCCTTGTCTTATCGGAGAAATCCACAATATCTCCTCCTTATAATAGTCTATCTATATCTTCACCTCAAAAAAATCAAATCCTGCTGCTGCATTATTATATCCAAATTTCTGCCAAAACCATCAATACCATTTCCAACACCACCGCAGGAATCAACCGTTTATTATTGAATAAAATTAGCAATAAATCTATCGTGAAAGGAGCAGCTGCCTAATGGGACCTAAGAAAAAACGCTTATATCTATCCAACGATCGAATTATTGGCGGAGTCTGTGGAGGAATTGCTGAATACCTGGACATCGATCCTGTGATAGTGAGATTAGCTTGGTTATTATTCACAGTAACTAATAAAATTGGCATTGTAGCCTACATTGCTGCATTGTTTATCTTTCCTGCAGAACCTGAAGGAACCCCTGAACCAGGAATGGTCGTTGACCGTGTCCAAGACTCCCTTGGCCGATTTATAAGTCCTTCTGAATACGGTTGGGAGGACAATAAAGTCAATCTCCGCTCGATCGGCATCATTTCCGTCATCATTGGCTTAATCATACTATGCAGTATGCTTTTACCACTCTTTTCCTGGGAAATCATCTGGGCGGTTGCTTTTATTGCCATAGGATTATGGCTAATCTTTAAGCGTAGTTAACTATCATCCATCTAGGCGGTGGCATACAATGAAGGTAGCTAGCCATTTGGAGGTTGCTTATGAAGATCCTGTTAACTTCTGAGTTCTTCTTAAGTGGTCAATCAACACATGTACTGGATTTGGCCATCCAGCTGCACAGATTGGGCCAGCAAATAGCCATCGCCTATACCAACATCCATGCCAAAGAATTCTACACTGATTATGGCCCAATGCTTCGCAAAAACGGTATTTCCTATTATCTTGCCAGTACCCAAGCCAAACTCGCACAGATAGTAAGGTATTATCAACCACAAATCATTCATTGCCACAGCTCGACCATCTTTGCTTTGTGCAGTAAACTTGCTCAAATCTATGGTACTGGTTTTGTTGTTACCTGCCATGGTTTAGGTTTTTCGCATCCAAAGTACAAGCAGGCATTGGACATGGCTCATAGAATAATAGCTGTTGGCCCAAATGCAGCCGCGGAGATTCCCCATGCTTTTCACGATAAAGTCGTCATCATTCCTAATGGAATTGATATCGAACGCTTTACCCCCGGCAAGAAAGAAAATAAACTCCATGTATACTACATTGGTCGCTTAGATTGGTCAAAAGTACCAGCTTTGAGCAAACTACAGCAGGTCATTGAACGAATACCAGTACTAGATCTGACCATTGTCAGCAACTGGCACCCGCCATTGAACAATGTCCAATTCTTACCCTGGGAAACACACATCGAAAAAGTGATGAGCAGGGCTAATATAGTCGCTGCCTGTGGCCGCACAGCTCGTGAAGCATTAGCATGTGGTTGTGCTGTATTATTAATGAACACCTCATATGATGGCATAATCAGTCCGCATTTAGTTGGTTCTCCAGATTTTGATTTTTCTGGCAACATTGGCCGCTATAGCTTTAGCACTATGTATCATGATCTATATAGATTGGTCACCAATCAAGATCAATTAATGCGTCTGCAGAAGTTTGGGCGTGAATATGCTATCCAAGACTTAAGCAGCCGCAAGATGGCCGAGAACACACTAGCTGTATACAATGAAATCCTAGAAACACTAAACCAAAAACAGTTACCAATCATAAATTACCGCGCAGGACACCAGCGGCTAAATCGCATAAGACGCAGCACACGCTGGTAAGGAGATTGTTTACCAATACTTATTGTCTCTGGTGATTCGCAGCATGCGTTTAAGCATGCGCAGCGGTCTTTCTCCTTGAGTACGCGCGATGATTACCAGCAGTATAACTCCAACAATCATACATCCCACTGAAACCACTGTATACATGGTGGTAAACTGAAACTCTGCGTTTAGCTTCTCAGCAAAGGGTCCACTAGCTAAACGCACGATTCCCAGCAGAATCAACTGCAGTGCAGTGACAAAAGAAAAGCGTCGATAAATATTTTCTTTATAATAGGCGTTGAGTAGATAGACCAACAATAACCAAGTAAAACCACCTAAAAAGACAACCCAGTTGTCCACTTTGACTGCTACTGTCTCAAAGTATTCAGAATGTATATCATCAGTCATATAAAACTGCCTAACAGTTGACAAGATGAGAAAATTCAATCCACAACTAGTAAGCCACAAGATCCAAAATCGCAACCATCGGAAAAAGCGTGTCAACATGGTAGCCGCTCCCCTCATTTGATCTTTCTTCAATATTGTTCGTCTATTCACAGTTATAATCCTGCTATCAAGCTTCTTGACAAACAAGGAGCTGCAGGACATACTATCAGTATGAAACAGGTCATGATTGACACAAATATCTTTGATTCACTTATTACAGATACGTTTTTTCCTGATGTGTGGCAAGCATTGGAATCAGGGAAATTTAAGATCATTACTACTCCAGTTCAAGAACAGGAAATTGCCAAAATCAAGGAGGAAAGGAAGCGAAAACTGATTCAAAGCATCCCTCGCTGGGTGATACCACTGGCAAACTCTGATTCAGAAGATAGTAATGATTTTAAAATAGGCCACACAGCTGCTGCTTGTTGTGACATCTTGGTTACTGAAGACAACAAACTGCGGGCTTGGTTTCAATCACACTACCCGCAGCACACATGTTATAACTATCAACAGTTTATCGCCTGGGTTCTGCAGATTTTATAAGTAAGTATTCATACTTGCTTGCTTTATGTATATGCTAGGCGTAATAAAAAAATCCACCTTGAAACATTCAAGGTGGATTAACATTATCAAGCTTATCAATGGTACTCCCAAGGGGATTCGAACCCCTGTCTCCGCCGTGAGAGGGCGGTGTCCTAAACCACTAGACGATGGGAGCAATCACAAGTGTTATTATAGCATCGACTACCATGTTTGTAAATAGGCTATTTGTGATTTTTCTTACTCGATTTCTACCTGCCAATTAATCTGCGCTGTCTTGTTAAGCATTCCTGCAACAGAGCAATACTTATCCATTGACAAACGTACACTATCTTCCAATGCTTTCAACTGTGACTGTAAATTGTCGCCTGAAAAGGTATATGTTACATTAATTGAGGTAAATACCTTCGGATGTTCTACAGCCCTTGTACCTTCTACAGTGATCTTCAAGCTGGTAAAGTCAAGGCGCTTTTTATTGAGAATACTGACCACATCCATTCCCGAACAACCGGCTAAACCCATCAACACAAGTTCCATTGGCGTGACTCCAGTACCATTGCCACCATTTTCCACTGAAGTTCCCATTTGCACCTGATAATCCTTTTGGTCAGCCATTCCCACAAAGCTTAAGTTTCCAGTCCAGTTTACCTCAACTTTCACTTTTCTCCACCCCTTGTTCCCATTCTTTAATCAGTGCCAAAGCATCCTTGATCCGCTGGCAGGTCTTAGCCCTGCCAAGAATAGCTAGCACTTCATAAATACCTGGGCTCACATTAGTACCAGTCACAGCTACGCGTACTGGCTGAATAATATCCCCCAGCTTGCAGCCAAACTTCTCTTGAGCTTGATGGAAGATAGGTTCCAAGTTTTCTTGAGTGTATTCTTTTACAGCAAGCAAACCAGTTAAAAGCTCTGTAAGTATTTCTGCTATACCTGGTTTGAATAATATTTTCTGCACAGCCTTTTCGTCGTAGTGCAGTTCATCCTCGAAGAAATAATACGCAGCTTCTTTAAGTTCGGTCAACTGCTTAATCCGTTCCTGCAAGATTTTTAAGACCTCTGTGGCTTTAGCCAATTGCTCTTGGTTTGGTTCTTGCGGTATAAAGCCCCAGCGCTGCAGCCACGGTAATGCAGTGTCAACAAACTGATCTAGGGATAATTCGCGAATATAAACACCGTTCATCCACTGCAGCTTTTTGATATCAAACACAGCAGGATTCTTTGAAACCTTATCCAAAGAAAATTTCTCGATCAGCTCATCTTTGCTGAAAATAGTCTGTGAATCATCATAGGACCAACCTAGCAGTGCCAAGTAATTGACCATAGCACTTGAAAGGTAACCTTCTTCAAAAAATTGAGCAACTGATGTAGCGCCGTGGCGCTTGCTCAGTTTAGCTTTATCAGGTCCTAAAATCATAGGGATATGAGCAAACTCTGGTACAGGAAAACCAAGTGCTTCGTAAATCTGAATCTGTTTAGGTGTGTTAGATAGATGATCTTCCCCGCGGATAACATGTGTGATCTTCATTAACGCATCATCGACCACCACTGCGAAATTATACGTCGGCATGCCATCAGATTTCCAGATAACAAAGTCATCCAATTGATTATTATCAAAGGTTACCTGCCCGCGGATTAAATCATTTACAACAGTGACTCCTTCATAATTAGCTTTAAAGCGTAGAACACTTTTCCGTCCTTGGCGGAGATACTCCTGGCGCTGTTCCTCCGTTAGATGCCGGCAGCGGCCATCGTATTTTGGATCTCGCTTGTGTTCTAATGCTTCTTTCCGCATGGCATCAAGTTCTTCTGGTGTACAAAAACACTCATAAGCTCTGCCAGCTGCTAGTAGTCGATTGGCATACTCACGGTAAATCTCCAGCCGTTGAGTTTGAAAATACGGACCATAATCACCGCCTTTTTCTGGCCCTTCATCCCAATCTAAACCCAAATACTTCAGACCATCCAAGATTACTTTGGTGGATTCATCTGTACTCCGAGCCAAATCAGTATCTTCAATCCGTAAAACGAAAGTTCCATTGTGATGTTTTGCAAACAAATAATTAAACAAAGCGGTTCGCGCACCACCTACATGCAGGTAACCTGTAGGACTAGGAGCAAACCGAACACGTACCTGATCCATTGTCATCCTCCTAAACAAGCTAAACTAATTGCCGCAATAATTCTGTTTTATCACCATACAAGTAATCAATAATAGGTATTTCTAACATGGTGTAGGCACCAGGCTGCTGTTTTACACTGGCCCGCGCAGCAGACACCATAATCTGGGCTGTCAAAGCAGGGTTATTGATACGCATTTCAAAACGCATCAGCTGGTTATGAGTCTGGCCTGACACAGCTTTTCGCTCAATCACCACCCCATGACCCATATCAATCAGGCTGGTCACGTCATCAGTCTGATATACATGGGTTTCATCATGAACAAAGTACGGATCCTGTTTGATACTCTGGGCAACTGTAGCAAAATCAGCGCCAGGTTCCAGCTGTACATAGACTAACCGGCGATGAATCCCTGTGCCTAAAGGAATGGTCATGGATAGAGCATTTGCTACACCGGGGATAGCTTTGACTGCAGTAGAATGGCCCATGCTCATCCCTGGCCCAAAATTGGTATAAGTAACACCCTTCGGTGCCATAAACTGCAGCATAGCGCGAATCAACGAATCTGTTCCTGGATCCCACCCAGCAGAAATGACAGCAACTGCCTTATGTTGCAGCGCAACTGCATTTAACTGCTCGCGCAAATCAACCAGCTGTCCGTGTATATCATAACTGTCCACTGTATTTATCCCTTTGGCAAGAATTGCAGGGGCGACTTGGGGAACTAACCGACTTGGTGTACAAATCAGTGCCACATCGACTTTTCTCAGCTGTTCAATTTCGGAAACCACAGGAACTCCTGTTAACTCGCGCGGAACTTCCCCAACATTGCGTCTGACTACACCAGCAAGCTCCATGTCTGGCGCTGCTTGAATAGCTTCAACTGCGTACTTGCCTATATTACCATAACCGATTACAGCAACTTGTAATCGCACATCCTCTGCCTCCTTCAACTGTTCAGATAGATTTTCTCGTCTATTTTCAAGAATCCTGCAATCCTGGTAGACTCACATAATTTTTCCCACATGTACAAGGTGGTTGTTGACCGATACTGATAAGAGCATTCAAAGCCAGCTCGCGGACAAGACCAAGATTCTGAGTCATTACAGCGCTGACCTCTTCATGCGTTAACAATTCTGCAGTAAGTCCTGCACCCATGTTGGTCACGATGCAAATTGTAGCATAACATATACCTGCTTCCCTTGCCAAGACAACTTCCGGCACATTAGTCATCCCAACCACATCTCCACCTAGCATCCGTGCCATATGTACTTCCGCAGCTGTCTCATAACGCGGACCTTCAAAACAAACATAACATCCCTTGTCATGTAACGGTAGATGCATCGCCATACCCTGTTCATAAATGATCTTACGCAGCACAGGACAGTATGGATTGGTCATGTCAGTATGAACAACTGGTGTACCATCTCCATCAAAAAACGTCAAGCTTCGTGTTTTAGTTAAATCAATAAACTGATCCACGAGTACAAAGTCTCCAGGGCGCATATTTTGGTTGACCGATCCAACTGCATTAGTTGCCACTATATACTGCACACCCAAAGACTTTAAAGCCCAAATATTTGCTCGATAGTTAATTCGATGTGGTGCTACCGCATGGTTACTACCATGGCGCGGAATGAATGCCACCTGTTGACCGCGGTATTCTCCAGTTTTCACCTCAACCTGACCATACGGCGTAACAACTAGTACATTCTCAGTATTATTTAAAAACAGTGGATCATAAATCCCCGTTCCACCGATAATCGCCAACTGCATGTTTATCCTCCTCACATGATCATTTCCGTGCAGGACATTTTGCATTTATGCCAAAATCATTAATATTGTCACCTTTGCCTTGTTTCGCCCATACGAAAGGAGTCATCCATACATGGTGCGCTTCTTAATTCTATCCTTGGCGATAGTTTTATTGACAGCACCAGAATTGATTTCCAGCCACAATTATGTTGTTGATGTGATTGCTAACGGAGTCATTCGCTTGGAACCAGCTGATAATAATGATCAAAAGGTGCAGTACATTGAGCAAAGGCATTTTCCTCACCTAAAAGAAGGTCAAGTTGTTCGCTGCTTTATACTAGGTAAATGGATAATCAAAGTAACTCCCGATGCCGCTCAAACTTCAGCACGTCAAGCGGAAGTTGCGGCAATTCTAACACGGATCGCTACACCTATTGCTGATTTCGATTAATTAGACGATTGAGAATGGAGGTGACTCGCTCACGCGCTGCTTGTGTTGCAGCTTCATCAACTTCCCAGGTAGCGCTGAGATAGTCGCCTTCTTTTATCTCAGCTGGCAGCAGTTTGCGTGGAATCGTAATGGTTGTTTTTTCTTTTGTTTTCTCATCAACATGAATTAAAACCGCAAAATCACCCTCAAAACGGTCGATAACTGCATGCCACTGCATCTTTTCTCCTCCTTAATCCACATAGAAGTAATCTTTTATTTTCTCTAGAGTTTTTTCGCCAATACCAGTGACATGTATTAAATCCGATACAGATGAAAAACCTACTTCGTTCCGATAATCGATAATTCGTTGTGCTAATATTGGTCCAATACCTGGTACTGTCTGCAGCTGTTCTAACGTTGCTTTGTTAAGATTGATTCGATAATCAAAAGCGACTCCTGACTTATGTGTACTTACCGAATAAGTGCCATTTTCCACCACCACAGTGACTGTGCCGTGGATATCTGTTTGATAAATTGCAGTGCCACGATTTTTATAGCGAATCATAACTTCGCGGCTCGGATGACCATACTTGTTATCTTCACCCACCATGATGACCACTGTTTCGGGATTAACAGCTTCGATTAGTTCCCAGCTGCTGGAGGTATTACTACCGTGGTGGGGAACCTTAAGGATGTTGGCAATCAAGCCATCCGAAAATTGATTTACAAGCCGCAATTCTGCTTGGTTTTCAATGTCGCCAGTGAAGAGGAAACTCACTCCTTCTGCCCTCATCCACAAAACTACAGAGTTGTTGTTTAAATCATTGAACAAGGGTTCGCTGGGGTTTAGTACCAGTAAGCAATCAATACCTGGAAGCGCTATCTCCATTCCTGCTCTGGCAAGATAAAAGGGGATTTCCAAACGTTCAATCAATAGCAACAGTTCTTCATAGAGCTGTGAGGTATGTACCTGCCCATCAGCATAAACCGCTTTCACTGTTACATTCTGCAATACTGGTACCAATCCTCCGATATGGTCTGCATGTGGATGAGTCATAATCATTAGATCCAATTCTTCAACTCCATGCTCACGCAGGAAGGGAACCACTGCCTTAATACCAGCACTCTCTGTCCCACCGTCTATTAAAGCGGCTGCACCGGCACTTGTACGAATTAATATGGCATCTCCTTGCCCTACATCTATAAAATCCACCTGAACGCGTGCAGCTGCAAAACTCTGCCAAAGCAATAGCGCTAGAAGAATAAACCACAATCGTTTCTGCATGATAATCGTCCTTTCTCAATGTTTCAATCAGTTTTCTGCCGCAGTTTATCTTTGACTAAATCACGTGCCAGTTCCCGATAAGCTAAGGCACCTGGTACTTGTACACTGAAGGTAAAGATAGGTTTGCGTTCTGCAGAACTTTCAGCGAACTTAATACTGCGGTTGACCTGATAAGGGAAAAGATGAATGTCACTAAACTCTTTCTTGAGTGTCTGAATAACTTCACGTGCATGATTCGTGCGTGTATCAAACAATGTAGGCAGTATACCTGCAATTTGCAGTTCACTGTTGAGTTGGCCGCGAATCTTGGCAATTAATTTTAAGAGTGCTCTTGTTCCCCGAATACTTAAGTATTCGCATGCTACAGGAATAATCACTTTGTCCGCAGCAGCAAGAGCATTCATGGTCAATAAGCCCAAAGAGGGTTGACTATCGATAATAATAAAATCATACCGATCGCGCACCTCATTTATTACACGCGTTAAACGCCGTTCACGCGCAGGAGCATTGAGCAGCTGCATTTCTGCCAACGAAAGATCAAGATTGGCTGGCAAAATATCCACACCGTAATCGTTAGTGAGGATCAAATCAGAAGCTGCCACATTACGCAGTAAACATTTGACTACAGTACCTTCTAGTTCTTCTGGTTCATAACCAGCATAAAAAGTTAGACCCGCTTGAGGGTCAAGGTCGATCAACAAGACTTTCTGCTCGAGATCAGCCAATGCCACACCAAGATTGTAAGTTGAGGTGGTTTTACCTACTCCGCCCTTTTGATTGGCAAATACATAGACCTCAGCCATGAATGGATCCCCCTCAAAGGCTTGATTTTCATCTCTTAAGTTCGTGATTCAAGGCAAAACCCCTCCTAAATTCCAGTATCTGGAAGTTGTAAGATAAACCATTCAGTGACTTGATTAATTAGCTTTTATACTGTATGATTACTTTTGGCTGTGGCAATTTTTCCCCCATATTCATAGGCTATATTAGCCGTTGGATAGCTAATATCCAAGAGCAAAGGGGGAAATGCTTTGGAAGAATTACGTAATGACCAGTTTGATGTTGAGCCTAGCACCGACAACTGTCAAGGTTGTGGTGAAGAGCTTTCTGTTCAACAAAGTTTTACTTGCCCGCCAAACACATTTGCATACACTGTCCAGCCTGGCGATACCATGTTCCTTATCGCACAAAGATTTGGTGTAAGCCTTAATGCTTTAATTGCCGCCAATCCGCAGATTCCTGATCCCAGTAATATTCGCCCTGGGCAAATTGTTTGTGTGCCGCGGACTGATACCACCTGCCCACCAAACACGTTTGCTTACACAGTACAGCCTGGAGACACTATGTTCACGATCGCACAAAGATTTGGTGTGAGTTTAGATGCGTTGGTCGCAGCCAACCCACAGATTCCAGATCCGAGTCGGATCTTCCCAGGGCAAATTGTCTGTGTACCAAGGAGCGATGTTCCTGGTCAATGTCCGCCGAATACTTTCGCCTATACAGTCCAACCTGGGGATACAATGTTTTTAATTGCGCAGAGATTTGGTGTGAGTTTAAATGCATTGATTGCAGCCAATCCACAAATTCCCGATCCAAGCCGTATCTTCCCAGGACAAATCGTCTGTGTGCCTAGCAGCGGAACCCAACCTGGAGTTTGCCCACCCAACACCTTTGTCTATACCGTGCAGCCTGGTGATACCATGTTCCTCATCGCTCGGCGATTTGGTGTTAGCTTGGACGCACTAATTGCTGCCAACCCACAAATACCCAATCCTAATCAAATTAGGCCAGGACAAAGGATATGTGTACCAAGAGGAGCAAGTAGTTGTCCACCAGGATCAACACGTTATACGGTCCAGCCAGGTGACAGCATGTTCACTATAGCCAGACGGTTTGGCGTCAGTTTGGATGCATTAATCAGAGCTAATCCGCAGATTAGCAATCCAAGTCAAATCTTTCCAGGACAACAGCTTTGCATCCCACCAAGATAGTTTTTAGCGACTGAGTGCTGTCCACGGCCATTGATTACTCCTAAGATTTCCTGGGTATACTAAGGGAAATCTTAGGAGGTGAATTTATGATCTCAGCAGAGGTTTCACTGTATCCCGTTGAGACACTTGATTCTGATCAAGTGATTACCGAATCACTAAAAGCGCTGAACGATTATCAGCTGCGATATGACATTGGCTCGCTGAGTACTGTCATCAACGGTGAAAGCGATCACGTCTGGGCGGCTCTGCGCTCCCTCTATGATCAAGCTCAAACACTTGGTCACGAGGTGGTGATGGTAGTAACACTCTCAAACGGACTATGAAAAGCCTCTGAAACAGTGAGGCTTTTTTTATTGAAAATATTTATTTGGACAAGGGGATGCTTGATGGAACTAGTTAGTTCAATTATTGAATCTGTTATTCACATACTGGCCATTTTACTAGAAATTATTGGCACTTTAGTCATTACTCATGCCGGAATCATGTCATTTGTCAAATACTGTCGTTATAAATTTCATGAACCAGATGCCCATCTCCGCCTTGAGCTTGCCAATAGCATGGCATTAGGATTGGAATTTCTCTTAGGGAGTGAGATCCTAAAGACTATTGCTGTTCGTGACTTTAGTGATTTAATGATTGTTGGTGCCTTAGTCATTTTACGCGCGCTCATTACTCTGCTGCTCCATTGGGAAATAAAACACCAGCACTAAATACAGCTTTTTGCCTGCTGGTGATTCCTATGCTAGCTGGACATCTACCAGTCGCTACTTAATTAAAAATTTCTGATTCAACTGCCTTAGCATTATTGACTAGTTAACTAAATAATGGTAGTCTATTAATGGGTTGATTGGTGATTGAGTTCACCTTCATGAAATCAAATTTTTTGCTGGAGGGGAATGGAAGATGAAAAAGGCATTCGTATTGGCTATCATGGTGTTGTTGATTGGCTCAAGCTTTGTGTCTGCCGCAAACTGGGTAGACGGAACATACGAAGCTTGGTCGGATGCAGGCCCACAGAGTATCGGTTATGCGAAAGTTACTATTGAAAATGGCAAAATCGTATCAATTATTTTACGCGAGTACACAAACATCCTTGTAGAAAAAGATTTCAAAGTTTACCCATGGCCAGAAGCAGCCGAAGCTAACCGCGTTATTGGCCAAAAAATTGTTGAAGCCCAAAGCACTAATGTTGATATCATTACTAAGGCTACAGGCAGCAGCACAATGTACATCCAAGCTGTAGAGAGAGCTTTAATGAAAGCTGATCCTAATGCAAAGCTTGGCAAGTATTTTGATGGTGTTTTTTATGGCAGATCACATTGGGATTCTCATGGTTACTATGAACTCGTAAAAGTGACCATCAAGAATGACAAGATCGAAGATATCCAATTCCAGAGAGTACTTACTGACTATACTCTCCTCGACCCAGCTGATTACAAATGGCCATTAGAGGAATACTGGCAGAAGTATACAGAGCAAGCTAAAGTTTCTGAGCCTGGTTTTGTTGATGTAATCACTGGTGCAACTGGATTAACACTTACCGCCAATATGGCAGTTCGTGATGCCTTATCCAGAGCTACAACAAAATAACACCACGAAAGACCAATCTAACCCACATATATTGAGAGCCTAGCCATTAAGACTAGGCTCTTTTTATTGCAAACACTTATTGCAAGAGTGCTGATAAAATCATCGCAACTAGTACTGATGGCAATAAGTTGCCAACGGAAATTTTACCAATGCCAAGAATGTTTATACCAATTCCAATGATTAGCATGCCGCCTGTTGCTCCCATAGCTGTAATGGTCGCTGCTGAAAACAAGGGTTCCAACCAATGTGCAAAAATAGCGATCAATCCTTGATACAGAAACACTGATATTGACGAAAAAATAACTCCTGAACCAAAGGATGAAGCGAAGAAAATTGCACTGACACCATCCAGCATAGCTTTTACATACAAGGTATCATGGTTTTTGTAAAGCCCACCTTCTAACGCGCCAATCACACCCAGAGCTCCTACACAAAAAACCAAGGACGCAGTAACAAACCCTTGAGTTATCCTTCCCGACTCAGTTGCTGAGTGTCCGCGGCCTAGAAGCTTCCCTAAAGAAGCTAACCGTGTCTCCAATTTGAGGCTTTCACCAATAAAACCGCCAATAACCAGACTGGCAATAGGCAGTAGAATGTTCTCATGTTCTAAACCGCTCTTCATGCCAATGACAATGACCGCAAGACCCAACCCCTGCATGATTGTCACGCGCACATCTTCGCGTAAATGCAGCACCATACCAATCAATGACCCTACAACGATAGCTGCTGCGTTGACAATCGTTCCCCACAACATTAAAACCAATCCCTTCCTAAATGGTGTGCATATCAGTTTTCGAGTATTCAGGCATCAATTTGCTGCTCATTATCATACTCTTCTTGAGTGTGAATTGCCAACTTAAAAGATAACTGCAGTAAACTATCTGTGAGATGAATATGTTCCACAACAACATCATCGGGAACTGTCAAATGCACAGGTGAAAAATTCCAAATGGCCTTCACCCCGCATTTGACTAAACGATCACAAATCAATTGACTCGCTTCCCTTGGAGTAGTCAGAATGGCAATATCACAATGATGCTCTCCTAAGTATTCCTCCAGATTATCCACAGATTGGACGACACAATCAGCAATTGATTCTCCAATCAATTCTGGACGAACATCAAAAATAGCATTAATGTAGAAACCTCGCCTTCGGAAATTTTGGTAACTGGCTATCGCTCTCCCTAAATTGCCTGCACCAATAAGAATTAAATCGTGTCTACGATTCAAACCCAAAATTTCTTCGATATGCTGCTTTAGTTCATCTACTCTATACCCATATCCATGTAGACCAAATGAACCAAAATAACTGAGATCTGAACGGATTTGAGCAGCGGTCATGTTTAACGCTTTGCCAAGTTCACTTGATGAAATCTTTTCCTGTGCTTGTGATAACTCGCATAAGTAACGGTAATAGATTGGTAATCTGCTAATCACTCCGCGAGGTATACCCTTCCTTGTCTTTTGATTACGAATCGACACCTTACTTCACTCCTTTATCGCACAGTTAATTTTTCTTGATGAACAACCTCAACACCACTTAAGCGATCCCGCACAACTACTTCCGCAATATAGGAAGCAGGCGGAGCCCACCAAGGAATATCTACATAGAGGTAAAACCATACACATTCCAAAGGTTCCTTGGTCCGATCATCAAACTCAATCACATCTCTTTGACCGAACAAGCGCAATCCAAAAGTCGTTTTGAGATAGACATCAACTGTAAGGTCAATGGTATAATATCCATCTTGATAATCGCTGGTAAAACCACTCACTTCCATGAACGCATAAACCCGTGAACCACGCTTAAAGACACCTTGGTTAGGCTCGTACTCAAAGTAATCGTCTTCTTCATCCGACCAACCCATATCAGAGAAACGCAAACCGGATTGCTCTCCTGCAGAATCCTCAGCAAAAGTCACTCCAATAGGAACGAAGAGTATTAAAAAAACTAATAATCCTACAAAGATGCGCATATCCAAGTTTCCTCCTAGGAGTTTCATTATCTATGTCGAATGATAATATAAAGTGTAAGCTTATCATGTATGAAAGGAAGACGGCTGTGATCAAGACATTGACTAAGGGCAAATGGTCACGCCCAACTGATAAGTCTGCAGTATATACCGAGTTTGAGCCAGGAGCACGCTGGGGCATCCGGGTTACTCTCATCGAAGACTATGCCAAAGTTGAAGCCATCGAAGGTGAAAAAGCTGTGTGGTACAATGCTCCAAAGCGTTATTCCACAATCGTTTCTCCTCCTTCTATTTTCGAGAAATTGAGGGGAATTTCCTTTGAAGATAAAATTTTAGCTGAAGTTGAAAATAAGCGTCGAGTCGCTGCTGAAGAAAACAACAACCCAACATTTTTCAATGATTCTGAATCTGAAAGTTGACAGTAAATTCACGAAACTTTTACAGAGAAGGCCTTGCTCAAGCACCAGATCCAAACCTATACTTAAAGAGAGGCGAGGATATGAAAATTTTAATAGTAGCCGATACGGTAGACCCCATGTTATATGATTTTTTCCGACGCGATCGATTCCCTGACATAGAGTTGATCCTTTCTGCAGGTGACCTTCCTGCTTGGTATCTTTCCTATTTAATGTCAGTCTTTAATGCCCCTCTTTATTACGTTCGCGGCAATCATGACTATGACTATGATCGTGAACCGCCAGAAGGTGGAGAAAATATTGATTGTCGCATTGTAAAAGTGAAAGATCTAACCATCCTAGGTTTTGAAGGATCAATGTTCTATCACTCACCAAAAGCGGTGCAGCGAACGGAACGGCAAATGTGGTGGCAGTGGCAGCGTTTGCGTTTCAAAATCCTGATGACTAAGAAGATTGATATCATTCTCTCCCACGCCCCACCGTTTGGGATCCATGATGCAGAGGATCTATGCCATAAAGGGTTTCTCACCTTCTCGAAAATGATTCAAAGATACCAACCGAGATATTTTATTCATGGTCACACTCATTTAAATTATGGCCTTAAACACAAGAGGATCGATGTCGTGAATAATACAATGGTCATAAATGGCTACGGATATTACGTATTAGATACAGATCAAAAATCCGCGCCTTAAGGAGGTGGCCAATTGTTTGCTCGTTCCACTGTCGAGTCTTTTGATCAACAAATGACTCACAATAAACTCACCGAAACTATGGATTTAGGGTTGCGCACCGTTGAGGTCAAAAAGATTGTTGGTTCTGTGAATCGTTGGCAGGATTTTGACTCGCAGTTTAGGTTTAAACTGACATCGCGAGTGGCAATGGAGCGTTACGCACGGATCAAGAAAGCTCTTGAGAAAGGTGAAATACTACCCCCGGTGGTCCTTTACAAAATTCGCGACAAGTACTATGTGGTTGATGGCAACCATCGTGTCGCAGCTGCAAAGGAACTTGGACAGATATACATTGATGCCTTTGTGACAGAATTTTTACCACCAGGAGATTCTTTTCACCATTTACTGTGGCGTGAAAGAGCCCAGTTTGAGTATAAAACTGGCTTATCAGGAATTGAGTTCACTGAACTAGGCATGTACCAAAACCTTTTACAACAGATTGAGCAATTTGAGCAAGAAGAATATAAGAACCACCACCTTAATGACAGTTTTTTTAATGTCGCCAAACAGTGGTATCAAGAAATTTATCTACCGGTAGTGGAAGAGATTCGTAAAGAAAAAATCTTAAGTGATTTTCCTAATCGGACTGAAGCTGATTTATTCCTTTATGCAACCTATCATCGCATGGCTAAAAGCCGTTTGACTAACGAGCAGGTTTCCTATCGCGAAGCTTTAGCTGATCTACGGCCATCCGAACGAAAGACCTTAAAGGATAAGATTCGTGAAATTATTGGCTCTCTCTTACGTTTAAATGATGCACCACATGACTGTCCTCATGGTTTAATTATCGATGAAGATGGATTAGTGCGTATAACCAAAATGTGCAATGGCTGCACCAAGTGCCGCCTGGGCGAAACAGCCGCCGAGCAGCCAGAACAGCCACGCATTGTATCTGAAGACGATATGAATGGTTATCGGAATTTATGAAAAGAGCGCTTTTCGTTTTAGAAAGCGCTCTTTCTCTTGAGGAGTGATCAACTGTTGTTAAATACTGCAAAAGTTAATGCCATTATAAAAATATTATCCAGTTTGTATCCTAACCCACAAACGGAACTAGAATTTAACACCCCATTCCAACTGCTAATTGCCACCATCTTATCAGCTCAATGTACCGATCAGCGAGTCAACCAAATAACCCGCAAGTTGTTTGCAGACTACCCTACTGTTGAGGCTATGCACCAAATGCCCACAGCTGAACTTGAATCATATATCAAAACCGCTGGTCTTTGGCAGATGAAGGCAAAGAATATTAAGGGTACATGCGCTATACTCATTTCAAAATATGGCGGCGAAGTACCCCAAACTCGGGAAGAACTGATGCAGCTCCCTGGTGTTGGTCGCAAAACAGCTAATGTGGTGTTAGCTAATGCATTTAATATTCCAGCTTTTGCTGTAGATACCCATGTGCACCGCGTGGCCAACCGTTTAGGCTTAGCCTGCAGTAAAACCCCAGAACAAACTGAGGAACAGTTAATGCGAGAAATTCCACCATCATTATGGAAAGATGCTCATCATTGGCTAATCTTACATGGGCGCCGGGTGTGCAAAGCCAAAAAACCACAGTGTAATAACTGTGCACTGGCTCATCTTTGCCCTAGTGCTCTTACACACCAATCGGATTAGGTGTATCACTCGAAGCTGGTTGATAATCAAAGTCGGTGTAAATTAAAACAGTTGTCTGTGGTGGTACTGGAGCATTGGCAGCGGGAATCTGGTCAATAATTTTCGTTCCTTCTCCTACTACTTCAGCACGAAGGTTATTGGTGGTTAGCAATCTAACTGCATCCTGTGTGTCTCTACCTACCACATTGGGGACGGTAACCACATAACCAGTATCAATTTTACTGCTGATCTGTGGTTTGACTCCTAAATACGGCATGATTTGCTCAACTAAACGGGCAAATACCGGACTAGCAATAATTCCGCCATAGAATGCACCTTGCGGTTCCCAAAGAATAATTAAACCAGCAAATTTAGGGTCATCCTCCGGTGCGTACCCAGCAAAGGAGGTTACGGTTTTGGAATGGGAATACCGTCCATTTTCGACCACCTGTGCTGTCCCTGTTTTGCCAGCGACAAAGAAACCCGGCACATCGGCCTTTTTTCCTGAACCGTTGGCAATAACCGACCGCAAGGCATCGCTAACCATGTTGGCAATGTTCTCAGGCATGACTCTTTCAGGTGACGGTATATCAGGAAGTATTACTTCATCACCATTCCTAATCTCTTTAACATAGTGAGGAACAGAATAAATACCATGATTAGCTATGGCGCCAAAAGCTCCTAAAAGTTGTAAAGGGGTTACCGTTAATCCTTGCCCAAAGCCAATATTGGCCCAGGTAACTAAAGGTACCTTGTCTGAAGGGGGACGAATTGTCCCTGGGGCTTCACCCGGAAAATCCACCCCTAATTTCTGACCGAATTTAAACTGCTTCAAATAGCTATAAAATCGTTCTCCGCCCAATTCAATTCCCAGTTTAGCGTAAAATGGGTTACATGAGTTCTCCAAGGTTTCCACAAATGATTGAGAACCATGACCACCCCTGTGCCAACAGCGTACTGTCCAACCTGATACCTGAATAAACCCCGGGTCAAAAAAGTACGTATTTAGTGTAGCAATCCCTGCGTCCAATGCAGCAGCTGCTGTAACTGCTTTGAATGTTGATCCAGGTTCATATGTGTCAGTAACAGCAATGTTGCGGCGATTCTCCACTGGATAGTCTTTGTAATTGAGAATATCATAGCTTGGATATATGGCATTAGCTAATATTTCACCAGTTTTCGGATCTGTAATCACAATCAATGCAAGACGGGACCCTGTCTCCAACGCTGCCCGTCGTACTTCGCGTTCAGCAATTTGTTGGATATAAAAGTCAATAGTCAGCACAATATCAGCGCCAGGTGTACCTGGAGTATAGCCTCTGACTCCGTCTTCAATCATGCGCCCCACAGCATCACGCTCGAAAACAGCCTCACCAGGTGTACCCCTCAAGTACCGGTCATAGTAGAGTTCTATTCCCTCCAAACCTTGGTTATCAATGCCTACTATCCCCAACACTTGCGGTGCTATTGATCCATATGGATAAAAACGCTCTGGATTATCCACAACACCAATCCCACGCAGATTTGCTTTGTGCACTGCCATAGCTTCTTCATTACTAACCCGCTTTTTGATCCACTCGCTCGCCGTTTTTTTGTTCAACCGCTGCAGCACAAAATCATAATCTAAGTTCAGAATCTCTGCTAAGACTCTGGCTGTGTTTTCTTTATCCTGCACCTCGTTTGGTATAGCATAAACAGCATTAGCACTGACAGAGATAGCCAGAGGAATGCCATTGCGATCATAAATTGTTCCCCGGCGAGCATCTACAGGAATAGCTTGCAACCTTTGATCCATAGCCTTAGTAATAAAAAAGGTGTTTTGAATGAGCTGCACATATGCAAGACGTCCTAAGAGGAAGACCATCGCGGAAAAAATAGTAACGAGCAGGATCATCACCCGCTTCGCTACTAATGCACTAGATATACGCACTCACTCCCCTCCCTCCTAAAACAAACTGCGGAAAAACTCTACAATGCGATTCCATAATCGCCTTAGTACTGAAGCCAATCCTGTACTTTGATTGGCAACGAGTTTTACCCGACCATACTCCTCATCATCCACAAAAACAATTAGTTCCCCTACTTGCTCACCCTTTTCGACTGGTGCCCGTTTTGATGCTAACTCTGTTTTAGTTGTAACTTTGGTCTGTTCAGGATTAAGGACAAAAATCGACAGATCCTGCTCAAGAACTGCATCAACCAAGTGAGTGACACCATCGCGTATATACACCTGGGTTACTGTTGCGCCTTTAGGGATAATTGTTTGAAGATGATCGTAGGTATACTCCAATAAATCCCTAGACTGTTGATTACGGCTTTCTCTGCTGGGTGCACCGAGTACCACAATAATGACGTGCCTGCCATTACGTACTGCACTGGTAATCAAAGTATGGCCTGCTGGAGTAGTTGAACCGGTCTTAATGCCATTGACACCTTCAACTTCATGTAACAGTGCATTTGAATTACGGATCGTCCGTCCAAGGGATTTGATCGTATACTCCTTGGTGGATACAAACTGGCGAAACAGTTCGTTTTGCATGGCATAGTGCGAAAGAACAGCCATATCATAAGCTGTGGAAAAATTGCCGCTGAAAATGGACAATAAACCCGTGCAGTCAACAAAGTTGGTATCAGTAAGGCCAATTTCCCAAGCTCGTTTGGTCATAAGTTCGGCAAATGCTTTTTCCGAACCAGATACATACTCTGCTAAGGCTACAGCTGCATCATTAGCTGAGGCTAAGGCTGTGGCATAGAGCAGTTCCTCTACCGTCAGCTTATCCCCGCTACTCAGCTTAATCTCTGTACCGCCACGACTGGCAGCATTGGCACTAGCAGTGACCACATCATTTAATGATATTTTTTCTGACTGGATTAGCTCACAGATCACAAGGATAGTCATGATCTTAGTGAGACTAGCGATTGAACGCCTTTCATTGGGATTTTTAGCATACAAAACCTGCTCAAAATCTGCATCATAGATCACAACAGCAGCAGCATCTAAGGCAGGAAATTGGTTTGCAGCACTGGTGACTAACGGAGAGCAAAGCAGCAGTAAGACCATTATTACCGCAATGACTTTCTGTATCCCCACACTCAATCCCCCCTCAGCTTACATAGGATTATACGCTGCCTAATATTCTCTTAGTACCGATCAACACATATTTCCGCTTTCCTGCATATAATGCTAGTAGTTTTGCACTAAACGAGGAGTGAACAATTAAATGGAGGCAAAGCTATTTGCCAAGCATCCCGCTGTATTCAATCACTATGTTGCTTCCCACCCTGCTGGTGATGTGCTGCAGACCACCTATTGGGGTGATCTAAAGTCTCATACCGGTTGGGAACCATTCCCTCTCGCTATTGTTAGTGATGGTCAAATCCAGGCTAGTGCCCTCATCTTAAAAAGAAAACTGCCACTTCCAGGCAAATCCATTTTTTATTCTCCCCGTGGGCCATTATTTTCGAACTTGGCTGCACTTGAGCAACTAATAAAGGCTGGAAAAGAACTGGCTAGAGAACACGGAGCCATCCTCTGGAAAATGGATCCGGCAATCACCCATGACAACCCTATCTGGCCTCAGATAGCTGGTAAAATGCATGCTGTCGATACAGGACTAGACTTCGATAGTGTACAACCAAAGTTCATCATGGAGTTGGACATCCGCCCGTCACTCGATGAGCTGTTAGCGAACATGAAAAATAAAACCCGCTATAACATTCGCTATGCGCAGCGTAAAGGTGTCAGAATCGTGATGAGCAAATCAAAACTCGATTTGGAAATCTTTTACCCATTACTTCAGGAGACTGCTGCTCGAGATGGATTTACGATTCGTTCTTTTGCATACTTTGAACATCTTTGGGATTGCTTAATTGCTTCTCGTGTTGCTCAACTCTTTCTTGCTTTCCATGATAATCAACCACTGGCAGGAGCGATCGCCTTTCGCTTAGGCAAACGGGCTTGGTATGTCTATGGAGCTTCAAGCAACACCAACCGTAATCTGCAAGCTAGTTACGCTTTGCAGTGGGAGATGATCCGCTGGGCCAAAGGAATGGGTTGTACCATATACGATTTTCGCGGCGTCTCAGGTGACATGAATCCGGAAAACCCACTTTATGGCCTGTACCGCTTCAAAGAAGGATTTGGAGCACGTTTAGTCGAGTATGTAGGTGAATATGATTTAGCCTTATCGCCGCTCTATCATATATGGTATCCAGCCTTAAATGTTTATAATAGTTTTACCAAGAAAAAACTCCAGCGAGGGTGACCACCATGAAATGGTTAGGCCCAAACTGGATCAAGGTAGATTTAGATGCTGTGTATCATAACCTTATGACAATTAAAAACCTGACCAGTGCACAGGTTTGCCCAGTACTGAAAGGTGATGCCTATGGCCATGGAATTGTGGTACTCAGTATGTTCTTACAGCAATTTAATCCTCCATATATCGCAGTCAGTGATCTTGACGAAGCTCTCGAAGTACGCTCTGTCAATTCACACACACCAGTTTTAGTGTTGACACCAATTTTGCCAGAACAGGCAGAAGTAGTTGCAGATCACAACATTACAGCTACTGTAGCTAACTCCGAGGTTATTACTGCTCTAGCACAGGCAGCGTCAGTCCGCCGCAAGGTTTTACCAGTTCACTTGAAAATCAATACCGGAATGAACCGTGTTGGTGTGGCTGTAGAGCAAGCGGTAACCATTGCTCAGCAAATTACTCAGCACCATTACCTCAAACTGGTAGGAGTTTACACTCATTTTGCGGCAGCCAGTACCGACCAAGCTTATACGCGCCTACAGTGGCAGCGATTTCTGCAGGTAAAACACGAATTGGAAAAGCGCGGATTTCAGCAGCTGCTGTGGCATGCCGCTAATAGTGCTGCCTTAATTAAATTTCCAGAAAGTCATATGGATCTCGTCCGGACTGGAACACTTCTTTTTGGTCAATCAGTGGTTGAGCTGCCAGATTACGTTGATCTCCATTGTACCTGGCAGCTTTTTTCGCGCATCATCCAAGTCAACCATGTTTCTAAAGGAGAATCGATCGGTTATGATCAAACATATACCACTAAACGGGACTCGATCATTGGCGTGATTCCCATAGGGTATGGTGATGGCATTGGTTTTGGCCCAAACCAGCAGAAGTTCAAACAACAGATCCGTTCCTTTCTAGTACATTTAGTGAATAACCCCAATAGGGTATGGATTGGAGAAACAAGTTATCCGATTGTGGGTAAAATCGCTATGGGCATGAGCTGCATTGACTTAACCGACTATCCACACCCAGAGGAATTGTATGGTGCTATTGTGCAAGTCCCAGCTCGTCGTACCACAATTAACCGCAGAGTTCCTAAGCTTTATTACTTACATGGTAAACTCGTATTAGTCTATTGGCACAACAAAATATGGAAACCATTAACCAGAAATGGCTTGATGTCTCTAAAGGAAGTTAATGCTGTGGCAGCGAAAGAATTCCTGAAATGGAGGAATGTGTATGATTATTAGTGGACGAAAAATCATTAAAGGATTGCTGACCTTGTCGATCATAGCCATAATCATTGGAGTTATTGCTACCGGTATGCAGTTAAGTTCCAGCAGCTACATTGCACTAATCCGAATTGACGGCGAAATTGGTGAGCAAAGCAGCAGCTATTGGTCAAAGTCTCGTTCTTCATTCTTGCAGCAGCTACAAACTGCAGCTAATGATCCTAGTGTCAAAGCAATTGTTCTCCGCATCAACAGTCCTGGTGGCTCAGCAGCAGCTTCCCAAGAACTGTATCATACCGTGCTGCAGATCAGACAGCAAGGGATCCCTGTGGTAGCTTCTTTAGGTGACACCGCGGCATCCGGTGGGTACTATGTGGCTGCAGCAGCGGATTACATTCTTGCCCAAGGTTCAACCATCACCGGATCAATTGGTGTAATCATGCAAACCGTGAATTTAGAAGAGTTATATGAGAAAATTGGTATCGAAGTACAGACAATTAAGTCTGGACAATTCAAAGATACAGGCAATGCATCACGCCCATTGACCGATGCGGAAATCGAACTGCTAAGCGAGTTAATCAATGATGCTTGGGATCAGTTTGTCAATGATGTAGCCACAGCCAGAAAACTAGACCGCCAAGCAGTCGAAGCCGTTGCTGACGGAAGAATTCTGACTGGTAGACAAGCATTGCATGCAGGTTTGATTGATGAGTTGGGCGGTTTAGAAGAAGCTATTCAAAAAGCCGCAGAATTTGCAGGGATTCAATCCTCGTATCTTGTGCGGACATATGAACAATCTACAAGCCTTCTAGATCGTCTCATGGATCTTACCAGCAAAATACCATTTATTAAAGGCAGCTGGCCATCACAAATACTCAGTATGCGGTATCAGCTTTAGGAGGTACAGCTATGGTTTTGGACTTTTCTACTGATTTGATGATCGCACCACGACGTAGTTTTCAAACATTAAGCCGTCAGTCACATCTTCTCTGGGCAGTTATTGTTCTAGTGTTGACTCGGTTGAGTAAAATCATCTTTCAACAGTCCCAGGATAATTTGTTGATGTTCATACCTGTTAGTATCATTCAAGGCGCAGTTATAGCTGGTCTTTACTATTGCGCTGGCCGCATCTGCAAAGGAACAGCCTCTTATTCGCTCACCTTTCAGGTATATTCATTTGCAGGCCTACCTAATTTACTGCTGGCACCTATTGGTTTGATTAGTTTTTTTGTACCTCAGGTGATCTTCTTCCAAATCCTTAGTTCAGTGTTGATGATAGCCCTCAATATCTGGTCATTACTGCTTTTGATTATCGGATTAAAAGAAACACATCGTGTATCTACTGCGAAAGCTATAATCATTGTGTTGGTGCCAGTTTTTCTCTTACCTCTTGCTATAGTGCTGGGTATAACATTACTAGTAATCTAAATTGACAAATTATGCCCATACCCGGTATGATTATGTTGCGAGGTGAGTGCTATGGCAAACAATGATGCGCGCAAAAAAATCATCCAACGTTTAAAACGCATAGAAGGCCAAATTCGCGGTATTCAGAAAATGATTGAGGATGAAAAGTATTGCATCGATGTTCTCACACAAGTAGCTGCAGCTCGTGCTGCTTTGGATAAAGTTGGCATGATTATTTTTGAAGAGCACAGCCAGTCATGCTTAATCAAAGCGCTGGAGAATCATGATAAAGCAGCGATGGAAGATCTAATGGCAGCCTTAAAACGCTTTATGAAATAAAAGCTAACGAGCATCCACTCGTTAGCTTTATTTTCTTGGCAGTAAATCAAGTGGATTGAGAGTCTCATTGTTTAGCTTGATACGAAAATCCAGGTGAGGACCAGTAGTCAATCCTGTCGAACCCACCCTCGCGATAGGCTGATTCGCAGAAACCTGGTCACCAACCTTAACCAAAAATTGTGAGCAATGACCATACCAGGTGGTATACCCACCGCCATGATCAATTACTATACCATAACCGAAGTCACCCATCCATTCTGCTTTTATCACACGTCCCGGTGCCGCGGCGCGGATTATGGTTCCCTGCGGTGCTGCAATATCAATGCCGCCATGGAAATGACGGACCTTGGTAATCGGATGAATCCGCCAACCATAAGGTGAAGAAATTGGACCTTCAACTGGCCAGATAAAACTTGGCTTAGTGGTACGTGTAGTTGCTGTCACCACAGTAGTTGTTGGGATAGATAAAAGCTGTCCGACTCTAATTTTATTCGGATCGCTAAGTGCATTGAACTCAGCTAAATCAGCAGCTGACAAACCAAATCTCTGGGCAATGGTCGATAGATTGTCACCACTTTGGACCACATATTCTTGTGTATTCACAGCGCTTCCCGTCGGAATAACTAACTGCTGACCTGGATAGATGGTAGTAGAGCTTAAATTATTAACATCCATGATCTGCTGATAGGTCACACCATACTTTTTAGCAATATGTGATAGTGTATCTCCTGCTTTGACAACATAGACCTGCTGGGTATTCACCAAAGCCAAAAGTACTGATAATGTCTGTGGCCCTACTATACCATCCACAGCCAACTGATACTGGCGCTGAAATTGCCTTACAACTGCATCCGTCTCAGGACCAAAGATTCCATCTATAGCCAAGTTATAACCTAGCTTTTTTAAATTCTCCTGGAGCTGCTGGACATCATTTCCACGCATACCCATTTTGAGGTTGCGAACACCAAGTTCATCTGCAATACTGGTCGGGGTGACTAGAGATAGCATTATGAAAATGATCAATAAGACGATAAAACGTACTCTCATAGTTTCCTCCCGATATAAGCGCACGTAATATTTTCCTATATATGAAAGTATTGGTTTTATCGTCTTATTCTATGCATTTACAGTTAGATATTTTCCAGATAATGATAAGCACTCATAGCAGCAAGTGCTCCATCACTAGCTGCAGTAATAATCTGCCTGAGGGGAGTTTCACGTACATCACCAGCTGCAAAAACCCCTGCAATTTTTGTTGCCATTTTATTATCAGTCTCAATGTAGCCACGATCATTGAGTAAACCGGTATCTTGTAAGAAACCAGTGTTGGGAACAAAACCGACATAGATAAACACACCATCAGTATTGAGTTCAGAGACCGCATTTGTCTGTAGATTGCGGATTCTTACCTTTTTCACCTTAACATCGCCAATAATCTCATCCACAACAGAATTCCAGACAAACTTGATTTTCGGGTTATTGAATGCACGTTGCTGCAGAATAGGCGCAGCACGCAGTTGATCACGGCGATGGATTATGGTTACTTGAGCAGCAAAACGAGTTAAAAAGATTCCTTCTTCAACAGCTGAATCTCCTCCGCCTACCACCACTACTTCTCGCCCTCGGAAAAATGCTCCATCACAGGTGGCGCAGTAGGACACTCCGCGGCCGGCAAATTCTTTTTCTCCAGGTACTCCCAATTTCCGCGGCTGAGCTCCAGTAGCAATTATAATAGCTCTGGCTTCGACAATTTCTCCACCAGTCAGGATAACTTTCTTGAATTGGTCTGCCAGTTCCACCCCAGATACTTCAGCCTGTTTCCACTCCGCACCAAAATCCAACATTTGCTGTTGCAGCAAATCAGATAACTCTGCTCCGGTAATCATTCTGTAACCGGGGTAATTCTCGATGTCAAGTGTATTCTGCATTTGTCCACCAGGAAGACCTTTATCAATAACAATAGTTTTTAAATTCGCTCGACCAGCATAAATACCAGCAGTCAAGCCACTGGGGCCACCACCGATAATTGCTAGATCATACATTTTGTTCACCCCTATCCCGATATTTTCCAGGATAAAAAAACAGACTAACTGTATTATAACAATTAGTCTGTATGTCTACAAGGATACCTAAAGAATTTTAATCTGATCACGCAGACCAGGAGATACCCAAATGTTCCCCTGCTCATCAACTAAAACAGCTTCAAAACCATCTAAGCTTTCAATTAGCTTTTGACCAGCCTCCATACCCAAAACAAAGATAGCAGTTGATAATGCATCAGTGTCAGTAGCTGATTTGCCTAGGATGGTTACACTAATTAAACCACGGGCTGGATAACCAGTATGTGGATCAAGAATATGATGATAACGGACACCATTAGCAATGAAATAACGTTCATAATCACCAGAAGTAACAATACTCTGATCCACCATCTCTAAAATAGCCAGATATTCTGTTGATTTTCGTGGATGCTGAATAGCAACACGCCAAGGAGTACCATCTAGTTTGGCGCCTATAGTGGCAATATCTCCGCCAGCATAGACCATGCCGCTGATAACTTTATGCTCTCGCAACACTTTGCATGCCTGCTCAATGGCATACCCTTTGGCAATTGCACCAAGATCGATGATCATACCTTTGGGTATACGAATGCGGTTATTCTCCTGATCGATCTCAATGGCAGAATAATCAACAGTAGCTAAAGCTTGTTCTATTTCTGATGCACTCGGTATGTGTTGAACCCCACTACCAAAGCCCCATAAGTTAATCAAATTGCCAACGCTGATATCAAAAGCTCCATTTGTTAATTCACTGTAGTATACCGCTTTAGCAATTAAAGCGACCACTTCCTCAGGCACAGTGACCCACTCGCCAGCATTAGCATTGATCTTAGCGATCGCACTATCTGGTAGGTGCCGAGAAAAAGTATCTTCTACGTTTTGAATGGCATTTAAAGCTTTGTTGACTGCAGCTTCAGCATCTGGACCGGTTGCTCGAATCTCTACCGTGGTATCCATCATCATTCGAGTTTTTTGAGCAGTTGTGATAGGTTGCGGCATAGCAGCGCGCACAACAAACACAATAGCTGTTATAGTCATCGCTAGGACTATCAGCACAATCACATATCGCCATGAAGGTTTTAAACGCAGACGTTCATCCATGTTAACTAACCTTCTTTTGAATCACTGGTTTACCTTCTTGTGCCTCAATTGTATGCATTGGGCAGACTGCGACACACTTTTGGCAAACAATACATTTATCATAGTCAATTCTAGCTAAATTATCTATAACAGAAATTGCTCCTTCTGGGCACTCTTTCTCGCAACGACGACAAGCAATACATCCAACTTGGCACACCTTACGGACATCTTTACCCAACTCCAGAGATCGGCACCGGATATGCACACCATATTCTTCCCCAGCCAAAACAATGATATGGCGTGGACATATAGCAACACATTTGCCACAACCAGTGCATTTCTCTTCTATAACCACTGGCAGTCCATTTTCATTTAGATACATGGCGTTGAACGGGCAAGCTTCAACACAAGTACCACCGCCAAGACACCCATAAGTGCAGCCTTTATCTCCACCCTGTGTCATATTCAAAATCCGACAGTCTGTAGGACCTGCATACTCCGCTCTGCGGGTAGCTTCTGCGTGCCCACCTTTACACAAAACTTGAGCCACTTTACGTTGAGGTCCATCCACACCTTGCGTACCCATAATCTCCCCGATTTTTTGTGCAACACTCACACCACCCACTGGGCAGGCATTAACAGGAGCCTTACCTTCCGCTATTGCTTCAGCACAGCTGCGGCATCCAGCGAAGCCACATGCGCCACAGTTTACGCCAGGTAACGCAATTTCAATCTCTTCAATCTTAGGGTCTACCTCAATGGCAAATTTCTTTGAAGCATAAACTAACCCAAATGACAACAAGACCCCTAAGCCACCCATACTCAATAAAGCTACGAGGGTATTAGTCAAAGATGTTCACTCCTTCTCATTACCTAGATCATTCCAGAGAATCCGCTAAAGGCAAGCGATAATAGACCGGCTGTAATAAACGCGATGCCTGCGCCTTTTAATGGTTTCGGAATATCTGCAAATTGTAACTCTTCACGAATACCAGCCATCAACAACAATGCCAGAGTAAATCCAACACCTGCACCAAAACCATAGACTAAAGATTCACCCAAGTTATAATCGCGTAATACAGAGTTGATAGATAAACCCAGAACCGCACAGTTAGTAGTGATTAATGGCAAAAATATGCCCATTGCCTGATACAAACCAGGGCTGGATTTGTGTATGAACATCTCTACTAGTTGTACCATAGATGCGATCACTAGAATAAATGAAACAGTCTGCAGGTATTCCAGTCCAAGCGGTACTAGAATGAAGTGCTGAATCAACCAGGCTGCCAGAGCTGCTATCACCATAACAAAAGTAGTGGCAATACCCATGCCAATCGATGTCGACACTTGTCTTGACACACCAATAAACGGGCAGGTACCTAGGAATTGCACTAAAACAAAATTATTGACAATTACCGTGCTAATGAACAACAGTAAATATTCCACAACCTTACCCCCTAATTAGCAGTATTCTGCTGTGCAGGATTTGTTTTCTGAGACAGTTTTGAGCTGATGAAATTCATTAAGCCCAGAATTAAACCAACTGTAATAAACGCACCCGGAGCCAGAGTGAAAATTGCTACCGGAGTAAAACCATTAGGCATAATGGTATAACCAAAGATTGATCCTGAACCAAGCAGTTCACGGATTGAACCTATTAGCGTCAAAGCCCATGCCCATCCTAAACCCATACCTAAAGCATCAAAAATTGACCAAAAGACTGGCATCTTTGAAGCATAAGCCTCAGCGCGACCCAAAATAATGCAGTTTACTACGATTAATGGTAGAAATACACCCATTGTTGCATGAAGATCAGGGAGCATTGCCTTCATCACATAATCAACAGTGGTAACAAATGTAGCAATAATGATTACATATGCAGGAATTCTTACCTTTCCTGGAATTAGTTTCTTCAACATACTGATCATTGCACTTGAACACACCAATACAAAAGTAGTGGCTAATGCCATCGCTAAGCCATTAACTGCACTGGTTGTCATTGCCAACGTTGGACAAAGACCGATTGTAAGACGAAACGTTGGATGTTCATCCCACAAACCACGTACAAAATCTTTAGCTAAACTATTCATTACTTTCTCGCCTCCTTATAGGCTGTTAAGGCATAGGCTAAGTCTTTGCGTACAGCTTCTGTGACCGCAGTTGATGAAACAGTAGCACCGGATACTGCATCAATATCTTTACCAATCGCAATCGGATCAGATACTGTTTTACCAACAAATTGATTCCGGAAACTTTCATCTTCTACTCTGGTACCTATGTTAGGTGTCTCAGAATGTTCGAGAATCTTAATACCTGTAATCTTCTCGGTTTTATGGTCAATCCCTATCATGACCTTAATCAGCCCCTTAAAGCCGGCACCTTCACTAACGTAGGCAAAACCTACAGGCTCACCATTTTCTGCTAGAGCTTCATAGAGTAACAGTGGTTTCTTGTCTTTATCCTCTTTGTTGCTTAAAGTTGAACGATCATCTTCAACATTACTTACACCGTGTGCTTCAATTACTTTGACATCTACTGCACCCGGTAACACCGCAAAGATACTCCCATACAATTCCCGAGCTTGATTATTTTGAATCCGATCATAGGTGAGGTGATATACCAGCGACAACACAGCGCCTGACAACATGGCTATCACTGTCAAGACCAAAACCATTTTTGTTGATTCTTTCATAATTTACTCACCCCTTGGCCATAAATCCGCGGACGAGTCCAACGGTTCAGCAATGGTGCTACAGCATTCATGACAAGGATACTGTATGTCAAGCCTTCCGGATAACTTCCCCACATTCTAATCACAAAGAGGATTAAACCGCAACCGATACCAAATATCCAGCGTCCTAGCGGTGTTATCGGTGAAGTGACCATATCTGTAGCCATAAAGATTGCACCAAACAGCAAACTACCACTCAGCAATTGAAACACAACATCCTGTCCGAATAGCCATGAAAGAACAGCAGCTGTGCCAATAAAACCAACTGGAATCCGATAATCTAAAACCCCGCGGTAAAATAGGAATACTCCGCCTAACAAAATTGCTAAAGCCGAGGTTTCTCCTAATGACCCAGCGGTTGTCCCAAAGAACAATTCTGAATACGAAACAGAGCCTGGCGCTGCCAGTGGTGTAGCACTTGTAACTACTTCCGTAAAGGGCATGGTCCAAGTTGTCATCTGGCTGGCAAACGAAGCCATCAGTATTGCGCGGCCAACCAAAGCTGGATTGAACGGGTTATATCCCAATCCGCCAAAAACTTGCTTCCCAATAACAATTGCTGCTGCTGCTCCAAACGCTGCCATCCACGAAGGCAAAGTAGGTGGTAAACTCAATGCGAGCAACATTCCTGTAACAATAGCGCTTCCATCCCAAATCGTGATAGGTTTAGCACGAAGCCGCTGGCATAGTGCTTCAGCAGCGATAGCAGTCAAGACACTTATCAGCACTAATCTAATGCTGTTAAAGCCAAAGAAGTATGTTGCTGCTGCCCACGATGGAATCAGCGCAATGACCACAGAAAACATTATCTTTTGAGTAGTATCTGCATCACGCACATGAGGTGATGGAGAAATGATCAGTCGTGTATCTTCCACTTGCATTTCCTCCTAATCTTTAGCTAGTTTGACGCCGTTGTGCTGCAACAATCTCCGCTTTTGCCAGTCGAATCCAATGCAGCAGTCCACGCTTAGATGGACAGATGTAGGTACAGCAGCCACACTCAATACAACTCATTGCTCCGTACTCTTTTGCATCATCCCACTTAGAATTCATTGCCATTTGTTCGATCCGCACAGGCATTAAATACACTGGACAAACATCCACACAACGAGCACAACGGATACACGGCATTGGGTCAAATTGCTTAACCGTTTGACGAGATAATACCAGAATACCAGAAACCCCTTTTACAACGGGTACATCTAAATCAAACTGTGCTAAACCCATCATGGGGCCACCGGCAATCACCTTTTCTGGTTCACCAGCAAAACCGCCTGCAGCTGCAATGACCTCTGAAAATGGTGTACCTATACGCACTAAGAAATTGCCTGGCTCCTTAATACCATCACCAGTTACAGTAACTACTCTCTCAATTAATGGCTGACCAATACTGCACGCTCTTGCCGCAGCCCATGCGGTACCTACGTTGTGAACAATCACACCAACCTGAGCTGGCAATCCATGTTCAGGTACCTCTCTGCCTAAAACTGCTTTGATCAGCTGCTTCTCGCCACCAGCTGGGTACTTTGTCACCAATGCCACTACCTCAATAGCATTCGATCCAGCTGATGCGCGTATCTTTCTCAATGCTTCAGGTTTATTGCTTTCAATCGCAATAATGATTTTTTCAGCACCACAAGCTTTAGCTAATAATTTAGCGCCAAGGATGACCTCTTCGGTATACTCTTCCATCACCCGTTGATCTGCTGTCAGATAGGGTTCACATTCACATCCATTGAGTATTAAATACTCTATTTTGGTGTCTTTTGGCGGATTTAATTTGACAGCAGATGGAAATGCTGCTCCACCTAAGCCCACAAGTCCAGCTGCTTCTATCCGTTGTTTGATCTCTTGCGCAGATAATTGTATTGGATCAGAATGGCCATTCATCGGCGCTTTGGCGTCGCGTCCATCATTCTCAATCACTACTGATAAGACAGACCTGCCGCTAATAGTTGGTCTTGGTTCCACTGCCACAACAGTACCAGATACTGATGCATGAACCGATGCAGAAACCGCTTTTGTAGCTTTACCGATCTCCTGGCCCAACAAGACTTCATCACCCTTTTTAACCAATGGTTCAGCTGGTGCCCCAATATGTTGAGCCATAGGAATGACCACTTGTTTAGGTGCAGCTAAAACCTTGATAGGCTGATCGCTGGCAAGATGCTTGTTGTAGTCAGGATGTACGCCACCTCTAAAGTTTTTTATTTTCACATTACTCACCTCATAGAGTTACTTTTCGCCAAGCACGTTCTGAAAACCTAATTGACGCCATGCTTCATAGACAGTAATGGCTACCGTGTTTGCCAAATTTAAAGAACGCGGATTGACCATCGGCAAAGAGATGTGATTGTTAGGACAATCTTTATACAAAGCAGGATTAATCCCCTTAGTCTCGCTGCCATATACCAGGTAATCGTGGGGTTGATACTGCACATCGGTATAGAGAAGCTTACTGCCAGTTTCCACAAAAAACAGCCTTTCTGGCTGGCATGAAGTCATAAAAGCATCCCAATTGTCGTGAATGCGCAGATCAAGCTTGTCCCAATAATCAAGTCCTGCCCGCTTGAGATGCTTATCATCCAAAAAAAAGCCTAAAGGCCGGATTAAATGCAACCGGCAGCCAACAACTGCACACAAGCGGGCAATATTACCTGTATTAGCAGGTATTTCAGGTTCGAATAATACAACATTCACTTTATTCTGATCCCCTTTGGAAAACAATCCTCTCCAACAATACCAAACCTAATTATAACGCATGCTATCAGGCAGCGCAATAGAACAATAAATTAGATCTTAAAGCGATAGCCAACATGCCACTGCACTGTCTCATCATGCCAAATAATACCAACATTGAATGGATGATCTGTACCATCCCAGCTTAATCCTAACCGTAGTTCATTATTGGTGTTTAAAGAACCAGATAAGGTTACATTCTGCGCCAAATTCAAGCTCATACCATAGTCAAGTTTTTGATTTACATAATAAGTGCCAAACAGTTCGATCTGCATCTGATCGCTTGGTTTAAGCGCATACGTCAGTCGAAGATACGCTGGATGCGTTCCGATACCAACAATCCAACGTAAAGTGCCTTCTCCTCTTGATTCGAGAAATGGAGCGACAGTAACTGTTGGCACACCAACAAGGTTCAATTCTGCTTCAACACCATAAGCCTTTTTTCCAGCCAGTTTCATGACTTCTCCAAAAAGCCCTATCTTATTGCCGCCTGAATAATTGGCATAGATTTGGGGATTGCCAGCATGCATCCCGATACTGTACCTCAGATTACCCACAAAAGCCTTTTGAGTCACTTGGGCATAACCAATGACCTTGGCATCTAAATTGGTGAGTGCCAGCAACCCAGACACATTATTCTCCTGGTAGCCGAAAAATCCAATTGGCTGTCGTTTGCTGTACTCCAATTCAACACCAGTATACCATTCATCTCCAGTATAACCAACTACCAACTTTGGCTGGGCAAAAGCAGTGGTACTGCAAAGCAAAACCAGGAGCAGAGCATAACTTAGATGTTTTAATCTCATGAGCGAGCCCCCTAAAACCGAATCACTGCGACATTGGGCAGTTTGTTTAGTTCATCGGCGGAAATCCCCAGATTATACTCGTAGTCAGTAAAAGCAATCTTGGCTATCAGTGTATTACCTTGGAAAGTCTCAATTTGGTAAGGTATAAAATCATGATTAATCCACACATTCTGGACTTCATTTCCAGTAAGAGATATATCACCAGTTAAGTTAATAGGCAGCTGAGTGTTCAAGTTAGAAACACTTATAAGATAATGTTTACCAGCCTCTGTTTCCTTGATCTCCTTGATTTCACCTTCTAACCCCTCAAGATTAATCAACTGATACATGTCTGCATAATTGATTTCAATACCACCTGTCAGGCTAGCCAAAGATTGCACCATGATCTGGTCAATAATCGGCATATACATTTTCATCTCTTGCGTGTTTCCATCGATAATCACGATCTGGCCAGCCACCATATCCGGTTCCAACATTTCTAGGCGCAAAAGCTGATGTTCACGACTGGCTGCCATTTTTAGCACCGAACGAGTTAATTGACCTTGCTGCATTACCTCAATTACTATGGTAGCACGAAAGTCTGATATTTCTTTGAGCGCTGCTTCTACTTGATCAGCAACCGCTGAAAAGGTTAACTCATTCGCCATGACAGTTGTTGAAAACACGAGTACAAAACCTAAAACTACTGCTAAAATCCTTTTCATCATGCATCACCTTTCTAAATGAATTAAAATAAGCTTGATATTTTACCCTGTCAAGGGTACAATAAAAGTTAAGGCCAATCAGGATATAATATAATACGATAATGGGAGGAATCAACGATGCCAACTTATAACTATCGATGCAAAACCTGTGGTGATTTCGAGTATTCTCAAAGCATAAAAGACAATCCCTTGACCACTTGCCCCAAATGCGGTGGACACGAAATCAAACGCCTTATCAGCAATAATGTCGGTATTATCTTTAAAGGATCGGGATTCTATATTACCGATTCCCGTAATAGCAGCAATTCGGCGTCTGAACCTTCCCAAGCATCTTAAACGTAAGCAGAATTATAACAGAACTACCAACTTTCAGTTGGTAGTTTTTTTAATATGTACACATCACCCTCCTGCTGCCATATTTCCGATTTTACGCGGTATTTAGGTTCGAGGACACGTGGCACAGGTTCAGGCAAAGTGACTGGGGTGATTTCAGGTGGAATGATTCGATACAGATCATTTTGATCGGTAACTAGCAAACCACCTGTTTGCCATGCTATGATTTCACCCGTAAAATCAGGAGTAATATTCAGTTTAACTGGCTCACCAATAAAACTTACCTGCAGCTGAGGTCCTGCCAAGGAATAGAGATTATAAGCCAGTTGCGAACCATCAGGCGAAAACACCATATTGGCAATCCGCTGTGTACAGTTGGAAATAACATGCTCTACTATCATCCCATAACGATTCCAGAGCCACAAATGCCACAACCCATCTTGGCGAACCACAGTCGCTATCAATGAACCATCGGGAGCAAAAACCAGTTCCTGAACATCGAAATCAGTGAACCAGTCAACTATGCAGTTATTTTGGCTATCATATAATGATACAAAGGTTCCTGACTGCATGTGCTCAACCTGATAACGGCCTAGTGGATCTTGCGGCAGATGATCGCTAGAACACTTTACCCTTGGATCTGCTTGCCCCACATGGTCTGGTCCCTGCCAGCAAGCAACCACCACCGGCAACAGACGATTGATACGTTCGCTAATATCGGGATGCGAAGCAAAAATTCCAGTGCTATCTGCACGCTGCAGTTCAGCAAGATCCGATAGTACATGAATCAACCCTGCTGGATCAAAATGTGCCTCTTGCAAATATTGAATTGCTATTAAATCCGCTTGAAATTCTGCTTCGCGGCTGTATCCTGATTGCACCACCTCAATCAATGCTTGAGCAGCCACCTGCACAGCTTGAGTCGGCGGGACTTCCAGGATAAATTTCCCCAGTTCAACCATTACACTAAGGCCTAGTCGGCGCAGCATCGCTGAGATGCCATGTTTAGCATGAATATGTGCAATCTCATGTGCTAACACAGCAGCGAGTTTCTGCACATCATATTTGACTAAATCTAACATACCTCGCGTAATAAACACGAACCCGCCCGGCAATGAAAAAGCATTAACTATTGGTGTATTTAAGACTGTCAGTGAATATGTATTCTCCTGCGCCGAAATACTTGTTGTCAAACGCAGGAGTATTTCCTGAAGCTGAAGATACTGATGCAACTCTAATTTCCACTCACCGCCATAAGCAGTTATCAACTGCTCTCTGGCTGATTGACCTATGGATTGTTCAAACTTTGCTAGAAAACTGGTTTGTTGGTTGGCGGAAGCTGTAGTTGTAAAAACACATATTATTAAGATACAGACTAGCGGCAAAATCTTCAATAAGGCACCTCCCACAACCAGCTGTCAAGCATCCGTTCAAACTGATCGATCATTTCGTGATAAGATGCTGGTACATCGCTGAACGTTATTGTCAATCCCATGCTTCCAACAACCGCAAAAATCCGCCGCTCAATGCGCTCTTTCTTACCACGATAACTGTATTCCACTTCTCCCACTTCGCGGCCTGCTAGTATACGTGTGTGCAGCGCAGAACTAATCTTAAACTCAGGCAGACCATAATCAGCGCTGTAATGCTGGAGGGCAACAGCAGCAAACTGAATCGGATTTTGAATATTAATACAGGGAAAATATTCAATATAAAGTATTTGATCATCTCCAGGACCATAAAACACTAGTAGATTAGGTTCACTAGCGGCCACTTGATAAATCCATCCATCTAGAAGCTCAAAATGAAAGACTCCCTGAGGATCAGAGAATCCAGCGGCGGCTGCACTAAACACGTTAATATAAGATAAAGCAAAAACAAGAATCAGTACAACGTACCGTTGCTGGATTGCTTTCTCCATCCTGAAAGCCCCCTAATCCCCATATAATACCAGTTTGATTCGGCACCGGAAAATGCAAATCCTCCCTGTGTAAACATTTCGCAAAGGGATATCATAAGCTTGAGGTGGATAGTATGGATAAAAGGTATCAATGGCTGCTCGCAGGGCTAGCTGGTGCTGCAGGAATAGTGTTTGGGTCCAGAGCAGTGATTCATCAAATCACGAAGCAAATGGGCAATATCTTTTTGAAAGACCCATACAGCGAAAATATTGCTGAGTTTTTTTCAGCCGCTCATCGGGTCGGGGTGCAAAACATCTGGGAAACCAACTTGCGTGCCGAAACAGGCCAAGTGATCAACCGCCCGCTAGGGACACCGCGCAAGTTTCTTAATCTGAACGGACTTGCCTTTAATCCGGTCTTTTTACATCGTTTACCTACGCCACACAATGTTAAGGTTGATACCCAAACCATAATCGGCAAACATTGTCATAAACCACTTGTTTTATCTACACCGATCATCATCTCAGGAATGGCTTACGGCCTAGCTCTTTCCAAAGAGGCAAAATATGCTTTAGCGAAAGGTTCAGCTTTAGCTGGTACAGCTACAAATACTGGCGAAGGTCTGTGGCTGCAGCGTGAAAGAGATTTGGCCACCAACTTGATTATCCAATATAACCGTGGCAAGTGGAACAAAGATCCAGCAATACTACAGCAGGCAGACATGATCGAAATACAACTTGGTCAAGGTGCGTTAGCTGGAATTGGACACTATACTTCTGGTCGTGATTTATCACCTCAGGTACGCAAACAGCTTGGATTAGGACCAAGTGCCGACGCCTTAATCGAAGCTTCCCATCAAGAAATACGTCAGCCCAATGACCTGCGGAAATTAGTCGATTGGCTAAGAGAAATCACCGACGGCGTTCCGATAGGTGTTAAATTAGCTTTCACTAATACCATCGAAGAGGAGATCGACATCGCTGTTGATGCCGGAGTCGATGTCCTCGCCTTAGAAGGTACGCAAAGTGCCACCAAGGGTGCTCCACCGATTGTGGAAGATGATTTTGGCTTGCCAACACTAATCGGTCTCTGCCGCGCTGTACGCCATATTGAGAAAAAAAAGCTCAAGGACAAAATTAGCCTAATTGTTGCTGGCGGCCTGTACAACCCTGGAGATATGCTTAAGGTACTGGCGTTAGGCGCTGATGCCGTATATCTTGGTTCTATCATGCTCTTTGCCATGACACATACTCAATCACTCAAAGCCTTGCCATTCGAGCCACCTACGCAAGTGGTATGGGAGACAGGTAAGTACAAAAACCGCTTTGATTGGAAGGCTGGAGCAGAGGCGGTAGCCAAATTTATCACCTCTTGTACTCTGGAAATGGAATATGGTGTCAGAGCTTTAGGCAAAACTGCAATCAGTCAAGTAAACCGTTCTGACCTGGTTGCACTCGATGAAATAACTGCTAAAGTGACAGGGCTTCAGCCAGCATGGATTACTCCAGACATGTATCAGAAGCGTCAACCGTATATACATGAACTTGAGGATAGGTAGTGTAATCAAACAATAAGAGCTGTTGACCTGGCTCAAGCTGCAATTGCGGTTTTAACGGATGCACTGGATAATCAAAAATCTCCAGCATAAAACATTTACTGATTTCACGTGGTGACATGCGCAACCGCTCTAGCTGCGGTATGTACTTATATATGGTACCTTCATGGATTAACCTACGAGCTAAATCCTGAGTAGGCATCCCGCCCATCCAGGCGGGAGTAGCTCGCTTAGGTTCATGCAATCGAAAATCATAGCGCAAATAATTCAGCAGCAAAGGATCATCATCGCCCATCTGTTCCCACAACAACTGGTATAAATCAAACAAGTTGTGGGAAATCAGGTGGTATCCATGTTTTTTCCACTTTTCGGCTAGTGTGGAAAACATTAAAAAGGGACGTGTCTTGTTCCGCTCAATCAAGTAATTAAGGCTTGTAGTGAAGCGCCCTGAATTATAGTATGCTTCTACCAAGTCTTCTATCACTTTGAGAAATGCCAGCTGTTGATAGCTGATACTGCTGGTGCTCAGGACTTCATAGGGAGCTTTATCAGTAAAAACACACCCAAACTCCTCAACCCGTTCACGCAATCGGGAACCTTTTAGCAGTTTTAAAAATCCTAACTGAATCTTGGTAGGCTGCAATTGATATACATAATCGAAAGAGTAGCCAAACCGTTCAAATGATTCATCTGGCAAACCAGCAATCAAGTCGAGGAGAAAACGTACTTTGGTCCGCTCTCTCAGTTTTCGGCAATTGTCTGCTAGTTTGCTTAAGTCAGATGTTCGGCCAACTTGGCGTAGAGTTTCGAGATTGGTAGACTGCACACCGATCTCAAACTGGAAACGATTAGCTGGCGCTTGCTCCAACAGTTGAATCAGTTCGTCTGTCAAGAGATCCCCGCCAATCTCTAATTGAAAACGGGTAGTTGTTTCAAGTTCCATCATAAACCTAATCAACTCATACGCCCGCTGGCGGTCACAGTTGAAAGTGCGGTCAACAAAGCGAATTTGCTCGATGCCCAAACCGGCTAACTGTTTTAGCTCAGCTTTCACACGCTCCATGGGAAAATATCTTACCTTGCCACTGCGCGCAGATAAGCAATATTCACAACCAAAAGGGCATCCACGTGAAGTCTCATAATAAACAATCTTATGCTCAAGTTCTTCTAAGTGATCTTGGTAGGCACCGGGAATCTCTGCCAAATCCATGGTCAGTGATGGATTAACATGAATTGCGCCATTTATGCGATATACTAGAGACGGTACATTCTGAAGCTGGCTGGCAGTGGGCTGCCTATCTACATTCAACAGGGTCAACAATTCAAGCAAAGGCTTTTCACCTTCGCCAACGATAATGTAATCAATTGTTTGAAAACGCTGCATCAAATCATGGTAATCATAGGAAACCTCTGGTCCACCAAGCACAATGATTACATGCGGCATTACTTTCTTGAGATTGGTGATAAGTTCCAAAGTTTGCTCAATGTTCCAGATATAACAAGAAAAGCCCAAAACATCGGGGCTTTGGTCTACAAGCTCAGAAAGGATCATCGATAGTTGTTGATTGATGTTGAACTCTTTCACCACTATCCCCGGGAAGGCATCTTTACAGTATGCCCGCAAATAGCGGAGTGCGAGATTGTGATGAGTATATTTGGCATTTAAAGTCGTGAGTACAATATTCATTGCGATTACTTCCCTTTCTTTATTTGGCAAAACATGATCCTCCTAAGAATTCCTTTAAAATAGAATTACAGGGAATGTCCTCCTCAGACGGAAGAGTTTTTATATAACTTAATAATTTCAGCAACCGCTGAGCAGTAGCATACGCAGGCACATCATTGGTAATAGCGCGCAATAATGGTTCTGCATACTTCTTCAACACAGCTAACTCATAGTCTATTGCAGAATTAAACATAACATCAGCGTCTTCCTGATACGGAAAGATATACTTTTCTTCACCGCACCGCACTGAAGGCCATCTTGCAATAGTCTCAGTGGCTGTATGCGAACGGAACTGGTTATCACGAATTATTCGGCGCAGTAAGCGTACGTCTGTCGTGGGAATGCGGGTATGATCATCAATATTGATTTGGGTTAGCGCACTGACATAGATTTTGAATTTCCGCCCTTTTGGAATTGCAGCTGTCAGCTTATCGTTAAGCCCATGGATTCCTTCGATGATGATGGGTTGATCCGGACCAATCTGTAAGACCCGGCCATTCCACTCTCTGCGCCCTTTCATAAAATTAAATGTAGGAATATTCACTGGCTCACCTTGAATCAGTTTAGCCAGATGTTCATTAAACAGTTTGATATCTATAGCTTCCAATGCTTCAAAATCATAGTTTCCATTTTCATCTCGGGGTGTTTTGTCACGATCAACAAAATAATCATCCATACCTATAACTACTGGGTGCAGCTGATTAATCCGCAGCTGAATCATTAACCGCTGAGCAAAAGTAGTCTTGCCCGATGAAGAAGGGCCAGCAATCAATATCACACGCAGTCGATCCCGCTCAGCTGCAATTTGATCTGCAATGCGTGCGATCTGTTTTTCATGATAAGCTTCTGCAAGACGAATCAAATCACCAAACGTGCCTTGCTCTATCATTTCGTTTAAAACAGCCACATTGCTGACACCAACATTCTTTCCCCATTTTTCAGTTTCATAATATACGTTGGCCAGTTTCCCGTGCTCAATATATTCAGGAATCACTGTCGGGTTGCTGCGTTTAGGAAATTCGAGAATGAAGCCAGGCAAATAAAATCTAAGCTTGAATAATTGCAAATAACCAGTTGAGGGCACTAGTACATCAGCAACGGTGTCGTAATAATTACCACAACTATGCAGCACAACTTCCGGATCAGACAGCTGATTAAATAACCTGACTTTGTCCAGGAGTTTTTGCTCATCAAAGATAGCCACGGCTTGCTGACGGGAAAGTTTATGCTTCACAAAAGGTTCATTAGCGCGAATGAGCTGCTGCATCCGCTGTTCAATTTTTGCAACATCGTCCTCTACCAGAGGCTGAATAGTTTCAATTTCACCGTAAAGTCCATTGCTCAAGGAATGCTCAATCACTACTCGACAACCGGGTAAAACTTCTTTGGCTGCCCTAATCATGAGGAAAACTAGACTGTTGCGATAAACTCGCATTCCGTCCTCACTAGTAAGATCCAGCAATTCGACCTGACAATCATGATCCAATTGATCTGTCAGACTATGCAGTTCATGGTCAACATACGCAGCGACAACCTGATGAGAGTTTTTGAAATTCTTAGCTAGGTCAATTATGGTTGTTCCACACGGAATAACCAACCGATTACCCTGAATCTGGACAGTAATTGTGCGATCCATTATATCACCCTCATTACTGTTGAATTCTGGCTCATGTTAAGTAACTTCGCTTTTTTGGGATAATACCCTGCTATGAAAACCTTAGATAATTAAGGAGGACATCAATAACCAACAGAGAAACATTAAGTATTTTTACAAGGAGGTAATATTATATGCAGGTAAACCAAGAACGGTTGCTCAACGAGTTCCTGGAACTGGTGCAAATCGACAGTTTTGCCGGAGAAGAACGAGAAATTGCCGACCGATTGATGGCCAAATTAACTAAGCTAGGCCTTACCGTTACAGAGGATGATGCAGGTAAAGCAATTGATGGCAATGCCGGCAACCTTATTGCTAGATTGCCTGGTAATGCTAAAAAGCCCACTCTCATGTTTTGTGCCCATATGGACAGAGTAGCACCGGGCAAAGGTATCAAACCAATAGTGGAGGATGGCATTATCCACAGCGATGGTACCACTATTCTGGCAGCTGATGATGTTGCAGGAATCGTTGCCATTCTTGAAGCCATTCGCGTCATTCAAGAACAAAACATTTCCCATGGTGACATCGAGGTGGTCTTTACGATTGCTGAAGAGGGTGGATTAAACGGCGCCAAGGGATTAGATTGTTCGCAGCTATCAGCTCAATTTGCTTATTTCCTAGACAGCGGTGGCGAAATAGGAACAATTATTAATCAAGCACCTTCACATCAAAACCTTGACATCACTTTCTACGGTAAAGCTGCTCACGCAGGTGTAAGCCCAGAGAAAGGCATTAATGCCATTAAAATTGCTGCCGAAGCTGTGGCATCAATGAATATTGGCCGCATCGATGCGGAAACAACTGCTAACGTTGGCATCATTACTGGCGGGGCAGCTACTAATATTGTGCCAGATATGTGTTCTATCAAATGTGAAGCACGCTCACTAAATCCAGTCAAACTACAGACACAAGTACAGCATATGATTGACTGTGCTCATACTGCTGCAGCCAAATATGGTACCAAAGTAGATATCGCTGTTAATGATTGCTATCCAGCCTTTATGATCCCTGAAACTCATCCAGTAATCCAGTTAGCTGTAAAAGCTGCCCAGCAGCTAGGATTAACGCCTCAAATCCACGGAACTGGTGGTGGTAGTGATGCTAATATTATCAATGGCAAAGGACTGCCCTCAGTAGTATTGGGGCTGAACTACAAAGACGTTCATAGCAAGAATGAATCTATGGCTGTAGCAGATTTAGTAAAAGCTGCCGAATATGTGGCCACCATTATCGCCCTCGCCGAATAATCGAAAAATAATCCTAGTCCGATACACTGGTATCGGACTAGATTAGTATATGCCAACTGTTATCAAGGGGAGAAACTGCTATGCCCATCTATTATTATAATACGCCACTGGGTGTTATTTTGTTAGACATGGTGGACGATCGGTTTACAAGTATCCAGTTTGCCCAGACATTAAGCCCGCATAAGGCTCAGGACCTGTATACGCCCCTTCCCAACCCTTTTGCAGCAGATCTGCAGCATTATTTTAAGGGTAAACCTATCACTTTCACTTGGCCTCTTGATTTACAAGGAACGCCTTTTCAACAGGCTGTTTGGCAAGAGCTGCAAAAAATTCCCTATGGCACAACAGTAACCTATAAGCAAATTGCGCAGCGTTTATCCACACGGGGGTATCAAGCAGTAGGCCAAGCTGTAGGCGCCAACCCTTTTGTTATCATCGTTCCCTGTCATCGTGTCCTCGGTAGTGAAGGGTTTGGCGGGTACAGCTATGGCTTACCTGTGAAACGCTTTCTACTAGAGTTAGAAAACGCATTTCCTCAAAGAGATCATTGCTGACTATAAAAAATCATGTGCGTAATGTAAAGTTTACGCACATGATTCTTGCAAGATTAGAGGCTAAACGAACTCTTTAGCGGTACGATCCGGTTAAACACCAGATTCTCCTTGCTGCCAAGCTTGTTGTCAATCACATAAAAACCATTGCGCAGGAATTGGTAGTGTGTTACACCTTGCGCAAGAAAATCGACAATTGCAGGCTCAATCACAGCATTAGTTATATCCCGGCGCGAATTAGGATTAATTGATTGCAACAGTGTATCTTCATCTGGAGGGTTGAGGAATAAAGGTTCGTAAAGCCGAGTTGTGCATTTCAAACCTATAGTGGCACTCACCCAATGAATTGTACCTTTGACCTTGCGACTGCTATTACCAGAACCACTCTTAGTAGCTGGATCGTATGTGCAGTGGAGTTCTACTACATTGCCATTGGCATCCTTAATTACTTCATTACATTTAATGATATAGGCATGCTTCAGGCGCACTTCACCACCTGGGATAAGACGATTGTATCCTTTTGGTGGATTCTCCATGAAATCTTCGCGATCAATGTATATTTCTTTAGTAAACGGTACCATTCGCTTACCAAGGGCATCGGTCTTATAGTTATTGTCTGCTTCCAGGTATTCTACTTCATCATCTTTGTTGGTAATCACTACTTTAATCGGATCCAGCACAGCCATAACACAAGTCGCTTTCTCCATTAAATCTTGGCGTACAAAGTATTCGAGCATCTCGACATCAACAGTGCTTTCTGTCTTTGGTACACCAATTTCATTAAGAAAAGCAAAAATGGCTTCTTTTGTATAACCACGTCTTCTCATACCCTGCAGAGTAGGTAACCGCGGATCATCCCAGCCTTCCAAATAACCACTGGCAACTAGCTGCTTGAGATAACGCTTACTGGTCACTACACCAGTAATATTCAAACGACCAAATTCGATTTGTTTCGGGACTGGCTTGGGTAAATCCAAATTCTCCAGTGTCCAATCATACAACGCTCTGTTATTCACAAACTCGTTGGAGCACAATGAATGAGTGATGCCTTCGATATAATCCTGAATAGGGTGGGCAAAATCGTACATCGGATAGATGCACCACTTAGTTCCTGTACGATAGTGTGGTGTGTAAATGATCCGATAAATAACTGGATCGCGCAATACAATGTTGGGGCTGGCCATGTCGATCTTCGCCCGCAGAACTTTTTCCCCTTCTTTATATTTGCCTTCCCGCATCTCTTCAAACAATTTTAAGTTCTCTTCTACAGAACGATTGCGGTAAGGACTTTCTTTGCCTGGTTCAGTCAAAGTACCCCGGTACTGCCTGATTTCTTCCTGGGATAGATCGCAGACGTATGCTTTGCCTTTCTTAATCAAATAAACTGCATATTCATAAATTTGTTCAAAATAATCAGAAGCGTATAAGGCTTTACCGCCATAATCAATACCCAGCCAGTCAAAGTCTTCTAATATGGAATTGACATATAAGATATCTTCTTTGTTGGGGTTGGTGTCGTCAAATCGCAGGTTGAACTTACCATTATATTTCTTAGCAATAGAATAACTGATATTGATAGCATAAGCACTACCAATATGCAGAAAACCATTTGGTTCTGGTGGAAAGCGGGTGATAATTTTGTCCACTAGTCCGTTTTCCAAATCATAAGCAACAATTTTTTCAATAAAATTGTTCGGCTTCAGATTAGAATTAGTGCTGTTTTCGCTACTCATTCACGTCACATCCTCTCATCGTTCGCTCCAATAGAGCACAATTCACCATATAATTCTATTTTAAACATACAACGAATAAGCGTTTATGTCAAACTAGTTGTGAATTGAAATCTAACTATGCAGGATAATCTCAATTTGACTCGAAATAGTTTGGTAAAAACTGTAATTTAGAAAGGAAGATAGTATGTCACGGAAGTCATCTAGCAAATTGCTGCTCGTCGTTGCTGCTGCTTTATTCTTGTCGGGTTGTTTCGTTTCATTAAAAGCTTCAATCAACATTTTGGTTGAACCAAACCCAATAACTTTTAAGTTGGACGAAACAAGCAAAGATGTAACTGTAACTTTCAAAACCAAAGGTTTTGGCAGCCTGAAATTGGCTAAGTTACAATTAGTATTATTGGATTCTGATGAACAAGAAATTACACGTGAAGAAGTGAACATTGATAAAACAATCAACTTTGTTGTTCCTTTCATCAAACATCAAGAAACAATCAATGTGAAGCTCCCAAGCAGTCTGCTCAATGACTCTGAGCGTATTAACAAAGTGTACAAATTACAGCTCACTTTAGTAACCGACGATGAAGCTGTGGTCACAAATGTAGAGCTTAAGTTTGTCGAGTAAAATTTACCATATCAGCCTGTAGGAAACAGTGTTTCCTACAGGCTTATTTTTTATCCAACAAACAGTTACACTGTATTTTTAACGTTTTTAATAATTTTTGTACATGTTTATTACGAAATCCAGATTAGTTTTAATGTTATTTTACGTTAATGGAAAGGAGATCGCAGGTTCCATGACGTAAAATATCGGAAATCACAATTAACCGACTTCCGCCACTCATACTAATGATTTTACTCATCACAATTTTCTTCCTCTAGGGGGTGATTCTGTACAATCTTGCAATTGTTAATGATTAATAAAGTGTAACAGAATATTTTTTGGGGGGATTTGCATGAAAAGATGGTTGTTTATAACAATATTGTCTTTTGTTCTACTTTTCGCTAGTGCCACAATAATGGCTCAAGAAATGCACTTGATTGTGGCCAGTTCCGCAGATATTACCAGCCTTGACCCTCATGGGGAAAATGACCAACCATCAGCGCGGGTGCGTGTGCAGATCTACGATACATTGGTCTGGTCCGATGAGGATATGAATCTCCAACCTGGCTTAGCAGAAAAATGGGAACAGGTTGATGAAACAACTTACATCTTTTATCTGCGTAAAGGTGTCAAATTCCATAACGGGGAACCACTGACTGCTGAGGATGTAAAATTCACCCTTGATCGACTTAAAGACCCAGCTACAGCAGCTGCTGGTGCGTTCATTGTTGGTGCCATCAGCGAAGTAAATGTGATCGACGAACATACTGTCGAAATTAAGACAGCTCAACCATTTGCCCCATTAATTGCTCACCTTTCACATTCAGTTACTTCCATCTTGAATAAAAAAGCAGTAACTGAAGCTGGTGATGACTATGGTACATTGGTGGCTGTTGGTACTGGCCCATATATTTTTGAGTCCTGGGTCCAAGGCTCTCATCTTACCTTAGTTAAGAACAAAGATTATTGGAAAGGCGAACCTAAAGCTGATCGCATCACCTTCCGCTTTATCCCAGAAAACAGTGTCAGGGCTATCGAAGTAGAAACTGGCGGAGTTGATATCGCCTATGATCTGGATCCAGTAGATGTTAAGCGTCTTCAAGGTAACTCGAAGGTGAAGTTGAGTCAATACGATTCATTCTCTACTACCTACATTGGCATGAATGCTACCAAACCACCATTTGACAACCCATTAGTTCGCAAGGCTATCAATCATGCTGTTGATAAGGAAGCAGCTATCGATGTGATTTACTCAGGCCAAGCTATTGCCAATGCTGGGCCAATTGGTCCACGTGTTTGGGGTTATAATCCGAACTTGAAACCCTATGAATATGATCCAGCTCTTGCAAAAGCCTTACTGGCAGAAGCTGGTTATCCTAATGGTTTCAAAACCACTATCTGGACTAACGAAAATGCTTTGAGAATACAGGTTGCGGAGTTGTTCCAAGCTGATCTGGCCCAAGTAGGCATTGATGTTGAAATCAAGGTTTTACCATGGGCAACTTACCTTGAAGAAACAGGAAAGGGCAACCATGACATGTTCATACTCGGATGGAGTACTGTTACCGGTGATGCTGACTACGGTTTGTATGCTCTCTTCCACACCAGTCAGTTCGGTTCAGCTGGTAACCGTACTTTCTGGGGTACCGAAGAAATCGACAAGCTGTTGGATCTTGGTCGGCAGACAATCGACCCTGAGGAGCGACTAGCTGCATATTGGGAAGCACAAGAAAAAATCGTCGATGGCGCACCATGGGTGTTCCTCTTTAGTCAAAGCTACGTTGACGGTATGCGCAGCAACATTGAAGGTTTCGTACAACATCCAACCGGTAGTCATCGTCTGTGGACAGTTGAGAAAAAATAGTGTTCATGGATTATGAAGGCTGACTGATTCTTCAGCTCAGCCTTCCATTCTTTTGAAATGTGGAGGTAGACATGTGGAAATACATTATTAAACGCATTCTCATGCTAATTCCTGTATTACTGGGGATCTCAGTTTTTGTATTTCTCATAATGCACTTAACGCCTGGTGATCCAGCTATGCTGATTCTGGGTGAACACGCTCCACCAGAACAATTAGAGTTACTGCGTAAAGAACTTGGTTTGGACAAACGAATAGAAGTTCAATATTGGAATTGGCTTAAAAAAGCTATCAGGCTTGATTTTGGCCGCTCATTACGCTCTAATAGACCTGTCACCGCGATAATCGCTGAAAGATTGCGCTATTCGGCAGAGTTGGCTGTATTAGCTATCTGTCTGGCTGTAGCGGTTGGTGTACCCGTTGGCATTATATCTGCCACGAAACCCAATTCCATACAAGATAATATTCTTATGGTCTTAGCGCTAACAGGAGTCGCAATGCCAGCTTTTTGGCAGGCATTAATCTTAATAATAGTTTTTTCGGTTTATCTTGGATGGTTACCACCTTCGGGAAGAATGGGCGGATGGGAATACTATATCCTGCCCACTATCACCTTGGGTACATTGTCCATGGCCAGCATTGCCCGGATGACGCGCAGCTCAATGCTGGAAGTTATTCAACAAGACTATATACGCACTGCTAAAGCGAAAGGTTTATCCCATTGGATTGTTGTGTGTCGTCATGCATTGCGGAACGCACTTATACCAGTTGTCACTGTGATCGGGCTACAGTTTGGCAGTTTGATGGCTGGAGCAGTTTTAACAGAAACAATCTTTGCCTGGCCGGGAATAGGTAGATTAGTTGTGGAAGCTATTAACAACAAAGATTTTCCTTTGGTGCAAGGCACGATTATGACTTTTGCCCTTATTTATGCAGTTATCAATCTGATAATCGACATTCTTTATGCTTACTTAGATCCAAAATTACGGACTATCTATGAATAAAGCGGAAGGTGGAACTGATATGGAAGCTAACTACGCAGTTGATTACCAAACTGATTCAGCACTGGCATTAGTCCCAGCGAGATCCCGATGGCGTTACTTAAAACTATTCATTCGCAATAAAAAGGCTGTTGTTGGTGCAGTAATTCTTTCAGTAATCGTTCTCAGTTCTGTTTTTGCGCCTTGGATTACCAGCTATAGCCCTACGCAGCAGAATATCCGTAATCGGCTGCAGCCACCTAGCCGCACTCATTTATTAGGCACTGACAATTTTGGGCGTGATACTTTCACACGCATCATCTATGGTGGCCGCATTTCTCTACGTGTTGGCTTTATTTCCATTGGTATTGCCCTCTCCATAGGTGGACTGATGGGGTTGATTGCTGGTTACTATGGTGGCATTCTAGATGCTATTTTTATGCGTTTAGTCGATATATTGCTTGCATTGCCCGGTTTTCTTTTAGCGTTAGCAATCGTTGCTGCTCTTGGTTCTAGCTTAACCAATGTGATGATAGCGGTAGGCATTTCTTATATTCCAGTCTTTGCACGCGTTATGCGCTCAGCTGTACTTGCCATTCGCAAGACTGAGTATATTATCGCAGCTCAAGCTGCAGGCGCTTCTGATATGCGAATCATCTTTCGCCACATCCTCCCAAACGCCATTAATCCCATTATCGTTCAGGCGACCTTAGCATTAGCTGGTGCCATTCTCTCTGCAGCTGGACTCAGTTTTTTAGGAATGGGCGCTCAGCCGCCAACTCCTGAATGGGGCAGCATGATTTCGCAATCACGGCAGTTCATCCGCGAATCCCATTATGTAGTGACTTTTCCCGGCCTTGCCATCTTTCTTACTGTTTTGTCCCTCAACTTAGTCGGTGATGGACTAAGGGACATGCTCGATCCACGCATGAAAAACATAGGAATTAAATGAGCCACTTAACAGTGGCTCTCATTTTCCCTCAATAATATGATAGATACGTGGCAAATCAAATATAGTAATAATTCCTAAAAGTTTCCCAGACTCAGAGCCATCATCACTAATCAGTATGGCTTGAATTCTCCGGCCTGAGTGACTGTAATCATCAAAGATCCGTAAAACATCCAGTAACGAACAGTTCTGATCAACAAACCGGTAACTGTCTGTTCGAGGTAGATAGCGCATTACAGCTGCCACACGTTCTTTGCTTGAAATTGTGCCATGTTTGCTCCGATCCGCCAACCAGTATGTCACAGCTTCAGCAGTAATCAGCCCTACAAAACGCTTACCTTGATATACCGGGAGTTTTGAAAATGAGTTGTCTAACATCTTAGTTAAAGCCACTTCCAGATAGTCATTAAGCTCACAAGTGACTACAGGACGCAAGAACCCATCAGCGACAGTAGGTGGAGTGTTCAAAAGATCACGAATGCGTTCTAATCTAGTGACTACCTCTGGATGGGGTTCTGCGATTGGCTGTTCATTGATCCTTTCATGTACGATGGCATTGCGCAAATCACCATATTCTTTCAGTTCTATGGCAATTTCCCGGACAAAGGGATCAATATTGGCTGCTGCATCAACCAATTGATAGAACGGTTTATAACGAGTATTCCCGACTATCTTTTGTAATGCTTGTTCAATTTCTACAAACGCATTGAGATACCGTTGTGAATAGTCGTATTTACCAGCCATCACTCCCCCTCCTTCTAGAAAACTTTTCCTATTCTCTATATTCAAGTCGTTGTTGACACTTTCCTGCGCAATAAAAAAAGGCAGTCCTCCAGGTAGGACCGCCTTTGTTAGACCAAATCCCTCTGGTCTAACTTCTAAGCCACCTCGTAGTGATCATTGACATCACTCCTTTCTAGGGAGTTAGTCTCGCCCTGCTCCCTGATACCAGTGTATCAAGATATCCAGGGTCAATCTAGGTCAAAGATGAATCGGAATCATTCTTGTTATGTTTGACCTCTGATAATACGGCGAATCGAATCATAACTCAAATAATAGCTTTCCATCAGAATTTCAATGGGCACACCACTGCGGTATTTTTCACGAATCTCCTGATTTCGTTGTCTAATTTGATGTCTAGCTCCGTTGCGCTCACCCCAACCTAAATAATTACTCTCATGTTTGGGGATATAGATCTCTTTGCCCTGTACATATTTCTGAATTTCTGCCAAAAGATCCGGAGGTAAGATATCAGCAGCATTACGGTACATAAGTGTCAATGTCCCCCTTTTTTAAGTAAAACATGTGGCATTGACACTCCTTTGCTTCTTATACTTAGACAAGAATCACCCTCAAAGGCAGGCCAATACCATCATGAGCTGTTAATGTGTTTGATCTAAACAACGCTAAACGAATCAGCATGGCAGACCTCCTTTCGTGTATAGTAGTCGCTATCCATTATATTGGATCTTGGCAGAGTAATCAATTAGCAATATCTTTCTGAACCATTTTTGCCAATGCCTTGGCGGCAATATCCCTGCGGTAATGCATTCCCTCAAACTGAACAGCAGCTACAGCTTCATACACGCAGTTGCGGGCAGTTATCAGGCCCGGACCAGTACCAACTATATTTAATACTCTGCCACCAGCCGAGACAAACTGGTTATCAATCTTCTTGGTCCCTGCATGAAAGACTAACGCACCTTGCTTAATAGCATTTTCAATTCCACCTATCACCTGGCCTGTTGCATAAGCACCAGGATAACCCTGCGCTGCCAATACCACTCCGACAGCCACCTGTTGATTCCATATCAATTCACCTACATCCACAAGACGATGTTCAACGCAGGCCTGAAACAAAGAAAGCAAATCCGACTCAAGGCAAGGTAAGATAACCTGGGTTTCCGGATCACCAAAACGAGCGTTGAATTCGATAACCTTTACTCCACTGCTGGTTAACATTAAACCTGCGTATAAGATGCCTGTAAAAGGCCGTCCTTCTTTACATAATGCTATGGCAGTAGGCTGCAAAATATTTTCTACTGCATAGTCTATTACACTCGCACTAAAATGCGGTAATGGTGCATAAGCACCCATTCCACCAGTATTTGGGCCTTGATCACCATCGTAAACGGCCTTGTGATCCTGTGCAGCAATCAAGGGCAAAACGGCTGTTCCATCGACAAAGGCCATTAACGAGAACTCTTCACCCTCCAAGAACTCTTCGATGACCACTTTTTTGTGTTTTTGCATGCACTCAATCACAGCTTGCTGCGCTTGCACCCGATCATGGCACACTACTACTCCCTTGCCAGCAGCCAAACCATCAGCTTTGACGACAACTGGCAGAGTGCATGTAGCTATATACTGCACCGCAGCTGCTGCATCATTAAAAATTCGGAAATCTGCAGTAGGAATGCTGTTACGCTGCATAAAATCCTTAGCAAACGCTTTACTGCTTTCAATCTCGGCAGCCAATCGCGTGGGCCCGAAGATCGCCAACCCAGCCGCTTGAAAACTATCGACTATCCCCAATGATAGCGGTAGTTCTGGACCGACAACTGTAAGGTCTATATGCTGATCTTGAGCAAAACCGACGAGTTGATCAATAGCATCCACTGTAATAGGTACAATCGTTGCATATTCACTGATGCCACCGTTGCCTGGAGCGCAATATAACTCAATCTCTGGGTGCTGCTGTCGTAGTTTCCAGCATAGGGCATGTTCACGTCCACCACTACCGATAACTAATACCCGCATCTATTTCACTCCCAGTTGTTCAGTTTCTTCACACCAACAGACTTGCCGGCCATTTAGATAAATCCACCCTAAAGCACAGGCACAGACTATTTTTGGATAGAGCTGATGCTCTATCATATGTATCTTTTGAGTTAGGCTGGCATGGGTATCATTACGCTCAATGGAAACTGCCTGCTGAGCAATAATAGGACCGGTATCCATCCCTGCATCCACAAAGTGCACAGTCACCCCAGTAACGCGCACCCCTGCTTCCAGTGCCTGTCCAACAGCATCCTTTCCCCGAAATGCCGGAAGTAGCGAAGGATGGAGATTGATTATTTTTCCATAATAATGTTGAAGCAAAGTGGGGCCAACGATCCGCATATACCCAGCCAATGCCACAAAGTCGATTTTATAAAGTTGTAGTTGTCTTAGAATTTCCGTTTCAAAATCTGTTTTTGTGTCAAATGCTTTTCTATCAACAACCACTGCAGGTGTCTTCCAATTGGCTGCCCGATCAAGCACCCCAGCATGCGGCTGATCTGTTATAACTAATGCAACTTCCAGGCCCAATTGGGGATTACTCTGCACATAACGCTCAATCGCTTCATAATTTGAACCAGTACCAGAAGCAAAAACGGCTATCTTGATCAACGTTCTCACCCCTTGAAAACTACTTGCTGCGAACCTGGAACAATAGTGCCGATCCGGTATACCTGTTCTCCTAAAGCCTGCAAATGCGATACTGACTGTGCTGCTTCTTCTTCTCTTATCACGATCACCATACCAATGCCCATATTGAAAACATTGTACATCTCTGATTCCGGTATGGCACCTTGAGTTTGTATTACATTAAAGAGTGGATGTATAGGCCAGCTGCCCAAATGGATTTCCGCGTCACAACCTGAAGGCAGAATACGCGGAATGTTTTCTATGAAACCACCACCTGTGATATGGGCAATCCCTTGAACCTTGACAGTACGCATTAAGCTGAGTACAGGCTTGACATAAATTCGTGTAGGTGTCAGCAACCACAAACCTAAGGGCTTCTGCATAAACTCTTCCGTAATATCCACCACTTTGCGTGCCAAAGAAAAGCCATTACTATGGAGCCCACTGCTTGGTAGGCCTAAAATCACATCTCCAGGTTGAATATGTTCACCAGTAATTAGATGGTCTTTTTCAACAATACCAACACAAAAACCAGCTAAATCATACTCACCGGGTGGGTAAAAATCTGGCATTTCTGCAGTTTCTCCGCCAATCAAAGCACATCCTGCTTCCAGACATCCATCAGCAATACCTTTAACTACCTGAGCGACAACTTCAGGGACTACCTTCCCTGTAGCAAAGTAATCAAGGAAGAATAGAGGTTCTGCACCCTGAGCAACTACATCATTGGCACACATGGCTACTAGATCAATACCCACTGTGTCATGTTTATTCAACGCAAAGGCAAGTTTCAGTTTGGTACCAACTCCATCTGTGCCAGAAACCAGGATTGGCTGATGATAACGTTCCACTGGCAAGGCAAATAAACCGCCAAAACCACCAAGGCCACCCATTACCTCAGACCGCAGGGTACGCGCAGCATGCTGCTTTATTCTAGCAACAACTTCATAACCAGCGTGTAGATCAACTCCTGCCTGCTTGTAGGCTTCACTCATGATATCACCTCATGCACATCGCTATTTGTTTTCGTTGGATACTCACCAGTAAAGCATGCAAGACATAGACCATGCTGTTCCACATTTCCGCTGATACAGCTGATCATTCCTGGCACGCTAATAAACTTGAGCGAGTCAGCATTGATGTACTCCCGGATCTGCTCAATTGTCTTTTGGGTCATGATCAGTTCTTTTTGAGTGCGGATATCTATACCGTAAAAACATGGATATATTACTGGAGGTGCGCTGATCCGTACGTGGACCTCCCGTACACCTGCATCCCTCAAGAGTCGAACAATACGACTGCTAGTGGTTCCCCTCACAAGTGAATCATCTACTATGACCACTGACTTACCAGCGACAATTTCCTCTACCACACTAAGCTTCATCCGCACTCCTTGATTGCGCAGCTCCTGTTTTGGGCCAATAAAAGTTCTTCCCACATAACGATTTTTGATTAGTCCAAACTCAAATGGAATCTTTGCGCCTTCTGCATAACCCATAGCTGCTGGCAAACTGGAATCAGGAACTCCCAGAACCAAATCAGCTGCGGCCGGTTGCTCTAGTGCCAGCTGTCTGCCTAGTTGCTTGCGTACCTGATGCACACTGCGCTGACCTAGATAACTATCAGGGCGAGCAAAGTAGATGTATTCAAAAGCGCACAAAGCTGGCTTCGGAGGGCTAATCTGGACTGACCTTAAGCCCTTGCGGTCAATTATAACCATCTCTCCTGGCTGGACATGTCTAATAAACTCAGCTTGGATCAAATCAAAAGCACAGGTTTCAGATGCCACACAGAAACTTTCATCAATTTTCCCAATCGACAGCGGCCGCAATCCGTGGGGGTCAAGACATGCAATGATTTTGTCTTCTGTCAGCAGTACCAACGCATAGGCACCATCAACCATCTGAAGAGCATCTAACAAAGCTTCTTCCACACTGTTTGCAGAAGAACGAGCAATTAAGTGAGCGATAACCTCAATATCACTATTGGTCTGGAAAATCGAACCCTGCCGTTCAAGCTGATTACGCAGCTGAATAGCATTGGTCAAAAGGCCATTATGAGCCAAAGCAATGGTACCCTGCCGATACCGAAACAGCAGTGGTTGGGCTTCATTAATCTCACCAGCTCCAGCCAATGCATAACGAACATGACCAATCGCGGTACCACTCAATGTCCGTAACATATCTTTATTAGCAAATACCTCTGTAACCAATCCTAAACCCCGATGCTGCACAAATTTACCTTGATTGACAGCCACGATTCCCGCACTTTCTTGTCCTCGATGCTGTAAAGAATGAAGACCATAGTAGACAAGCTCACCAGCAGCCTGATGTTCAAAGATACCGAATATGCCACAAGCTTCGCGGAGCTGGCGGGTAATCAGCTCTGCATTAAGCATGGGATACCATCCTTCCAAGCTTTTTCTAAAGAAGCAAGTGGACAATCAATTACCATTAGTTCATTATACGCGAACTTGTAATCTGGTACAGCGGTTACTGTTCCAATAATCTGCATATCAACAGCCAGATCATTGACCAACTGAGTTAATGCAGACAAATGTTCTGGCTTGACACTGAGAATAACGCGTGATTGAGACTCTCCAAAAAGGATTGCGCTCAAAGGTAAATCAGCTGACATGTCAATTGCCAGACCTAATCCCGTACCAAAAGCGCACTCAGCTAAAGCTACAGCCAAACCTCCATCGGCAACATCATGGGCTGACTGGATCAAACCTTGGCGAATGGCCTGGGTTACAGCCTGCTGCAGCTGCTGCTCATACTTGAGATCAAGTTGAGGGATACGTCCTCGGATCTGACCTTCAATAAGTTTTTGCAGCTGAGTGCCGCCCAGCTCTGCTTTGGTCTTGCCCAGTAGAACAATCACATCACCAGCTTGTTTAAAACTGTGTGTAGTAACATACGCAGTATTTTCTATTAAGCCAACCATGCCAATAATTGGTGTTGGTAAAATCGGTTCTTTATTGGTTTCATTATAAAGGCTTACATTCCCAGAGATTACAGGAAGATTAAACATGCGGCAGGCTTCACTAATGCCATCAACTGCTTGTTCCAGCTGCCAAAAGACTTCAGGGTTTTCTGGCGAACCAAAGTTTAGATTATCAGTTATAGCCAGTGGCTTACCACCTGAACAAACAATATTCCGGGCTGCTTCTGCTACAGCTATTGCTGATCCCATTTTTGGATCAAGATAGATGTAATCAGCGTTGCAATCTGTGGTCATGGTAAGTGCTTTATCAGTATCTTCTAACTTAACTACTGCCGCATCAGAACCTGCACCCACCAAGACTGTGTTGTTCTGGTTGAATTGCTGATACACCCATTCTTTACTGGCAAGAGTTGGGGTACTTAATAATTGTTGTAAAGTTGCCTGCGGATCTTCAATGGTAATGTCAGTTACTACAAGCTTTTGATTGATCTCAAACACCTCCGGCTGGCGTGAGGGCACATGGTTTACCGGCGCCTTAGTGGCAAGGCTGTCTACAGGGACATCAGCGACCAATTCACCATGGTGCCAGAGCCGCAGACGTCCGTCACTTGTCACATGACCGATCGGCACACAATGAATTCCATACTTTTCTCCCACCGCGATGAACTCAGCTTCATGGCCTTTTTCCACTACCAACAACATCCGCTCCTGCGATTCAGACAGCATCATCTCGTAGGCGGTCATTCCCTCTTCACGTTGGGGGACTAAATCAAGGTTAAGTTCTATGCCACTTTGACCCTTAGCAGCCATTTCCGAACTAGAGGAAATTAAACCAGCAGCACCCATATCTTGGATGCCTATCAATGATGGCAGCTTAATCATCTCTAAGCAAGCATCCATGAGCTGTTTTCCTATCTGTGGATTGCCTATGGGCACGGATGAACGTTTTTCTTCTGCATCGGCACTCAACTCTGCAGAAGCAAAAGTAGCACCATGAATTCCGTCTCTGCCAGTGTCAGCACCAACATAAAGAACGACATTTCCTTCCCCGTAAGCAACACCACGTTGAATGTCCTCATGACGTACTACACCGACGCACATAGCATTCACCAGCGGATTATGTGTATAGCTTGAGTCGAAGTATATTTCTCCTCCAACCGTCGGAACATCGACACCATTACCATAGTCAGCCATCCCGGCGATTGCTCCTTTAAACAATTCTCGCACTTTAGGATTGGATAAATCACCATAACGGAGTGAGTCCAATATAGCAATTGGCTTTGCACCCATTGAATAAATATCCCGTAAAATACCGCCTACACCGGTGGCTGCACCTTGATATGGTTCTACGGCAGAGGGATGATTGTGTGACTCAATCTTAAAACACACCCCATAACCATCACCAATATCCACAATGCCTGCGCCTTCACCAGGACCCTGCAAGACATGATCTGCCTTGACTGGGAAACGTTTCAGAAGTGGTTTGGAATGCTTATAACTACAATGCTCTGACCACATTACACTATATAATCCAACTTCCGTATAGTTGGGCAATCTTCCCAGATACTCCTGGATTAAGCCATATTCAGCATCACTTAAACCTAAATCACGATACAGCTTTTGTTCGGCAATCTGTTTGGCAGTTGGTTCACGGTAATCCATGTTAACATCCCTCCACATCTTCTAAGTACGATTTTGCTATTACAGCTTCCCGTATTGCAGCAAGACGCTGGTTAAGGCGGCCTTGAATTTCAGGATACTTCCGAGCCAAAATCCGCGCAGCCAGGACTGCAGCATTGATTGCACCTGCTTTGCCAATCGCCACAGTGGCTACTGGCACTTCTGCAGGCATCTGTACAATCGACAATAATGAATCTAAACCATCTAAAGTCGAAGTCTTAATGGGAACCCCGATCACTGGCAGTAGAGTTTTAGCTGCAATAACTCCCGGTAGATGCGCTGCGCCACCTGCCCCAGCGATAATCACCTCAAGACCACGCTCTGCAGCACTAGCTGCATAGTTTAATGTCTCATCAGGAGTGCGATGAGCAGAAAGTGCTCTTTTTTCATACGGTATTCCAAGTTCAGAAAGTGTCCGGCAACAATGCTGCATTATCTCCCAATCCGAGACACTGCCCATGATAACTCCTACTAATGCCTTTTCCACACTTCATTCCTCCTTAAAACACTAAACCCAGGAAGGTAGGCCGTAAAGAAACCTACCCGCCTGGGCTTTTATCCCTTCGGTGTAGTATACCATTCAGTATACTAGGATCGCTCGGTCAGTGACTGCCCTAGATCCTCTTTCCCGTTTCCTTCATATATATCTACAATTAGTGTACCAAAGATCCGAATGACAGTCAACTTCTTTTCTTGGATTGTTCGTGTTTTCTTGTTTATTAGACACTCTTCGATCAATTATGTTCGGTTTTTTAGATGTTCTAGTGTACGCTTAATCCTGGTTAGACCATCCATTAGTACGGTTTGAGGGCAACCAAAGTTCAGGCGGAAAAATCCTCGCCCATTATTGCCAAATGCTAGACCATTGCTCAGACCTACTTTACCATAATTGATCAAGGCATGCATAAGCAGCTCTGGATCCGGACAAATACTACGAAAATCTAACCATAAAAGATAAGTACCTTCTGGTGGATAAACCTGAGTCCCAAAATAATCGTTTAGCTCTGCCACTGCTAAATCACGATTTTGCTGTAAAACCTGCAGCAGCTGATCCAACCATTCAGCTCCGTTGGTATAGGCCGCAGTAAAAGCAGTGATCCCAAAAACATTTCCAGAACTGAGATGAGCGCGTCGAATTGCTGAATCATACTGCTGTTTCCACTGTGCGTTTGGAATTATGATTACAGCAGTATTTAACCCAGCAATATTAAATGTCTTGCTCGGCGCCATACAGGTTATAGTTTGGGCAGCCAACTGCGGTGAAAGAGCCGCCAACGAGTAATGTTTATGTGGCCGAAAGACTAAATCAGACCAAATTTCATCAACCACTATTTTTACATTATACTCTAGGCATAGCTCACCTAGACAGCGCAGTTCATTTTCAGTCCAAACCCTTCCTACCGGATTATGCGGACTACACAAGATCATCATTTTTACTCCTTGCGCAAACTTGGCCCGCACATCGGTAAAATCCATGACATAACGCCCAGTATCCAGGACTAGCGGGCTCTCAACCAACTGCCGTCCTGTGCGCTGGACGACTTGAAAAAATGGACGATAAACTGGCGTTTGAATTAAAATTTGATCCCCAGGTTCTGTAAACGCCTCTACACACAAAACTATCCCTGGAATGACCCCTGGTGCATCACTCAGCCAATCGCGGTTCACGTTCCAGCCATGCCGTTGGGCTAACCAACCAATAAATGCTTCATAAAACGCATCAGAGCGATATGTGTAACCATAAACCGGATGTTTAGCCCGACGTACAAGTGCTTCTACCACTTGTGGCGGTGAAGGGAAGTCCATGTCAGCCACCCACATTGGTAAAAGATCATCCCGACCAAACACTTCTCCAAGATTGTCCCACTTTTCACAATCAGTGCCCCACCGATCGATCACTGTGTTAAAGTCGTACTTCATAGACATTTCTCTCCCTGTTAACTGTCTTTATTAGCTAGCTGCCGCAGATCTTCACCAGTAGGATCTTGAGCAATGCGCAGCTCAAACTCTGGTATTATAGCTAGAATATGATCAAAAATGTCCGCTTGAACACCTTCATAGACATCCCAACGTGTATCTTTGGTAAAAACATAAATCTCTATTGGAATGCCTTCACGTGTTGGCTGTAGCTGTCGTACCAAGCAAATTAAGTTTTGATTGATTCCGGGATGGTTGCACAGGTAAGCGCTCAAATAAGCCCTGAAAGTGCCCAGATTTGTCATTCGTCGCCCGTTGACTACTACACTGTCGTCAATGTTATGTTCCGCATTGTAGCGGGCAATATCATCTTGCTTGTGCTCAATATAATCCTTGAGCAAGTGAATCTTCCGGAACTTCTCGATCATCTCTGGTGTGCAGAACTTAACACTTGTTTGGTCAATCAAAATGGAGCGTTTGATTCTGCGACCACCCGATTCATACATTCCCCGCCAGTTTTTAAATGAACTAGCAATCAATTTATGAATGGGAATATAAGTAATCGTCTTATCCCAATTTTGAACCCGCACAGTATGTAAAGCAATTTCAATCACAAAACCATCAGCATTAAACTCTGGTGCTTCTATCCAATCACCAACACGGATCAAATCATTACTGTTGATTCGGATACCAGCAATAAAACCTAAGATTGTGTCCTGAAACATTAACATTAAAACAGCAGTAACTGCACCTAAGCCACTCAAAAGAATCCACGGCGACTGGCCAATGAGAATACTGACAATTAGTATACCCGCAGCAATAAAGACAAAAAGTTTTGCAACTTGAACATAAGTTTTCAGTGGCCGCTTGCGAGAGATTTCATATGAATTATAGATAGACAGCACTCCTGTGAGAAACTTGTCTATAAACTTAACAAGAATGACAATAACCCACATGCGGATAAATCTCTGCCCTACAAGTGTTACCGACGGTATATAGATCAGCCCTTGATACAGTATTAGGGCAGGAACCAAAAGTGGCAGATCATTAAAAACACCATATTCATATAAGCGTTCATCCCAGTCAAAAGGTGTATGCTGAAACAATAACCGAATCAAGCGCATGACATAACGTTTGGTAAGGTAGTACAACAGAACACTGAGCCCTACCATAGCTGCAAATATCAGCAGGTCATTAAGCATGGGGTAAGATTGAAACCAGTTCAAAATTGCATCTCTCCTTTCGTCCTCAACCCATCTGTGATCAAGTTCATACCAAGGACGATTAAAACAATCGCAATCCCAGGGTAAATTACTGTCCAAGGCGCCAAACCTGCAAAAGATTGGGCTTCTTTTAACATCCAGCCCCAACTTGGTTCTGGCGGTTGGACTCCAACCCCTAAATAACTTAATGAAGCTTCAGCTAAAATAGCGCTGCCAAAACTAGCTGAAGCCTGTACCAGAATTGGTCTTAGGCTATTTGGCAATATATGGTAAATCATTATTCGCAGATCCGATGCTCCCACTGAACGTGCAGCCTCAACAAATGCATATTGACGCAGCTTAAGAAAATTTGCTCGAGTAATTTTCATAAAGGTCGGTATGTTGGCTATAGTCATCGCTGCCATGATTGTTCTTTTACCAGCTCCAAAAATAGTGACGGCTAGTAAAGCAAGCAGAATACTAGGAAAGGAGTACAGCACTTCAGCAATGCGCATTAAAACTTCATCCCACCACTTCCCAAAATAACCAGCGAGTGCTCCTAATGAGACACCGATAATTAATCCAATAACCACTGCCACAGCAGCAATCGACAATGATGTTTGCCCGCCGACCAAGATGCGGCTGAGCAAATCACGGCCATATTGATCGGTTCCCAGCCAATGATTCAACGACGGGGCTTGAAAACGAGCAGTAATCTTCATCACGGTTGGATCATATGGGGTGTAAAAATAACTGATTAATGTTGGTATCACTACAACCAGCACTAAGCAGCAACCAATCATTAATGACAGGTTAATTTTACGCACATTTACCCTCCTACTCATAACGCACCCTCGGATCTACTAATGCTAGTGCCAAATCTAAAAGCAAATTGACAAAAAGAACTAATGCTGCAGTAACTACAACAAGACCTTGAACTAGCGGCAAATCTCGCTGCAGTACAGCTGCTAATAACAACTGTCCCAAACCAGGAAGGCTGAACACTTGTTCAATCACAATCGTACCTCCTAATAACTGAGTCAGATGTACGCCTGCGACTGACATAATGCTCACCGCCGCATTTTTTAAGGCATGCTTATACATGACCACTCGTTCTGATAAGCCTTTGCTTCGCGCTGTGCGTAAGTAATCCTGATGCATGGCTTCTAGCATACATTCGCGCACTACACGTGTCAGAATTGCTGCGCGCGGCAATGCTAAGGCCATCACTGGCAGAATCAGACTCAATGGAGAATCAAATCCCGTTGGGGGTAGCCAACCTAACTTGAGGGCAAACACATTAATCAAGACTAATCCAAGCCAAAAAGCAGGAACTGCCATCCCTGCTTGCGAAATCAGCAGCATCACCTTGGCAAGAATACCACGCTGTTTGACTGCGCAGAAAACACCCAAGGGAATGCTGCAGATTACCGCTAATCCAACTCCCATGAAGGCTAAAGATAGAGTAGCTGGCAGCGCTCCTTTAATTAAAGCAGCGATATCTTGACTATAACGAATGGACTGGCCAAAATCGCCATGAATGACACCGGATAACCACTGAAGATAACGGACAGCCAAGGGTCGATCAAGCCCTAACTGCTGGCGAACTATCTCCAGCCTGGCTGGATCACCCTCGGTGCCTACGATTAACAATGCTGGGTCACCAGGGAGGACATTGACACTGATGAAGGTTATGACACTGATCAGCACAAGGGTGACTATAAAACTTAATACTTTGCGGATCACATACTGCAAACCAATTCCTCCCTATAAGATTTAACGATACAGTGCCGCTACATCAACAACATATACCGGGTAACTCTGCCAACCTTGAATATCTTTGCGCATTACAGCCAACTGGAATGGATCCATAATAAACACACCAGCAACCTGGTTTGTCAAATATGCTTGGGCTTCACGATAGATTGCCTGTCGTTCCGCACCTGAGGTAGTTACACCAGCTTGGATCAATGCATCAAACTCAGGACAGTTGAAATTAGTAAAATTCTTCGGTTCTGTGCTGACGTATCGGCTAAGAATTGTGTGGGGATCTAGCTTGCCCGTTAACCCCACTACAGTAAGATCATAGTTACGCTGGGTATACACTTGTTCTAACCAAGTACCCCATTCTATTAACTGAATGTTTACCTGAATTCCCACGCGGCGCAGCTGATCAGCAATGATCTCTCCTGCTTGCACATGGAGCGGGTAAGCAGATGGTAAAGCCATAGTCAGCTGCAGCTGAGAATAACCAGCGGCTTTCAGTAGTGCTTTTGCCCGTTCGGGATTGTAAGGCAGCGCATCTTGCAGCTGATCATTATAGAATTCTGGCATAGCAGGGCTGATGCCACTGTACAAAGGTTCTGCCTGACCCCAAGCTGCACCAAGAATGATCTCTTCTCGGTTAATGGCATGAGCTATCGCTTGCCTTACCCGTAGATCCTGCAATGCAGGATGAGCGTTATTGATAGCCAGCAACTGTACCAAGTTCATAGGCGCAGCAATTATCCGCAAATTCCGATCTCCTTCCACTTGATGTAAATACATCCCCTCTAAGCGGGGAATGAGGTCGACATTCCCGGTTTTTAAACTAATCACAGCACTGTTATAATCAGGCATGATACGAAAGACCACTTCTCGAAAATAAGGCAGCTCCGTTTGCCAATACTGATCGAAACGGGTCAACTTAATGTACTGATTGGGACGCCACTCCACTAACTTGTATGGTCCTGTTCCAATCGGTTGATTGGCCAAACCTTCTGCGTCTTTAGGATAAATTGCTGCGGCCATCTCAGTCAGTTCGTAAAGCAGTGGTGCATATGGTTCCTTAAGCTTGATGACTACTCGGTCCTCACCTTCGGAATAAATCTGATCAATTGCTTGGTAATTACTAGCACGCTGGCCAATTTGTGGATCCCGCGCCCGATTTAAAGCATTGATCACATCCTCTGCTGTAACCAGCTTACCATTATGAAAATAGGCTTCGCGCAAGTAAAATGTGTATTTTGTCTGACTCTCATCAATGTCCCAGTGACTTGCTAAGGCGCCAGTTACACGCCCATCTGGCGTGCTTTTTACCAATCCTTCATAAATGTTAAAAGCCACCTCAGCAGTGGCTGCAGCAACCGACTTTGTAGGATCAAAGCTATCAGGGTCAGTGGGAATAGCAATAACAATCGTCTCGTCGCTTACGCCAGCAAACACATTAGTAGTGATACACACAATCATGATCAGAACAAAAATCAACGGCTTGATCATCCGCATATTTCGTCCTCCCTTCTTTTCCTTAAACCTTCAGCTAAAACATCCAACACATTCTCAATGAATCTGAGATGTTGTTCATAGTCAGTCTCAGGAATGCCAGTAAAGTTGTCAATCAGTTCTTTACCAACTGAATGATACACAAAAAATACCGCATCTTGATCCAAATGCGGATTGATTTGGCCATCCTTCGCGGCTTCCGCCATCAACCGCAAAAAATCAGCGGCTCGCAGCTCCCGGCTGGCTTTAATCTGTTGATCAAATTCTTCTTCACAATAACGCTCCCAATAGTTGGTGATAATTTGATGCTCCATTGGATATGCACAGGCAAACATGTACGACCGTTTATAATACTGCTTTAGGGTAGTAAAAAAATCATTACGGTCAGTAAATACAGTCTGAAGAAACTGTTTCTTTTTGGCATACGCCAAATCTAAAACATATAAGTACAACTCCCGCTTGTTTTCAAAATATTGGTACATACTGCCCTTTGCAATGTTTGCCTTACTAACTATTTTACTCACTGAAGCCAACTCGTACGGCTGTGCAGCAAACTCTTCAATCGCTGCGGTAATAATAGCTTGTTGTTTACTTTCAGGCAGATTAAAGAATGTTGGTTTTGGCACCGAATCCACCTCCTCACCATGTGACCACCCAGTCACTTGGTACTCATAGTATACACCTTTCGAGATAGAAGTGCAACTCAATTAATGGTTATTTTACTAATAATTTTTAAAAAACAACTAACCCAACCACCCCAGCAGCGATAATCACCTTAATTGGATCAATCTTAAATTTATATACAGCTACAAAAGCCAGAAAAGCCAAGAACACGCTGACATAATCAAAGGTAGCAGGTGTAACAGCTTCTAAGCCACTAGGAAAGAACAGTGCGGCCACGATAAACCAGGCTGCTGATAGAATCAAACCAGCGACCACTGGTCGAATCCCTGAAAGAACGCTCTTAATTAATCGATGTTCTTGATACCGCCTCAGTAAACGTGATAACAGGATAATTAGTATTAACGAGGGCAAAACAATCCCAGTTGTAGCAGCAACCGAACCCAAGACTCCCCCAACTCGGTAGCCAATAAATGTTGCTGCATTAATGGCAATCGGACCAGGAGTCATTTCTGCTATGGCAATGATGTCAATAAACTCCTGATTGGTAATCCATTGATTAACCTCAATTTCATGCTGCATGAGCGGCAGCATTGCGTATCCACCACCGATGGTAAACAAACCAACTCGAAAAAACCTAAGCAATAGCTGTAAATACGTCATCGTCTTTTCCCACCTGTATTATGCTTCTTTGTCCAAACTGGCCACAAATAATAATATATTAAGCCAATTAACGCTCCACCCAGAATGATCCATCCCGCATGAATACTTGTCCTCAGGTTAAGTACCAAAGAAATGCCAGCTAGAATAAAAGCAAAAATACTCCGGCAGCTGGAAACACTAATGCGAACAGCTGCTGCGGCTACTAAACCTGCCACCGCTGCTCTGATACCTGAAAAAGCGGCCATTATTTGAGGATTAGTTTGGAATGCGGTAAAATAAATGGCTATCACCAAGATCACCAATAACGAAGGTAGTACTACACCGATGGCAGCAGCAATCGCACCCGCGATTCCCGCTAAACGCTGCCCTAAAAATATCGCCGTATTAATAGCAATTGCCCCCGGCAAAGATTGAGCGAGGGCAAATATATCGAGTATCTCCTCATGAGTCGCCCAGCCTTTACGATCGATGACCTCCTTTTCAATCAGTGGCAGCATAGCATAACCACCACCAAAAGTAAACAGGCCAACCTTAAACCATGCAGTCAGTAATTCCCAGTATAAACGCCAACGCACACCATCACCTCTAGAGTTTAATTCCACGGACATTCTAGTTCTCGCTTTACCAGCTAATTCCTGCCCCAGATCATGTTTTGTATTTATTCATGCAATTATCCATGTTATACTAATAATATACAATACTATTAGCTATGATCGACAGCAAGAGGTGGTCCATCGTGGCACTTGCATTTGAGGTTAATGTTTTTGCAGTTATCACTGCGTTTACATCGGCTTGTGATCTCAGTGAGTTATCAGTCGCTCATCACGGTCAGCGGGTTGCTTATATTGCCTTGCGGATTGCTGAACATATGCACTTACCTTACGTAACGAAAGAAAAACTGCTCCTCGCCGCTTTACTCCACGATGTAGGTGTATCCAGCAGCCGCGAAAAACTGCAGCTTGCTGATCTAAATGTCCAAGATGATCAAGTTACTCCCCATTGCCTTCGGGGTGCCGAATTATTGGGCAGCTGTGATTTATTTTCAGCATATAGCTCGATTATTTTAAGACACCATGATCCTTATACCAAACAACCTCCACTGCTAAGCCGAATCATTCATCTGGCAGATCGGATCGAGATTTTGATTGATAAGAAACGGTATATTCTTAACCAAGCCGAAGAGATATTAAACATCATCACTTCCCTCAGCGGGACTCTGTTTGACCCACAACTTGTGAAGATTGTTAAGGAATTGTCTGTGAAACCAAGTTTTTGGTTTGATTTAGCTTCCGGATACTATCAGCAGCACTTGTCCCAATATACTGGCCACCAGACGAATTCTTTGTCCATAGAGCAACTGGAAAGTTTAGCCCAGCTTTACTCCCGTGTGATTGATGCTAAAAGTCCCTTCACATCCAGACATTCACAGGGTGTAGGCGAGTTAGCTGTTAACCTAGCTAAGACTATTGGTTTTGGCGCTGATGATGTGCGGTTGATCCGCATCGCTGCCTGGTTGCATGATCTAGGTAAGTTAGCTATTCCCGATGAAATTCTCGAGTCTCCAGGACAGTTGACGATGGAGCAAAGACAGATCATGCAGCAGCACCCCTACTATACCTACCATCTGCTGAATAGTCTCGGACCACAAGCCGAAAAAATCCGCAATTGGGCAGGATTTCACCATGAATACTTGGATGGCTCAGGTTATCCATTTGGTTTAACTAGTACTGAACTCGATGTGGGTGCACGCATTATGGCAATCGCTGATATAACACAGGCACTCCAAGAGGAGCGCCCATATCGAAAACCCTTACCACCCGCTGAAATTAGCAAAATTCTACATGAGTATGCTCGTGCCGGCAAAATTGATGCGGAGTTAGTACAGACTATGATCCAACTTCTGCCATAGCATTTAAACCTTGGTTAATTAATTGGTCACATGCCTGAAGCAAAGCAGCCAGCTTACCTTCGGCGCCATCGATATGATCAGCAACTATGGAAATATATAGTTTCATTTTAGGTTCGGTACCTGACGGGCGTAGAGTAATCAGATCACCAGCAATCGTTTCCCATTGTAAAACATTTTCCTTTGGGAAATCTAAGCTAGATTGCCGCTGACTTTCTAGATCGATTTCTACACTTTCCCGATAATCTCGGAAACACTTAATGGGGATGCCAGCAATTTCACGCAAACCATTCTGGCGGAGTTCTTCAATAAAAGCTTCAGCTTGCTCCGCTTCTTTTTGACTGCTGAAATAATAGGACTGTAATGTTTCTCGGTAATAGCCATACTCATGCATCAACTCAATTAGACGATCCCACAAAGTCATATTCTGTTTGCGGTAATATGCTGCCATTTGAGCTACCAAAAGGCTAGTCATAATAGCATCTTTGTCACCAACAAAAGTGCCTGCTAAATATCCACAGCTTTCTTCAAATCCAAACAAAAACTCCTTGCCTTGATCTCGCAGCTGATTAATCTTGGTGCCAATGTACTTAAACCCGGTAAGTGTATCAATGACCTCAACCCCATACTTCGCTGCGATACTGTTAATCATAGGAGTCGAAACAATTGTTTTGACAATCACTTTATTCTTCCTGGCTTCTGGTGACAATCGGTGTAACAAATAATCAGCTAACAAAACGCCAACCTGATTACCTGTTAACAGCCACGAATGATTTGGAGTGTAGACAGCAACTCCTACCCGGTCACCATCGGGATCAGTTGCTAAAATAATATCAGGAAAATACTCTTTGGCATAAGCGAATGCTAAAGTAAAGGCATCATGTTCCTCAGGGTTAGGTAAAGTAACTGTCGGAAAGTCTCCATCACTAGACATCTGCTCAGTCACCACTTGTACATTCTGAAAACCTGCTCGATGCAGGACGTAGGGAACAAACTTGGCCCCGGTGCCATGCAGCGGTGTATAGACGATACGCAAACTCGTATCGAACTCAGGACATGGTGGTGCCAGCTGAGACAATGCTTGAAAATAGGCTTGATACACTTCATCACCAACCCATCGCCAAAGACTGCTGTTTTGAGCAGCATCGTCAATTTTTACATCGGCAAACGTAAGCTGCGCCATCAGTTCACTTACCTGAGCCGCTGCCTTGGGTAATAGCTGGACACCTTCATGGTTATATGCCTTATAACCATTGTATTCCTTGGTATTATGGCTCGCTGTGATCATAATACCTCCCCCTGCTTGAAAGTTTCGCACAGCAAACGAAAGCAGTGGTGTAGGAGTTATTTCTCTGAATACATAAACCGGAATACCATTACCCACAAGAACACTGGCCGCTGTCATAACAAACTCCTGCGACATATGGCGGGAATCGCATGCAAGAAAAACGCCTTTATGATGCAGATTGTGCTGATACAAAAACTGCGCATAAGCTTGCGTAGCCAATCGCACAGTGTAGATGTTCATCCGATTGGTACCTGCTCCAATTATACCTCGCAAACCTCCGGTACCGAATTCTAACTGCTTAGAAAAACGGTTATAAATTTCTTGTTCCTGATCTTGGATTGCCAATAATTCTTTTTTTGTAGCATCATCAATATAGGGGTTATTTAACCATGCATAGTATGATTGTTTGGCATCCATCCACAGTCCTTCCTTTCCAATGACAACCCTTCTGAGTGCGATTCAACTCGTGCTTGTCTTAGATAGTATTGCCAGCTGGTATGAGATAATTCTGAATGTGTGAAGCAATCACTACTATACATTTCAATTACAATCCGACCGATCACAGCAGCTTCTGTATCAGGCAACCAAAGGTCAAACGCCAGAGGAATGACTCCGATCTGCATGCAGCTGATTACCATATGCTCATCCCATGGCTGCCAATTGACATGACCATGCATTCTATACCACAACTCACAGGGTACTGACAACTCAATAACTAACTTAATCTGCCAAGGCACATTGCTTTTGATTAACAACATGACAGCATTTTCCATGACTATTCCTGGCAGTAAATCCAGCTGTCCGTCAGTCATCAATTCTATCTGAGTTCTAGGCTGCACCTCAAACTGCAAAACCCCAGTCTCAGCATATCCAGGTGCGCTCACTATGGAAATCAAGCAAATAGCAAAGAGTACACAACAAATACGCCACCGCAGCATAAAACCAACCCCCTTAAGCTCTTAGGAGGTATATTCGAACATTTGTTCTGTTTTTCCTGCTATTCTGAAAATAAATCCCAAATTATTCCTTGACCATCAACAAGAGCCTCATAGGCCACCTTAGTTCTTTCAACATATTGTCCGCTGCGATCCAAAACGTATCCTCGGCCACAGACTGTCACAATTTCACCGGCACCAATACTCTCAAGTTCATTCTGCAATTGCGGCAGCAATTTGATTGCTCCATACATAGGCGCGCTGCGCCCATCAGTGATGCAATGTAGATAGATCCGGTTTACGTCCCACTGTTTGAGGATCTTTACTAAAGCCAACGCTTCATCGATACTGCCATGGGAGCTCTGCGGTGAGAGCAAGAATAACAGATGGACTGCTTGTTCTGGTTCTAGTGAGCGTATAGCCTGGTAAAATGCTAGATTTTTCTGCATTTTTTCAGCGGTTAACTCCTGAGGGATTCGTACTTCATCTTGGACAATCACTCGACCAGCTCCTAGAGTGAGGTGCCCACACTCAGAATTTCCGCTGCTGCCCGCGCGTAAACCAACATGTTCACCAGAAGCATGCAGCTTTGTCTGTGGAAACTGAGCAAAAAGGCGCTCCAAATGTGGTGTATTCGCTGCATAAATAGGATTGACTTGCATATCTTTTGGCCCCACACCCCAGCCGTCAAGGATTATCATGATCACACCTTCTGCCCGTGTCTGTTCTGAGACAATTAACGAATATCCTGTCATGACTGTTGGTTTAGCTAAACCTAAGAGATGGATCACAGATGGCGCTACATCAGCCAAGCTGCCCCATTCCCGCAGTGCTACAGGTTTCTTGCCTGCAGGTTCCACGACCAAGAATGGTACCAGTGCTGTGGTATGCTGTACATTCACACTGCCATTTGGAAGATAAGCTTGCTCAAGCAGGCCATGATCAGCTGTGAGAATTAGATAGTAGTTATTCACAGCTGCATAATCAGCGATCCGTCCTACAGCCTTATCAATAAATTCTACGCACTTTATCTGGGCAGAAAAATCAGGAATATGGCCAAAGATATCACCTGCTGCAAAGTTCAATAAGACAAAACTGTATCGATGCTGCCGGAGACGATTGATAAGTGCTTCAGCCAACTCCAATGAACGCATCTCTGGGTGCAGATGCTGATCTTGTTGAATACTAGGAATGACCAATCGTTCTTCTCCGGGAAAATGTTCATGTCTGCGGCCATTGAAAAAGTAAGTTACATGAAGAAATTTCTCTGATTCAGCGATTCGCAGCTGTTTTAAACGATAAGACGCAAGTACCTCTCCCAAAGTGGATTCAAGTTTCGTACTGGCAAACAACGGTGGATAATCAGCAAATTTGGGATGATACTCAACCATGGGAAAGAAGCGCAAATTAGGCAAGTACCGACGTTCAAAGAATGCGAAATGTGGAAGCACAAAAGCTTCCATCAGCTGAATCTCCCGCTCACCTCGACGACAAGCGAAAATCATACAGTCACCATCCTGGACTCTGCCATGCAGACCTTTATCTTCCACTTTGGCTTTGACCAGCGGTGGCAACCAGTAGTCACTTATTCCACGCTCATACTGTGCTTGAAGCAAATTTAACAGGCTTACCATGTACTCACCACCTTCAATAATACCTACACTATGTCAAAATGCTGAAAAATATGTTGATGACAACCGCAGACGAACCCAAGTCTATGGAAAGAAAGAAGGTCATAGATATAATCTGGGGAGGGCTTTCTGTGGTGATTATTTTGCGGCGGCGTTATCTTTGGCAGTGTGGATTGGTTATCGGGTGCTTGCTGCTTTTAGTTTGGCTTGTCCCTGAATGGCATCAGCAATCATCACCATCCACTTTCAATATTTCATTATCGTCTACAGTGGTACCCCAAGGCAATTACCTCACGCTGTACATCACCCCTCTGCAAAGCGACCATCATATTACTTTGACCAGCAATATGTGGGTAGAACCACCAAAAATTTATACCTATGCGGGTGGGCAGATAGCGTTAATTCCTATAAGCTATCACACTGAACCAGAAACTTACCAACTAGAAATCAAGATTAGCAGTCCTAAAACATTACTCTTCACCAAAACTATCCCAATAACTGTAACCGCAGTTGATTTTCCTCGACAGTACCTGCAGGTATCTGAGCAGCTGCGTACCAAACGTGATGAAAAGCTATGGGAGTTGGATCGAGCTTACACAACTCAAGCAAAAGCGCACAGTGAAAGTAATCCACTCTGGCAAGGAATATTCATTCAGCCTGCGGTGGGACGGATTACAACGGAGTTTGGCACCATCCGCTATATCAATGGAGTGGATTCGGGCAGGCATTCCGGCATAGACGTGGCAGCACCAAATGGCACTCCTATATACGCCAGCAATTCAGGAGTTGTCAAATTAGCTCAATCTTTACACGTTACTGGCAACACCATTGTTATTGATCACGGGTTAAACTTGTTTACTTCCTACTGTCATCTTGATACAATGCTAGTTAATGAAGGACAACTGGTGAGCAAAGGTGAGTTAATCGGTACTATGGGAAGTACAGGTTTCTCTACAGGACCTCATTTGCATTGGTCTGCGTCAATTGGTTCTACATTCATAAATCCTACATTACTGATCGATGCTGACCCATTGGTCTATATAAATAAAACCCAGCCGCAATGACTGGGTTTCGATCATTTATAGAATTATAAACGGACTACATTAGCCGCTTGAGGTCCGCGATTGCCTTCCACAATTTCAAATTCTACTTTTTGACCTTCTTCCAAAGTGCGAAAACCTTCGCCTTTGATAGCTGTGAAGTGTACAAACACATCGTCGCCATTTTCTCTTTCAATAAACCCGTAACCCTTTTCTGCATTAAACCATTTTACTCTTCCTACCATAAATGCTTATGGCCTCCTTAAAATAATATCATTAAAAGCGGAAGTAACATCGTTCCAAGCCTTAGAGGCCATAACTCTGTTGCAACCTTCACTAGCTTTTAACGCAATTTAAGCATACCACAGGTACTGGGTAAAATGCAAGAGAAAAATCACATAAGTTTTTAGATTTTTAAATCACGGTGCCGCACTTGGTTGCTAAAACCATCTTGAGTCAGCCGCCTTCCTAACTCGCAGCTAATTGCCACTGAACGATGTTGCCCACCGGTACAGCCAATACCAATGGTCAATTTGGCTTTGCCTTCTCTGCTGTAAGCTGGCAGTAAGCCAACAATGAGTTCATAAAACTTGTTGAGAAATTCTTGGGTCTGCTGCCACTTTAAAACATAGTCAGCAACTTTAGGATCCAAGCCCGTGTAGTCGCGCAACTCTTGGATATAGTACGGGTTAGGCAGGAATCGCACATCAAAGATAATATCTGCATCATTGGGCACTCCATATTTATAGCCAAAAGATAAAATGTCAATTTGCAGCAGTAGATTCGAAACATCATCACCGTTCAGCACTGTGTTCAAATACACTTTGAGTTCAGCAGGCTTTAAGCTCGAAGTATCCACAATAATATGTGCCAGTTCTCTAATTGGTGCCAACAGTTTCCGCTCCAGTGCGATACTATCATATAAACTGCCCTGATCCGACAAGGGATGGCGTCGCCGGGTTTCACTGAAGCGGCGAATTAAAATATCATCTTCGCATTCTAAGAAGACAATTTTATAGTTAGCCCTACTGTTATCAAGCCAGCGGATTGCATCAGTTAACTCGCCAAAATGCTCTTTGCCACGTACATCCATTGCTACAGCAAAATGACGTTTTTCCTTTGCTGTGGTATGGATGCGCACTAAATCGGGCAGCAATGAAGGTGGAAGATTATCAATGCAGAAATAATCCAGATCCTCTAATGCTTTCATTGCTTGTGTCTTCCCTGCTCCAGACAGACCAGTTACAATTGTAAGATTAAAATTGTTGTCAGTCATAGCTTCCACCTCCTCTATAGTATTCTTTTCGCTAAGTATATCTATCATCCTTTTATATCGACACGATAAACGTATACCATTAATGGTAATTTATTATACCGTAATCAAAAGGATTTGTTTGCCTTAATCAAGAAAATAGGCTGTCATAGGGGAGGTATCTTCATGTGCAAAGAAGTGATTTCTGCAGCGCAGGCCCATTTCGCTCGAATTCTGGAAGCTGAGTTAGCTCGTATTCAACGGATGAAACAAGACGAAGCTTTCTTAGATTATTTACAGCTGCCGAAAATCATCATTGGCATCATTGGCGGGGATGGAATTGGCCCCTTCATTGCTGCGCAAGCCCAAAGGATTTTAGCATATCTTCTTGAAGAACAGATCAGTTTAGGGAAAGTCGAACTCAAAGAGATTGATGGACTGACAATCGAAAACCGTATCGCAAAAATGCAAGCAATTCCTGACGATGTCTTGGCTGAGATGCGTGATTGTCACGTCTTGTTAAAAGGGCCAACAACAACTCCTGATAAAAGTGCTGATATGCCAAATATTGAAAGTGCCAATGTCGCTCTCCGCCGAGAATTTGACCTATTTGCCAATGTACGGCCGATCAAAATACCTAAGATGAACATTGATTGGGTATTTTTCCGTGAAAATACTGAAGGAGAATATATCCTAGGCAGTCAAGGGATCAATGTAACAGAAGATTTAGCAGTTGATTTTAAGGTTATCACTACCCCAGGCGCACAGCGTATCATCCGTGCTGCCTTTGAACATGCGCGTAAAACTGGCAGGAAAAAAGTTACAGTGGTAACAAAAGCGAATGTAGTGAAAACCACCGATGGAAAGTTTTTGGAGATTGCAGAAGCCGTGGCCAAAGACTACCCGGAAATTGAATGGGATAGCTGGTACATTGATATTATGACTGCCAAACTGTTGGATCCTAGCCGACGCAGTCAATTCGAAGTTATGGTCATGCCCAATTTGTATGGCGATATTCTTACAGATGAAGCTGCTCAAATACAAGGTGGAGTCGGGACGGCTGGCAGCGCAAATATTGGTTCGAAATACGCTATGTTCGAAGCTATTCATGGTTCAGCACCGCGTATGGTGGTTGAAGGGCGTGCCCAATATGCTGATCCCAGCAGCTTAATCAAAGCTGCATCTATGCTTTTAGCCCACATTGGTTTTGAGCAAAAGGCTAGGCAACTGGATATGGCTTTGGAAATATGCTCCCAGTGGGAAAGAAAAGTACGCTTAACTGGGCACAGTGATGGCGTAACCAATGTTGAGTATACTGATTATATTCTCACCACTTTGGCTGATCCCAATCTAGAAGCCAAATATCAGCAATACCTATCTGAGCAATTAGAAAAGGATCTCGGTTGACGAGATCCTTAATCATCTACACGCCTGGGATCAACAGTGAGAATCTGCTCAACTTCCTCAGGATATTTAGCAATGAAGATGAGTTCATCATTAGTTAACGGTTTTTGGTTATGCAAAGAAGCGTATTGCACTAAGCGCAGGATATCGCGCTCATTCTCCAGTTCGATCCCTAACTGGCTATATACATAACGCAAACCTTTTATGCCGCCATATTCCCCAGTGGTAATTATACGCCCTAAAGGACGAATCTCATACGAATCAATTCCCAACTCATCAGGAGAATAAAGTTCATAATTCTTGCGGTTTTTAAGCATACCATCAGCATGAATACCTGATTCATGTGCAAAAGCATTACGGCCGACTCCCACCTGATTGATTGGTATCGGCTGCCCAAAAGCCATCGCCACATAGTTGCATATCTTCCAAGCTTTGGTCAGGTCAACATTTTCATCCAGCACATTCAAGTCCTGCATACCCCGGGATTTTTTTAAGGCCAGAATCACTGATACTAAATCTGCATTGCCAGCACGTTCGCCCATACCATTAACTGTGGTATTAATATAAGCGTCAACACCTGCATCAATTGCCCCCATCGCTCCTTCAACAGAGTTAGCCACCGCATACCCCAAATCGTTATGGCAGTGAAGTTCTATAGGGATTTTCACTGCTTCGGCAATGCGTTTTACACTGTCATATATAGAAATCGTCCGGTCATAACCAAGAGTGTCGCAGTAACGAATTCGATCTGCTCCATGTTCTTTAGCCGCCAGCGCAAAACGAATTAAATAATCCTCATCATAGCGCCGGTCATGGGTATACGATTCTGTACGGGAAGCATCTTCCGCATTTACACCAATAGATTCAATACCTAACTCTTTCGCCGCAGCAACCGCTTCAGTCATCATTTTCAAAATATCTTCTCGGTTGAGCCTGCCGCCAAACTTACCTTCTGTCATAATCTGAGAGGTGGAAATGGATAAGTTTAAAACCTTGACGTTGGTGTATTTTACAGCGCGTTGTACATCTTCTACGCACGCCCGTACCCAACCGCTTAACCGCATATTACCCATTGCCCCTTTTTGGGCTAATTTCACATTAGCATTAATGTAGTTCCACTCATGCTGCAGTGCTGGAAATCCAATTTCACTTTGATAGATACCCATTTCACTCAAATATACATTTAACATAGTTTTCTGTAATTTTGAGAGACTAATGAATGCGGTTTGCACACCATCGCGATTAGTCACATCGATGATGCGGATTTTTGGCATTACGATTCCCCCCGCTCATGAGAGTCGTTCTTACAATAATAGCCTCGAAATTGGGTGTTGAGTGTATAAAACTATATCAATTCAAGGTATTATTCATGTATATTATCATAAAATGAAAATAATGTCAAATAAAGGACTTATCTGCCCTGGATAAGTCCTTTATTTGACTAAATATGAAGCTATGGTCAATCAATCAGAAACACAACAGCATAATGGGCAAAAAAGTCATAGTTTTGCAAGGCCTCTACAATCTTATCTGCAGCTTCCTGGCTGACAACAACCCCTGTACGCGGTACTCCAGCGGCAGCCTTGGCCTGGACAATCAATGGCGCGGTATAAATAATCTTTCCAGGTATACTCACCCGCTGCATCAAGTCAGCTGATAATTCCGTGCCATAACTGATTACACCTTCCTTTAGCACATACTCATATGGTGCGGTTACACCACCATAAAGCAGTTCACCTGACTCAGACCAAATTCGGGGACTCATTCCGCGTTCCACACCTAAACCACGCGCATCAATAATCAACCCTGTATACAGCTGATTATTGACAATCATCTGTGCCAATGAGCTGAGTTTTTCCGTATCTAATTTATCAATGCGTTCAATTGTAATATTATGATCTTTAAGACCAGCGCCTTCAAGTTTGATTAAAGCCCGGGAAGCACCTTCTGGTGTTTTAAAGACAAGACTAACCTCACCACGGTCATACAACAGATTCCTATACATGTGGCTGAGCTGTAAAACAGAGTCCTGATCATTATAGGTATATATCGACAAGGTAGGTGTTTGGGCGCGCAACGTGTTTGTATAACTAAGCTTTAGTTGATAAGTTGCATCTTTTTCTAGCAATAAATAGAGCGACTCTTGCGCTGTCAGCGGATAAGCAGGCCAGAGCACCAGAACGCAACATATCCCTAAGACAATTGACCAGAAACGTTTATACCTGATCAAAGCTCTCACCTCGAATCTGAGATTTTTTGACTATACTCCCATCTGCACCGAGCCAACCAATGGTCAACAAATGCCTTCCGATATTGATCCTGAGCCTGGAGCATTTCAAGCTGGCACATCAATAATTGCTCCTTGCTGGTAAGTAACTGCACAAGGTTAATTGCACCATCATTCAATTGCTGTTGTGCATTGTACAGTTGCGCTTGAGCTAATTTGAAGGCTGCAACAGCTGCATCCAATCTATCCTTTGCTGTAACTAATCTCAATTCCTGCTCCTGATATCGGTAGAGCGTTTCCATTTGGGCCTTTGCTAATAGCAATTCGGTTTGATTACGCTGTATTTGAGCGTTGATCTGGCTAGCACTCTTACTGGGATCGATTAAAGGGATATGTACATTAACACCAATTACCCAGCTATCTGCATCATGGTATGCTTCTAAATGCGCAGTCATACCCTCCGCTGCCTGCTTAGCAGCAAGTTCATAGTCAGTCCACTCACATTTAAGTAAAGCCAGAGCAACATCCACCGCAATGATTTCAGGTACTAATTCATACAGGGGATATAGCTCAATCTCTCCTATTGCAGCTAGTTGTATTTGTCCAGAGAGATGATATAAACTAGCTGCCCAAGCATGGTATAGTTCAAGCTGTTTTGTTAAAGCTGTAATTTCTTTTTGCTTTTGCGCACACTGCAGGACAATCTGATTCATTTCAGCTGATGTAACGAGGCCATATTGATGTGCGTCCTGCCAAGTTTGGTACTTTTGCTCTAAAATGCTCAACCATTCCTGATACAACTCAATTTGCTGCCGCACTTGCTCAATATTGAAATATAGATACAATGCTTCAATTATTACCTGTTCTTTAATTGAATAGTAGTTGATTTCTTGCTCTTTAATGGCCCTTTCTGCTGCAACAACTGCCCGACTAGATGATAGATACTCGGTTGGAATAAGTAATGGCCGCGTCAATTGCAGATGTATTTGCCTTTGATCTGGATAAACCTGAATTTGGTAATCGACACCATCCCTGCCTGTGATGTGTGCTGCTAAAACTACATTCTCACTGATGTTGCGGGTGGCCAGATTATGCTGTACACTTGCGTTAAACGCAACGTTTAGTTTGTTTTTGATGGATATTAGTTCGGACCGGGCTTGTGTCATTAAAGCTTCTGCTTGTGCAATACTAGGGTGATTCTGCAGTGCTAGGTTCACGAATTCAAGCAGTGTTATTTCATGTGCTGAAGATGTAGTTGAGGTGAAAACCAAGCAAGCAACCAAAAATAAACGTAGCCACCACTGCACCCGTTTTCCCTCCTAACGTGAAATTCCAATAAAGTTGTACAGCTGGGCTGCTGCTAGATTATATGCAAGTAAAGCCTGGAGCAAATTGTATTGAGCAGCTTTTAATTCTAACTCAGCTTCGGTCACTGCCAATGGCAAAACCAAGCCTTCCTGACAACGCAAGGATATCATTGCTAAATTGTCCTCTGCCAACGCCACAGATTTCAGGCAGGCTTGATATTGCTTAGCCAATGTGTCAATTTCCAACAGTAGTTCTTGTGCTTGTAAGTACAATTGGATACAACGCTGTTCGTAAATCAGCTTGGCTTTGGCATAGCTTAAGTTATTGTACTGTTGAGTTAATCTAGGTGTATACTCTCCATGGTATATTTCCTGCTGCAATTGACAGAGATCCAATTCTGCTGCAAGAATGTGCAGCTCTGAGTTGTGATTCTTCAACAGCGTAAGCAAATCATCAGAAAAGTTTACCTGTTGATAAGGAAAATCTTGATCACTAATCTCTATCTCACGATCAAAAGGCAAATTAAGTTGCATCAATAACCACGCTTGCACCAGCTCACGTTCCTGCTTAAGGCGTTGAAGCTGATTGCAGTTTTCCAACAGTGTTATTTCAGCAGCTAACACATCCTGCTCCGTAGCTAGTCCCTCTTGATGACGCGCCTTAACCACCTTAAGCTTCTCTGCTGCAAACATGTTGGCATCACGAGCAAAACTCAATTGAAAGTCAAGCTTGATTAAGTTGTAGCATAGCTCTTCTACTTTCAGCAACAGGCGTTGCTTAGTCAGCTCTACTTGCTCGTGGGCGCGCATATAGGCTAATTCTGCGCGTTTCACAGCTATAGGGTCAGCATTAATTAGGTTTTCTGCACGAGCTTTTTGCATGTTAACCTCAGCGATCTGAACTTCAAGGGCAGCAGCAGCGAGATCCAAATTATGAGACAAAGCTAAATCTTTAACCTCTTGTATACTCATAATCACTCTGTTATTCTGCTCTGCTGCTTCAAGTGGGGTTATATGTACACAGAACAAGCAAATTAAGGAAATCATCAGTGCACGCATTTATACTTTCCTCCCCAATAGTTAATTAATTAAATCAATTTTCCGCAGAAGATGGTATAGGATCTTTTCTCTGCGCACAACAATTCGTGCCTCACACAGCATACCGGGTTTTAATAATGCAGTATTACCATAGCGATCCTGAATTTGGGCTGATGTAATCGAGCTGGTTACTCGATAGATTAGTGTACCATCGGGAGCTACCATAGCATCTTGGCCAATCGTTATAACTTCTCCCGGTACTGCGCCAAATTCTTTGTATGGCAAGGCAGAAAAACGATGCATTACAGTTTGTCCCGCCTTAATCAGAGCAATATCTTGATTAGCCACACTTAGTTCCACCTGATATTCCGCCTGCTCTGTGGGAATTAACCGCAATACCTCCACACCCGCAGGCAAGTATTCACCAGCGTTAATCACCTGCGTCACCTGTACTGTACCAGCAATTGGCGCACGGACATAGCATAATTCCTTTGTCAGCTGCAACTCTTTAATATGACTTTCAACAGCCCGCAGCCGATGTCTAGTTTCTTCTATTTGCTGCTCCAATGATAGCAATGTTTCGTGGACATAGCTATCCAAAGCTAACTTAGCTGCAGCTTGCTGATGAGCCAATTGTTCCAGCTCATGTACTGGTAAAGCATTTATGCGCTTTTCTATCGCAAGTTTGTCAGTCACATTGTTATAAGTAAGCAGTAGCTGCTGATACTTCGTTATAAACACTTGAAGGTGGTACGTAGCAGAATCCTCTGCAGTAAGAATTGAAAACTGTTGTGTGCGAATGGAATCTTGTACAGTCATCAATATAGTCACATGACGTTGTAAATACTCAAGTTCACTTTGAGCAGCTTTTAGCTGCTCAGTGATGACATTAGCGTCAATCACAAACAACAGAGTACCTGCTTCTACCTGCTGACCATCTGTGAAATGTACAGCATAGACTTGTCCGCCAACGCTATTTCGCACCGTACTAATACCAGACGTTGGCCGCAGCACACCTGAAACCCGTACCACATCATCGATTTCACCAACACTCATCCATACGAGTGCAGCCACGATTCCCAAAGTGAGTAAAGCAATCAAGGCAGCAGCAAAACGGGGCGGCTGTCCGTATATGAACTTATGATCGGACCAATTGGCGTTGATCATAAAGTACCTCCTCCACTCCAAGCTGGTTTGCCCATAACCGATAATACTCACCTTGTTTAGCCAGCAGCTGCTGATGAGAACCAACTTCTGCCACTCTGCCGTGGTTGATAACGATGATTTTGTCACAAAAGGCAGCCATCTGAAAACGATGTGTGATAATAATCATTGTCAGTGGCTGTCCCAGCTGGTAAATGCCCTGCCACAGTGTTCGCTCTGAGACAGCATCCAAGTGATTGGTAGCCTCATCCAAAATGAGGATATCTGGCTGCTTAAGTAATGCTCGCAAAAGCGCCAAACGCTGTTTTTGTCCACCAGAAAGACTGGTACCTCTTTCTCCCACAACAGTGTGCCAACGCTGAGGGAGCTGCTCAATAAGGGGCAGCAAACCTAGTTTATCAGCAAGATTGATTATTTGCTGCAGTTCAACCTCTGGCAATCCTAACGTCAAATTAGCTAAAAGCGTTCCGTCAAAAAAGAAATTGTCTTGTGGAACATAACCTATACGCCTGCGCAAATCTTCAAGGTTGAGATCCTCAAGCTGGATATCATCAAACAACACTTGGCCGGCAGTAGGAAAATAATAACCTAGCAATAACTTAGCAATAGTGGTCTTTCCTGAACCACTGGGGCCTACAATGGCTATTTTCTCGCCAGCTGTAATTTGAAAGCTGACTTGCTGCAGAACTGGAGCGCGCATTCCATATCTGAATTCAACCTGCCGGAATTCGATTTTCCCCGTAAGTCGAGGTATCTGAACTTTATGTTCGCGCCTTATTACTTCTGGTGTTAAGTCGATTGTTTCCAACAAACGCTCTGCCGCAATTCGGGCTTCTTGTAAAAGCGGCTGCAGTGAAGTCAGATTGACAATCGGATCAATAAAATAGGCTAACAAGGCATGATAAGTAACCAACTGGCCAACACTCATTCCACCCTGAAGAATCTCACGCCCACCGAACCAAAGGATGACTAATTCTCCGATTAAAGCCAGTCCACTCTGTAATGTGCTTTGCAAGTTACGTAGATTAGCGTTTCTTACTTGAGCATTCAGAGTATCTCCATACTTGCTTTCGATAAGGTCCTGCAGCTGCCGTTCAGCAGAAAACGCTTTTAATACCTGAATGCCAGTGAATGCTTCCACAACAAAAGCTTCTAATTTAGCCATTTGTTCCATGGTGTAACGCTGAAGCTTGTTGTATGGCCGACTGAACAATCCTATAATCAGCACATATAAAGGAATAAAACATAGTGTAATGATAAACAGTCTGTAATTTTGCAGCAGCAACACGACACCTACCACTATAATCATCACTGAATCGAGCATGACCGAAACAACACCATGGGAAATAACCGTACGGATTTTCACCGTATCACTAGCGCGCGCCAATATTTCACCAACTCGATGAGTATCATAGAAAGATAGCGGTAAGCTCAATACATGCTGAAAGTACTGCATAGTCAGGGCAGCTTCCAGTTTGGCACTGATATATATCAAAATTTGATTGCGCACATACAACAACGCAATACGCAGAAGAATTAGTACTAAAAAACCAACACTGATGATATGTAAAGTTGAGAGCATTCCATCCACAAAGTTGGAATCAACCAAGATTTTGAGGTAGAACGTACCGATAACCCCAAAAATGGTGTACAGCACTGATGCCAGAAAAATTTGCCACAACAGGTTCCGATATGGCTTCAATAAATGGGCAAAGCGAAACCAAACACCTGCAGCCTCTTCTTGAGGTGCAACAGTTGGATTAGGAATGACCAGAATCAGCACCCCTGTCCATATTTGACAGAACTGTTCTATGGTCAAAGTACAAAGACCAACTGCTGGGTCAGCGACGATCATTCTCTGGCGCCTGATATGCTGTATAACGACATAGTGAGTCAGCTCGCCCTTTTTCACATGTGCTATGCAAGGCAGCGGCAAAGTGCGATGAAGGTGCTCTTTATTCGTCCGAACTGCTTTTGCTAGAAAACCTAAATGCTCTGCAGCTCTTATTATTCCTAAGGCATTTGTGCCATAGCGATCCGTACCTGCAAGTTGCCTAATCCGAGAGAGGGGAATTTTCTGGCCATAATACTGTGCAATCGTTGCCAGACAAGCTGGCCCACAATCTGTTGTATCGTGCTGTCGTACACAGGTGTAGCGTTTCATGGTTTGAATCCCTCACATTATTACAATTTCTGTATATTCTGATAATTAATCTCCACTAAAAAGCATTTTCTTCGGATAAAGAAAATGCTTTTACTAAGTCACTCCTGATATTGATAATAATGATAACGCATTGTATCGCCACTACCACCCCAAAATGCTAAAATCCGGTGTGGCGCTGCTTTTTCTAAAACAACATGAAAGCGGGCTGGGAAAAATAACCGTAAGATCCCATCGTAACCGATGGAGAACACGTAGATATCATCACTGTTTTCCAGAATGGATTTGACTTGCGGTGCCATACGCTTTTCCTGAGCTAATTTTTGAATCTCCTTATTGGTCAATAAGCGCGAATCCAGCTGCATTTTACCACCACTGTTGAGGTCGATTAACCGACCATGAAAATTAGTTTCTCCATTTAACAGCAGCGCTTGAAGGTATAAACCGGTGACCTCAATTTCTGCAGCTGTCTGATCAAGTTTAATCTCTCGATTAACTTGAAAAACACCATCAAGATAATATGTGATGTTGATCTTGCGCGTATTGGGTGTATAAACAGCATAACGATGATCAAAACCGACTCTGATGGCATCTTCTTTACTAATAACGGTCATTTCGCTGGTTAATAATTGCAGACGGTCGTCATAGACCGATTCCATGCGATACTGTGGACCATTCGTGATGACCTTGAGCTGATTGGCAGTTTCATCTACTTGGAACCGGACAAAATAATCATATTCATCCTCACCACTGGGAGTGAGAACGGAAATCTGATACAACTGATCTACTGGCAGTACTTCTAGCAAAGAATCTGCTGCTTCAACACCAGACCAACTAATGCCTAAGAATATAATGCCTATGATAGCAATAATGAACTTACTTTTCTTCACTTGATCACCCCTGTTCTTCCTGCATTATTCATTATAATATTGATTTGTCCCTGAGTCAACTTTCGAAGGTGTCTTTATTATAACATTTTCTCATAATTCTGTAAATTGTGTTTTTTATAAGAGTCAGTATTCAGATTAGACACATTGACGATTGTTCCTCTATAGACTTGCCTTTATTGATGGACTTTGATAAAATGCTATCAGAATCTGTGGTAGAGTAGATGGCATGCGTTTTAGTGCTTAGGGATGGGACGTTGCCCTAAGACGAAATGCTGGAAATCAGCTGCGGTATGTCCATCGCGTCCGCTGTCACCAAAGAGCTTTCTCTTTGGTACAGACTACCGAAGAGAAAGGAGTTTAGTAATGTTCAAACAAACACGTACTTTAGTGTATATGTCATTTTTGACCGCACTAAGTATAGTGCTCAGCAGAATGCTGAGCTTCCGCTTCAGTATTGGTGGAATTGAAGGTATTCGTATTGGTCTTGGGGGATTGCCAATAATCTATGCGGGCATGGTTTTTGGTCCCATGTATGGTGGTATTGTTGGGGCAGTTGCTGACATTGTCGGTTTTCTGCTCAACCCTATGGGCAGCTATGCTCCCCACTTTACGCTTACTGCTTTTCTAACAGGATATATTCCTGGAGCAGTAATGCACTACTTATTTACCAATCGCAATCGATACTGGATGCGCGTTGTTGCAATTCTGCTTGGCCAAGGGATCACTGATATCCTTTTAGTTCCATTGTTCCTCAATCATCTGTTTAAGATTCCCTTGACAGCCACAGCCATTACTAAAACCGTTGCGGTATTAATTGAAACGCCTTTCTATGCATATTTCATTGGCGTTATTCAGGAGTTTACCCAAGCCAGGTTACCCGTCGCAGCGGGAAAGCAGAATAAGTAGCTCGTATATCAAATTTACGGAGGAGAAAAATGGAGAGGATTCAAAAGAAAACCGGATTTATCTGTGATATGGATGGTGTGCTCTATCACGGCAATCATCTCTTGCCTGGGGTTGTAGAGTTTGTAGAATGGCTCAATCGCGAAAACAAACGGTACATTTTCCTTACAAACTCTAGTGAACGCTCCCCCCGTGAACTGCAGCTGAAATTAGCGCGATTGGGTATCGAAGTCGATGAAAGCCACTTTTACACCAGCGCTTTAGCAACTGCCAGCTTTTTAGCCAGCCAATGCCCAGGTGGCAGCGTTTATATTATCGGAGAAACCGGATTAGCTAAGGCATTGTATGATGCTGGCTTTTCGATGAATGATGTTAATCCCGATTATGTGGTAGTTGGTGAAACCCGGTCTTATAACTATGAAAAAATAGAACTAGCTGTTAAGCTTGTTCGCCAAGGTGCCAAATTAATAGGTACCAATCCTGACTTAACAGGGCCTTCTGAAAGAGGTATTATCCCAGCGACCAAAGCTTTGATATCACCCATTGAATTAGCTACTGGTAAACGGGCATATTTTGTAGGTAAACCTAACCCGCTGATGATGCGCCATGCCATGAAACAGCTGGGTACATCCAGTGAGGAAACCGTGATCATTGGTGACAGAATGGATACAGATATTGTTGCCGGGATTGAATCAGAGATAGATACAGTATTAGTGCTCAGTGGAGTTAGTACTTATGATACTGTCAAACAGTTCCCTTATCGGCCTCATTATATTATCAATGGCGTTGGTGATATTGTCCCCAAAGCATAAAGAAAGGACGAGCTTCTTGCCCGTCCTTTTTATTATCATTTTATTCTTGCTGTTCCAAGCTTAACTTAATGGTACCTACGAGCCGTTCACCTGGCTCAAGATAAATTGTTCCGGTATCCTCTATCCCTTGATTAGCCATATTAAAACCATTGTTACAATTGGTAACTGGCTCTACAGCGAAGTAACGCTCATCCCCCTGTGGACAGTATAAGATCAAGTGCTTAAATACTTCATCCCACTCCAGTTTCAAACAGACTCCGCTATTGACCCAAGTAAGCACAGCTGGCTGAGATGCTACCCGAAAGCATTTATCAATAAAAGCAGTGGTGAGGATTTTGGTTTGTGAAAAATCCAATTCCTCTGGCACTTCTACCCACTTCCCAGTGGGAATCGGTGTTTCGCCTGGATAGACACCAATAACCGGTATCTGCACCAGAACTTGATCATCAACAGCAGTCAACTTGCGAACAAAATATGGATGAATGCCCATACCTACTGGCATCTCTTGATCACTGATATTTTCAATACAGGTAGTCACAAAGAACTGATTTTCCACTAGTTCGTACTTCAATCTAGCTTTAAACCAAAATGGCCACGATATATCCTGATAATCAGGGCTAAGAAACTCCAGCTCCATCATGTTTGGTGTATGTTTGATTACCTGCCAAGGACGACTGCGCACCTCGCCATGGATGGAATGACCATCAGCCGTATTAATCGCCAAACGATAGGTATGGGCTCTATGGAGTAAGATCCCATGGGCAATGCGATTAGAATATGGGATCATATTGAAGCAACTAAACTTGCCTGGTTCATTAGCTTTCAAGGCTGTCTCTGGGGTTGGGCGCATCACATCTACCCACTGGCCGTTTATAAAGTATTGAAAACTATAGATCGAAGCTCCGACCTTTGGGCTAATAACTACCTTTAAACAGTGATTCTCCAGGGTTAGCAGATCCAGCATGGACTTAACCTCCTTGTACAATGGTGATGCAGACATACCATGTTAATCAAAGTCATTGACCTTTGACAACCACATAGGAATTCCACTTCAGACAGTCTAATCTTCTCGTAACGGTAGGGCGTTCCGTCG